>Ga0075421_100001153_pt1 | contig 30305 bp, 25 predicted proteins | sample SoiMetdeltSBSDD5_FD_75292 | JGI IMG/M metagenome (GOLD analysis project Ga0075421, IMG submission 75292) | Bulk soil microbial communities from a Populus tree surrounding site in Tennessee, USA - Soil MetaG P. deltoides SBSDD5 | ecosystem: Environmental > Terrestrial > Soil > Tree plantation... | reverse complement strand
TGAAAACTTGCTTTGGCGCAAAGCGCCTAATGTTGTGGGAAGGTCCCGCGAGGTGTTGGTCATGAGTAGAAGAGTCCCGACCTATGGCGATTGTATCATCGGACGCGCAAGTCATCCGTGGCGTTGAATCAGACCAACTTCCCACAGGCGATCCAGTCTCCGTTCACAACGCCTCGCCACGACTCAACCGGCTGCAAACAAACACGACACTCATCGCGCCACCCAGTCTGACTCTTGACACTCCCGCTATTCTGGAACCGGGAGAATACGGACCTCGGAAAGTCACACATCCAAATTCATCACATTCATCACTTTCGTCACCCTTCACACGTGGAAGCCGCCTGCCGTTTTCTGTGGACATCCCACATGTCTTGTGGCATACTCATGTGCGAATCCCACAGGAGGGCGTGGATGACCCAAGCCAAACTCGATCTTCTGCAAGGAACTCTGGATCTGATGGTGCTCCGCACCTTGTCGGTTCTGGGGCCGCTGCATGGATATGGAATCGCCCGGAGAATCGAACAGGTCAGCGGCGATGAGGTTTTGCTCAATCAGGGGACGATCTACGCGTCGCTTGTTCGACTGCAGCAGCGGGGCTGGATCAAAGCGGCATGGGGCGTCTCTGGGAATAATAGGCGCGCCAAATACTACTCGCTGACCAAGGCCGGGCAAAAGAAGCTGGCTGCCGGGACCGAAAATTGGGAGCGGACAACCGCGATGATGAGCCGCTTCCTGACGATGGGCGATGGAGGCGCGCAATGATACTTTGGCTGCGGGTTACGCTATCGCGGTTGCAAGCGGTGTTCTTGAAGGGACGGCTCGATCGGGAATTTGACGACGAGCTTCGGGATCACCTGGAAGCGCTCGGCGAGCAGTATGAAGCGGCGGGAATGAGCCGGGAGGAAGCGCGGCGAGCGGCGGTGCGGAAACTGGGGAATCAGCAGCAATTGCGCGAGGCGAATCGCGATTACCGCGGGCTGCCGCTGCTCGAAACGGCGGCGCAGGATTTTCGTTACGCGCTGCGTACGCTTTGGAAGAATCGAGGATTTGCGTCGATTGCTGTGGTGATGCTAGCTCTGGGGATTGGGCTTTGTAGTTGTCTGTTCAGCTACCACAATGCCTTGGTGCTCCAGCCGGCGCCAGGAGTACGCGAGCCGGCGAGGCTGGTGGCGTTACAGGCGCCAGTCACCTACCCGTACTTCGAGAGCTACCGTGACGCGAGTGGCGTCGCTTCGGCCGCCGCCGTTTTCATCGGTCCCGTGCCGTTCGGCATCGGCTTGGACGGCGCCGGGGCTGGACGCCCGGAGCGAATCTTCGGCCACCTGGTTTCCGCCGACTATTTTTCGACCATCGGAGCCGAGCCATCGCTCGGCCGGTTTTTCGATCCTGCGAAGGAGCGTACTGGCACTGCAGCAACCGTAGTGGTCAGCGAGCGCTTTTGGCGGATGCGTCTGAATGCCGATCCCGGAGTAGTCGGCCGCATTTTGCGCATCAACGGACAGCGCGCCACCATCGTGGGGGTGGGCCGGAAAGGATTTTTGGGAGTGTTTCCCGCAGCCACCGCTGACATCTTCCTTCCTCTGACCGTCGACGCGGCTTTCGCGCCGGAGCTCGCTGGCGACGTCTTGCACAACGCCAATTCGCCTGTTTTCAACTGCGTGTTCAGGCTGGCTCCAAAGATGTCGATAGCTGCCGCCGAGACTGCTCTGGACGGGCAAACGAAGCGGCTCAATGAGCATGCCGGGAAGGATCGCGATACGAACAGAAATCGTCGAGGACGGCTGATCCAACTGGTTATGGCGGGGGGTGTTTCGCCCATGTCGATCGAGCAGCGCTCGATTTTTGCTGGGATATTCGGATTGATGATGGGGCTAATTCTTTCGTTTACGTGCGCCAATCTGGCGGGACTGATGCTGGCGCGCGGAAGCGCTCGAGGCAAGGAGATCGCGATTCGACTTTCGGTTGGCGCCACCCGGTCGCGGCTGATCCGCCAGTTGCTGGTGGAGAGCGTTACTATCGCGACGATTGGCGGCGCAGCGGGGTTAGCAGTCACATACGGCCTTCTCAATCTCCTGTCGGATTTTTTGGCCGGGTCAGCGCCGTTTGCGTCCGAAATTCGCGTGACCCCGGATCTGCGGGTGACGTTGCTCACGTTTGCTATCTCCGCGCTGGCCGGGGCCGGATTCGGACTGATGCCCGCACTGGCCACCACGCGTCCTGATCTGATGACTGGTTTGAAAGGGGCTGCGACAGCCGGACTCGGCCGTCACCGGCGATTCAGTATGCGTAACCTCTTCATGGTGTATCAAGTGGCTTCGGCGATGGCGCTAGTGCTGGTAGTTGGCTTCATGATCACCGGGATTCGGCAGGGCATGAGCCGTGACCCGGGATTCGATACGGCGGGTCTTTATCTGTTCTCGATCGATCCGGCCCGCGATGGTTATTCGCCGGATGAATCTGCGGCGATGCTCACCCGTTTACCGGAGCGGCTAGGCCGGCTCAACGGTGTGGAGGGAGTGACGCTGGCCGAGCCGGGGCCTTTTAATAACCTCGCGGCTCCGAATACGGATGTTTCGACGACTGGCCCGGGTGCGCAAGAGTCGACTCACCGGGTGTCGCTTCAAACCATTGGTCCGGATTTCTTCGCGACTCTGCACGCGCCTGTGCTGCGGGGAATGGAATTCGGGAGTCGTGATCTGCGTTCCGATCCCGGCACAGATGCGATTCTGCCGGCGGTCATCAATCACTCCGCAGCCAAGGAGTTGTTCGGAGACGTCGATCCGCTTGGCCGCGTCATACGGCAGGGCGCCAGGAGTTTTCAAGTTGCGGGAGTTGTTCGATTTGGTATGCCCTCGTTCTTCAAGAAAGAGGCCATGCCCACGGTTTTTCTGCCCTTGACTATGAAGAATCTTCGGCGAGGCACGAAAGGTTTCCGCGTGGCGTTTCGCGCCCGGCCGGGTTTGGATTTCACAGCAATCCGCGGCGAGCTGGAAGCGATCGATTCACGCCTGACGATGTTCGATCCTCGAACCATGCAAGAACAGCTAACGATGCTCGACCGAAGCGTCCAATATACGACGGCGATCTATCCTGCGGTCGGACTGTTCGCCTTGATTCTGGCATGCGTCGGACTGGCGGGAGTCACGGCGCAGGATGTGGCGCGCCGCCGGCGGGAGATCGGTATTCGAATGGCGCTCGGTGCGCATCGGTGGCAGGTGTTGCGCCTGGTGATGATGCAAGGGACGGCGATGGTGCTGATCGGCTCGTCGATCGGGTTCGCCGGCGCATATGGGTTTTCGCGCGTGCTGGGATCGATGGCGGCTGAAGTCGCGAAAGTTGTCGACTCAAATGCGGGCAATCCTATGCTGTCGGTGGGCGCTCCCCTGTTGCTTGTGTTGCTGTCTGCGATCGCGTGTTACCTGCCGGCGCGGCGGTCGACGACGATTGATCCGCTGATCGTGCTGCGGGAAGAGTAGGAACCCGTAACCTGTACATATCTGAACGCGCCTTCGATTCAGATATGACATTAACGGTAAAGGTAAAGAAAAGCGGCATTGCGGTCGCGGCGCTGTTTGCCGGGTTTGTGATTCTACACGGGCAATCGACTGCGCCACGACAGCCGTATACCACCTGGAAAGACTATGGCGGCGGCGTGGATTCCATGCAGTACTCTGCTCTCAAGCAGATCAACAAGACCAACGTGAGCAAGCTGGAATTGGTCTGGTCCTATACCGCGCCGGACCATCGGGGTAACTTCGGATTCAATCCGGTGATTGTCGATAACGTCATGTACGTTCTTGGGCGGGAGAACGCTTTTGTAGCTCTGGACGCTACCACGGGAAAGCAGATTTGGTCGCGCACCATCGAGGGGAATCCGGGCAATCGCGGGATTAATTATTGGGAGAGCAAGGATCGGAAGGATCGGAGGCTGATTTTCGGAGCTGGTGGAGCGCTGCAACAGCTTAATGCGGTTACTGGACAACTGATCAACACGTTTGGCAACGATGGCAAAGTGAATATGCGCGACGGATCGTTTCGTCCGCTCGGTGGTCCGAGCGGCACACCGGGGCGTACGTTCGAGAACTTGTTCATCACGGGCTCGAATACCGGCGAGGGGTACGGTTCGACTCCCGGCGATCTTCGCGCTTTCGACGTGCGCACGGGCAAGCTGGTTTGGATCTTCCACACGATTCCCCATCCTGGTGAGTTTGGCTACGACACATGGCCTCCGGACGCGTATAAATGGGCGGGTGGTGTGAATACGTGGGGCGAAATTTCAATCGATGAGAAGCGGGGCATCGCCTATTTTCCACTGGGCTCGCCGACGCACGATATGTTTGGCGGGGATCGCAAGGGCGCGAACCTGTTCGGGAATTCGCTGCTGGCGCTCGACGTTCGAACCGGGAAAAGGCTTTGGCATTTCCAGACGGTCCACCACGATTTGTGGGATTACGATCTGACGACGGCGCCCAAGCTGCTAACGGTCAAGCACAATGGCAAGAATGTCGACATCGTCGCGCAGCCGACTAAGTTCGGATTGCTTTACGTGTTCAACCGGGTGACTGGCGAGCCGTTGTGGCCGATCGAAGAGCGTCCGGTTCCGAAGAGCGATGTGCCGGGAGAAGAGTCGTGGCCGACGCAGCCGTTCCCGACCAAGCCGCCGCCATTCGCTCGTCTGAAGATGGGGCCGGAGGATATCAATCCGTATCTGGAGCCGGAGGAGCAGGCGCGATTGCGGGATATTCTTTCGAAAGCGCGCAACGAAGGGCTGTTCACTCCGATGACTTTGGGAAGGGATCAGATTTCGATTCCCGGTGAGCTGGGAGGCTCGAATTGGGGCGGCAGCGCTGCCGATCCTACTACGGGAGTGCTGTATGTGCGGTCAGCCGATCAGCCTGGGTTCCATCGGTTGCGGCCTCCGGGAACTGGTGGTGGCGGCGGTCAGGGCGGATCGCCGGCGGCGCGTGGGCGGGCGATCTATTCGCAGAATTGCGAGATCTGCCATGGCGCTGCCGAGGCTGGAGGCATCCGGTCGTATGACAGGGAGACGCTGATATCGATCAGCGGTCTGGGACCGGAACGGGTGACTAAGACGATTCGCGCGGGGCTGGGGCAGATGCCGGCGTTCACCGAAGATAAGCTTCCGGCGCAGAATCTTGCAGCGCTGATGACGTACTTGTCGAATCCGGCGGCGGCGCGTGGCGGCGGTGGTGGTGGGGGAGGCGGCGCGCCGCGAGCTGAACTTCCACCCATGCCTGATGGGCTGGTGCGCTACACCGGGCCACTTGGATCTATGTTTCGGGCGAGCAACGGACTGAGCGCGATCAGTCCGCCGTGGGGCGAGATTGTGGCTTACGATCTCAATCAGGGCGCCATCAAGTGGCGGGCTCCGGTAGGATCGGTGCCGTCGCTGGTGGCGAGGGGCATCACGAACACGGGCGCGAATCAGCGGCTGCATCGCAGTGGACTCGCGGTGACGGCGGGAGGATTGATCTTTATCGGGACGTGGGGGGATCGGATGGTCCGCGCCCACGATAAAGACACAGGCAAGATACTCTGGGAAAAAGAGCTGGAGGCGAATCCTGAGGGACTTTGCGCGGTTTACGAGGCTGGTGGGCGGCAGTTTGTCGTGTTCCCGGCATCTGGTGTCGCGCCGCCGCAGCCGAACAGTACGACGCCCCAGAGTCTGGCCTTCACGCCGGGAAAGATGGAGGCGCAGGGGTACTACGTTTTTGCTTTGCCGCAACAGAGAGGCGCGGCTAAGAAGTAGGGGTATGTAAACGAACAAGCTAGAACTTTCGGCTTGGGTCCGGCTCTTCGCGATTGAAGTCGAATTCGCCGGCGGCGCTTCGCATCACCAGGCGGCCCGCGCCGAGAGGTTTGCCGTCGGTGGGGAAGAAGACGGCGCCGTCGGTCGATTGCCCGGATACGAGCTTGGCTTGCACCAATGCGATCGCCGAGGCGGCGGCGGCTGCCTTGATCTTGGTCGAGGCAACTTCGGCCAGGTACTGCTGTCGGCGCTGCTCGTAGCCGTTGGTGGGGCGCAGGCGAGTCATGCCGTAGAGGGCCATCTCGTAGGTCGATACCAGTTTCACCACGTCGCCGCGATTGCCTCTCTCGATAAGGGCGGTGACGACCTGGCGGGCGGGAGCGGCCGGGATGCGGGCTCCATCGGCGCGTTCGAAAGCGAAGTCTTCCGGTCGCACGGTATAGGGGGACTTGGCGCCATTGGAGATCGCGACCTGCAAAATCGCGTATTCGTGAACGTGCGCCGGCAGGTGGGCGAACATCACGGTGACCGAGTTCCTGGTAAGCGCCTGATACTTCAAACCGCCGGACTCGAATTCGATCACCTGGGCCGCGGCGGCGGTGGCAATCAGGAGGAGGAGAGCACAACGGGTCACAATCCCATTATGATATAAGCTTGATGCGAATCTCAGGATATGCGCCGAGCGAATTCGGCTTGCAGGAACATGGATTTCGGAATCTGAATGCCGCCTATTGGAACCTCGGCACGGCTGAGTTGCTGGAGCACGCGATCCGGGGCGGCGAGGGCCAAGTTGCCGTAGGTGGGGCGCTGGCGGTGCAGACCGGGCAGTTTACCGGGCGGTCGCCGAAGGACAAATTCATTGTCCGCGACGAGCTGACGGCGGAGACGGTGCATTGGGGGCCGGTCAACCAGCCGATGTCCAGCGAGCATTTCGGCCGCCTGTACGATAAGCTGCTCGCGTTCCTGCAAAACCGCGATGTGTACGTGCAGGACTGCAATGCGGGGGCGGATCCCTCTTATTCGCTGCCGATACGCGTGGTCACGCAGTATGCCTGGCATGCGCTGTTTGCGCGGCAACTTTTTATTCTTGCCGATCCGGCTCTCCTTCCGCGCCATGTGCCGGAGTTCACGCTGATTTTCGCCCCGGGTTTTCAGGCTAATCCTGCCGAAGATGCAACCAACTCGGAGACCTGCATCGCGGTCGACTTCACGCGGCGGGTGGTGATCATCGCAGGGACGAGCTATGCCGGCGAGATGAAGAAGTCGGTATTTACGATTTTGAATTACCTGCTGCCGGAGCGGAGTGTCATGCCGATGCACTGTTCGGCCAATATGGGCGTGGGCGGCGACGTCTCGCTGTTCTTTGGTCTTTCCGGGACAGGGAAGACGACGCTTTCCGCTGACCCGCACCGGAAGCTGATCGGCGACGACGAGCACGGCTGGAGCGATCGCGGCGTGTTTAATTTTGAAGGCGGCTGCTACGCCAAGTGCATCCGGCTGTCGGAGGAGAACGAGCCGCAGATCTGGAATGCGATCCGCTACGGAGCCGTGCTGGAGAATGTCGTGATTGATGGGCTGACCCGGAGGCCTGATTTCGATTCGGCGGCGATTACCGAAAATACGAGAGCGGCGTATCCACTTTCGTTCATCGATAATGCAGTGATTCCGAGTGTGGGCGGGCATCCGAACAACGTGGTCTTTTTGACGGCGGATGCTTTTGGCGTGCTTCCTCCCATTTCCAGGTTGACTCCGGAGCAGGCGATGTATCACTTCCTGAGTGGGTACACGGCCAAGGTTGCCGGCACCGAGCGCGGATTGGGCAAGGAACCGGAGGCGACGTTTAGCGCCTGTTTCGGGGCTCCATTTCTGCCGCGGCATCCGAACGAATATGCGGCGATGTTGGGCGAACGGCTGCGACGGCATGGCGCGCCGTGCTGGCTGGTGAACACGGGTTGGGCCGGCGGTCCATACGGGGTCGGGGAGAGGATGAAGCTGAAATATACGCGCGCCATGCTGAACGCGGCGATCTCCGGGGCGCTGAATTCGGCGCACTTTACGCCGCATCCCGTCTTTCGCGTGCAGGTTCCGGCGAGCTGTCCTTACGTGCCGTCGGAGTTGCTCGACGCGCGCGGCATGTGGAAGGACAAGGACGCTTACGATCGGGCGGCGGCGGACTTGAGCGGGCGGTTCAATCGCAATTTCGCGAAGTTCGAAGGGGTCGAGCGGGAAATTGCCGCTGCGGCGCCGGCGATCTGATCTTTAGAAATTAACTTTCAGCTTTTACTTCTCGTATCCCGTGAGGTTTCTTCGATGCCTCCCTCGCCGGGACGGGGCTCGTCGAAATCGAACACGGCGCAAAAGGGAACGCTTTCTCCACGATAGTGCGGCTGGGCGGCGCTAAAGGTGTATGATCGGGATTCTACATCAAATGCTACGACTTGGAGTTGTCCTCGCTTGTTTGTTCGCCGGAGCCGCGCTGGCCGAGGATGGCGATCGCGACGGTCTCAGCGACGACTTGGAAAACGCGCTGCTGGCGAAATTTACGCCTTCTTTTCGGATCAGCGCCACGGACTGCGACGTCTCGCCTGCGGAATTTGCGCCTGGGTTGCGTCAACCGCAAGTTGTCGCGAAGAATGGAACTATCTACGGACAGGTGTTCCCGGCTGGCGCCTTTATCGAGATTCACTATTATCATCTTTGGAGCCGGGACTGCGGGCGCATGGGGCATGGGTTCGATGTCGAGCATGTGTCGGTCCTGGTAAATGCAGAATCGAGAGCGGTCTACTGGTACGCCTCTGCGCACCAGGACACTGTTTGCGACGTCAGCAGCGGCGCGAGAGCTTGCGCGCTCGACGCCGAGGATGGTGGTCCGATTGTTTGGATTTCGCGAGGCAAGCACGGATCATTCCTTAGCCGGGACGCCTGTGCGCGAGGGTGCGGAGGGGACCGTTGTGAGGAGATGGTCACGCTTGCGATTTCGAAACTGATCAACATCGGCGAACCAGGAGCGGCGTTGAACGGAGCGGTGTGGGCGGACTCCGGGCTGTGGTCGCTGGCCGCGAAAATGAAGACCGATTTCGGGGAGACAGCGCTGGCGCAGCTCGATGGATCGCCGCGGGCGGGGGTGATTCCGTTGAACGCATCGCGGCGTTCGGCGCAGGCGGTGATCTCCGCTGCCGGCGCGCCGGTCGATGCGCTTCAGACGGGAAATCGGCACACCGGATCGGCGCTGTCTCTGGCGAGTGTTAAGGCGGATCGCGCTCTGGACACGGGGTTCGGAACCGTTGGGAAGCAGATCAAGCGCGGGCGTCGGGCGGTCGCTAAATGGATGCGAATCAAGTGATTTTGAGGGGTATTGACAGCCATCAACAACCGGGCGCATAGTGGAAATGTAAGCTGCAGTCAAGAGCTTTGAAGAGACAGCTGCAAAGGAGGTTTCATCGAGAACATCCACATGCAGGGCGGCTACCCGCGAAATCCGCCGGTTGCCCCTGGAAGCTGAAGCGCTACTCAAAAAGAATTAGCGCCGCGGTAAATTGCACCGCATTCAAACATCTTCCGGTCGCAACTGCCCTCGTAAAAGGCGGCGGAGCGTGTGCGGCCGCCCATTTTCACGTCCACACTTAACCCTTGAGCTCGGCTACACTGGTGTACTGCGCGCTATCAGCATGTCCCAAGTTGAATTTAAGGGCGTTTCTAAAAGTTATTCCATCTACGAATCGCCTGGCGATCGGCTCAAAGAGCTGATTACGCCGAAGCGGTATCAATTCCACAAAGACTTCTGGGCGCTGCGGGACATCAGCTTCGATGTTCGCCGGGGCGAGACTTTTTGTATTGTCGGCGAGAACGGCTCCGGAAAGAGCACCCTGCTGCAAATGGTGGCGGGAATCTTACTGCCGACCTCGGGCACGGTATCGGTTACGGGACGCGTTTCGGCGCTGCTAGAGCTGGGCTCGGGATTTAATCCGGAATTCAGCGGGCGCGATAACGTGTATCTCAACGCATCTATCTTGGGATTCTCCACCAACGAGATTGACCAGAGATTTCGCGAGATTGAAGATTTTGCCGAGATTGGCGACTTCATCAATCAGCCGGTCAAGACTTACTCCAGCGGCATGGCGGTTCGGCTGGCATTCGCTGTCGCGATCAGTGTCGATCCGGAGATTCTGCTGGTCGATGAAGCACTGGCGGTGGGCGATATTTATTTCCGGCAGCGCTGCATGCGCAAGGTGCACGAGCTGCGAACACGGGGTGTGACGATTCTATTTGTCTCCCATTCGACCGGCGACGTGAAAGCGATCGCCGATCGGGTGATGTGGCTCGATCATGGGCGCATGATGGATATCGGAGATCCGGAGCTGGTTGTCTCAAAATATCTGGCGGCGATGGTGGTGAAGGATTCCACTTATCTCACGTTGAAGAAGCCGGTCGAGAAACCTGCTGCCATCGCGACGCATGCGCCGGAGATGGTGGAGCGCGTTCCGAACGTCGATCATCGCTACGGAGACGGACGGGCGGAGGTGATCGGGATCGCAGTGCTCGATCCTTACGGCAAGCCGATCGGGGTGCTGGAGCCGCTCTCGCACGTTGTGGTGCGGATCAGTGTGCGGGCCAAGGAAGCGATTCCGCTGCCGATCGTCGGATTCATGATGCGTAACCACCTGGGGATGGATTTCTCGGGCACAAACACGTCACGAGAGGGACACGAGCTTCCGCCGATGGCGGCGGGCGATGTCTATACGGTGGATTTCCATCTGGATCTGCCGGAGCTGTATCCGCAGGTCTTTTCCTTCTCCCCGGCGATCGCCGACGGAACACTGCTCGGCTACAAGATGTGCGACTGGATCGACAACGCGATTGCGCTGCAGATGGGGCATAGCGAGGGGCAGGTCTACGGGTATATGCGCGTGCCGTGCCGCGTCGAGGTGAACGCGCGTCTAGGAGGGGAGCCTTCGGTTCAGGAGCGAAAGCTTGGCTGAGTTCACCGGCGAGCGCGTTATCCCTGGACAGGTCGACGCCGATCTGCTGAACGAGCATCTGGCGCGGTACGCGTTCGCGGCGCGGCTGAGCCGTCGAAAACAAGTGCTGGACGCAGGGTGCGGCTCGGGGTACGGATCGGCGGAACTGGCGCGGACGGCCGCGGGCGTGCTGGGAATCGACCGGTCCGCGGAAGCGATTGCGTTCGCGCGAGGCGAATACCGGGCGGCGAATCTCCGATTTGAGGAAGGCGACTGCGCGGCGCTGCCGGTTGCGGATGGGTCGATCGACCTGGTAGTTGCCTTCGAAGTGATCGAGCATCTGGAGGACTGGCGGGGATTCCTTCGGGAAGTCCGGCGAACGCTGGCGCCATCGGGTCAGTTTATTGTTTCCACTCCCAACAAACTGTACTATTCCGAGTCGCGCAAAGAGGCGGGGCCGAATCCGTTCCACGTTCACGAATTCGAATTCGACGAATTTCGCGCGGAGCTCGGCGAGGTTTTTCCGCATGTGTTGATGTTCCTGGAAAACCATGCGGAGGGGGTTGTGTTTCAGCCGGCGACTTCGCTTGGCGCCGAGGCTTCAGCCGACGTGCGTGTGGACGAGGGCCACTGCGCGCCGGCGGAATCGCATTTCTTTGTCGCGGTATGCGCGTTGCGGCCGCAGACGGGCGCTCCCACTTTTGTCTATGTGCCGCGTGTGGCGAATGTGCTCCGCGAGCGCGAGCGCCATATCGGACTGCTCGAGCGGGAGCTGGAAACCAAGAATCAGTGGCTGGAACGGACAACCGCCGAGCTGGGTCAGCTCAACGCGGACCATCAGACTGTTCTGGCGCAGTATCGCAGGCAGATCGCCGAATCGGAGGAGCGGGCGCGGTGGGCGGCGCAGCTCAATCGCGACCTGGAGGCGAGCGCTGTTCGAATCGCGGAATTGCAGCGGGAATTCGAGTCGGAGCAGGCGGCGGCTCGCGCAGTCGCCGATGGCTATGAAGCCAAAGTACGCGAGCTCGAAGCGGAGAATGAAGAGAAGACGCGCTGGGCGATGGAGACCGACGCCCGTCTGAGCAAAGAGCTTGACGAGAAGATCCAGGAGCTGGCGCAGTGCGTCGAGCTGCTGCACCAGGCTGAGCAGACGGTTGCGGAACGCACGGCTTGGGCGGATGAGCTTAGCGCGCAGGCGCGTCGATTGGAAGAACAGGTTACCCTCATGAAAGAGTCGCGATGGGTCAAGCTCGGGCGGAAGTTCGGGCTGGGGCCGGATCTGCGAAACAGTTGAGATGGCGTTTCTCGCCCGGCTGCTAACGTCCCTTCCACTGCTAATTGTTTCGCCCTTGCTGATGGCGATCTCTGCTCTGGCGATGGCGCTGATAGATTTTTTCTGGCTTGTGGCTGGACGAAAATCTGCTGGCGATAGTGTGCAGCCGTCGGCGCGGGCGGCTACTGTCGTGATTCCGAACTGGAATGGCCGCGATCTGCTGGAACGGTATCTGCCGGCTCTTCAGCTTGCGATGGCGGGCGATGCTGAGAACGAAATTCTGGTCGTCGACAACGGGTCGTCGGATGGCAGCGCCGAATTTGTGCGCGAGAAATTCCCGGGCGTGAAGGTGCTGGCGCTCGATCGGAATCTGGGGTTTGGCGGTGGGTCGAACGCGGGATTTCGGGCGGCTTCGAACGATATTGTCGTTTTGCTGAACAGTGACATGCGGGTTGAGCCGGATTTTCTCGCGCCGCTGCTTTCAGGATTCAGCGATGAAAAGGTCTTCGCCGTATCGTGCCAGATTTTTTTCAGCGACGCTGCGAAATTGCGCGAGGAGACGGGGCTGACGCAGGGCTGGTGGGAAGATGGGTCGCTTCGCGTGCGGCACCGGATCGATAAGGGAATTTCGGATCTTTATCCCTGTTTCTATGGCGGCGGCGGGTCGTGCGCTTTCGATCGGAAGAAGTTTCTGGAGCTGGGCGGTTTCGATCCGATGCTTGCGCCGTTTTACCTGGAGGACACCGATCTCGGCTACATGGCCTGGAAGCGGGGTTGGAAGGTGCTGTACCAACCCAGGAGCGTCGTGTATCACGAGCATCGTGGCACGATCGGCAAGCGTTTTACCGAGGCGCAGATTCAGGAGGCGCTGAAAAAGAATTTCATCCTTTTTTGCTGGAAGAACATTCACGAGTGGGACCGGCTGGTGTCGCACCTGTTCTTCACTTACGCCGGGGCGCTGCTCAGCTTGTTTTTTGGCGATGAGCCGGGTCGCGCCAACCTCGTCGCTATGTGGCGGGCGTTTTGCAGCCTGCCGGCGACGCTCCGATCGCGATGGCGGGCGCGGTCTTTGGCGATGGTGGACGACACGGAAGCGTTCCGCAGACCGATGGGCGGCTATTTTCGCGATCGCTTCGATGTCTTCGATCCGGATCCGGACCGGTTGAATGTGTTGTTTGTTTCGCCGTATCCGATCTGTCCCCCGGCGCACGGGGGCGGCTTGTTCATGTATCAAACGCTGCGCGAGCTGGCGCGGCTCTCGGACGTTCATGTGCTCGCACTGCTCGATCATCCGGATCAGCTTCCGGCCAATCAGGATATGGGGGAGTTTTGCGCATCCACCGAGTTTCTGATCCGTATCGAAGGTCGCACGCGCCATCTTGGCTCGATTGTTCCGCACGCGGTTCGAGAGTTTCAGAATGATGATCTCGACTGGCTGATTCACCGGCAGCTCTACACGAAGAAGATCGACGTGCTGCAACTTGAATACACGCCGCTGGGCCAATACGTTGGAGCTTACAGCAGGATGGCAAGCATCCTGTTCGAGCACGATATCTATTTCCAGTCGATTGGCCGCGGGCTCGAGTTTCTGCTTGGGACGACGGAGAAGATAGCGGCGCGATTCGAGTATTTGCGCGCGCTCCGGTATGAGCTGCGGATGCTGCCGCACTGCGATCGCGTGCAGGTGTGCACTCGGGACAATAAGGATTATCTGGTCTCCTTCCTTCCACAGATTCGCGGGAAGCTGCAAGAAGGGCTGCGGGCCGGGATCGATACGTCGCGCTACGAGGTGACGAACTGCCCGCGAGAGCCGGAGACGATGCTCTTTCTCGGCAGCTTTCGACATGGCCCGAACGCCGTGGCACTCGAATGGTTCGCCCGGCGGGTCCTGCCGCACATACAGGCGATCCGGCCGAGGGCGCGGCTGATTGTGATCGGAGCGGCTCCACCACCGAGCTACGCCTTCGCCGACCTCGGCGCGGCGATGGAGTGCCGCGGATATGTGGAAGATATACGGGACGCGCTGGCGCAGTATTCAGTCTTTGTGTGCCCGATTCTGAATGGGTCGGGCGTGAGGGTGAAACTGCTGGAGGCCTTTGCAGCGGGCATTCCGACGGTGTCGACTTACATCGGAGCGGAGGGGTTGGCGAGGAAGGATGGCGAATTTTGTTTACTGTCCGATGAGCCGGAGCAGTTTGCGCAGAAAGTTGTGTGGCTTTTTGACAATCCGGAGAAGGCGGCTGAGTTGGCTGCACGGGCTCGGTGTGAGGTGACGAGGAATTGGGATATGGCCGTTCTGACCCGGCGACTGGAGGAAAGCTATCGCGAGGTCGTGCGGGAAAAGAGGAAATGACGAACAAGCTAAAGCTTGTTCCACAATGTCCAATCAAGGAGTTGGCATTACTGTGGAACAAGCTTTAGCTTGTTCGTTCGGGTATTTCACGGTAAGCAACGAATGACCGGTACGGTTTACTACTTTGCTTTTTGCTGTTTCTTGATCTGTTCGACGATCTGGCCTGCCGTGCGATTTAAGGTGTTGGGAGCTGAGTCGGTGCGCTTTTGGTACCCTGACCAGATCACCGCCCGAGATTTCAGATCGACGAGAAAGATGGTGCCCTTGCCGCGTCCAAAGCTTGAGAGGCGCGTGGGAGCCTTGTCTTCTTTATCCTTAGCGGCCTTGTCTTTCTCGGCGGGTTCCGGTGGCGGATACAGCTCGGCGAGCTTCTGCTCAAAAGACTCGCCCAGTTGGTCGGTGAACACCGCATCGGCGAGCTTGGGGTCGGTGACGACGCGGAAAACGCCTGCCAATCGATTGGCCAGATATTGGTCGAGCCCGCCGCTCATCGGCAGCAGATACACCGATTGCACCTGCGAAATATTGGCTCCGAGCGATAGGCAGACGAGCAGCGTGCACAGCAGCAATCGCTTCATACCCTCATCATACCAGCATGTATAAAGGGCAAAGCATCACGGTGATCATCCCTTGCCTCAACGAGGAGCAGGGAATTCGCCGCGTGCTGGAGAGCATGCCTGACTTCGTCGACGAAGTGATTGTCGTGGACAACAACTCCACCGACCGCACCCACGATGTCGCAAAGTCGCTCGGCGCGAGGGTGATTCGCGAGGAGGTCCGCGGCTATGGCCGCAGCTACAAACGCGGGTTCGGCTTTGCGACCGGAGACCTGATCATTACCCTCGACGGCGATCACAGCTACCCTGTCGATGCGATCTCTTATCTGGTGGAAGCATTCCTGCACCTGAATGTTGATTTTCTGAACGCCTCGCGATTCCCGGTGCGCGATCACAACGCGATGAGCACCAAGCACTGGATCGGCAATCTGATTTTGTCGCTGGCGATGTCGGTGCTCTACTTCCGCTGGGTGCGCGACTCGCAGTCCGGCATGTGGGTTTTTCGGCGATCTATTCTTGCTGATATGAAGTTGATCTCTGATGGGATGTCGTTTTCCGAAGAGATCAAGATCGAGGCGCTCAAAAGCAGCAAGGTACGGTTCGGAGAGATATCCATTATGTATACGTCCCGGCTGGGGGAGATCAAGCTCAATCCGTGGCGCGATGGGTTTCAAAACTTGTGGTTCCTGGTTAAGAAGCGCTTTTCATGAGCGCGCCAACAGTTAGCATCGTCATCCCTGTCTGGAACAGGCGCGACATGCTTTTGCGGCTGCTCGATACGCTGGCGCGTCAGACTCATCCAGTTGCGGAGATCGTCGCGGTAGACAACGGCTCCAGCGACGGCGCGGCCGAAGTGGCCGAACAGCGAGGGGCACGGGTGCTGCGGATGGGCTCGAATCTCGGATTCAGCCGGGCCGTGAACACGGGATTAGAAGTGTGCCGATCGGAGCTGGTCGCGCTGGTGAATAGCGACGTGGAACTGGAGCCGGATTGGCTCGATCGGCTGGTTGCAGCGCTTGAACCGCGCGATGTCTGGTTTGCGACCGGCAAGATTTTGAGCGCTTCCCAGAGGGATCGGATCGACGGAACGTACGATCTCGTCTGCCGCGGGGGGTGCGCGTGGAGAGTGGGACAGGGACGCCTTGACAGCGCTGACTTTTCCCAGGCGCGCCCGATTTCCATGGCTAACGGAACTGCTTCGGTGTTTCGGGCGGATCTTTTCCAGCGAGTTGGGCTGTTCGATACCGCATTCGAATCGTACCTGGAGGACGTGGACCTTGGGATTCGCTGTGCAGCACAAGGTTTGAAGGGAGTCTATGTTCCGGAAGCGGTGGCCTATCATTGGGGCAGCGCTTCGCTGGGGGGCTGGAGCCCGGAGATGGTGAGACTAATCGCGCGGAATCAGGTATTTCTGGTCTCGAAACACTTCTCCGTGCGCTGCTACTGGTGGCCGATTCTGGTCGGTCAGGGGCTGTGGGGTTTGCTGGCGCTGCGTCGGGGGAGGGGCGGGGCGTTCCTTAAGGGCAAGTTTGAGGGCCTGCGGCGATTTCGATCGATGCGTGGAGTTCAAAATCTTGACGCGCTGTCACGAACTGTCGAACAGGGGGAGCGCGAAATTCGGGAAATTCAGCGCCGTACAGGTTTCGATTGGTACTGGCGTGTGTACTTTCTGTTCACGTCCGGCGGGGCGGATTGACATGGAGGGCGCCGGGATCCTGATTGTCACTCATAACTCTGAGGCGGAAATTGGCGCTTGCCTCGAGGCTGCGCTCGCAACCGGCGCGGAGGTTCTAGTGGTCGACAATGCGTCCGAGGACGGAAGCGTGGCTGCGGCCCGCCGCTGCGGCGCCAATATAATTGCAAATAAGGAGAATCGGGGCTTTGCTGCAGCCGTCAACCAGGGAATTCGGGCGATCGGGGCAGATCGGATACTCCTGCTGAACCCCGACGCGGTCTTGCGAACAGGTATTGAAGCGTTATGTGCCGCCTGCGGGTCTCCGGAGGTGGGGGCGGTCGGCGGAAAGCTTGTCGATTCCGGGGGGGCCGTCCAGGCAGGTTTTAACGTTCGCAGACTACCCACTCCGGCGGCGTTGGCCTTCGAAATATTGCTCATCAACCGGCTTTGGCCTGGGAACCCAGTGAACTGGCACTACCGTTGCTATGACATCGACCTCGATAAGCCGGCTAAAGTCGAGCAGCCGGCGGGCGCGTTTCTGATGTTTCGCCGAGACGTTTGGGATCGTTTGGGGGGATTTGATGAGCAGTTCTACCCAATCTGGTTCGAGGACGTGGACTTTTGCAAGCGGCTGCGCGACCAAGGGTACTACTCGTACTACGAACCGGCGGCGATCGCGACTCACGAGGGCGGTCACTCTATCCGAAAGATTTTACTGGAGAAGCGCGAATTTTATTGGTATGGTAGTTTGTTGAAGTACTGTTTCAAGCATTTCAACTCGGGACGCACCCAGTTATTGTGCTTAGCTGTAATAGTCGGTTCGCTCCTTCGGATGATTGTGGGGATAGTCGTCCAGGGAAGCTTCAAACCAATCGGGATTCACGGTGGCGCCATACTATTAGCCAGCCGCTACCTGCTGTTTGGGCCGCGTAAAATGGGTGTCTCGTCTTTCACTTAAAGGTTTGGTTGTGAACGGATGTTCTAGCATTATCAAAACCACGTCCAAGGTTCATATTCATGTCCCAAAACCTCGTCTCCGTCACGATAGTTACCTACAACAGTGGTCGATTTATAAAAAGGTGCCTGGAATCCGTACTCGCGCAGAAGTATCCGAATAGGGAAATCATAGTCATCGATAATAATTCGACCGACGGCACGGTCGACATTCTGGAGCAGTTCGAAGATCGATGCACGGTGGTTTACAACTCGGAAAATATAGGATTCGCGGCGGCGCAGAACCAGGCGATCGGCCTCTCGAACGGCGATTGGGTGTTGACGCTCAATCCGGATGTGCTGCTGCTCCCGAATTTTATCCGGTCGCTCGTCGGCGCCGGTGAAGTGGATCCGAAGATCGGCACGGTTTGCGGCAAGCTGCTGGCGATGACCGCGACCTTTGATATTCCGGCGCGTCCGTTGGTCGATTCCACTGGCATCTATTTCAATCCGATGCTGCGGCATCTGGATCGCGGCAGCCAGGAAGTCGATAACGGCCATTATCTGAAGCACGAGTATGTTTTCGGAGCGACGGCAGCGGCTGCGCTCTATCGACGGGAGATGATCGAGCATATCTCGTTCGATGGCGAGTTCTTTGATTCCGATTTTTTTGTCTATCGTGAGGACGCCGACGTGGCTTGGCGGGCGCAGTTGATGGGCTGGAGCTGCATTTACGCTCCGCTGGCGCGCGGGTATCACGTCCGCAATGTGCTGCCGGGCAATCGGCGCGCGCTGCCGCCGGAAATCAACATGCACTCGGTCAAGAACCGGTTCCTGATGCGCATGAAGAATATCTCCGGCGATCTGTACCGGCGGAACTGGTTCTCGATCACGGTCCGCGATCTGGCCGTAGTAGGATGCTGCCTGCTCTGGGAGCACACGTCGCTCAAGGCATTCTGGTTCCTGGCGAAGAACTGGAAGCGCGTGATGGCGAAGCGCAAAATGATCCAGGAGCGGAGACTGGTGTCGGGCGAAGAGATCGCCGCCTGGTTCAGCTATAAGCCGGTAAGTAAGCCTGCCCCCAAGAAGAAGGAAGTTTTCGAGCTGCGGGCCGACGCCAAAGCCGCCAATTCCTGATGTTCTCCGATGCGCATCGCTATCCTCGGGACACGAGGGATTCCGGCGCGCTATGGCGGGTTTGAAACATTCGCTGAAGAACTATCCACCAGGCTTGCGGCACGCGGTCACCAGGTCAGCGTCTACTGCCGTGAGAAGCATGCGGAGCTGGCGTATCAGCGCGTCAGGCTTCGCTATATTCCCTCCATTCGCCACAAGTATTTCGACACGCTGGCGCACACTTTCCTCTCCACGCTGCATCTCCTCGTCACTCGCATAGACGTCGCGCTTTACTGCAACGGCGCGAATGCTATCTTTACCGTGCTGCCCCGGCTGCTCGGGATGCCGGTGGCCCTCAATGTGGATGGTCTGGAGCGCAAACGCAAGAAGTGGAATCGGCTGGCGCGGGGGTGGTATCGGCTGTCGGAATGGCTGGCTACGTTCTGTCCGACCGCGGTTGTAACAGATGCCCGAAGCATTCAGGAGTATTACAAGGAGCGGTACGGCAAGTCGACGGTTTTCATTCCGTACGGCGCTGAGCTGGGCAAGACCGCGGTCGCCGGGACGCTCAGCCGGCTGGGGCTAGAGCCGGGCCGATATTTTCTCTACGTCAGCCGGATGGAGCCGGAGAACAATCCGCTGCTGGTCCGGCAGTGCTTCGAAAAGGTACGCACGGATTTCAGGCTGGCGCTGATCGGAGACGCTCCGTACGCGCAGGAGTACATCCGGGAGGTGCGGGACACGTGTGACAGCCGCATCGTGATACCGGGGGCGATCTATGGCGATGGCTATCATGAGCTAGGCTCTCATTGCTTTGCATATATTCACGCGACCGAGGTCGGCGGGACGCATCCGGCGCTGATCGAGGCGATGGGCCGTGGCGCGCTGGTGCTGTATCTGAATACGAAGGAAAACGCCGAAGTCGCGTCCGGGGCCGGGATACCGTTTGAGAGCGGAGACTTGGCTACCAAGATGGAGATGGTCCTCGCGATGGATGAAGCGGAGCGCCATGACTACCGGCGCAAGGCTGTCGAACGGGTTCGGGAGCAGTATTCGTGGGACGCGGTCACAGATGCTTATGAGCGGTTGTTTGAGCAATTGAAGATCAGCCGCAAAGTGGACTATGGTCGTTGACCATGGTAAATGTGAATAATGCAGGAGATTGCGATTTCTAAGTTCAAGGCGACCTGTTTGGCAGTGCTTGAGGAAGTCCGGCGGACTCGTGTGCCGGTTCGCGTTACCCGTTTTGGACGGCCTGTGGCGGACATCGTCCCTCCAAGCCCAGTCGTCAAATCAGGCTGGGTCGGTCGTCTGAGCCATTTGGGCGAAGTCGACGACGACATAGTCGGCCCGATCGGGGCGTTTGAAGGCTGGAAGGTTCGCGAACCGTGAAGCTTCTGCTAGACACTCACATTTGGATTTGGTCTTTGCATCGAAGAGATAAGATCAGCCGGGCAGTTCTTCGCCAGTTGGAGAATCCAAAGAATGAGTTGTTCTTATCGCCAATTTCAATTTGGGAAGCGCATCTTCTCGATCGCAGCGGAAGACTTCGTTTGAAGGAGACCTTTTCAGAATGGCTCCGTCAGGCCTTTGCTGCGTCCCCCTTGCGCGAGGCGCCATTCAATTTGGCGGTCGCGAAGGAAGCCGCCAGAATTCGCCTTCCCCAAAACGACATGGGAGATTTGTTTCTGGCTGCGACAGCCGCGGTACTCGACCTCACGATTGTCACATCCGATTCGCAGTTCATCGCCTGTAAATGGCTCAAGACCATGGCAAATGAGTGAACGAATCAGCGAGCTTTCTTTTTGGCTTCCGGTTGCGTCTTGGATGTGCCGATACATACAATGAAGTTCGAAGCTTCCATGGGCAAAAAGGACAATAGATGAGCACGACAACCGGGGCGGGTCTCGAAGGCGTTATCGCCGGGGAATCCGAGATCTGTTACATCGACGGGTATGCGGGGATACTGAGCTATCGCGGATACAACATCCACACGCTGGCCGAGAACGCGACGTTCGAAGAAGTCGTGTACCTGCTTTGGCACGGACGGCTGCCGAAAGCCGATGAGTTGAGCTTGCTCAGGGCAGAACTGACGGCGAGCCGGGCGATTCCGAAGCAGGTCTTGGACTTTTTGGGCAGTTCCACCAAGGCCGTGCCGATGGACGTGCTGCGAACAGCCGTCTCCATGCTCAGCCTGTACGATCCGCTGGCGCGGGACAATTCTCCCGAAGCGAATCTTACAAAGGCCAAGAGGCTGATGGCGCAGACGCCGACGATCGTCACCGCTTTCAGCCGGCTGCGCGATGGTAAGCCGCTCGTCTCCGACGATCCGAGCCTCAGTTTAGCCGCTAATTTTCTCTACACGCTTACCGGCAATCGTCCCGACGCGCTGATGGAGCGCGCTTTCGACGTGGCGCTGACGCTTCACGCCGATCACGAGTTGAATGCATCGACCTTTGCCGCCCGCGTGACGGCAGCTACGCTATCCGACATACACTCATCGATCACGTCGGGAATTGGCGCGCTCAAGGGACCGCTGCATGGGGGCGCAAACGAAGACGTCATCAAACTGCTGTTGAAGGCAGGCGATCCGGACAAAGCTGAGCAGATGGTTCGGGATATGCTTGCGCAGGGCAAGAAGATTCCCGGATTCGGGCATCGCGTCTATCGCACAGAAGATCCGCGCGCCAGCCATCTTCGTGTGCTGTCGGAAGAGCTTTGCAAGCGTACCGGGCATACCAACCTCTATCTCGAATCACAGCGGGTGGAGCAGACGGTGAAGACGGAAAAGAAGCTGAACGCCAATGTCGATTTCTATTCGGCGTCTACTTACTACGCGCTTGGCATTCCGGCGGACCTGTTCACGCCGGTGTTCGCGGTGAGCCGTATGTCAGGCTGGACGGCGCACGTGCTCGAGCAGTATCACAACAACCGGTTGATCCGGCCGCGCGCCGAGTATAAGGGAAACCCCGACGGCATGCCTTGGATCCCACTCGAGAAGCGCTGATGGACGAGCGCGCCTACTACAACGAAGGACCCGCCACTAAGCCTGCCCGACTACAATGTCCGTTCTGCCGGACGACCGAAACGTACGACCTTCGCTGGCTGGTGCGGAAGAAGAAAGACCGCCTGCCGCCCGGCGGCGACGACCGCGATCGAGCTAAATTTTCCAAAGCGCAAAGCTATATGGTCTTGCTCGACGATAAAGTGGCCTGCAAGAACATGCGCTGCCGGAAACGGTTTGATATTTCCGGCGTGAAAACGACGGCTTACTTGAGCGAAACCGCGGGTCTACCGCAGTCGGACTAGGCAAGCTCTCGGGGGAGATCACGCCTCTCTCGCGCGGCTCTGTTGGTTTGGTGTTCTTCACCAGCGATCGGCCGGTGATGGTCGATGTGTCGAACGCGCGACGGCCTGTGTCAAACCGCCCTAACGGCCCGCAGGCGGCGGCGAGGAGACCATCGACAACAACAAGCACAGAATCACTAGTCCAGCGAGAATATTGGCGATCACCATAGCGAGGCTTCTTTCTTCCCTGCACTCAATAGTGCAATTCGAGGGCCCAAGGTTTCACGGGCGTACAAGTGTGGTACGTTGGCGAATATGCGGTTGGATCTCGCGTTCGGAAAAACAGGCCTCACCACGACTCTCCCAGAAGGATTCAGCTACCGTGTGCTCGAAGCGCGATCGGCCCAGCCGCTGCCCGATCCGGCGGGGGCAATCGAGGCGGCACTCGACAAACCGGTGGCTTCCCCGGCGCTTGCGGAACTGGCGCGCGGTAAGGCGAGCGCGGCTATTTCGGTCTGCGACATCACGCGCCCGGCTCCAAATAAGCAGGTGCTGCCGCCTCTGCTGCAGCGTCTGGAGCGAGCCGGAATCGCTCGCGACTCCATCACGATCCTGATCGCGACGGGTCTTCATCGCCCCGCCACCGATGCCGAAATTCGGGAAATTGTGGGCGAATCGATCGCCCAAAATTACCGCATCGTCAACCATAATGCGCGCGACTTGTCGGAACATCGGGCGCTTGGGACCACGGCGTCGGGCACACCCGTCTACATCGACGAGCGATTTGTTTCAGCCGATTTGCACATTACGCTGGGCTTCATCGAGCCGCACCTGATGCTGGGCTTTTCCGGCGGACGGAAGCTGGTGGCGCCGGGGCTGGCGGCTCAGGAAACGATCAAGGTGCTCCACAGTCCGAAGTTCATGCGCGACGCCCGTTCGGTGGAGGGGTCGATCGAGGACAATCCGCTGCATCGGGAGCTGCTCGAAATCGCGGGCATGGCGCGGCACGATTTCATGGTGGACGTGGCCCTCACGCGGGATCGTAAAATCGCGGGGGTGTTTGCAGGGAACGCGGTGGAAGCGCATCGGAAGGGCGTCGAATTCGTCTCGCGGGTAATGCTGGAGACTCTCGAGGAGCCGGTCGACGCGGTGATCACGACGGCTGCCGGGTATCCGCTCGACCTCACGTTCTACCAGGCGATCAAGGGAATTACGGCGGCGTCCCACATCGTGAAGCCGGGCGGGAAGATCCTGCTGATGGCTGCTTGCGACGAGGGCGCTGGGGCCGGCGAGTTCAGCCGTATGCTGGCGGAGAATCCGTCCGACAGCAGTTTCATGGAGCGAATCGCCTCCCAGCCGGTCGTGGTCGATCAGTGGCAACTGGAGAAACTGGGCCTGGTCACCTCCAAGCTGCAGGCTCTTTACTACGTCCCAGGGTTGCCGGCCCAATATCACGCCTCGCTTTGGGGAAAATCTTTTCCAACCGCACATGCGGCGATCGCGGCGCTCACCGGCGCGCTCCCTGCAGGCGCGACTATTGCTGTGATGCCGGAAGGTCCATACGTTTTGGCTCGATGCAGCGCCAACTCCAACTAGGATAAAACCTTAGCACGCGACTTGTGCAGCTCTAAGTAGGGGTAAAGTCCCACCGGCATACTGACGATACACTACAGGAAATCTCGGTGTGTCCTTGTAATGTCTTGGCTAGACTATTTTGTTGTAATGGGCCTGATATATGCGTCGGCCCTGGCCGTTTTGCTTCGGCGTGACGCAATCAAGGCCAGACGGCGCATGGCCGCTGTCGAAGCACGATATCTTCAGTTTTTTGAAGAAGTTCCGGTTGCATGCCAGGAAATTGACCTGGAAGGCGTAATCCGCCGGGTCAATCAAAAATTCTGCGATCTCAGAGGTATGGAGGCTGCCAGCATTCTTGGCAAGCACTACGCCGACTTTGCTCACAAGAGCGACCGGGAAAAAATCTGTGAGGAGTTGCGGCTCAAGCTGACCGGCCAGGACGAGCTAGCCGCGCACGAGCAGATTTATGTCCGCGATGATAGCAGGGTCGTCAACCTGCAGGTGCACGAAAAACTGCTGCGAGACTCGCAGGGCAACATTCTCGGGCTGCGCACCTCCGCGGTGGACGTGACCGAGCATACCCGTAAAGAAGAGGAGATCTGGCAGACCACCGCCGAGCTTCGTGCGGTGTTTCAAGCGCTACCCGACGTGTTCCTGCGGCTGGATCTGAACGGCGTCGTTCTGGACTACCGCGGGCCGGCATCGTCAAAATTCCTGGGGGAAGCCCAAGACTTGCTGGGGAAGCCGATCCTGAGCCTGGCGCCGGCGGACGTGGGGGCGCAGATCGAGAAGGCGATCACGCGGGCGCGCAGAACGAGCGCGACGGCGTCGGTTGAGTATTCGATTCCCAGTGACGAGGGCGAGCTATTTTTTGAGGCGCGCTTGATCCCACTCTACTGGAAGGAAATCATCGCGATTGTGCGTGATATTACGGAGCGAAAGCGGGCGGAAAAGCGCCTGGAGCAGTATGCCGAGGAGGTTCAGGACAAGAACCAGGACATGGCGGCGGCGCTGGCGACTGCTCGCGAAGCAACCCTGATGAAGGGACGATTTCTGGCCAATATGAGCCACGAGATTCGCACCCCGATGAACGGCATTGTCGGCATGACGGAACTGTTGCTGGATACGCCGCTCAACGCCGAGCAGCGCGAGTACGCCGAGGCGGTGAAGCAGTCCGCCGGGGCGCTGCTGACCATCACCAACGACATCCTTGATCTTTCGAAGATCGAAGCCGGACGGCTGACGATCGAATGCATTCCGTTCGATCTGGTGACGACGGTCAACGAGATCATCGCTTGGTTCGCGGTACGCGCCAAGGCCAAGGGCCTGCTGCTGAAGAGTGTACTGCCGGACGGAATTCCGGCGGATATTCGAGGCGATCCGCTGCGGCTGCGGCAGATCCTGACGAATCTTATCGGCAATGCGATCAAATTCACCGAATCGGGAAGCGTCACCGTTTACCTGGATATCGTGGAACGCACGCGGGAATCGCTGGCAGTGAAGTTCCGGGTGGAGGACACGGGAATCGGCGTCCCGACCGAGCAGCGCAGTCGGTTGTTCGAAAGCTTCACGCAAGCCGACAGCTCGACGACGCGCAAGTACGGGGGCACCGGTTTGGGCCTGGCGATCTCCAAGCAATTGGTGGAACTGCTCGGTGGTGAAATCGGCGTCACGAGCGAGCGAGGGCAGGGAAGTTCCTTCTGGTTTACCGCGGTCTTTGAGCGGTCCGGCGCAGAAAGCGAGGCCACCATCACCCCGGTGGTTGAGCTTGACGGAACATTGAAGGGGATGCGAGTTCTGGTCGGCGCCACGGGTGGGTCGGATGCTTTATGGGAAAGCCTGAAAGGCGCGGGCTGCGTGACGGGGGCGGTCTCGAGCGCACGGTCGGTTTTGGCGGAGTTGCGGCAGGCGGCCCGGAATGGACGACCGTATCACGCTACGCTCCTTGATATCGAGTTACCCGGACTTGAGGCCACGCTCGGCATCGATGTCGCGGAAGATCCGGTTGTGTTCAACACGGCGCTGATTGCGATGATGACGGAGCCGGATCCGGCTTTCGATAAGGAGCTTCGGGAGCGAGGCTTCCGGGCATGCCTGGCAAAGCCAGTCGCGCAAGGTGAGCTGCAGCGAGCGCTGCTGGACGTATGGCGCAATGCGTCAGTGGAAGCAGTTTCGGAGAATAGTCAGGATCAGCAACCGCCCCGTGTGTTGCTGGCCGAGGATAACCGTGTAAACCAGGTAATCGTGCTTCGCTTGCTCGAAAAGGCCGGCTTACGAGCCGATGTGGTGGCGAATGGGTCCCAGGCGGTAACGGCGACAACCAAGACGGCCTATGACTTAATCCTCATGGATTGCCAGATGCCGGAGATGGATGGCTTTGAGGCGACCGCTGAGATTCGACGGCTGGAAGGCGCCGAGCGTCACACGACGATTTGCGCATTGACGGCGCATGCTATGGCCGGCGACCGCGAGCGGTGCTTGGAGGCCGGGATGGACGATTACATCAGCAAGCCCTTGACGATCGGCGTCCTGCAGAACAAGATCGCCTACTGGATCTATTCCAAGCAGAGACGCGCGGACGGTAGGGCGTCGCTCGTGCAGGCGTTCTAGTGATCAATTTACCGTGAAGACCGCGATCGGCGTCAGCGTTTGATGGCTGTTGCTGTCGGTGATCTTCATTTTGAGAGTATATTTACCGGGCTCGAGAGCGGTCAACGGCAAGACCTTTTCGATGGTCACTTGTTGGGCTGAAGCGTTAGGCATCGTCGCCACATCCTCGCGGAATTCGAGGACCTTTTCGTTGCTCCCATCTCGCGAGATTTCATACTCGACGCTGCCGGATGGACGCTTTGTCGTTTCGTCCGGTTTGAAATTGTAGGCCTTCATATAGATGCCGATCTTTTCAAACTGCTGAAAGATGGACGACAGTCGAGGCCTCACTTTTGTCTCGCCGATGACAAACTGACCTGATCCGATGCTGCGTGAGGGGACCTTTTCGATGAGGTCCGCCAGAATTAGCGAACTGGAGGCGAACTCGTCCGGCTCGACTCGCGGAACATTCAGCGCCATCTCGAAGTTGTTCCGATTGCCGCCGATGGCATCCTGAATGGCGATATTCAAGCGGTACGCGCCTGGCGGGAGAGGGATGGATTTCTGAAAGATCGACGACTTCCTGCTGATCTGGGCCAACTGCTCTGAAGGAGATTCTACGGTAATCTGCTCCTCGAATACATTCACCGCGCGGCGGGACAGGGTGCTGATCCGGCCGTAGATATTGACCACGCACTTATGCACGCCGTCCTTAGCCTGAAACTGCAGGTCCTTGTTCTCGAGCTGCACCGTGACGTTCGTCAGGACGGATGACTCGGTCAGCGGGAAGAAATCGGAGCGAGCTTGCATCGGGAGGATATTGAATTTGATAGTCGAGTTGACGGAAGCTTCCAGCTCCTTGAATCTCCCCGTGGGCGGCCTGTCGAGCTGAGCTTGCAGGTGCAGCCTCTCAAACTGGTTCATGCTGGCAGGCGTCCCGCCAAACGCCTCGGCGCGGCGCGTTCCGTCAGTTCGATTGAAGCGGTCAGATTTCGGCGCCAAGCCCATCTGCTCCATCAGCGTGAGGCCGGTTCCTGGAACCATGAGCAACGCGTCTTTGTCCGAAGGATCCGTGGTCATGCGGTACTCGCCAGTCATGCTCTTGTCGACGAATTCAATGAGGATGTCCGATCCAACTCCTTCGATCCGGCGATAGCGCCATTTCTCGAACGGAAAGACGGATGTGATACCGCCGCCCTCCTCAGCGGGCCTTTGGTAGGAGCCGCCTGAGGGACGAGAATCGATCTCGTCCGGGGGGCCGAACTTGATATACATCCGGCCGCGGTCTGTCCTCCATCCCGGCGCACCGGAGGCGAAGCGTTCGTTGGCGTAGGCGATGCGCCGGTAATGTTCTTCCCTGAACTCGTTCTCCTCGGTGTCGGGCGTGGGATCACGGAGCCGCCAGAACAGCTCGATGAACTGCTCACGCTCATCGTCGGTCCCAAGCCTCGTCCAGGCTAGCCGCTCTTCGTCGCTGAGGATGTAGGCGGCGTCCTCTGTCATCCACTTTTTGTATGGGATAGCTAGTTCTTTGCGAAGGTTTTCGTCACGGCGGCGCTGGTTTTGAAACGAGAAAACCGGCAGCGCGAGCGTGACGGCGAGAGTTCTCACAGCAAGCACATTTAAGTGCATGAACTTCCTCCAACTCTGCGCTCTGTTGCAGACGGAGGGGAAGGGAATCGGGTTACAAACTTCTGAGGTGAAATCCGCCGTCGATGTTAATGACCTGGCCGGTAGCGTAATCGAGCAGCCCATCGGCGATGGCGCGGACGGCTTTGGCGACATCGGATCCCTCACCCATACGCCGTTGCGGGAGTAAGCCAGCGGCGATGCGATCCTCATACGTCTTCTCAACGGCGGAGATCATGTCGGTGCGGATAATTCCGGGGCGGATTTCGAATACCTGAATCCCGCAGTTAGCTAACCGGTTCGCATAGATTGCCGCGGACATGCTGAGGCCGGCCTTCGAAATACAGTACTCGGCTCGATTTACCGAGGCGGTATAGGACGAGATCGAAGTCACAAAGACAATTCGCCCGCTTCCCTGTTCGAGCATCCAGCGCGCAGCGAGTTGCGTCAGGAAGTGCGGGCCTTTGAGGTTGACGCCAATCAGCTCGTCAAAGCTCTCTTCGGTGGCTTCCAGCACGTCCCGGCGCTCACGTTGTCCGATGCCGGCGTTATTGACTAGCAGGTCCAACTGGCCGAAGCGTTCCCGCGCGTGTTTGATGAGCGCCTCACGGTCGTTGGGGGAGGAGATGTCACAGGCGAAGATGTCGGCGCCGGTATCCGCGCGAAGGCTCTCAGCGGCGTCGCGCCGTCCGCGGTAAGTACCGATTACCTGGTGAGTACGAGTGAGCTCGGTGGCAATGGCGCGACCGATACCCCGGCTCGCGCCGGTGACAATGCTTGTCGAATCCGGCACTCGTCCTAGATTTTGATCGGGTTCTGCAATGTGAAGCTGAGCCGCGTCTCGGCCGGAATGCGGACACGCTGGCCCTTGGTGAGCACTTGCACCGCAGCGCCCGCGCCTGCGCCGGATGTCGCTCCGATTGCCGCGCCTCTGCCGCCACCGAAGATGCCGCCGAGGATCGCTCCGACCGCGGCGGTGCCGCCGATGACTTTCGCGCTCTTGGCGGTCCGGGAATCGCTAGCGGTGGTGACTTCTTCGGTAACCAGGTCGATCATCCTCCCGTTCACTCGGATCGACTTCAAATCCATCGTAAGCTCGGTCCTGCCACTGATCTTGCCGGATTGCTTGTCCTCCACGAGCTTGGCGATTACGTCTGCGCCGCGGGGGATAACGGTGGCGCCATCAATGGTGATGGGATCGTCGAGGCTGGCCTGAAAGGTCTGGCCCAACTGGCTTACTTCGGAATCGACAGCATCGATCATACGGACTTTGAGAACGGTGCCCGCCGGTATCGTCATCGATGTCGCCGAAGCAACGGGGGCGGGGGCTGGTGGCGCCGCCTCCGGACGAATCAACTGGACGCGTTCCCTGGGCGCTGGGGGCTCGGGAACCGGCGCGGACGCGGACTGGAATTCGATCCGGGCCACATCGGAGACGTCGTAGGACTCTATGCGGTCGGCGATCTCCATTCTCACTTGACGGGATGTTCCGCCAAGATACGTTCCGGTGACAGTCTTGCCACCTTTCAAATACAGCGTGTCGGCAAAACTGAGCGTAGCGGTAGCTAGAAGCAGCAATGGACAGAAGAGTCGCATAGTCTAATTGTACGACGCGCGCCGCGGCTAAGCGGCGTCAACTTTTTTCATTCCGGCCATCAGCACCTCGGCGACAGTCCTGCCGTGCTTGAGCGCGGCTTCGTACTCGAGGCGACGCTCTTCCTTTGTCAGACCGTAGCCCAGACGATGGTACCGTTCGAGACTCAATCCCATCACATAGGTGCCGGCGAAAGCCACCGCCGACTTCGGGATGAGGCCGCCGCCGAACGGAATCTTGCCCACCAGCCCACGGGCGATGGCGCGGAATCCGAACGCGCCGGTGACGATGGAAGCGATCTCCGCTTTCTGCTCGCGGTAGCCGATCGGGCTGTCGCTAGCGGCGGCGATGAGGAACGCCATGCGGATCTGATTCATGGTCAGGAACGCCGTGTCACTGGCGAATTCGCCGATAGCCCAGGGCAGCTCGATCAGGCTGGGAACCACGTTCGGCAGAGCAGTCGCCATCGCGAACAATGCGTTCTCGCGCGAGATGGTAAACATGATCTCGTTCACTACAGGTTTTCGAAACGGGTATAGGTGGCGAGCGAGCGCCAGCCCGAGGTCGTTTCTCTCGGCCAGGATATCCCTCACGGTTCGCTCCGGGTCGTAGGAGTAGAACGTGAAGGCGTTCTCGGCCCGCTCGAGTTGATGTTCGTAGAGGACGAGATCGAAGCGTTCGGGAATGCCGGGGTCGCCGGCCCGATGCAGCATGCCGAGGATTTCCGCACGGCGGTCGCGTGTGGTCTCGGCCGGTGGGGCGAGAAACTTCTCCATCGCGATGTACCCAGCGGCGCTGGTGGCGACCAGTCCGATAGCCAGGCGTCGATCGACCGTTTGGCGAACCTCGTCCGGCCGCAGGTTCGCGACCGCGTCTCTAATTCCCCGAAGCATGGACATACCGCTCCATTTTATCGCTATTGATGACACGGACGAACAAGCTGAAGCTTGTTCCACAGTGATTGCGATTCCTCGATTTGACGTTGTTCTTAAAAC
>Ga0075421_100001152_pt1 | contig 30313 bp, 27 predicted proteins | sample SoiMetdeltSBSDD5_FD_75292 | JGI IMG/M metagenome (GOLD analysis project Ga0075421, IMG submission 75292) | Bulk soil microbial communities from a Populus tree surrounding site in Tennessee, USA - Soil MetaG P. deltoides SBSDD5 | ecosystem: Environmental > Terrestrial > Soil > Tree plantation... | reverse complement strand
GCGGTGTGCCGCGCCGCCGATTCGCTCAGGGCCGCGCGCTGCGGCGAGACCGTGACCTACATCGTCAACCGCAACATCAACTACACCAACATCTGCACCTACGGCTGCCGGTTCTGCGCCTTCTCCAAGGGCCGCCACAGCTTCGAGTCGCGCGAGAAGCCCTACGATCTGGGCCTCGACGAGATCGCCCGGCGGACGCAGGAGGCTTGGCAGCGCGGCGCCACGGAGGTGTGCCTGCAGGGCGGCATCAGGCCCGGCTATACGGGCGAGACCTACCTCTCCATCGTGCAGGCGGTGAAATCGGCGGCCCCCGCCATCCACGTGCACGCCTTCTCGCCGCTGGAGATCTGGCACGGGGCCGCGACGCTGGGGCTGCCGCTCCGCGACTACCTCGCCCGGCTCAAGGCGACCGGCCTGTCGAGCCTGCCCGGCACCGCGGCCGAGATCCTCGACGACGAGGTGCGGGCCGTCCTCTGCCCCGACAAGATCAAGACCGCGCAGTGGCTCGAGGTGATGGAGGCCGCGCACGCGGTGGGCCTCCGGAGCACCGCCACCATCATGTTCGGCCATGTCGACGGCTACCGCCACTGGGCACGCCACCTCCTGCGGGTGCGCGAGTTGCAGGAGCGGACCGGCGGCTTCACGGAGTTCGTGCCGCTGCCGTTCGTGCACATGGAGGCGCCGATCTACCTCCGGGGACGGTCGCGCAAGGGGCCGACCTTCCGTGAGGCGGTGCTGATGCACGCCGTCGCCCGGCTTGCCCTCGATCCGGTGATCCCCAACATCCAGGCCTCCTGGGTGAAGATGGGACCGGACGGCGCCGCGCTGTGCCTGGCCGCCGGTGCCAACGACATGGGCGGCGTGCTCATGAACGAGTCGATCACGCGGGCCGCCGGCGCGGTGCACGGCCAGGAGCGGAGCGCGGACGGCCTGCAGAGCCTGATCCGTGCGGCCGGCCGCACGCCGCGCCGCCGCTCGACCCTGTACGGCGACACGGTACCCAGGCCGGCATCGGGCGACGGCCGGTATGAGATCCAAGCGCGTGTGGGCAGGCACCCCGCGTCGAATACGACTTGATCCGCGACACCTGCCAAGAGATAGTGGTTCTAAGAATAGAACAATAGAAACACCGTTGGAAATCGGGTAGCGCCGCTTGGCCAATCCATTCGAGTTCCCCACCGAGGTCGCGGACCGGGCGGTACGTCGGCGCGCCATCGGCCATCTCAAGAAGGTCGGCGTGCGCCTGCCCACCTTCGAGGAGTTGGCCGAGCCCGAGAAGGCGCCGCGCTCGATCGGCGCTGGCCTCGTCGGCGTCGATCCCGATGCGCCGCATGCCGCCAATCTCTACCGCGTCAACTGGTACAACGACATGGCGCGCACGAGCCTGACCCCCGTGCCTGCCTTCGTCGAGCTCCCGGAGGCGCTGACCGGCGTGAAAGCCCGCATCGTGCTGGCGCTCGGCGCACTGTTCCCGATGATCCGGGCGCACAAAGTGCTGGCCGCCTACGGGTGCCTCGCCCCCCGCCTCGTCGCGGGTCGCTTCGACCCCACGCGGCAGCGCGCGGTGTGGCCCTCGACCGGCAACTACTGCCGGGGCGGCGTCGCCATCTCGCGCATCCTAGGCTGCCGCGGCGCCGCCGTGCTCCCCGCGGGCATGAGCCAGGAGCGGTTTGACTGGCTCGCCAAGTGGGTGACGGCGCCCGAGGACGTCATCCGCACGCCGGGGACCGAGTCCAACGTCAAGGAGATCTACGACAAGTGCGCGGAGCTGGCGCGCGATCCGACCAACGAGATCGTCAACCAGTTCTGCGAGTTCGGCAACTATCTGGTGCATTGGCGCTGCACCGGCCCGGCGCTGGCGCGCATCTTCGAGACGCTATGCGACGCCGACCCGGACCTGAGGCTCGCCGGTTTCGTCGCCGCCAGCGGCTCGGCCGGCACGCTGGGCGCCGGCGACTACCTGAAGAGTGCGCACGGCGCCAAGATCGCCGTCGTCGAGGCCGTCGAGTGCCCCACGCTGCTGATGAACGGGTTCGGCGAGCACAACATCCAGGGCATCGGCGACAAGCACGTCCCGCTCATCCACAACGTCACCAACACCGATCTGGTGATCGGTGTCTCCGATCAGGCGACGGACGGGCTCAACGCCGTGTTCAATACAGGCGAGGGCTGCCGCTACCTCGCCGCCCGGGCGGGTGTGCTGGTGCGCAGGCTGCGCTATCTGGGGCTCTCCTCAATCGCCAACGTGCTGGGAGCCATCAAGATGGCCAAGCACTACGGCCTGGGCTCCAACGACGTGATCCTCAGCGTCGCCACCGACGGTCACGAGCTCTACGAGAGCGAGCTCAAGCGCTATCTCCAGCAGCGGCACAACCTGGGCAGCATGACGGAGCGGCTCGCCGCCGAGCTGGTCGGGCAGCACCTGCTGGGCGCCGGCACCGAGCACGTCCTGGAGATGGCCGAGCGCGAGCGCGCGCGCATCTTCAACCTCGGCTACTTCACCTGGGTCGAGCAGCAGGGCGTCACGCTGGCCGACTTCGAGCGCCGCCGGAGCCAGAAATTCTGGACCGATCTGCACGCCCTCGTGCCGGTGTGGGACGAGATGATCGCGGCGTTCAATCGCGACAGCGGCATGGCTGAGGCGGCCTAGGGACCCAGGGAGACAACCGCTGCGATGAGCATAGACGTGACGCCCTATCGGCAGTTGCGCGAGGCCACCCAGGCGCGCGACCGGGGCCTGCGCGACAAGGTGATGTCGCTGGAGGACGCGGCGAAGCTGGTGAAGGACGGCGAGCACGTGGGCATCGGCGGATGCCACACCTCGCGCACGCCCTTCGCCATGATCTGGGCGTTGATCCGGGAGCGCAGGAAGGACCTCGTCATCTCCCGATCCATCACCTCCACGGAAGGCGATCTCCTGTTCGCGTCCGGCCTCTCCAGGCACGTGATCACCAGCTGGTTCACCCAGGGGATCGTGTGGGGCATCTCCAAGGTGATGCGCCACTACACCGAGAGCAAGCTCGCGCACTTCGAGGAATGGAGTCACATGTCGATCGGGCTGCGCTATCGCGCCGGCGCCATGGGCATCCCCTTCATCCCCTCGCGCTCGATGCTCGGCTCCGATGTCATCGAGCGGCTCGGTGACCGCGTGCGCACCATGGCCTGCCCCTTCACCGGCGAAGAGCTGGTGCTGCTGCCGGCGCTCAACCCGGACGTGGTCCTGATCCATGTGCAGCGGTGCGACTGCTACGGCAACGCCCAGATCGACGGGCTCCAGTTCATGGACATCGACATGGCGATGGCCGCAACCCGTGTGATCCTCACCACCGAGTGCATCGTCTCCAACGATCAGATTCGCCGCACGCCCGACCGGACGCGCATTCCGTTCTTCACCGTGGAGGCGGTGGTGGAGGTGCCGATGGGGTCGGCCCCGCACGAATGCTACGGGCTCTACGAGCCGTTCTTCCCGCACCTGGACGAGTACGCCGCGCGCACCAAGGACCCGGTCAAAGGCGCACAAGCGTACCTGGAAGACTACTACTACGAGCCCAAGTCATGGACCGACTATCTCACCAAGCTCGGGATGGCCGAGGTCCTCGATGCGTGCCGCCGCGGCCGGAGCGTGTTCAATGATTAGCGAGCCACGCGTAGGTTGGGTCAAGCGAAGTGCAGACCGTGGTTGGCGAATGGCGAATGGCCAATGGCCAATGGGGAGACGGCCATTCGCCGTCCGCCAATCACCATTCGCCACTCGCCATTCGCCATTCGCGCATTCACGGAGCATCTGCAGATGACCAAGCCGATGTCCGCTGGCGCTGCCTACACCACGTCGGAGCTGCTGGCCGTGATGGCCTCCCGGCTTCTGAAGGACGGCCAGATCGTATTCGCCGGCATCGGCATCCCGCTGCTCGCCGCCACGTTGGCACAGCGCAACTTCGCACCGCATCTCACCATCCTGTTCGAGGGCGGCACCATCGGCCCGTTCATCGTGCCGGGCGAGTTGCCGCCCTCCACCAACGAGCAGCGCTGCACGCGCCGCTCCAACATGGTGCTGCCCATCACCGACGTGCTCCTCCTCCTGCAGCGTGGCTACGTCGATGTGGGCTTCATGGGCGGGGCGCAGATCGACCGTTTCGGCAACCTCAACTCGTCGTTCATCGGCTCGGCCGACAGCCCCACCACGCGGCTGCCCGGCTCGGGCGGCGGCAACGACATCTCCTCCCTCACCAACATGATCGTCGCCATGAAGCACGAGCGCCGGCGCTTCGTCGCCGACGTGGATTTCCTCACCTCGCCGGGATGGATCAGGGGCGGGCACACCCGCGCCGAGAGTGGCCTGCCCCAGGGCGGCATGTGGCGCGTGGTGACGGACCTCGCCGTCCTGGGCTTCGACGAGGACACCCGGGAGATGAAGGTGCTGGCCCTGCAGCAGGGCGTGACGCGCGAGCAGGTGCAGGACAACACCGGCTTCAAGCTGCTGTTCGCCGACACTGTCGAGACCGCCGAGCCGCCCCGCAGGGAGGAGCTGGACGTGCTGCGGCAGCTCGACCCGGATCGCCTGTATACGGCGTGAAGCGATGACGAGCGGTCCTTGGCGATGCGCACAACCCTCACCACGGCGGCATCCCCGCGAAGGCGGGGACCCAGGTCACCCCTCCCCAAGGGATCGAGCAGTTGCGCACGCGATGCGCTCTCAGCGCGTCTCCCTCCTGAGAGCGTGCCCGCGTTGAGAAGTGTACTGGGTTCCCGCCTTCGCGGGAATGACGCCGGTGGAAATGACGAAGGAGCACCGCGATGACCCGCAGCAACGATCCCGTCTTCGGCATCGCCATGCGCAACTTCACCAAGTACCCGGAGATGCCGAGCGCAGCAGAGCTGATCGACTACGGCGTGCGCATGGAGGAGCTCGGCTACGAGTCGATCTGGGCCTGGGACCACATCCTGCTGGGCGTCAGCCCAAGCTTCCCCATCCACGAGGCGCTCACCATCCTCACGGCCGTCGCCGCACGCACCTCGAGGATCAAGGTGGGCACCGGCGTCCTGGTGCTGCCGGTGCGCAATCCGGTGATCCTGGCCAAGGAGCTGGCCACCATCGACCACATCTCCAACGGCCGGCTCATCCTGGGCACGGCGGTGGGCTGGTACAAGCGCGAGTTCGAATCGCTCGGCGCCGAGTTCACCCAGCGCGGCCGGATGATGGAGCAGGGCCTGGACATCCTCAAACGGCTCTGGACCGAGGAGATCGTCGACGGCGACTATCCGCCGTACAAGCTGCGCGGCGCCGTGCTGCAGCCCAAGCCCGTGCAGAAGCCGCATCCGCCGATCCTGATCGGCGGCTACGTTGATGCGGTCCTGAAGCGCGTGGCCACCAAGGGCGACGGGTGGCTCACCTACTACTACACCGTCGACAGCTTCAAGAGGTCCTGGGCCAAGATCCGCGCCTTCGCCGAGGAGGCCGGCCGCAACCCCGACGAGCTCTCCGCCACCAACCAGCTCCCGATCTGCATCGGCCCGCGCGCCAAGGTGGAGGCGCCCATGAAAGAGTGGCTCCAGACCGAGTGGGACTACGCATCGTGGTCGGAATCGACCATGGACAGCGCCATCATGGGCACGCCCGAGGAGTGCGTGGAGCAGCTCGCGCCCCACATCGAGGCCGGCCTCGACCGCATCATCTTCGTTCCGTACAAATATGAGACGGAGCAGGTGGAGGCCATTGCCCAACAAATCATCCCGCAGCTCAAGAAGCGGGCGGAAGGCGGAAAAAGTTGAACTTATGCTTGATGTTAGGCGGTCGATGCTTGTCAGCGGCCAAGCCCTGACCTAGGCTCGATTGTGATGGTGTTTCCAACATTGGAACAAGTGGTGGGGTCGGACCCTGCGCCCGGGCGAAGGCCGGGGCCGACCCCATGGCAACACCTGGCGTTGGTACTATAGGGTCAGACCCGCAGGGTCTGACCCCTGTCGGAGGGGAGATCCAAATGATTCCGCGCAGTCTCAGGGCCGCACTCGCGACGATCGGAGCGACATTCATCGCCGCATCCGCCTTTGCACAGGACACCATCAAGATCGGCGTCTCGCAGCCGCTGACAGGCGCGTTCGCGGCCTCAGGCAACTACGTGACGCAGGGCGCCAGGATCGCCGAAGAGGAGATCAACAAGGCCGGCGGCGTGCTCGGCAAGAAGATCCAGCTCATCGTCGAGGACAACAAGTCCAACCCCACCGAGGCCGTCACCACCGCCGAGAAGCTGATCGTGCGCGACAAGGTGCCCGTGATGATGGGCGCCTGGAGCTCGACTCTCACGCTGGCGGTGATGCCGAAGCTCGAGGAATACAAGGTGCCGATGCTGGTGGAGACCTCGTCCTCCGGCAAGATCACCACCTCGGGCAACCCCTACATCTTCCGCATCAGCCCCACCTCCGAGATGGAGGCCAAGGCGTTCACGCCGCTCATCAAGACGCTGGGCATCAAGAAGGCCGACTTCCTCGCCACCAACAACGACTTCGGCCTCGGCGCCTCCAAGGAATTCTCGGCCATGGCCAAGGGCCAGGGCGTCGAGATCGGCGCCACCGAGACGATGGATCCGAAGGCTACAGATTTCTCGGCCCAGCTCGCCAAGATCAAGGCCTCGGGCGGCGACACGCTGTTCGTCACCACTGCGGTGGAGCAGATCGTGCTGCTCCTGAAGCAGGCGAAGGACCAGCAGGTGGCGGCCCGCATCATCACCACCGGCGGCTCCAACTCGCCCGATCAGCTGATCCAGCAGGCGGGCGATGCGGCCAACGGCTCCTTCCACCTGGTGTTCTTCACGCCCTGGTTCCCGGACGCGGTGAAGAACCCCGACATCGCCGTGAAGTTCGTGGAACTGTGGAAGGCGAAAGGGCACAACGTCGGCGGGCTGACGGAGGGCTTCCGAGCCTGGGACGGCCTGCACGTCATCGTTGCGGCCATCGGCGCGGCCGGCAAGGCTGAGCCCGAGGCGATCCGCGCCGCCATGTGGAACGTGAAGGTGAAGGGCATCAACGGCGACATCGCCTTCATCAAGCAGGGCCCCGCCGGCAAGGAGAGCGCCCAGAACGTGCCGAGCGTCTACCTCGTGAAGATCGACGGCGGCAAGGTTGTTCGCCAGTAGGTTGGGTCAAGCGAAGCGCAGACCCAACTTGGTGAGATAGCACCTCACCTATGTTGGGTCTTCGCTAACGTTCGACCCAACCGACGACGCACCCCGGCCCTCTTCCCGCAAGCGGGGAGAGGGAGAAGAGCCCCATGGACCAGCTCCTCCAGCACCTCCTGAACGCGCTCATCTTGGGCGGCACCTATGCGCTGCTGGGCATCGGCCTGACGCTGATCTTCGGCATCATGCGCGTGGTGAACTTCGCCCACGGCGAGCTCTACGCCTTCGGCGCCTACATGATGTACCTGTGGGTGATGGTGCTGGGCGCCAACTTCTACCTCGCCCTGCCGCTCGCCGTGCTGCTGGGCATCGTGCTGGGCGCGCTCGTCGAGCTCGTCCTGCTGCGCCGCCTGCAGGGTGCCGACATCGACACCACCATGCTGGTCATGATCGGGGCCTGGATCGCGCTGCAGAACATGGAGCAGCTCACTTGGTCCGGCGTCGCCAAGTCGATCAACACGCCCTTCCCCTCGGCGCCCCTGGTGCTGGGCGCGGTGTCGGTCTCGTGGAACCGCCTGTTCGTGTTCGTCGTGGCGCTGGTGCTGATCGCCGCCACCTACGCCCTCATCAACCGCACCAGGATCGGCAAGGCCATGCGGGCCACGTTCCAGGACCGCGAGACCGCCGCCCTGATGGGCGTGGAGATCGGCCGGATTCACACCTTCACCTTCGCCCTGGGCTCCGGGCTCGCGGCCGCCGCGGGCGCCCTGCTCGGCCCCGTATTCGTGGTCTATCCGACCATGGGCGATCTCGCCTCGCTCAAGGCGTTCGCCATCGTCATCCTCGGCGGACTCGGCAGCATTCCGGGTGCCACCATCGGCGGCTTCATCTTGGCCTTCATGGAGGAGCTGGGCGCCGGCTACGTCTCCTCCGGCTACCGCGACGCCATGGGCTTCCTGTTGATCATCGCCATCCTGCTCATCAAGCCGACGGGTCTGTTCGCGCAGAAGGAGCGCATCGGGTGAAGCGCGCCCTCACCATCGCCTGGCTGCTGCTCCTCGCCTCCGTGCCGCTCTGGCTGGACAATCTCTACGTCCTGCACGTGCTCATCATGACCGGCATCTTCATCGTCGCCGCCATGAGCCTCAACCTGCTGCTCGGCTACACGGGCCAGCTGAGCCTCGGCCACGTCGCCTTCTTCGGCATCGGCGCCTACACCTCGAGTCTCGTCTCGCTCGGCTTCTCCGTGCACCTGCTTCCCAGCTGGGAGGTGACGCTCGATCCCAAGCCGGTCTGGCTCGGTATGCTGTGCGGCACGGTGCTGGCGGGGTTGTGCGGCTGGGCGATCGGCCGCATATCCTTCAAGGTGCGCGGCGCCTACTTCGTCATCGTCACGGTCAGCTTCGCCGAGGTGGTCCGCCTCGTCGCCCTCAACTGGGTGGAGCTGACGCAGGGGCCGATGGCCCTCAACAACATCCCTTATCTCACGCTGGGAACGCCCGACCTCCTCGAGGTCTCCTTCCTGAGGAAGCCTGCCAACTACTGGCTCGTGCTCGCGGTCGCGGTGGTCTCCTACATCCTCATCCGCAGGCTCGTCGCTTCGCGCGCGGGCCGCGCCATGATCGCGCTGCGCGAGAACGAGCCGCTCGCCGCCTCGATCGGGGTCGATGTGACTCGGTGCCTGGTGCTGGCAACCATCGTCTCCGCCGCCATGGCCGGGGCCGCGGGCACGCTCTACGCCCACTACGTCCGCATCGTCGATCCGGACGTGTTCCTGTTCATCTACACGGTGACCATGGTCATCATGGTGGTGACCGGCGGCAAGGGCACGCTGGCGGGACCGGTGGTGGGAGGATTCATCTTCGGACTGCTGCCCGAGACGCTGCGCTCGCTCCAGATCGGTCCCGAGGTGCAGTGGGTGATCTACGGCGTGCTGATGGTGCTCGTCCTCTACTTCCTTCCCCAGGGCATCGTGCCGGCCCTGCGCGACTGGTGGAGTGGGCGAATGGTGAATGGCCAATGGCGAATGGCAGCGCCCCATTCGCCACTCACCATTCGCCATTCGCCCGACGAGGCAGCTCAATGAGTGCGCCTGCCGAGCTTACGGTCGACGGCCTCGCCATCCGCTTTGGCGGCCTCACGGCCATCGAGGGCATGAGCTTCGAGGTCCGAACGGGCGAAGTGCTGTCGCTCATCGGCCCCAACGGCGCCGGCAAGACCAGCGCCTTTAACGCCATCACCGGCTACATCGCGCCCGACGCCGGCACCATCGCCTACCGGGGCGCACGCATCGAGGGGCTGAAGCCCAACGAGATCGCTGCGCGCGGCGTCGTGCGCACATTCCAGAAGACCAGCGTCTTCATGGGCCAGACTGTGCTCGACAACGTGCTGCTCGGCCTGCACCTGGCCTCGAAGCAGACGCCACTCGCCATCCTGCTGGGCCTCACCTCGGTGGCACGAGAGGAGCGAGCGCTGGCCGAGGAGGCCCGGCGCATCCTGGGCTTCGTCGATCTCGATGCGCGCGCCCCCCACCTCGCCTCGTCGCTGCCCTACGGCGAGCTGCGGCTGCTGGAGGTGGCCATCGCGCTGGCCGCCAAGCCGAGGCTGCTGCTGCTCGACGAGCCCGTCTCCGGCATGAACCCGGCCGAGACCGAGAGCTTCATGCGCCTGCTGGCCCGGATCCGCGGGCTCGGGATCACTATCCTCCTGGTCGAGCACGACATGCGGATGGTGATGGGCGTCTCCGACCGCGTCATCTGCCTCAACCACGGGCGCATCATCGCCGCCGGCTCGCCGGCCGAGATCCAAAAGCACCCGGAGGTGATCCGCGCCTACTTGGGGGAGAGATACGTCCGTGCTCAAGGTTGAGGGCCTCGTCTGTCGCTACGGCAAGGTGGCGGCCGTGCGCGAGCTGTCGATCGAGGTCAACCAGGGCGAGCTGGTGGCCCTGATCGGCGCCAACGGCGCCGGCAAGACCAGCACGCTCAAGGCCATCTCCGGCGTGCTGCCGCCCGTCGCCGGTCGCATCGAGTTCCTGGGCGAGAACATCGCCCGCGCCTCCCCGAGGCGCATCCTGGAGCTCGGCATCGCCCATTGCCCCGAGGGGCGGCGCGTCTTCCCCTACATGAGCGTGCTGGAGAACCTGGAGATGGGCGCCTATCTGCGCTCCGACCGGGGGCAGATCTCGGCCGACATGGAGCGGCTGTTCGAGCGCTTCCCGATCCTGCATGAGCGCCGCCGCCAGGCCGCCGGCACCCTGTCGGGCGGCGAGCAGCAGATGCTGGCGATCTCTCGCGCGCTGATGTCGAGGCCCAAGCTCGTCCTGTTCGACGAGCCCTCGCTGGGGCTGGCGCCCACCCTGGTCGAGCGCACCTTCGACATCGTCAAGGGCATCCGGGCCGAAGGCGTGACGGTGGTGATGGTGGAGCAGAACGCCTTCGCCGCGCTGGAGCTGTCCGACCGCGCCTACGTGCTGGACCAGGGCCGCGTGACCATGTCGGGGCCGGGCCCGGCCCTCCTCAACGACCCCCACGTCAAGACGGCGTACCTCGGCCGCTGAGCTTTGACGTCCGGCCGGCAGACGTAGCTCGTTATCCACCCCGGTGACCGGCGGCATGCACTTCAACGGAGGTAGTAGGGCAGTAGGGGAATAGGCAGTAGGGCAATAGGCCGCTTACTGCCTTACTGCCTTACTGCCTTACTGCCTTACTGCCTTACTGCCCTCACCTACGCCACCTTGTGCCGCCAGATCTTGCGGACCAGCATGATGAGGCCGGGCAGGAACACCAGGTCGGCCAGCAGCGAGGCGACCAGCGTGATGCCGCATACGAATCCGAAGATGCGCAAGGAGGGCAGGTCGGAGAACACCGTGACGCCCAGGCCGAACGCCAGCACAAGCGTGGTCAATATGATCGCCGGCCCCACCAGCACGCGCGCGTTGCGGATGGCGATGTCGGCGCGCGGCTCGACGCGCTCCTCCAGCCTCAGGCGGTTGAAGAAGTGGATGAGCGAGTCGATGGCGAGACCGAACACTACGAGCAGCGCCACCACGGAGAAGAACTCCAGCCCGCCATCGAGCCAGCGCAGGATGGCACCCGCCGTCACTACGGGATAGAGGCCCGGCAGCAGGCTCACCAGCCCCACGAAAGGCGACCGGAAGGCAAGGGCCAGCAGCACCGAGGCGAAAGCCACGCACAGCGGCAGCGCCTCGTTGAGCTGCTGGATCATGCGGGCGCTGTTGCGGGCGGCGATGGCCGGCAGGCCGGTGACCGAGATGCGATAGTCGGGATTTGCCTCGCGCAACCCGTCGAGCGCTTTGTCCACCTTCTCCACCACGGGGAGGATCTGGCTGGAGTCGACATCGGGCAGGCGGCCGGTCACCAGCACCGAATTCTCCTCCTTGGCGATGAAGCGGCGCACGAGGTGCTCCGGGAGCACCTTGACGTAGCGCTGCACCGTCTCGACGCGCTCGTCGCCCGCCTCCCTGAGCCAGCGGCGCAGACTCTCGATCGACCAGACGTTGCCGAGGCCGGCCTGCTTCTCCAGGATCTCGTGCGCCTCGGCGATCACCTGCAGCGTTCGCGGCCCGTAGAGCGACTGCCCGTGCTTCCACTCGATCATGACGTGCACCGGGTTGGCGCCGGTCAGCTTCTTGTCGATCTGCTCTGTGGCGCCGAGCGCCTGCTCGCGGTCCGGCACCATGTCGGCCAGCCGGTAGCGCGGCTCCAACTGCAGGTACGCCTGGCCGAGGTAGAGGAACGAGGCGAGCGCCACCACCGTGGTCAGCACCGGCCAATGCACCACGCGGTCCACGATCCAGCCGACCAGGGCGCCGAGACCGTCCATCAAGCGGTCGGCAGGAGAGCGGTCGCGCGCCAGCTTGTGCTCGTTGCGGATCAGGAAGAGCCCCATCAGCGGCAACACCAGGATCACCGCCACGTACGAGATGCACACCGCCATGGCCCCGGCGAGCCCGAAGGCGCGGATCAGCGCCGACTGCGAGATGAGCAGTGCCAGGAAGGAGAGCAGCGCCACCCCATGCGCCAGCACGCAGGCGGGCCCCACCACCCGCACCGCGAAGCGGACAGCCTGCGCCTTCGTATCCCCCTCGCGCAAGCGAATGCGGATGGCGGAAACCATCTGCATGCTGTCGGCGAAGCCCATCACCATGACCAGCGGCGTCATGACGTTGAGGAACAGGTTGAGCTTGAAGTCGAGCCAGCCGAGCAGCCCGAGCGACCACAGCACGGCCAGCACCGGCGGCAGTGCCGCCAGCAGCATCAGCGAGATGCGCTTGAAGAAGATCACCGCGATGGTAGCGCCGAACAGCAGGCCGAGGCCGTTGTAGACGATCTGGTCCCGCTCCACCGCGTTGCGGATCTCGAGCTGCATCACCGGCGCCCCGGTGAGGTGCGACTTGAGGCCGACGGGCTTCAGCTCCTTGGCCAGGGTCTCGTTGATGTTGCCGATCACCTGCTTGGCGCCCTGCTCGGCCACAGCGTTGCGGTCGAGCGCCAGCACCGCGAGCGCCAGCTCGCCATCGGGGGACAGGAACTTGCCCGCCACGATCTCATTGGTCTTGAGCTTGGCGATCATGTCGCCGAAGGCGGCATCGTCCTCCGGCAGGTCGTCGGGAACAATGGGCGGGGCGTAGCCGGTCTCATCGGGCTTGCCGCGGGCGGACAGCATGGAGACCAGCCCATCCACGCCGTCGGCGAGCTGCAGATCGACGATGGCCCGGCGGAACGCCTCGATCTGCGGCCGCTTCAGGAGGTTCTTGCCCTCCACCACCACCAGCACGTCGTACTCGCTCGAGGGAAAGCGGCGGTCGATCTCCTCGTAGCGGCGGAACTCCTCGGTGTCCGTCCGGAACAGCTCTGAAAGGGAGTCGTCCACCTTGAGCCGGGTCAGGCCGAAGCCGGCCGCCACCGAGACCAGCAGAATCAGCAGCAGTGTGAGCCGTGGCCAGCCAAGGCCGAGGAAGCCCGCCCGCTCCAGGCCGAACGCGTAGGAGCGCTGCGGCGGGTCGGCAATGGCATCCATGGGCCCCCTCGATGTGGCTCGCGCCGGCGGCGGTGCCGTTGGCGTGGTTGACCTCCCCGCCGTCGCGTGAGCGGGAGAATTATGGCGGCCACATGGTGACTTGACCGCCATGCCCGCGCAAGTGGCACTTCCGTGAGCCTGGTGTGACTTCGGGGGGCTGTGACCTGGCCACCACCGTCAATGGAGGCCGTTGCCAGCACCGGCGGTCCGTTGATAACTAGGCGGCCCGTTCGCCATTGTGAGGCTCCCGCCCCCATGCCCGACAAGACCCTGGATGTGAAGGGCTTGGCCTGCCCCCTGCCGGTGCTGAAGGCCAGGAAGGCGCTGTCCGAGCTGCCCAAAGGCGCGACGCTGGAGGTGCTGTCCGACGATCCCCAGGCCCCAGCCGATTTCACCGCCTTCGCCGAGAGCACCGGCAATGCTCTGATCGAGCATAGCGAGAACGGCGGGGTCCACCGCTTCGTGCTGCGGCGCTCTGTGTAAACTCTCGACCCGGCGTTCGGCACCGAAGGTCGGGTGACTTGGGCCGGCTGCCACTGCGTCCGCCTTATCCCCGCCCCCCTGGAGCATTGCTACACTTCGCCCGTCGCCTGGCTGCCGCAGTGCTCTCCACCAGCACCGGGGCGGCCAGGCGACCGGGGTGACTGTCGGCCCCGCGCTCTTTGACATCGTGAACAACGCCCCGGCGGGGCGCGAGCGGGGTCAGACCCCTGGCCTCTGCGGAGGAGATTCTTGGAGCCGTCCTTGCCAGGGGTCTGACCCCGTTCGATGACCCCGATAACCCGGTCTGCCGGACAGGCACGACCGCACTTGCAACCGCGGAGCGGGCGAGCAATATCCGGTCCGAGATTGGCGGCGCAAAATCCCGGGAGGGCTGTCCGTGGCGCAAATGGCTTATCGCGTGCTCGGCACCAGCGGCATCAAGGTGTCGGAGATCTGCCTTGGCGCCATGATGTTCGGCGGCGCCACCGACGAGGCCGAATCGCGCCGCATCATCGACCACGCGGCGGACGGCGGCGTCAACTTTATCGACACAGCCGATGTCTATACGGAGGGCCGCTCCGAGGCTATCGTTGGCGCGGCCATCAAGGCCAAGCGCGACCACTGGGTGCTGGCCACCAAGGCGGGCCAGAGGTCGGGCGCGAAGGTGACCGACACGGGGCTGTCGCGCCGGCACCTGATGCGCTCGGCCGACGCCAGCCTGAAGCGGCTCGGCCTCGACCACATCGACCTCTACTACATCCACCGCGTCGACGCCGACACGGCCTGGGAGCAGATCGTCGCCACTTTCGGCGACCTGATCCGCGCCGGCAAGGTGCGCGAGTGGGGCCTCTCCAACGCCCGGGCCTGGCATATCGCGCACACGGCGCATCTCTGCCGGCAGATGGGCGTGCCGCTGCCGGTGGCGCTGCAGCCCTGCTACAACGTCATGAACCGCCAGCCCGAGGTGGAGCTGATTCCGGCGGCGCGGCACTTCGGCCTCGGCGTGGTGCCCTACAGCCCACTGGCGCGCGGCGTGCTCTCCGGCAAGTACCGCGCGAATCAGACGGCCGAGCCGGGCAGCCGGGCAGCGCGCCAGGACAAGCGCATGATGGAGACGGAGTGGCGCCCCGAGAGCCTCCTCATCGCCGAAAGGCTCAAGGCCCACGCCGAGGCGCGTGGGGCCTCCCTGGTGCACTGGGCGACTGCGTGGGTGCTCAACAACGCCGCCGTCACATCGGTGATCGCCGGCCCCCGCACCTTCGAGCAGTGGACAAGCTATCTCGGCGCGCTCGACTACACCTGGACTGCGGAGGACGAGACCCTGGCCGACAGCCTGGTGGCCTCAGGCCACCCCTCCACGCCGGGCTACAACGACCCGGCCTATCCCGTCGAGGGACGGCTCAGGTCATAGGCCTCGCGGGCTGGGAATTGGCGGCCGCCGGCCGATGCTGGAGATCGGTGGTCACGTCCGGTCGTGCCGCCGGTGCGCCCTTCGGCTGCTCGGCGATATCAGCCCAGTGGCGGCACAAGTCACCGAACTGGCGACGCTGGACGGGAGAGAGCGCGTCGAGGCTCGCCGGGGTCAGCGTGTCCAGGAGCGCGACGATCTTGTCCGCAACGGCCATCTCTCGGGTTCCTTCATATGCAGCACGGCACACGCGGAACGTGCAGGCGGACTATTTACAGTCGTGAAGACCAGCGCATACGACTAAAAATTTGGCAGCTTCCGTCAGGATAGTGATCTTTACGGCAAGTGCCTAGGGGAAAAGCATGGGTCGGGTTGGTCTGATGGGCCTCTGCCCAACAATATCCAAGACGCCAATATTGGGGTACCAGCCTCATACTATCCCAACTTGTGCCCTACACCCGCAGGCCGCTGCGCGCGGACGCGGCAAGGCGCGCTCGGCTTGGCGGTGACAGGTCGGCGACAGGCGCCACGGCTCCCCGGGTCGTTCCCGTCTGCGGGGCCACTCCGGGAGCCGGCTCCAGTTCCCCGCACTGATGCCGCGCGCGACCCGAGGCACCGGGCGTGCGTTTGCGCCCCTGCGACAGCCCTGCATCGCAGCGATCCGGGTTTGCTGCGTACACCGCACTGGCAAGATGCGGCAGCGAGCCGGGCGCGCAACGTCCTAAGAGCGTCTGTCTCGAGCTGGAAGCAGCGCTGCCGAGCGCGCGCGGCCGCCCCTCGTGAGCAGACGGACGTTCTCGTCATCACACGAACTGTTGCCATTCGGATGCTGCAGCCGAATGTTTGCACGGCTAAGCTCGCCGAGGGGCGGTTGCGCCCGCGTCACCCATGGAGAGAGCCATGCCCAGCGAGAAGCCTGAGATCGAGGTCGGTTCACGCTCGTTAGCGCGTCGGGATTTCATGCGGGGCATGGCCCTGGCTGCGGCCGGACTGTCGGCAGCCGCGTCGGCAGGCCCTGCCGGCGCCGCCCAGCCCGCACCGGGCCGCGTCCGCCACTTCATCAAGGAGATCCTGCAGGCGCGCATCTTCGACCTGAGCCCGCCGTGGGACGAGAACGCGCCCATCGCCTCGGTCAACCCGCCCTTCACCAGCTTCCTCAACGCCACGCACAGCAGCACGCGCGGCACCTTCGGCGACGGCGGCCAGCTCTCGTTCGCGTCCGAGATCCAGCAGTGGAGCGGCCAGCACGGCGCGCCCAGCATCGACGCCATCGGCCACATCGGCCGCGACGGCAAGCTGTTCGGCGGCGTCGATGCGGCTGCCGCAACATCGGACACGCGCGGCATCGGTCGCAGCGGGGTGGGCGCCCACCTCGACATGGCCAACTATCCGACGAAGATGCTGGTCAACCGCGGCGTGCTGCTGGACGTGGCGCGCTTCGTCAACGGCGACCTCTCGCCCCTGCCGGCGGACTTCGAGATCACGGGCCAGCACCTGGAGGGAGCCGCCCGGGCGCAGAGGGTCGATCTGGAGCGCGGCGACACCATCCTCATCCGCACCGGATGGGGGCAGTACTTCCGCTCCAACCCGGCGCTCTATGCGGGCGCATCCTCTCCGGGTCCCGGCGTCGACGGCGCGCGGTTCCTGATCCGTGCCGGGGCGCGGGTGGTCGGCAACGACACCCTGACGTTCGAGAAGCGCCCCCCGATCGCGGCGCCCCCGGTCACACCGGCATTCCAGGTGTTCCCGGTGCACATGCTGCTCATCGCCGACAACGGCATCAACATCATCGAGAACTACTTCCTGGAGGAGCTGGCCGAGGCACGCGTGTACGAGTTCCTGCTGGTCGTGCCGCCGCTCAAGCTCCGCGGCGGCACCGGCTCGGCGCTGCGCTCGTTCGCCCTCGCGCCGAAGGTGGACGATTAGGAAGAATGCCCTGGCGAGGGGCAGGCCGTGAGGGCCTGCCCTGATCCGCCCTGCACCGCCTACCGACGCCGCCACCAGGCGAGGAATGTCCCCAGGATGCCCTTGGGCATGTAGATGATGAACAGGATGAGGAGCAGTCCGTAGATCAACTGGTCGAGGGAGAGGGCCGAGCCGCCGAGGAGGCTCCGCAATGTCTCCGAGCCCTGGATGACGACCCGCAGGCCTTCCGCCAGCACCTGGGTGAAGACCGCGCCGACGGTTGGACCGAGCAGCACGCCCACGCCGCCCGAGATGACCGCGAACACGATGTTGAGCGACAGGCCGAGGCCGGCGATGGTGTCGGGACCGATGTACATCTGATACTGCGCGAACACCGCGCCGCCGAGCGCGCTCATGCCGGCGGAGAGCGCGGTGATCTTGAGCTTCTCGCGGGTCACGTCGATGCCCACGGAGGCGGCGGCGTCCTCGTCCTGGCTCGCGGCGTCGAGGGCATAGCGGTCCATGCTGCGGTCGACGCGCAGCCAGACGTAGAGGCCGAGCAGCCAGAGCGCGAAGGCGATGTAGTAGGCGAGCACGCGATCGGGCTCGAACTGGACCGCGTAGAGCGAGATGCCGTCGCCGTAGCGCGCAGGCTGGGTGCCGAGCGAGCCGCCGGTGTAGTCGCGTAAGCCCACGATGCATAGCCGCACGAACTCGGTGAGCGCCAGCGTGAGAAGCGCGAAGTAGTGGCCGGTGATGCGAAACCGGAAGCAGGGGTAGCCGACCAGCACGCCCACCACGGTCGCCAGCACCACCCCCAGCGGGATGCCGAGCCATGGGCTGAGCCCGAGGAAGTTCCAGAGCAGCACGGTGGTATAGGCGCCGATGCCCGTGAAGGCCCCATGCCCGAGTGAGGTGAGGCCGAAGCGCCCCATCAGCGACCAGGAGGTATAGATGAAGGACCAGAGCAGGATCTGGATCAGCAGGTGCAGGTAGTATTTCTCCGAGCCGGGAAAAAGCATGCGCACGACAAGCGGCAGCGCGGCGACCGCAGCGAGGCCAAGAATGGGCGCCAGTCTGAGCTTGCGGAGCTTCATCCCTTGCCCCCGAACAGGCCCTGGGGCCGGATGAAGATCGCCAGCATGAAGAACAGGAAGGCCACGGCGTAGCCCCACTCCGTATGGAAGCAGCTGGAGCCGACGGCGATGAACTGGCTGATGATGAACGCCGCAATGAAGCCGCCGATCATGTTGCCGAGTCCGCCCAGCACGCAGATCATGAAGATCAGCGGCCCGAACTGCAGGCCGATCTGGGGGTAGATGTCGTACTGCAGCACCATCAGGGCCGCGGCGAGGCCGGCCAGCCCGCCGCCGATGGCCGAGGTGACGAGATAAAGCCGCCGGCTGTCCACGCCCATCAGCGGCATGATCTGCCGGTCCTGGGCGATGGCGCGGATGGCAGTGCCGAGATAGGTGCGTCTGAGGAACAGCCACAGCGCCAGCATGGTCGCGAGCGCAACCCCGAAGGTGATGATGCGCGCCATGGCGAAATTCATATCGAACAGGCTCACGGAGCCGAGGCGGATGCCGAGGTTCCGGAAATCGATGCCGAACGCCATGGTGGCCGCGGCCTGCAGGAAGAACAGCACCCCGCCCGTCACCAGGAGCTGGTTGATGGGCGGCGTATCGAGCACCGGCCGAATGACCAGCAGGTGCAGGACTGCCCCGGCGATGGCCACCAGCACGATGCCGATGAGCGCGGCGAGGAGGAACGGCGCCCCGCCCTTGTAGGCGTGGTTGATGCCGTACATGCCCACCATCACCAGCTCGGCGTAGCAGATCCACACCACGTCGATGACGCCGAACACGAGGTTGAGCCCCAGCGCCAGCAGCGCCAGCAAGCCCGCGAGCAACAGCCCGTTGAGGATCGCCTCGAGGAAGAAGATGTCGAGCTGGCAGTCCATTGCGTTACCGGGGTCAGACCCCTCGCCTCCAACGTTTCGTCGCTTTCTCTGCCGTCAGACGCGAGGGGTCTGACCCCGTTACAACCCCATATACGCCTTGCGGATGTCGTCGCTGGCGGCGAGCTCGGCGGCGGCGCCGGCGGCCTTGATGCGGCCCACCTCCAAGAGGTAGGCGCGGTCGACCACCTTCAGTACCTGGCGCACGTTCTGCTCCACTATCAGCACCGTGTAGCCCTCGGTGCGGATGCGGCGCACCAGGTCGAACACCTGCGCCACGATCACCGGCGCCAGCCCCATCGAAGGCTCGTCGAGCAGCACCAGCTTGGGCCGGCTCATGAGGGCGCGGGCGATGGCGCACATCTGCTGCTCGCCGCCCGACAGCGTTCCGGCAAGCTGCCCTTCGCGCTCCTTGAGGCGCGGGAACAGCGCGTAGACATAGTCGAGCTGCCGGGCGAACCCCGCCCGCGCCGCCGGCGTGAAGGCGCCCATGCGCAGGTTGTCCAGGACGGTGAGGCGGGGAAACAGCCGCCGGCTCTCGGGCACGTGCGCGATGCCGGTCTCGACGATCCTGTGCGCCGGCATGCGGACGAGGTCCCGCCCTTCCATGACCATGCTGCCCGCGGTCGGCCTGATGAGGCCGGAGATGGCGCGCAAGAGCGTCGTCTTGCCCGCGCCGTTGGCGCCGATGACGGCGACCGCCTCTCCGGCGTTGACCCGCATCGACACCCCGAACAGGGCCTGGAAGCCGCCGTAGCCCGCGTCGACGGCATCGAGCTCGAGCATTCAGGCCCCCGCATCCACGCCAAGGTAGACCTCGACCACGCGCTTGTCCGACTGGGCCGCCTGCGGAGCGCCGTCGAAGATCTTCTCGCCGTGATCGAGAACCACCACGCGGTCCACCACCCGCATCAGCACGCCCATGATGTGCTCGACCCAGACGATGGTGATGCCCTTCTCCTTGCGTATGCGCTGCAGCATGTCGGCGGCCTGCTCCATCTCGCGGTGATCGAGCCCGTTGAGGCTCTCGTCGGCGAGCAGCAAGGTCGGCTGGGTGGCGAGCGCGCGGGCCAGCTCCAGCTTCTTCAGCGCGGCGGCGCCGAGGCCGTCGGTGGTCGTCGCGGAGTCCGTCGGCAATCCCACGAGCCCCAGCGCCTCCTCCGCCTGGCGCCAGCAGGTGGCGCGGTCGGTCTTGCCATCCTGGCCGAACCAGGCCGAGAGGGCGACGTTCTCGAGAAGGGTGAGGTTATGGAACGGGCGCGGGATCTGATAGGTGCGGCCCAGCCCCTTGTGGCAGATCCGGTTGGGCGGCAGGCCGCCAATCTCCTCCTCCTTGAAGCCGATGGAGCCGGCGGTCGGTGCGTACATGCCGGCGACGCAATTGAACGTGGTGCTCTTACCCGATCCGTTCGGGCCGATGAGGCCCAGGATCTCGCCCTCCTCGACGTGGAACGCGACGTTCGACACGGCCGTGAAGCCGTTGAACATCTTGGTCAGGCCGGAGACGGTGAGGAGGGGCATGTGAGCTGCGGGGTCAGACCCCTCGCCTCCAACGTTCGAATGGAATGCGGACGTGGTCGCGAGGGGTCTGACCCCGATCCATCAGCGCGCGTACGGATGCCCGGCCGGCAACGGCAGCACCGGGTCAATGGTGCGGATCGCTGCCGGCCAGGCGATCTTGGTCTCGCCCTTGATGTACTGCATCACCACCGGCGAGGAGCGCGCGTTCTGGCCCGCCATCTTGTCCCCGGGTGGGTTGAACTTCACGCCGTAGCCCTGAACCGTGCCGCCTTCCGGAATGTCCGTCTCCAGCGCCGCCTTGCGCAGAGCTTCAGGATCGAAGCCGCCGTGCTTCTTGATGGCGCGCGGCAGCACGTCGTTGAGGAAGATCCAGGCCTGGTTGAAGCCCATCGAGGTATGCGGCGGCACCTCGTTGGCCTTGGTTTCCGCCTTGTAGCGTTTCACCATCTCGGCCGTCAGCTCGCCCAGGCCCGGCTTCAGGCTCTTGGGGTCGAGCAGCTGGGCGGCCACCGGATCGACGTTGTAGACGTAGTTCACGTCGTCCTTGAAGGTGTCGATCAGCTTGTCGATCTGGCCGTAGCCGGCGCCGTGGCCGATGAGCGCGGACCACTTCAGGCCCGCTTCCCTGGACTGGCGCAGGAACAGCGTGATGTCGGGGTTGTAGCCGGTATGCAGGATCACGTCCGGCTGCGCCCTGCGCAGCTTGGTGACGAGCGCCGACAGATCGGGCGAGGTCGCGGCATAGCCCTCCTTGAGGGCGAGCTGCATGCCGAGCTCCTTGCACTTGGCCTCGTTGCCCATGGCGACGCCCACGCCGTAGGGGCCGTCCTCGTGGATGATGGCCACCTTGATGGCCTTCACCTCCTTCTTGAGCTTGGCCTGCGCATTCTCGGCGATGAACGAGCACGACGCTTCGCCGAACTGGTCCGAATGCACCTGCGGGCGGAACACGTATTTCAGGTTCTTGTCCTTGAAGACCGCAGAGGCGACACAGACGTTGGCCCACATGAACTTCTTGGCAGCATCGACGCGCGCCGCCATCGGCACGCAATGGGCGCTGGAGTAGACCCCCATCAGCAGGTCCACCTTGGCGTCGTTCAGGAGCCGCTCGGCCTCGTTGATGGCCACGTCGGTCTTGGACTGGGCATCGGCCTCGATGGCGATGATCTTGTGACCCTCGACGCCGCCCTTCTCGTTCACCATGTCGATGGCGATCTTGTTGCCGATCGCGGCAGCCTTGGAGCCGCCGGCGGCGAACGCACCGGTGTGGTCGTAGATCACGCCGATCTTGATGTCGGCGGCAGCCGATGCCGCGAAAAGCAGCAAGCCCGCAATAAAGCTGCCGGCCGCGCGGGCAAAACCCATCATGTGTCTCCTCCCAGGAGCTGACGTGTTCGTTGTGCTTTTGAAGGAGTGTGGGGACGCTGGGCGTCCTGTGTCAACCACAACCGCGATCACGCCTAAATTGCAGCGCGTGTTCCCATCAACCAATGCCCCCCCAAAGTAAGCAGGCCAAGCCGAAGAAGAAATAGAACGCAAAAAGCCAAAGAATGACCTTGAAGCGCCTCGGCCGACTCCTGCGATCGAGGCTCCTTGACCGTCCCCTGAGTCGCACACGCCCCGACCTAAGGGCCCTGATCACGACATCTGCCGATGCCACTGCGACCATAGATCCCGCGATGGTCGGCACCAGGTTCACTGGGGCAATCCTTGGCGATCTTCTGGATACGTCATCGGGAGTGAGGTGGCCCAGAGGCTCATTCGACGAAATGCTCGGCCGCGACGCTCCGGCAATCCATCTCGTACTCGAGGCCGCGCACGGGCGGGCGGCACAGGTGCCAGGTCAGCCCGGCGCGCGCCGCGCCGCGCCGGACGATCTCGTCGGCGAAGAACGGATAGAGGTCGTGCACGGTGTAGACCTGGCTCGCGGTGGTGTCGCTCCAGATCCGGCCCAGGAGGCCGAGGCGCCGCTCCATCTCGCCCAGCACGAATGTGGCCTTCTCCCGCATCGCCTCGGGGCTCGTCTCGCCGTAGCGGACGGTGCGCTCCCGGTAGACGGCGCCGCCTTCGCGGGCCTCGCCGCTGCCTGCCACGACGAAGGTCGGCGCCCGCTGCTGCGCGGGCACAGAGAACGAGAAGGCGTGGAGGCAGGGCTCGGACGGCGGCGCCAGCTCCGGACACACGTTGCTGCGCGCGACCGGATTCGTGACACCGTCGTAGATGCCCCACCTGGCCAGCGTCTCGACGTAAAGCCGGTTGAACTCACGGAAGCCGTCGTCGCTGAACGGCAGCGGCGAGCGCAGCTCGCAGGCACAGAAAGCGGTGACGGGTCTTTGGCGCGCGGCGAGCAGGGCCTCGACGCGCTGGAAGCCTAATGCGAGGGGTTGCGGCTCGCGGAAGACCACCCGCTCGATCTGGTACCCAGGCTCCGCCGCCACGCCGCCCGAATACTGGAACACGCCCGGTATGAAGCGATAGCCGCCGGGAGCGAAGATTGCGGTGGTCACAGGTGGCGATCCTTTTCTCTGCAGCGGTGCTGTTGTGCTTGCTGCGTTACGGGCCGCGGGCCCTGACACAAACCTACGGCTGCCGATCCGCGTGGCCGATGCGCCGGGCCAGGGCGTCGGGGAGGCCAGAGGTATCCTTGGCAGGCGGACGGCGGAAGGTGCCGAGCTGCGCCTTTCTCGGGCCGAGGGCGACAAGAGCCTCGGCCTGCTTGGTCGCCGCCTGCACCGGATCGACCACGGGCACGGGAATGCGAGCCTTGATCCGGTCGGCGAGGCCGGCCAGCGGCGCGCCGCCGAGGATCAGCACATCGGCCCTGGTCTCGAAGGCCGTGCTCGTCATCAGCTCGACCAGCTGGCCTTCCTTCTCGTCGGCCACGTCTGCCACCGTTGCGAACGCTTCGGACAGTGAGCGGATGCCCGAGCAGCGTGTACCGAGGCCATGTGCCTCCACACAGTCCTCGTACCATGAGGCAAGCGTACCGGCGAACGTGACGATGGCGAACCGCCGCCCCACCATGCAGGCGGTGAGCATCGCCGCCTCGGCGAGGCCCACCACCGGGATATCGAACAGCTCGCGCGCGCCCAGGAGACCCGGGTCGCCGAAGGCCGCGATGATGGCGGCGTCCGCCTCAGAATGATGATCCGCCAACATCTCCAGGGCGATGGCGCCGCCGATCTGGGCCTCGGCGCGGCTCGAGATATACGGCATGCCGCGCGGCGCGGTGAGCGGCACGAGCGTGGTGCCGTGCCCGGCGACCTTACGGGCCGCCGCCGCCAGCCGGTCGGTGATCGCGGTGCTGGTGTTGGGATTGAGCAACAGAATTCTCATCCGCGAGGTCCTTGAACGACGAGCACGCCGATTCAGCGCGGCTGCCTCGCCCGGCAACATGACGAAAGCGGACGAGCATGTTGACACACACCAACCGTCTCGTTCAAATCGCAGAGCTGGAGACATCCGCCACGTGAGGGCAGGTCCGGAAAGCGCCTTCAGCCGAAGCACCCTATCATGACCGGTGGGCCCGCCCCAGCGGTGGTTGCTTTCGTTCAACCGGTAGCCCTCGGAAATTCCAGGCGATCGCGCCCCGCTGGAAGTGCGGGCGGCACCGTCGCCCGGATGGGTCTTGCGCACGTGATCCGGGGAGCCTTGATGAGAACCACACCGCGTCTGATCGCTTTCGCGGCAGCGGCCGCGTCGCTTGCGGCGTCGCTTGCCGCCTCGCCGTCCGCCGATGCGCAAGGCACGACCTTGCGCATAGCTGGCAACTTCGCCACCGAGCACACCTCGAGCAAGGCGATGGAGACATTCAAGGCCGAGGTGGCCCGCCGCACCAACGGCGCCCTGGCGGTCGATCTGTTCCCGGGCATGCAGCTGGGCGGCGCCCAGGAGAACGTCCAGGCGGTGCGCGCCGGCACCATCTTCGCTACCTGGATCGGCGTCGCCTTCGTCTCCCGGCTCGTCCCGGAGGTGGAGGCGGTGAGCCTGCCCTTCGTCTTCGAGGGCCGCGAGCGGGCCATGCGCACGATCGACGGCCCGGTCGGCACGCTGATCGAGGAGAAGCTGGGGGCGAAGGGCTTCACGTCGCTGGGCTGGATGGAGCTTGGCGCGCGCCACGCCACCAACTCCAAGCGGCCTCTCAAGACGCTCGACGACTTCAAGGGCCTCAAGCTCAGGATGCAGCCCAATCAGACGCACCTGGCGACGTTCCGTGCGCTCGGCGCCAATCCCGTCGCCATGGACGTGAAGGAGCTCTACTCGGCGCTGCAGCAGGGCGTCGTCGACGGCCAGGAGAACCCCTACCCGATCATCCACGCCAACCGCTATTTCGAGGTCCAGAAGTACCTCTCCGACACGGGTCACTTCTTTGACTTCATCATCCTCATCGCCAACAAGCCGATGCTCGAGGGCCTGCCCGCCGAGCAGAAGACCGCCGTTCGCGAGGCGGCCAAGGTGGCCGTGGCCGAGCAGCGCAAGATGGCCGCCGATGCCGAGGCCGCCACCCTCGCTGACCTCAAGGCCAAGGGCATGCAGCTCGACCTGCTGCCAGCACAGACCCGTGACGCGTTGCGCAAGGCCAGCGCGGGGGTGATCGACGAGGTGAGGAAGCGCATCGGCGCCGAGGTGGTCGACAAGGTTCTGGCCGAGGCGGGCGCCCGATGAGCGTCGGCGGGCCGACCGTGTTGGCGCGCCTCGCCCGGGGTGGGCTCGCCGCTATCGACTGGACGGCGGGCGCACTCATAGTCCTGGCTATGGCGACGATGACGACCGTCGTCGCCGTCCAGGTTGGCCTGCGCTACGGGCTCAACCAGTCGCTGGACTGGGCTGACGAGGTGTCGCGGCTGGCGTTCGTGTGGGCGGTGTTCCTGGCCATCCCGCTGGGGGTTAAGCGCGGTTCGCATGTCGGCATGGAGTTGCTGACAGGATGGCTGCCGGGTAGCGCGCGCCGGGGCCTGTTCCGCGGGGTCGCCCTGCTGGCTATGGCGCTGATGGTGGTGGTGGCGTGGCAGGCCGCCATCCTCGCCCGCGACCAGTGGGACGAGCCGATGAGCACGCTCGACGTGAGCGTCGGCCTCTTCATGCTGCCCCTGGCAATCGGGGCCGTCCATTCCGTGTTGCATCTGCTGGCGGGCCTTGTCAGCGGTGAGCCGGGCCGAGCCGTGACGGCGGTCGAATGAGCACGATCATCCTGGCGACATTCCTGGTGGCGGCACTGCTCGGCATGCCGCTCGCCTTCGCGCTCGGGTTCAGCGCGCTGGTGGCGCTGCCGTTCGGCGGAATCGACCTGAACGTGCTGCCGCAGCGCATGCTGCATTCCATCAACGCGTTTCCGCTGATGGCCATCCCGCTTTTCATGCTGGCCGGCGAGCTGATGGTGCGCGGCGGCCTTGCCGAGCGCCTCATCGAGGTCGCGAACGCCTTCATCGGCCGCATAGCCGGGGGCCTGGCGCAGGTGACGATGCTGGCCGGGGCCGGGATGGCCTCGGTGTCGGGCGCCGCGGTGGCCGATGCGAGCGCGCTCGCCACAGTGCTGGTGCGTGAGCTGAGCAAAGTCTATGGCGTGGGTTTCTCGGCGGCCATCGTAGCGGCAGCGGCCAATCTGGCCCCCATCATCCCGCCGTCGAACGCCATGATCGTCTACGCCTACATGGCGGGCAGCTCGGTGTCCGTGGCGGGCTTGTTCATGGCGGGCGTGGTGCCGGGTCTCGTCCTGACGGTCGGCATGATGGCGATCATCTACGTCATGGCCAAGTGGCGCGGATATCCGCTCACCGGCGAGCCGGTGTCGGGCGGCCGAATCCTGCGCGAGCTGTGGCGGTCGTGGACCATCCTGCTGATGCCGGTGGTCGTCATCGGTGGCATCGTGGCGGGCGCCTTCACGGCCACCGAGGGCGCCGCGGTGGCGGTCGTCTACGCGCTGTTGGTCGGATTGCTGGTGACCCGGAGGCTGAAGTTCAAGGACCTCCCGGAATGCCTGCTCAACGCCGCGGTCACTACGGCGATCGTCGGCGCCCTCATTGCCTTCGCCTCGGCTGTGACGTTCCTGGTGACGATCGACCTGCTGCCGGCGCGCCTCGCCGCGGCGGTGCGTGCGCTGACCTCCGATCCACTGATGTTCAACCTCCTGGTCGCGGCGCTGCTGTTCGTCGTCGGCATGTTCATGGAGAGCAACGCCGCCTACATCATGCTGGTGCCATTGTTCCACCCCATTGCACTCGCCTACGGGCTCGACCCGCTGCATTTCGGCTTCCTGTTCGTTTTCAATCTCGTGCTCGGCATGCTTACACCTCCGGTGGGGGTGGTGCTGTTTGTGGTCTGCAGCATCGCCAACGTGACGATGGGCCAGATCATGCGTCATCTTTGGCCGTTCGTGGCCTTCGGTTTCGGCCTCCTGGCGCTGTGCATCTACTGGCCGCCGCTCGTAACGGGCCTGCCGCGGGCGCTGGGATACTGAGGGACGCGATCCGGGTGAGGCGGGAGTGGCGAGCAGGCTCTGTGTGCGGATCTCGACAAGGACGGCCTAGGCAGGCGTCGGCAACGAGGTTGGAGGTGCGCAATGCACCATGACGATGGCAAGGCAGCAGCGTCGGCGACGTGGGCGGCGCTCTGGCCAATCCTCACGCTGCTGCTCTGGCTCGGCGCTCCACCCGCCCTGGCACAGACGACCACGCTGCGCATGAGCCTGCCGATCTCTGCCGACAATCCCATCGGCCAGTCGATCCGCGACTTCGCGCGCCAGGTCGGGGTGCGGACCGGTGGCGCGGTGAGGGTCGAGGTCCAGGACAAGCACCTGCGCTACGAGGAGCACGAGGTGGTCGCCGCGGTCGCGTCGGGGACGATCGAGATGGGGGCGACCACGCTCAACCAGTTCGCCTACGACGTTCCGCTCGCCGGGGCCTTCCTGCAGCCGTTCCTGTTCAATTTCGACGTCCTGGTCGAGGCCGCCACCGAGCGCGGCAGCGAGATCCGGACACTGGTGGAGGACGAGATCCTCTATTGGACCAACGCCCGCCTCCTGTCGCTGCAGCCGTTCGGATCGAGCGTGATCGTCTCCAAGGAGGCGCCGATCATCGCCGCGCGCGCTGTGGGCGCACCCGACGACCTGACACGGGAGCTCATCAAGGCGTGCGGCGGCACGCCCCATCTCGTCCCGCCACCCGAGGTTCTCGGCGAGCTGAGGAAGGGGACGATCAAGGCCGCGATCACCGACGTGGTGAGCATCAGGGAGCACGGCCTCTGGCAGGTCGCGGACACCATCACCGACCTGCGGCATGCACCAAGCCTGTTCGCAGTGATCGTCAACGAGAAGGTTTGGCAGGGCCTCGCGCCCGCGCACCGCGAGCTTCTGAGCGAGCTCTCTCAGGAAGCGCAGAGCGACACCTGGGCGCGCTTCACCGCCATCCGGACCGATGCCTACGCCTTTGCCAGGCAGAAGGGCATGAAGATCGTCGAGCCCCGGCCCGAGGACGTCGCGGGCTGGCGCGCGTGCACCGCGCCGCTGCTCGAGGCGTACATGGAGCGCGCCGGAGAGGCAGGGCCGAAGCTGTTTGCTGCCTACGGGCGGCTCCGCAAGGCCCCCTGCTGCCGGCAGCTGCCGGTCGACGCGCGCTTCACGCTCCGGTGAGCCCAGCGAGACAATCGGTCACGCTGGCCGCTGTGCGATTCGAAGCATGAGGACGGGGCCGGCCCCCGGCCTCTACCGGCTAGGAATGCTGAAGGTGCATTCGCCTGGGGTTGAAACAGCAAAAGCCAATCTGAAGCCTATTCCGTAGGCCTTCTCTGCCATCGTAAGCTCACGGCCCATCGCAGGGTGCGCAATGGGTTGGACGGCGTGGGACCAGAACCGGGGAGGCCTACCAAGACGGGCAAGGCCGAGCGGCTGGAGCGCTACCACCGCGGGCGCTTCTCCGAGCTGCTCGCCGCGGCACTGCTGCTGGCCAAGGGCTACCGCATCCTGGACCGCCGCTGTCGCACCCCTTACGGCGAGATCGACCTTATCGCCGTGCGGGCCAAGCGCCTCGCCTTCGTCGAGGTCAAGCGCCGCGCCACGCGCGAGGAGGCGCAGGCCGCGCTCACCCATTACCAGGCCCGCCGCATCGTCCGCGCCGCCGAGTACTGGGTGAGGCGCCACCCCCGCTACCGCGACCACGACCGCGGGCTGGACGCCGTCCTCGTAATCCCCCGCCGCCTGCCCGCCCACCTGCCGGATGCCCTGCAGATCGAGCTGAAAGGGTAGACTGGACAGGCGTCAGGCCTGGCGGGCCTGCCCCATGGCAGGGCCGTACATTGGAAGTGCGCCTCCGCTCCTCGTACCCCTGGGAACATTGCCGGCCCGTGCCTCAGACGCATCGATGGCAACAAGCCCCCGGCGACAGTATTATCGCTGGCGAATCCGTTGAGCCGATGCCGACGATGCATCGCTTCGATTGCGGCGCGTGCCGTCTCCGAAGCAAGCCGGCATTGACAGGAAGCGCCAACCCGCCCGAGCCCGGAAGCCCATGCCCCTTCGCGTCGCCTGCCAGATGGACCCGATCGACCGCATAGACATCGCGGGCGATTCCACTTTCGCTTTGCTCCTGGAAGCCCAGAGGCGGGGGCACTCCCTGTTCTACTACACGCCCCCCAACCTCGCCCTCCACCAGGGGCGCCTCATAGCCCGTGGCACCACGCTCGCCGTGGAGGACAAGGTCGGCGACCACTACAGGCTCTCCGACCCGCGGACGGTGGACCTCACCGAGCTGGACGCCGTTCTGCTGCGCCAGGACCCGCCCTTCGACATGGCCTACATCACCACCACCCATCTCCTGGAGCGCATTCACCCCAAGACCCTCGTCGTCAACGACCCGGCGCACGTCCGCAACGCGCCGGAGAAGGTGTTCGTCCTCGATTTTCTGGACCTCATGCCGCCCACGCTCCTCACGCGCAGCCTCGACGACGTGAGGCGCTTCCGCGCCGACCACAAGGACATCATCTTAAAGCCCCTTTACGGCAACGGCGGCTCCTCGGTGTTCCGCGTCGCCCCGGGCGACACCAACCTGAACTCCCTGGTGGAGCTGTTCCTCACCGTCTTCCGCGAGCCCTTCATGGTGCAGGAGTACCGTCCTGAGGTGCGTGCCGGCGACAAGCGCATCATCCTGGTGGACGGCGAGGTGGCGGGCGCCATCAACCGCGTGCCGGCCGCCGACGAGACGCGCTCCAATCTGCACGTCGGCGGCACCGCCGCGGTCACGGATCTCACCCCCCGCGACCGCGAGATCTGCGCCCGCTTGGGCCCTGAGCTGAAGCGCCGCGGCCTGCTCTTCACCGGCATCGACGTGATCGGCCCCTACCTCACCGAGATCAACGTCACCTCCCCAACCGGCATCCGCCAGGTGAAGGCCTTCGGCGGCACCGACATCGCCGCCCTGATCTGGGACGCCATCGAGGCCAGGGTGCAGCACCGGAGCTAGGCTGGAGCGCATCGGCGGCGGGGTTTCCCCCGAGCGCCCCCTGACCGACCGCGGCCTGGCCAAGGGTGATGCTCTCCGGCTCCGCTCAAGGCCCCAAGCCGTGGTCTTGCCATGGCAAACGGGGCCTTTCCCGATCGAAATTCGCCGCGTGAGAAGATTTTGCACCGAGGGCGGCCCCGCCCCTTCAAGACGGGGTTCACACGCTGGAAATATCTGCTATAAGCCCGGCCAGTTGCCATCTTTGCTGGCTGTGCTGCTGGTCCGAGAGACCGTTCACCGCAGACCGCCAGCGAGGCCTCTGGCAGCAATGTGGTGACGCGGGGTGGAGCAGCCCGGTAGCTCGTCAGGCTCATAACCTGAAGGTCGTTGGTTCAAATCCAACCCCCGCAACCATCGTTGACACTACCAGCGTTCCCTCGTTGTTCACGCT
>Ga0075421_100001150_pt1 | contig 30327 bp, 21 predicted proteins | sample SoiMetdeltSBSDD5_FD_75292 | JGI IMG/M metagenome (GOLD analysis project Ga0075421, IMG submission 75292) | Bulk soil microbial communities from a Populus tree surrounding site in Tennessee, USA - Soil MetaG P. deltoides SBSDD5 | ecosystem: Environmental > Terrestrial > Soil > Tree plantation... | reverse complement strand
CACCGCGCACCATCCGCTCGGGCGCCATCCCACCAGATGGTGCGCGATGCGCACCCTACCGGGTCAGAACTCGACCTTCGGTGCCGTCGCCGCTCCCGGCTGCGACTCGAAGTAGGCCTTGGGCGGGAAGTCCCAGCCGAGCATCGAGATGAACCACGCGGCGGGCACGCGGCGCCGCGCGGCGTTGAAGGCGCGGGAGAGCTCGTTGTACTTGCGGCGCTCTTGCGCGATGCGGTTCTCGCTCCCCTCGAGCGCCGCCATCAGGTCGGTGAACCCCTGCACGGCCTTGAGCTCGGGGTACCTCTCCACCACGACGAGCAGGCGCGAGAGCGCCGAGGAGAGCTGGTCCTGCGCGGCGGCGAAGCGGCGCAGGGCCTCCGGGTCGTTGGGAGTGGAGGGACCGGCCTGCGCGGTCACCTGGCCTACGCGGGCGCGCGCCTCGACCACCTGCCGCAAGGTCTCTTGCTCGAAGTTGGCAGCGCCCTTCACCGTCGCCACCAGGTTCGGGATGAGATCGGCGCGGCGCTGGTAGACGTTCTCGACCTGCGCCCACTGCGCGGTGACGTCCTCCTGCAGGTTGACGAGCCCGTTGTACTGCGACGTCAGCATGATGGCGAGCAGCACGACGAGCGCCACGACCGCCACGAGCACCACGAGTCCTCGACGCATTCGCACACCCCCTTCGCGGGCCGACCCGCGATGGCATCGTAGGGCCACGGCGCCGGCCCCGCAATAGCGCGCCCATCCTCGGGCCCGATCTCCGAGCACTGGTCGAAGGCCGCGGCCACCGCAAGGCTCTGCCGCTGCAAGACTGCGGCCGCGAATCCCGTCTGTAGGGACGATGCTCGCCCGCGTCCTCTCCGGCACCCCGTGGGGGGTCGAGACCCTCCCGGTGCAGGTGGAGGTCGACGCCCGCTTCGGCCTGCCGCAGATCCAGCTCGTCGGCCTCCCCGACGCCGCGGTGCGGGAGAGCCGCGAGCGGGTGCGCAGCGCCATCCGCCACTGCGGCTACGACCTGCCGCCGCGCTCGGTGGTGATCAACCTCGCGCCGGCCGACCTGCGCAAGGAGGGCAACCACCTCGACCTCGCCATCGCCATCGCCTTGCTCGTCGCACACGACCACCTGCCCGCCGAGCTGGTCGCCGGCCGGCTCTTCTGCGGAGAGCTCGGGCTCGACGGCGGGCTCCGGCCGGTGCGCGGCGCGCTCTCGTTCGCCGAGCTCGCGCGCGAGATGCGTGCCGCCGAGCTGCTGCTCCCCGCCGCCAACGCCGCCGAGGCCGCCGCGCTCGGGGGCCCGCCGGTGATCGCCGTGACGACCCTGGAGGAGGCCATCGCCCACCTCCGCTCCGAGCGGCCCCTACAACCGACGCCGGCGCCCGCGTTCCCGCAGCCGTTCGCGTCGAGCGCCCCCGACCTCGGCGATGTGCGCGGCCAGGCGATGCCGAAGCGCGCGCTCGAGATCGCCGCCGCCGGGGCGCACAACCTGATCTTCATCGGCCCGCCGGGGAGCGGCAAGACGATGCTCGCGCGACGGCTGCCCGGGATCCTGCCGCCGCTCTGCCGCACCGAGGCGATCGCGGTGACGAAGATCCACTCGGTGGCCGGCGAGTCGGGCGGCAGCGGCCTGCGCAGCGAGCGCCCCTTCCGCAGCCCGCACGCCCACACCAGCGCGGGCGGGCTCATCGGCGGCGGCTCGGTGCCGCGCCCCGGCGAGGTGAGCCTCGCGCACGCCGGCGTGCTCTTCCTCGACGAGCTCCCGGAGTTCCGGCGCGACGTGCTCGAGGCCCTGCGCGCGCCGCTCGAAGACGGCACGGTGACCGTCGTCCGCAGCCGCGCGCGCCTCACCTTCCCAGCCCGCTTCGCGCTGGTGGCAGCGATGAACCCCTGCCCCTGCGGCCACCTCGGCGACCCGCGCCGCCCGTGCCGCTGCCCTGACGGCGCGATCGAGCGCTACCGCGGGCGCATCTCGGGCCCGCTGCTCGACCGCATCGACCTGCAGGTCGAGGTCCCCGTACCGACCGTGGGCGAGCTGCGCGCCGAGGAGGGCGAGCGCAGCGCCGCGGTGGCGGCGCGCGTCGCGGCGGCGCGCGTGCGACAGCAGCAACGCTTCCCGCTGCGACCGCTGCCCGTCAACGCCGCGATGGACGCCGCCGACCTGCGGCAGTGGTGCGCGCTCGACGTCGCGGGAGAACGCCTCGCCGACGCCGCCTTCGAGCGCATGGGGCTCTCGGCTCGGGCGCTCTCGCGGCTGCTCAAGGTGGCGCGCACCATAGCCGACCTCGCCGGCCGTGACGCGATCACCGCCGCGCACCTTGCCGAGGCGCTGCAGTACCGGTGCCTCGACCGTCCAGTGTCGGGCCTGCCGGCCTGCGAGCCCGCGAGGAGCATGACGTCCTGAGTCGATCGCCCATCGCCTTCTGCTAGTCGATGCTAACCCCCCGCCGTGCGGAGGCCGGCCCGCGTCGCGGGTCACTCCGTCCGCATGGCCCGGATCGGATCGATGCGGCTGGCCCACCGAGCTGGCCCATAGGCGGCGGCGATCGCCACCACCAGCAGCACCACCGGCGCGCCGGCGAAGACCGTCACGTCACGCGCGCCGACGCCGAAGAAGAACGTCTCGAGCAACCGGGACGTCGCCAGCGCTGCGGCCACGCCGATGCCGGCACCGGCCCCGGCGATAGCGAGCGCGCGGACGAGGATGCCGCGCCGCACCTCGGTCGGCGCCGCGCCCAGCGCCAGGCGGATGCCGATGTCGCGCGTCTGGCAGCGCACCGCGTACGCCATCGAGCCGTAGATGCCCAGCATCGCCAGCAGCAGGGCGAGCCCACCGAGCGCGCCGGTGAGGGTGGCGCGGAATCGCGCCGGCGCACGCTGTCCGGCGAGGCGCTCCTCCATGGTGGCGACGTCGCTCACCGCCACCGACGGGTCGAGCCTGGCGACCTCGGCCCGCAGCGCGGCGACGACGTCGGCAGGCGTGCGGTCGGTGCGCAGCGCGACGTAGCGGGTGAGGCGCACGATCTGCGTCGTCGGCGAATAGACCTCGACGGCGGGCAGCTCGGTGAGCGAGCGCTGATGGACGTCACCCACGACGCCGACGATCTCCCGCACCTGGCCGTCCCACTCGATCCGGCGCCCGATCGGCGAGCGTCCGCCGAAGGCGTCTTTCACCGCGCGCTGGTTGACGAGCACGACGCGCGGAGCGTCGAGGCGGTCCTGCGCCGTGAATGCGCGCCCGTCGACGAGAGGGATCCCCATGGTCTCGAGGTAGCCGGGACTCACGATCCGGACCTCGGCAAACGGACCCGTCTCCGCCGTCTCGGGGCGGTCCTCGAGGACGAGGCGATTCGTCCAGCCACTCCAGGTCAACGTCGGCACTCCCAGCGCGGCCCCGGCGGACCTCACGCCGGGCAGGGCGCGCACGGCCGCGAGCAGCTGGTCGTAAAAGCCGATCACTTCTTCGTCCGTGTCGTAGCGCGACGAGGGGATCGAAATGTTGAAGGTGAGGATCGACTCGGCGCGGTAGCCGGGATCCACGCGCGACAGATTCCAGAAGCTCTTGAGGAGGAGCCCGGCCCCGACCAGCAGCAGCACCGAGAGCGCGACCTGGCCGGCCAGCAACAGGGAACGCGTGCGTTGCCGCGCCGGGCTCCCGAGACCCCGCTCGCCCTCTCGCACGGCGGCCCCGATGTCGATCCGCAGGGCCTGCCGCAGCGACGGCTGCACCGCCAGCATCCCGGCGACGAGCGTCCCGGCGAACGCTACGAGCAGCGCCCCCCAGTCGACCTGGACCTCCCCGGCCCGGGGCAGCTCACCCGGATAGAGGGCGATCAGCGCGCGGACCATCCCGTGCGCCAGCAGCACCGCGACGACGCCGCCGGCGAGGGCGAGCATCAGCTCCTCGATCAGCACCTGCCGGGCGAGGCGGCGGCCGCGGCCGCCCAGGGCGGCGCGGATCGCGAACTCGCGCCGCCGCGACTCCGCGTCGGCCAGCAGCAGGTTGGCGATGTTGCTGCAGGCAATGAGCAGCACGACGACGACGATCGAGCCGATGAGGAGGACGATGGGGCGGATCGGGCCGACCACCGTGTCCTGAAGCGGTACCAGCTCCACCTCGCGCTCGCCTTCGAGGTGGTACGTCTCCACCAGTCGCCGCGTGATGGTGTTCATCTCCGCCTGCGCCTGCGCGAGCGTGACCCCCGGGCGGAGGCGCGCAACCGCTGCCAGCCAGTTCGAGTCCGGGCTCGACTGCCACGAGCCCGGTTCGGGGATGAGCGGGAGCCAGAGCTCCTGCTTCGCCTGTGGGTACTGGAAGCTCACGGCCGGGAGAACCCCGATCACCTCGTGGAGCTCGCCGTCGAGCCGAATCGTCCGCCCGACGATCGCCGGGTCTCCGCCGAACCGTTGCTGCCAGAAACCGTAGGTCAACATCGCCACCCGCCGGCTGCCGAAGACGTGCTCCTCGGGACGGAAGTGACGCCCGCGGGCGGGCTGAACGCCGAGGACTTCCCCGAATCGCTCGCTCACCACCGCCGCGTTCAGTCGCTGCGGGTCGCCATAGCCGGTCAACGTCGGGCTGGCGCCGGTGAACGCGGCGATCGCCTCGAGCGTCCGGCTCTGCCGAGCGCGGTCGCCTACGTCCACGATGCTGACCGCCTGCCATTGGCGGTTCTGCATGCGCACCAGCTCGTGCGGCTCAGGGAACGGAAGCGGGTCGAACACCACGTCCCGCGCCACCGTGAAGATCGCCGTCGTGGCGCCGACCCCCAGCGCCATCGTCGCGATCACCGCCGTCGACACCAGCTTGTTCGCTCGCGCGCGCCGCACGGCATAGATCACGTCTTGCCACCAGAGATCCTTCGCCATGACTGCTCCCTTCGATCTGCGCTGCTGCCACTGCCGGCGTTGCCGCTGACGAGCTCGCCCGCGCAACGGGCGCTCCACCTGCCCTCGAGTACCTCACCTGCCCCGAATGGTTACGACCGGCCGGGAACGCGTTCGCGCCGCGGCCGGCGAGCGCAGCGGACGTGCCGGCTCATGGCCGCCGCCGCGCCGCCCGGATGGTCGCCTCGAGCCGCTCCAGGAACCGCGACCGGTTCTTGCGATCGAACGGCGGCGGCCCGCCGGTGATCATGCCCCCGCCGCGCAGATGCTCGAGCAGGTCCCGCGTCACCAGCGCGTCGCCGATGCTCTCCTCGTCGAGCTCGCGCCCCGCGGGGCTCAGCACCAGCGCTCCCTTGGCGATGCAGCGCGCGGCGAGCGGGATGTCTCCCGAGACCACCACGTCGCCCGCTTCCGCCAGCTCCACGATGCGATCGTCCGCCGCGTCGAAGCGCCCGCCGACGACCTCCAGCCGGACAGCGTCGCTCGCCGGAACCGCCATCGCCGAGTTGGCCACCAGCACCACCGGCAACCCATGGCGCCGCGCCACGCGGTAGACCTCGTCTTTCACCGGGCACGCGTCGGCGTCGACGAGGATCTTCATGGGCGCGGAGGTCGTCACCTCGCCGGGCAGGCGAGACGCAGGCGTCGCTTGAGCGCCCGATGTTCGGCGAGCGCCACGGCTCGCAGATCGCCGAAGCGCTCGGGTGGCACTTGCCACGCCCGCAAGACCGTTCGCCGTTTCAGCACCAGCGACGAGCCCGTGAGCGTGGCTTCCTGACGAAACGAGCCGAGCTCGCCTTCGAAGGAGCTTGCCGCGGGCTCCAGCCCGCAGTTCGTCCAGGGCAGGGAGATGCGCCACTCGTTCTCGACCGTGCCCGCCGACAACAGGATCGATTGACTCCGCCCGTCGAGCAAGCTCGGCGCCGGTGTCGCCGCGCCTCCCGGTAGGAGCAGCGATCTCTCTCCGGCGCTCCCCCCGACGAGGCCCGGGAACTCGACCGCCGCGTGGATGCGCCCTTCGGGTGGTGCCTCTCCAGTCGTCGACACGACGATCTGACGGAGCGTGGCGCCGGCGAGCATCCCGCCGAGTCGCTGCTGCGCGTCGGCGACGACGGTCTCCGGCCGCTCGGTCTCGGCCCGCGAGATCTGGGAGGCCGCCGCCGCGCCGCGCAGCTCGAGCCGCAGCTTGCCGGTGGCCTTGCCCTGTCCGTCGACCGTGAGATCGAGCGTCAACCGCTCGCTCTCGGACGACGGATCCACGGGCACGGTCGCCAGCTCCCCTCCCGTCGGGGTGACTACCAGCGCGCGGTGCCCGGCCAGCCAAGGGTGCAGCCATGCGATCCCGCCGCGGGGCTGCGTGGGGTCGACGAACACCCAGCCCGTCTTCGGCGCCCCGGCCGTCGGACCGGCGAGCACCCCGGCGGGAAGGGCCACCACGACGTGGTTGAACTCGTCGGGTGCGGGGAAGGCCGCGTCGATGTCGCCGCGCTCCGATGCGTGAACGAGCGCCAGGCGCGCGTCGACGCCGACCGCGCCGAGCAGCTCCACGAGCAGCAGCGCCTTGTCCTTGCAGTCGCCCCACCGCCGCGCCAGCACCTGCTCGGGGGCGCTGGGGCGGTAGCCGCCGATGCCCACCTCCACCGCGACGTAGCGGATCTCGCGCTGCACGTAGGCGAGCAGGCGCTCGACGGCCTGCTGGCCCCTGGCGCCCGCGGCGACGCTCTCGGCGAGCGCGCGGGCCGCAGCGCTTCCGCGCGGTACCTGGCCGACGAGGTCGCGATACCACCCTCCCACCGCGGGCCACTCCGCCGCCGTGCCCCACGCGTAGCGGAGGGCGGGCTCCTGATCCTCGGGAGCCAGCTTCACGTCCGGCTGCCTCTGCACCGAGCCAGTGACCACGGCCGTTCCGCTGCCCTCGTCCAGGCGCAGCCCGGCCGGCGCCCCGCTCAGCCGAGCCCGCAGGCCGTTCGCGCGCACCTCGACGCGGAGCTGCTCGACGGCGTCGTCCCCGCCGAGCCAAACCGCTCCCGAAGGGAAGTAGGGACGCTCCTCGACCTCGTACTCCAGATGGAGCACCGAGCCGTCGGGAACGGGCGAGAAGTCGACGAGCTCCGCTTCCTGCGACGCGTGGAGCACGCCCTCCCCCACCAGTCCCGTGCGGTCGCGACGCTTTCGCTTGACGGGGATGACCTTGCCGTCCGGCCGTCGCGCGCTCCCTTCGAGGCGGACCAGCCGGCGGTTGTCGTCGAGGTAGATCGCGTACGGCGACCAGCGGTCGAGATCGGCGGCGCTCTGCACGAGGACCGTCCACGCCTCCCGCTCGCGCACCACACCGTCGGCACGCACCTCGATCGTCACGCTCCGTTCGCGCACGACCGCGGCCGCCGCCGGAGCGGCCGCGAGGAGCAGGCTAACGGCGAGCCAGCGACAGCGCCTTGGCATCCTGCCTCTCCGCCGCGGCGTAGAGCGCCTGCAACTTGGCATAGGCCTCGCGGCCGCCGCTCTCGCGGGCGATGACGTCGAGCCGCCGCTCGTAGCGCACGACGCGGCCCTCGAGGTCCGCCACCGCGCTGACATGGAGCACACCCGCGTCGTTTTTCATGCCGGTCGCCGCGGGCAGCGCTTCGACGCGCCAACCCTCCGGGAACGACAGCTCGAGGGTGAGCTCGTCGCGATCCGCGAACGGCAGCACCACCGGCGTGACCCGCTGCGAGGGAGGCAGCGCGAAGTCCTGGATGACCGGGCCGAGCGGCCGGCTCGGCGAGAGCGTCACTTCATCACCGAGGACTTCGTCGTCGTGCTGCGTCATCCTCCACGAGAGCCGCATCTCCGTCGACTCGATCGCCGCGGACGCCTCGACCGCTTCGATGCGAAAGCCCGGGAGGCGGCCCTCGAGCCACCTTTGCCAGGTCGCCACGCGCTCCGCCTCCACGGCCCTGGCGATCGCCGACACCGCGTGCTGGCCGCCGAAGACGATCTCGCCGGTGCCGCCCACCCGCCCCTCGCCGTCGAGAGCGAGCTTCAGCGTCGCGCTGCGACGGTTTGCCTCGGCGGGCAGCGACGGCAGCGCGATCACCTCGGGCAGCTTGGTGTCGAACAGCAGCGCCTTGCTCCCTTCCACGTCCGCGGCAAGCACTCCGAAGGCGAGCTCCGGTTCGGACGGATCGAGGAAGACGCGGCCCGCCGGGAGGTCGACGGCCACCAGCACCCGTTCGAACCAAGCCGGGTTCGGGAGCTCGAGGAGGGCGATGCCGGTCGAGCGCTCGTTGGCCCACACGAGGTGCGTGTCGAGGCCCACGGCCTCGAGCATCGCCTGCAGCAGGAGCGCCTTCTCGGCAGAGTCGCCGCCGCCGCTCGAGAGGACCTGCGCCAGATTCGCATCCTCCTCGAGCATGACCCCCGGATCGTGCTCGTTGCGGATCTGATCGCGTACGAACCGGTAGAGCGCCTCGGCTTTGAGCCGTGAGTCCGCGATCCGCCCCGCCAGCTCGCGCGCGCGCTGCTTGACCCCGTGATCCTTGTCGCGCGCCGGCGTGTAGTCCCACTCCTGGATGCGCTGGCAGGTGTGCACCCAGTTGTCGAAGAGCTGGAGCCCGCCGCTGTTGTCGAGGTAGCCGGTGGTGATGATCCCGTATTGCGTCGCGAGGTCCTCGAACGGCGGCCCCGCCGGCTCGCTCGGCACGGCCGGGAGGTTGCGCGCCCACGCTCGCAGCCGCATCCCCTTCATGTCCCGCGTCGTCTCGGTCTCGATGCCGACCTGGAACGGATCGCGGCCCCAGGTACCCGCCTGCAGGCTCTTCGGTACGTCGAAGACGACCTCCGAATACACGACGGGCGACTCGGCGGAGAGGTACCAGGGCTCGAGCATGAAGACCGATTCGAAGCGCAGCACCGCCTCGTATTCGACGATGGAGCCGACCTCGACGCCCGGAAACGCGACGGCCGTGACCTTGCTCTTTGCACGGCTCGAGAGCCGGCGCTCGAACTTGGCATCGGCGGGAAGGGGCAGCACGCGCCCGTCGGGAAGCAACGTACGTCCCGTCAACGACTGCAGCCGAAAGCGGTCGCTGTGGGCGATCTCGAGCTCACCGCCATGCAGGCCTTCGGTGGTCAGCACCTTGAGCCGCTGCTCGAGATGGAGCGACGAGGAGATGCCGCGCCGTCGAGGGTCCATGAGGGTGAGCTCGCCGCGCCTGAAGAGCACCACCAGCGACGCTTTCGGGTCGTCGGCCGGGGCCTTCGTGCCCCAATCGGCCTGGGAGAGCGCGGGCAATGCGGCGCGAGCGGAGGCCGTCAGCGACAGGGCCGCGGCGAATGCGATGAAGCGTCGCACCCGGAGCGTGGATCGCCTATCGAGCCGGCTCAAGCTGCCTCACCTCGCGCCAGCGCCCTTGAGCGAAGAAGCCACGGCCGACTTCCTCGCGCCGTCTGGACCCTGACGCGAAATGTGCTTATGCCATAGCCGATGCTGCCAGTGACCCGTTCTCTTGACATCACCCGCTCGATCCATAGACTACGCCGGTCCCCCACAGCCCCCCTCGGGCGCGTTCTGAAACCTTCTCGCACCGGAGCCTCTGCATGGACGGGAAGCGTTACACCATCATTTTGGTTCCGCACACGCGCGCGAAGTTTCGCAAATTCCAGGTATCCAGTCGCGTCCTCTGGGGAACGGTGACAGCGCTGGGGCTCGTGATCGCGACTGCAGCCGCCCTCGGTTGGACCTTCCTCGCCGCCCCCGTGGACGACACCCAGGTCGCGCACCTCCGCCACGAGAACAACGAGCTCCGTCACGTCAACCAGTCCTTCGAGCAGAACATCCGGCAGCTCCAGGGTCAGCTCGCGGCCTACGAGGAGCGCACCCGCAAGCTGGCCATCGTCGCCGGCATCGACGAGCTCGACAACGGCGGCGACGCCGGCATCGGCGGGTCGAGCCTCGAGGCCCCGGACGCCGGCGACCCGGCGAACCTCGCGCGCATGGAGAAGCGCCTGCAGGGCCTCTCGCACGACCTCGACCGCGTCGAGGGTCGGCTGGGCGAGCGCTTCCGCTGGCTGTCGGCGATGCCGACGGTCACTCCCACCGGCGGCCTGTTCACCAGCGGCTTCGGCGTGCGTCGCGATCCGGTCAACGGCCGCGCCGCGTTCCACGAGGGGCTCGACATCGCGGCGCCCCCGGGCCGCGCGGTGCACGTGACGGCCGACGGCGTGGTGGTGCTCGCGGGACCGCACGGCGACCTCGGCAACGCGATCATCGTCTCGCACGGCTTCGGCATCACCACCCGGTACGGGCACTTGTCCTCGACCGCGGTGCAGCCCGGCCAGCGAGTGCACCGGGGCGACGTCGTCGGCTACGTCGGCAACACCGGCCACTCGACGGGCTACCACCTCCACTACGAGGTGGTGAAGGACGGCCAGGCGGTCAACCCGCTCGGCTACATCCTCGACCGGCCGCTCTGAGCGGCACCCCTCCGAGCGCGCGCCCGCCGGAATTCGGACCGCAGCCGGCTTCGTTCTGGTCTCCGTGGAAGCCTCCACGGAGGCACTGCGTACTCTCCGTCAGCGCCCGGGCGGACCGGTCGCTGCGTGGTAAAGTCCGCGCGCCCAGCGCTTTCCACCCCGCGCGACGCGAATGTCGCGGCGCGACTTCCCCGAGAGCACAGACTTCCCCGAGAGCACAGACACGATGATCCATAAGGTCCTCACCAAGATCTTCGGCACCAAGGGTGACCGCGACGTCCGCCAGATGCTCCCCGTGGTGGAGTCCATCAACGCCATCGAGCCGGAGATGGAGGCGAAGAGCGACGAGCAGCTGCGGGCCATGACGGTCGAGCTGAAGGACGAGCTGGCGAAGGGCGCCACCCTCGACGAGATCCTCCCGCGTGCCTTCGCCGCCGCCCGCGAGGCGTCTCGCCGCACGCTCGGCATGCGCCCCTTCGACGTGCAGCTCATGGGCGGCATCGTGCTGCACCAGGGAAAGATCGCCGAGATGAAGACCGGCGAGGGCAAGACCCTCATGGCGACGATGCCGGTCTACCTGAACGCGCTCGCCGGCAACGGCGTGCACGTGGTCACGGTGAACGACTATCTCGCCAAGCGCGACTCCGACTGGATGGGCAACGTCTACCGCTTCCTCGGCCTCACCGTGGGAGTGATCCAGCACGACATGCCCGACGCCGACCGCAAGGCGGCATACGAGGCCGACGTCACCTACGGCACCAACAACGAGCTCGGCTTCGACTACCTGCGCGACAACATGAAGTTCGACCTCGCATCGATGGTGCAGCGCGGGCACCACTACGCGATCGTCGACGAGGTCGACTCGATTCTCATCGACGAGGCGCGCACGCCGCTCATCATCAGCGGCCCCTCCGAGGAAGCCACCGACCGCTACTACCGCATCGACAAGATCATCCCCAAGCTCGTCCAGGGCGAAGAGATCGAGGAGAGCGACGGCAGCAAGCACTCGACCGGCGACTTCCTCGTCGACGAGAAGGCCCACACGGTGGCCATCACCGACGAAGGCGTCACCAAGGTCGAGCGCCTGCTCAACATCGAGAACCTCTACGAGCTCGAGAACATGGAGCTGCTGGCCGCGGTCAACCAGGGCCTGCGCGCCCACCACCTGTTCAAGCGCGACGTCGACTACCTGATCAAAGACGGCAAGGTGGTCATCGTCGACGAGTTCACCGGCCGCATGATGCCGGGGCGGCGCTGGTCCGACGGCCTGCACCAGGCAGTCGAGGCGAAGGAAGGCGTGACCATCGAGCGCGAGAACCAGACGCTCGCCACGATTACCTTCCAGAACTACTTCCGCATGTACGAGAAGCTCTCCGGCATGACCGGCACCGCCGACACCGAGGCGTCCGAGTTCGGGGAGATCTACAAGCTCGACGTGGTGGTCGTCCCCACCAACCAGCCGATGATCCGCGACGACCGCGGCGACCTCGTCTACCGCACCACCGACGAGAAGTGGGAGGCCGTCGTCGAGGAGATCAAAGACGACCACCAGCGCGGCCAGCCGGTGCTCGTCGGCACGGTTTCGATCGAAAAGAGCGAGATGATCTCGAAGCTGCTCAAGCGCTCGGCGGTGCCGCACGTGGTGCTCAACGCCAAGTTCCACGAGCGCGAGGCGTCGATCGTCGCGCAGGCGGGGCGCAAGGGCGCGGTGACGATCGCCACCAACATGGCCGGCCGCGGCACCGACATCGTGCTCGGCGGCAACCCGGTGGGGCTCGCGAAGTCGGAGGCCGATCCGATCACCGAGCCGGAGGCCTACGAGCAGGCGCTCGCCCGCTACAAGGAGACCTGCGCCCGCGAGAAGGACGAGGTGCTCGCGGCCGGCGGCCTGCACATCCTCGGCACCGAGCGCCACGAGTCACGGCGTATCGACAACCAGCTCCGCGGCCGCTCCGGCCGGCAGGGCGATCCCGGCTCCTCCCGCTTCTACCTCTCGCTCGAAGACGACCTGATGCGCATCTTCGGCGGCGACCGGGTGAAGAACCTGATGGGCCGCCTCGGGATGGAGCAGGGCGAGCCGATCGAGCACCGCATGGTGACGCGCGCCATCGAGCGGGCGCAGAAGCAGGTCGAGGGTCGCAACTTCGAGTCGCGCAAGCACCTGCTCGAATACGACGACGTCATGAACAAGCAGCGCGAGGCGATCTACGGCCTGCGCAAGGAGATCCTGCTCGGCGAGGCGGGCAAGGACTACGTCCTCGAGCGCGCCGACGACGTCGTCGACTTCGTGATGGACACCCACTGCGGCGACAAGGTGGACGCCCAGGACTGGGATCTCGAGGGCCTCGCCACCGACATGCTCGCCTACTACGACATCCCCGTCGGCCAGCTCGGCGACCTCGACGAGATGGCGCTCGAGGAGCTGCGCGAGCACCTGAAGACCACGGTCAGGGAGAAATACGAGAAGAAGACGGAGCGGCTCGGCCCGATCATGGCGCTCTTCGAGCGCGACATCATGCTGCGCGTCGTCGACCACGCGTGGAAGGAGCATCTGCTCGCGCTCGACCACTTGAAGGAGGGCATCAACCTCCGCGGCTACGCCCAGCGCGACCCCAAGCAGGAGTACAAGAAGGAGAGCTACGAGGCGTTCCAGACGATGAAGGAGCGCATCGAGGACTCCATCTTGCGCACGCTCTTTCGCATGGAGCCGATGAACGAGGAGCAGATGGAGGAGGAGCGCCGCCGCCGCGCCGAGGCGTTCCGCAAGCGCTTCCAGCTCACCGCCGCCGCCTCCAGCGCCGCCGAGGCCGGCGACGCGAAGCCGCAGACGGTCAAGCACACGGGGGCCAAGGTCGGGCGCAACGACCCATGCCCGTGCGGCTCGGGGAAGAAGTACAAGAAGTGCCACGGCGCCAATGCCGCGGCGAGCTGAGCGGCAGGCCTCGCGGTAGCGAAACCGCACGCCGCCGGCGTCGGCGGTCGCATGGCCTTTGCTAGTCTGCGCTCACCGTGGCGCAACGAGCTCTCAGCGAAGCCCCCCTCAGGGTCAGCAGCGAGCTCTGGGACGCGCCGCTGGCGTCGCCGTGGCGCCGCTTCCTCGCCCTCGCCCTCGACTTCCTGCTGCTGGTGCCGCCCTCCTTCGCCGTCGCTACCGGCGCGGCGCTGCTGGCGCTGCGGTTGCAAGACCCGGCCGCCTTCGACGCGCTGCCGGCGGTGTTCGCGCACGAGCCCGATCGCCCCGCCCCGCCGGCCGCGCTGGCCGCCATCGCTCCGGTCCTCGTCCACCTGAACGCCCCCGGTCTGCCGCCCGAGGTGGCCGTCGCCATCCACCGCGGCGACCGCGCCGCCGCCGCCGCCCTGCTGCGCGACCACGACTTCCTGTTCAACCTCAGGATCGGCGGCCAGGAGCACGGGCCCCTGGAGCCGCGCATCATCCGCGTCGAGTTCGCGGAGCTCATCCCGCACGAGGTGCGTGCCGTCGCCACCTACGGCGTGATGGCGATCTACTTCGGGCTCCTCACCGCCGGCCGCCGCGGCCAGACGCTCGGCAAGCGGCTGCTCGGCATCCGCGTCGTCAGGCTCGACGGCCATCGCCTGTCGCTGGTCGAGAGCCTGGAGCGCTTCGTCGGCTACCTCCACATCCCCGGCTCGCTCGGCATCTCGATCCTCGACCTCTGGCGCGACCCCAACCGCCGCATGGCCCACGACCGCGTGGCCCACACCGTGGTCATCCGCCAGAGCCGGCGCGCCCGTCTGACGCCTGCCATCGACGTCCCGCTGGCGGCAAGCCCCGCGGCGCCGGGTCTGGCACCGGCGTCCACCGCCGCAGCCACGACCGACGGCGCGCCACGCGTCGACGACTGAGCCGCCGGCCCGCTACTCCTGGCGCAGCAGCAGCGCGGGATCGACGCGCGCCGCCCGCCGCGCCGGGCCGAGGCAGGCGAGCAAGGCCACGCCCAACAGGAGCGCTCCCACCGCCACGAGAGTGCCCGGGTCGCGGGGCGCCACGTCGTAGAGAAGGCTGCGCAGCGCGCCGGCGAGCGCCAGCGACAGGGCGACGCCGGCGAGGGCGCCGGCCACGGCCACCGCCATCCCCTGGCGCAGCACCAGCCGCTCGACCTCGCCCGCCGCCGCCCCGAGCGCCATGCGCAGCCCGATCTCGCGACGCCGCGCGCTCACCGACTGCGCCAGCACGCCGTACACGCCGAGCGCCGCGAGCACCAGGGCCACGAGCGCGAAGGCCGCCAGCAGCAGCGAGCCGAAGCGGGCCTTGGAGAGGGCGAAGCCGAGCTGCTCCTCGAGCGTCCGCACGCGATAGATCGGCAGGTTCGGATCGATCGCCCGCACCGCACCGCGCACTGCCGGAACGACCGCCAGCGGGTCGCCGGCGGTGCGCAGGAAGACCGTCGTTCCAGGCCGGCTCCCCTGCGCCTCGGGGAGGAACGCCTCGGGTACGGGCTCCGCGTCGAGCTGGCGGTAGCGTGCATCGGCGACGACGCCGATGACCTCGGCATGGACGTCGCCGCGCAGACCCATGGTACCGATCTGCATGCGGTGCCCGACGGCGTCGCGCCCCGGGAACAGACGGCGGGCGGCGGTCTCCGTGAGGACGACGGTTCGCCGGGCTCCCTCACGATCGCGCTCGTCGAAGAGGCGGCCGCTGTGCAGACGCAGCCCGACGGTGCGGAAGTAGTCCGGGCTCACCAGGTGCCAGCCGATCGATGGCGCGCTGGTGCGCGGCACTTCCCGGCCGTCGACGCTGAGGACGACGGTGCTGTTGCACCCCATGGCACCGCTTGCCGGCAGGCAGGAGCCGAGCGCCGCCGACTCCACTCCGGGGATCCCCCGCAGCCGATCGACGAGCGCACGGTGGAACGCCAGCGTCGCCCCGTCTCCGGTGTAGTCACCCTGGGTCGGGCTGATGCGGAACGTCACCACCCGCTCGGGTCGGAACCCGAGGTCGACGCTCTGCAGCGCCCAGAGGCTGCGAAGCAGCAGCCCCGCACCGGTGAGTGTCACCAGGGCGAGGGCGACCTGCGCCGCGACCAGGAGCGAGCGGGCGCCGCCGAGCGGGCCCGCCGCGAAGCCCCGCCGTCCGGCGAGCGCCCCACCCCCGAAACGCAGGTCGGACGCCGGTCCCAGCGTTCTCGCCGCCAGCGCCGGGGCGACGCCGAAGAGCAGCGCAGTGGCGAGCCCGACAAGCGCGCAGAACAGCACGACCGGCGCACCGAGCCCGGCCGAGGCGAGATCCGCCAGCTCGGCCGACGAGACTCCCCAGCTTCCGAAGGCCTCCGGCCGCATGGCCGTGAGCGCCCGCACCAGCAGCGCGGCCGCCAGCAGCCCGCCCCCCAGACCTGCCAGTCCCAACAGCAGGCTCTCGACGAGCGACTGGCGCAGCAGGCGCGCGCCGCTGGCGCCGATGGCGACGCGGATGGCCATCTCGCGCCGCCGGCGCGCCGCACGCACCATCGCCAGGCTCGCCAGGTTCGCGCAGGCGATCAGCAGCACCGCCCCCACCGCCGCGAGCAGGACCACCAGGGCGCGCCGGACGAAGGGATCGCGGCGCGCCTCCGCGAGTGGAATCGCGGCGGCACCCCAAACGCTGCCGTCGGCAACCTCGTCCGGCTGCGGGTAGGCCTCGGCGACCACCCCTTCCAGCCGGTCCATCTCGGCTGCCAGCCGTTCCGGGGTGATTCCGGGCCGCAGCCGCGCCACCGCCTCGAGGTAGTGGTTGCCCACCTCGGTGAGCGCCTCGGGATACCAGAGCAAGGCCAGCGCGGTCACCGGGACCCAGAGCTCGGTGTCGCCGCCCAGACCGGCGAAGGGCGCCGGCGCGACGCCGACGACCGTTACCGGGATCTTGTTGATCTGCAACGTCCGTCCGAGCACCGAGGAGTCCGCGCCGAAGCGCCGCTTCCACAACCCCTCGCCGATGACGGCGACCACCGGTGCGCCAGCCTTGCCATCGGCTGCGACAAAAGCGCGCCCGCGCAGCGCTCTCACTCCCAGGACGTCGAAGTAGCCCGGCGAGACCATCTCGAGCTGAAGGCGCTCCGGCTCACCCCTGCCGGTGAGGTTGGCACTGTCGGCGACGAAGCCGGCGATGCCCTCGAACACCTTCTGCTCGCGAGCCAACACCTCGAGCTTGGGATACGACCAGGGCATGCGCTCCGGGTTGCCGAGCGACTCGGGGCCGCCCACCACCTCGATGTACGGCACCACGAGCCTCTCGGGGGCGGGGAACGGGAGCGGCCGCAGCATCATCGCCTCGACGAGCGCGAAGATGGCGCCGTTGGCGCCGATGCCCAGCGCAAGGGCGGCGACGCAGAGGACGGTGTAGCCGGGGCTCTTGCGCAGGGAGCGCAGGGCGTAGCGCAGGTCGTGGGCGATTCCGATCATGCGCGGGCCCTCAGCAACGACGGTGCCGGACCTCGAGAGTCTCCGGCAAGTCGTTGCGGTATCTACGCTTCGGGACAACTACAGTCGTAGTTGCGATGCTGGTTTTCCAGCACGCCCATGTCCGGGACGGGAACCGTCCCTCTCACAACCGGACAGTGGGCAGTCTCGCACCGCGACGCCCGGCGGGCCTGCGGGTACCTTGCGGCGCGGTAGAATCGCCATGGGCGGCCTCTCCGGGCCGCCCGAATCGTATCCAGCCGCAGCCAAAGGTGCCCTCGATGCCCGATCGTGACGACCAGCTTCCACTCGCCCTCACCTTCGACGACGTGCTCATCGTCCCCGGCTATTCGGAGGTGCACCCGGCGGAGGTGAGCCTGCGCACGACCCTGTGCGAGGGGATCGTGCTCAACATGCCGCTGCTCTCGGCGGCGATGGACACCGTCACCGAGTCGCGGCTGGCGATCGCGCTGGCGCAGGAAGGCGGCATCGGCGTCATCCACAAGAACCTGCCGGTCGAGGCCCAGGCCGCCGAGGTCGATCGGGTGAAGCGCTCCGAGGCGGGGATGATCGTCGACCCGGTGACGATGCGCCCCGACCAGTCGATCCGCGCCGCCCTCGAGCTGATGGCGCACTTCAAGATCTCCGGCGTGCCGGTCACCGACGACCGCGGCCGCCTGGTCGGCATCCTCACCAACCGCGACCTGCGCTGGGAGACGGAGCTCGACCGCCCGATCGCCGACCTGATGACGCGCGACGACCTGGTCACCGTGCCCGAGGGAACGACCCTCGACCAGGCGAAGGCGCTGCTCCACAAGCACAAGATCGAGAAGCTGCTCGTCGTCGACGGCGAAGGCAACCTGCGCGGCCTGATCACCGTCAAGGACATCCAGAAGATGATGCAGTACCCGAGCGCCTGCAAAGACGCGCTCGGGCGCCTGCGCACCGCGGCGGCGGTGGGAGCCTCTGGCGACTACCTGGAGCGCGCCGCGGCGCTGGTGGCGGCGAAGGTCGACTTGCTCGTCGTCGACTCGTCCCACGCGCACAGCAAGGGCGTCATCTCGGCGGTGGCGAAGATCCGCGAGCGCTTCCCGGATACCCGGATCCTGGCCGGCAACGTCGCCACGGGCGACGGCAGCCGCGCCCTCGTCGACGCCGGCGCCGACGCCGTCAAGGTCGGCATCGGGCCCGGGAGCATCTGCACCACCCGCGTGGTCACCGGCGCCGGCCTGCCGCAGATCACCGCCATCCGGGACTGCGTCCGCGTCTGCGGGGAGCGCGGCATCCCGATCGTCGCCGACGGCGGCATCAAGTTCTCGGGTGACGTGACGAAGGCGATCGCCGCCGGCGCCGGCTCGGTGATGATCGGCTCGCTCTTCGCCGGCACCGAGGAGAGCCCGGGCGAGACGATCCTCTACCAGGGCCGCACCTACAAGGCGTACCGCGGAATGGGCTCGCTCTCGGCGATGGCGCGCGGCAGCGCCGACCGCTACTTCCAGGATCGCGGAGCGGATGAGGGCAACGGCGCGCTCTCGAAGATGGTGCCGGAGGGGATCGAGGGTATGGTCCCCTACAAGGGGAGCGTCCACCAGATGGTGCAGCAGCTCACGGGAGGCCTGCGCTCCGGCATGGGCCTCGCGGGGTGCAGCTCGGTCGACCAGCTCCGCCGGGAGGCGAAGCTCGTGCGCGTCTCCACGGCCGGCCTCAAGGAGAGCCACGCCCACGATGTGGTGATCACCAAAGAGGCGCCGAACTACTGGGTCGAGCGCTAGTCCGGGTCCGTGATCCGGGCGGGCGGGGACAAGCCCCGCCCCCACATCCGGAGCGGAGCGCAGCCGCTCCATCCGTGCTGCGCAGACTTCGGGGTCCGGGTCCGGACGTAGGGGCGGGGCTTGTCCCCGCCCGCCCGGACCTGGACCAGGCAGCGCACGCGAGCCTCCAGCCCGGATCGCGGCTGCTCCGCTCCGGATGCTCCGCTCCGAACGTAGGGCGGGGCTGTCCCCGCCCGTCCCGTTCGCCTCGCGCCTACTGCACCGGCGCCGGCGAGGTGAACACCGAGTCCGGCAGCTCCGCGGGCACCGCGATGTCGCCGAGCTCGATCTTGCCGTCGCCGCCCACCTGCGCGCGGTGCGGGGCGAGCATCACGTTGCCGTAGCGCTGCCAGCCCTCCCACTTCCACACGGTGGGCGCCGCGTCGGCAGGCTGGTCCTGCAGCACGTAGGCCCAGCGGTCCATCAGACCGGTCCCGCGATCGATCCAGGCCCAGTAGCGGTCGCCGGGAGTGAGCCCCACCTTGCCGAAGGAGAGCGCGAGCTTGTCGTAGGTCTTGCCGTCGATCGTCTCTTCGCCGGCAGCGGCGAGGTTGACGCCGGGGTCGCGCAACTTGTACGGCATCAACAGCCAATACGTGTCGTTGATCCATGCGCCGTAACCGCGGTCGAGCCACTCCTTGGCCTTGTCCGCCGCCACCTCCTGGCCGTCCACCCAGGCCTTCCCCTCGCGGGTGTTGAGGTTCTCGAGGACGATGTACTTCTGCCCCTCGCGCGTCGACCCCTCCACGCGATGGCGCCCCGTCCACTTGTCCCACCAGTGCGTCCGGCGGCCGGCGAAGCTGAACTTCACGTAGTGGGTGTCGTCCCACGCCTTCTTGCCGCCGAGCGCCTGGGTCACGTGGTCGACCACCGCGTCGAGGGAGGGGCTCGCGCCCTCTGCGGCGGCCGCCGGAGACGGCACCGCAGCGAGTGCGATCGCCAGCGCCGCGATGGCGGCGACGGCGCCGCTGCCGAGTCCACCGAGTCTTTGCCGACGGTTTGCGCGCATTCGTGTGCTCCTTGGCAGGCCCGGGAGATCGTACTACCAACCCGCAGGTGGCGAGGACGCGCGTTTGCCGCGTGTTAGCCTTGGCGATCATGACCACCACGACTCAAGCCGTGCACGGGCTGGACGCGCTGATCCAGTGCCTCGACCGCGACGTCGCGAGCGGAGACGTGGAGCACGTCACCTCCGCCGTCAAGGAGACCCTCGAGCGGATGCTCACCTCGGGCACGATCGAGCTGCCGCCGGCACTCGTGGCGCCGGCGCCCGATCGCTACGCCCGCCGCCTCCTCCACAAGAGCGACGAGCTCGGCTACAGCGTGCTGGTCATGACCTGGGGTCCCGGGCAGGGCACGCCGCTGCACGACCACGCCGGCATGTGGTGCGTCGAGGGGGTGCTCAGCGGCAACATCGACGTCACCCAGTTCGAGCTCCTCGAGCAGGAGGGGGACCGCTACCGCTTCCGCCGCCAGAAGACGATCGGCGCCGGCGTGGGGAACGCCGGGGCCCTCATCCCGCCCTTCGAATACCACACCATCGCCAATGCCTCGGCGACGGGGACGGCGGTGACGGTGCACGTCTACGCCGGCGAGATGACGGCGAGCACGATCTTCATCCCCGGCGACGACGGCTGGCACGCCCGGCAGGAACGCCAGCTCTGCTACACCGACTGAGGCGGTAGGTAGCTCGCCCCGGGGTCGAGTGGTCAGCGGCGCGCCGGTCAGCGGCGCCAGAGCAGGCTGACGCCGTCGACCTCGACCTCGCGCGGCGCCAGGCGCACCTCCTCGAGCGTCTCGCTCTCGGGGCGCAGCGCCGAGTCGGCGGCGGCGACGTCGGCGGCCATCTGCCGCTCGAGCTCGGCCACCTCGGCCTGCGCCGCCGCCAGCTTCTCGCGCGCCTGGCTCACGTCCTGCGACTCGCGCATGGTCTTGCTGGCGCCGCGCGCCGCGGTCGTGGCGCGCCCGAGCGTCCCCATCCCCACCTTCCTGCGTCCGAAGATCGCGCCGAAGATGGTCGCCCCGACGGAGATCGCCGTCTGCATCTGCTGCCCGTGCAGCTGCGACTCCTGCACGCCGACCGCCTGCTGCGCCTTGGCCACGCGAGCCTGTGCCTGCTCGGCCCTCTTGCTCCAGCGGGCCCGCACCGTGTCGAGCGTCGCCGAGCGCCTCGCCCGCGCCTGCTCCGAGAGGCGGATCCTCAGCTCGCGCTCCCCCTCGCCGGGGCGCGACAGCTCGCCGAGCGAGGGGCTGCGCAGGAGCGTCAGCACGTTGTCGTCTTTGAGATGGCGCTTGAACGTCGTCTCCCAGGCGCGCCACGCGCCGGCGCGGCCGCCGGCCTCGGGCAGCGGCGCCTGCGTCGCGCCGGGAGGCATCTCGCGCCGGAGCTCTCCGGCCGGCCGCCCGAGCGGCTGCGCCGCCCGCCAGTCGACCTCCTCTCCCTGGGCGGGGACGGGAGCGACGACGGCGACCTCCTGCGCGTGCTCGATACCCTTCCTCGCGTCGCGGTATCGGGCGCGGCCCCTGGCGAGCACGAACGGGCGGTACTCCCCCGCTGCCGCCGGCTCCCAGAGCTGGATCACCGTCGACGGCGCGAGCACTCCGGCGCCAGCGAACGATGGGGCGCCGGCAGGTCCGGCAGCAGGCGCGGGCGTGGACGCCGCGGGTGCGGTCGCCGGCGCGGTGGCCGCCGCCTGAGCTCGGCCCGCAGATCCCGCGAGCTGCTTGAGCTCCTGCCGCGTGAGTGGCCCGCGCAGGTAGGAGAGCGTCCAGCGCGTCTCGAAGATGACCGGCGCCCCGGCGTGCACGTCGTGCAGCAGGAAGAGCCGGGTTCGCAGCTTCGAGAGCACCGCGTCGAGCTCCCCTCGCGAGGGGCCGGCGCCGCCGGAAGCGCCCTCGAGGCCGTCGAGCAGCCGCTCCTTGTCGCGCTCCGCCTGCAGGCGGCCGAGGAACCAGGTGCCGATGTTGGTGAGCCCCTTGTAGTCGAGGTCGACCGGGTTCTGCGTCGCCAGCACGACACCGAGCCCGAAGGCGCGCGCCTGCTTGAGCAACGTCAGCAGCGGCCGCTTCGACGGTGGCTCGGCCACCGGCGGCAGGTAGCCGAACACCTCGTCCATGTAGAGCACGGCGCGGAGGTTGCTCGTGCCCGGCAGCGACCGCACCCAGGCGAGCGTCTGGTCGAGGAGGAGGGTGACGAAGAACATCCGCTCCCGATCGGAGAGGTGGGCGATCGAGCAGATCGCCACCCGCGGCTTGCCCTCCGCGGTGTAGAGCATGCGGTCGACGTCGAGGGGATCCCCCTCGAGCCAGCTCGCGAAACCCGGCGAGGCGAGCAGGTTGTTGATCGCCATCGCCAGGCCGAAGCGGTCCTTCTCGGGGTAAAAGGTGTCGAGGTCGAGCACGCCGACGCGCGCGATGGGCGGGCGTTGTACCTGCTGCACGAGGCCCGGCAGGTCGAGGGCCGCCCCCGCGCTCCAGGCGCGCTCGAGCAGCGTCGAGAGGAGAATGTGCTCGCGGCTCTTCACCGGGTCGGCGTCGATGCCGAGCAGACCGAGCAGACCCGCCGCCGTCGTCGTCACGCGCTCGCGCAGCATCTCGGCGTCCTCGCGCACGGCCTGCGGCGGCGGGTCGAGCGACGCGAGGACGGCCAGCGGCCGCCCCGCCGTGCTGCCCGGCGTGTAGATCGTCACCTCGGCGGCCTCGCGCAGGCGGCGGATGCGATCGGGCCCCTCACCCCACCCCGCGAGCCCCTCGCGCCACTTCTTCGCCTCGCGCTCGGCGAGCTCCTCTCTCGAGACCCCCTGCCGCGCCGCCGCCTCCTCCTCGACCCACGGCAGGAAGTCCGCCGGCGCGAGGTCGGGGAACGTGAGCATCAGGTTCGCGAGGTCCCCCTTGGGGTCGATGACGAGAGCCGGCACGCCGTCGATGGCCGCCTCCTCGAGCAGCCCGATGCAGAGCCCGGTCTTGCCGCTGCCGGTCATGCCGACGCAGAGCGCGTGCGTCAGCAGGTGGCGCGAGTCGTAGAGCAACGCTCCCGGCAGCGCCGCGTTGGCCTCGAGGTCCCAGGGACGCCCGAGGTAGAAGAGGCCGAGCTTCTCGTAGTCCGCCGGCTGCAGGGTGTCGGTCATGGGCGAAGTCTATTCGCCCGCACCGCCGGCGCGCTCCTACTTGACGAGCTTGAAGAGCTCGGCGCCGCGCTCCCCGAAGTGCCGCTTGACGACCTGGTAGAGGAAGCCGCTCTGCCTCGCCTGCTCCAGGAAGGCGTCGACCTCGGCGCGCAGGTCGCTGCCCCGCGCGACGGCGAACCCGTAGGCGTCCGCCTCGGGGAGCTGGAACGCCTTCACCACCTGCGGATACTCGTCCATGTGGGCGAGCACCGCTGTCGAGTCGAGCAGCGTGAAGTCGGCGGCGCCGCCCGCCACCGCGCCCCAGCACTCGCCGGAGGACTTGACGTAGTGCTTGCGCGCGCTGGCGAGCCGGTTCATGCGCTCCTCCTGCGACGAGCCCGCGACCACGCATCCGCTCTTGCCCGCGAGGTCCGCGCCGACGGTCACTCCCGCCCCCTGCCGCGTCATGGCGAAGATCAGCACCGGGAAATACGAGGCGCTGAAATCGACGAGCTGCCGCCGCGGCGCGGTGATCGAGAACGAGCTGGCGATGACGTCCCCCCGGCCCGCGTTGAGCTCGGGGATGAGGTCGTCGAAGCTCTGGACGGGCTTGACGACGAGCTTGACCTCGAGGCGGCTGGCGAAGGCGCGCATGAGGTCGTAGTCGACGCCGGTGTAGCTGCCGTCGGCGCCGGCCTTCATGAACGAGGAGAGCGAGTGAGGGAAGGTGAGCACGACGAGCTGACCCTGCCGTTTCACCTCGGCGGTCGAGGCGGCGACGGCGCGCGAGGTGGACGCAAGCGCGACCGTCGCGGCGAGCGCTAGCGAGAGACCGACCAGACTCCTGCGTCGGGACATCTGCTTTCTCCGGGGGAGCGACCGCTCCAGATTGGACGTTGGCAGCGTCAGACTACCACCCCTCCCTGCTTTTCGGAGGCGGAGCCCCGACTGCAGGGATTCGTGGGCACCTACCAGGCCCGCGGGTCGAGTGCGTGTGGCAAGGGCGTGAGGTTCTCCGGCCCCTCGCCGCCGAGGGCCACCAGGTCCTCGAGGCGCACGCCGAAGCCCGCTTCCGGGTCGTAGAGGCCCGGTTCGAGGGTGATGACGTCGCCCACGCCGAGCAGGCCCTCGGCGCCGGCATGGCGGCGGAAGCTCGGGTACTCGTGCAGCTCGAAGCCGACGCCGTGCCCGAGCCCGTGCACGTAGCCGCGTGTCGTCCCCGGCTGGGTGATCGGCGTCGGCCAGCCCTGCGCCGCGAGACGGGCGCACGCCGCCTCCTGCATCGCCCAGCCGCGCTGCCCCGGCAGGGCGGCGGCATGGGCGGCGGCGAGCGCGTCGGCGACTGCCGCGTGGGCGCCGGCGAGAACGGGCGGCGGCGTGCCGACGCAGAAGGTGCGCGTGCAGTCGGCGAAGAGGGCGCCCTTGGGGTAGAGGTCGACGACGAGCGCCTCCCGGGCACGCAGGATGCGGGCGTCGCGGCCGCTCGTGTGCGGTACCGCGCCGTCGGCGCCGGCGGCAACGATGTTCCCCTCGGGCTGCTCGAGGCCGTGCGCGGCGAGAGTCGAGGCGACCTCCCGGCGGAGGCGCCCGGCGCAGAGCCTCTCGCCTTCCAGCCAGAGCTCGCCGTCGAGCTCCATCGCCGCGGCGAGCAGCGCGGCGACGGCGCGCATCGCCTCGCACGTCGCCTGCGCGACGCGGCGCATCTCTTCGAGCTCGGATGCCGTCTTCGCCTTGCGCACCGACAGCAGAAGGTGGTGGCCGGGCGCGAAGGTCCAGCCCGAGTCGACGAGCCGGGCGCACACCGCCTGCACGAGCCCGGCGCCGGCGTGGCCGGCGAGCGCGAGACGCATGCCGGGAGCGACGCCGGTGAGCAGCATCGCCCGCTCGAGGACGTTGGCGAGCATCACGTCTTCGGGCTCACCCTGCCGTGCCCAGCGCGCCACGTCGAGCGCCGCAGGCGTCAACAGCCGGAGGCCGCTCGCCGCCGCCTCGTCCCGCTCCATCGGCGAGAGGAACCCGAACGCCGCCTCGCCCCGTCGCGGCGCGATGAGGAACGAGCCGTGAACGTGCACCGGCCCGACGAAAGGTGCCAGGTCGGGGTCGCGTGCCGTCGAGGCCAGCACCAGGAGCGCATCGCAGCCGGCGGCGGCGAGGCTGCGCTCGAGCTCCCCGGCGCGAGCTGCGAGCGGCGAGAGTCGCGCGTCCGGGGCCATGGCTCCGCGGCTACCCCGCCGCCGGCGGGTCGGCGCTCTGCTCGCGCCGGCGCAGCGCGGCGAAGAGCTCCCGCGTCGCCTCGACGTCGCGGGCGATCTGCGCCGAAAGGTCCATGATGCTCGGGAAGACGCGCTCTTCGCGCAGGCGCCGGTGGAAGTGCAGTGCCACCACCTGGCCGTAGACGTCGCTCGCAAAGTCGAGGATGTGGCTCTCGACGACGCGGTGGAAGTTCTCGTAGACGGTCGGCCGCGTGCCGACGTTGGTGGCGGCGTCGAAGGCCGAGGGGAAGCCCGGGAGCCGCACGCGCGTCGCGTAGACGCCGTCTTGCGGCACCAGCACGTCCTCGACGCGGAGGTTGATCGTCGGCCAACCCAGCTTGTGCCCCATGCGGTCGCCGCGCAGCACCTCGCCCTCCAGCTCGTAGGGGCGGCCGAGCATGGCGTGGGCGTCCTCGACGCGGCCCTCGAGGAGCGCGCGCCGGATCCGCGAGCTCGACACCGGCTCGCCCTCCCAGCGCACTTCGTCGACGCCCCGGGCCTCGAACCCGAGCTTGCCGCCCATCGAGGCGAGCAGCTCCACGTTCCCCTCGCGCCGCTTGCCGAAGCGGAAGGCCTTGCCGACGTGGACCTCGCGCACCGCCAGCTCCTGGACGAGGAAGCGGCGGATGAAGTCCTCCGCCGACCGGCTGGCGAGCTCGGCGTCGAAGGCGAGCACGAGGAGGAAGTCGACGCCCGCCTCCTCCACCAGCCGTTCCTTCTGTGCCGGCGTCGTCAGCCGCTGCGGCGCGTCGCGGGGCCGCAACAGCTTGAGCGGATGAGGATCGAAGGTGATGACCGCCGACGGCGCGCCGAGCTCGCGGGCCCGCGCCACGACCCGCTCGAGGATGGCCCGCTGGCCGCGGTGGATGCCGTCGTAGTTGCCGATCGTGACGACGGCGTGGCGCGGCAGGTCGCTACTGTCCCAGGCCTCCGGGATGACCAGCATCGCGTCGGCCGACTAGAGCGCCGGAACGGAGTCGGCGGCCACGCCCGACGCGAGCGCGCCCTCGCCAACGGAGACGATGCGGCCCACCAGGTCGTCGGCGAAGGCGTCGGTGATCTCGACCGTGGCGAGGGTGCCCATCTTGAGGATCGACGACCCAGGCGGGAAGCCGTCGTTGATCAACAGCCGGCCGTCGACCTCGGGCGCCATGCCGTGGTGCCGGGCCTGGAGCAGGTGCTCGCTCTCCTCGCACACGCCCTCGACGAGAGCGGTCATCCGCTGCCCGACGAGGCGCTGGCGCCGCTCGAGGGCGATCGAGCGCTGGGTGGCGAGCAACCGCTCCCAGCGGCGGCGCGCCACCCGCTTCGGCACGCGGCCCGGGAGCTCCGCCCCCGGCGTCCCCTCCTCGGGGCTGTAGACGAAGGCGCCCAGGTGGTCGAAGCGGACCTCCTCGACGAAGGAGAGGAGGTGCTCGAAGTGCTCCTCGGTCTCGCCGGGGAAGCCGGTGATGAACGTCGTGCGCAGGAAGACGTCGGGCGCGAGCTCCCGCGCCTCGGCGAGGAGCCGCCGGTAGCGGTCGGCGCTGCCGCCCCGGCGCATGGCGGTCAGCATCTCGGGATGCGTGTGCTGGAGCGGGATGTCGAGATAGGAGCAGAAGCGCGGCTCGCGTCCCATGAGCGCCAGCAGCTCGCGGTCGAGGGTCGTCGGGTAGGCGTAGAGGAAGCGGATCCAGGGGATCGTGGTGCGCGCGAGGAGGGCCTCGACGAGGCGTAGCAGTCCGTGCCGCCGCTCGGCCTTGTCGGTCCAGCCGTCGAGGTCCTCGCCGTAGCGCGTCGTGTCCTGGGCGATGAGGCAGAGCTCCTGGATCCCCGCCGCCTCGAGCTCCTGCGCCTCGAGGACGAGGCTGTCGATGGCGCGGCTGCGGAAGCGGCCGCGCCAGACGGGGATGGCGCAGAAGGTACAGGGGTTGTTGCACCCCTCCGCCACCTTCAGGTAGGCGTAGCCGCGGGTGGTCAGCAGGCGCGGCGCCGTGTGGTCGAAGACCAGGTGTGACGGCGCCGGCAGCGGGGGCCCGCCGCCGAGCTGCACGATCTGTCCGACGTCGCGGAGCTGGTCGAGGCTGACGAAGGCGTCGATCTCGGGGATTTCGCGGGCGAGCTCCTCGCCGTAGCGGTTCACCATGCAACCGGCCACCAGCAGCTTCTTGCTGGGCTGGCCCGGAGCGCCCTTGCGGGCCGCCACCTCGAGGATGGCGTCGATCGACTCCCGGCGCGCGTCTTCGACGAAGCCGCAGGTATTGACGATCACCGTATCCGCCGATTCGACGTCGGTGGCGAGCTCGTACCCCTGCGCTCGCAGCTCGCCGAGCATGACCTCGCTGTCGACGCGGTTCTTCGCGCAGCCGAGGCTGATCATGCCGACGCGGCCGGCCGGGCGACCGGCGGCCTGTGTCGAGCGTTCCGGGAGCGTAGGGGGATTCGGCCGAGGGCCGGACGACGACATGAGCCGGCAAGTGTACCAAACCGACGCGGGTAGCGGACCGACACGGTAGCAACGAGCGCCCCGCCCTGGGAAACGGTGCGCGCGTCAATGGAACGGCGATTGCAGACGTTTTGTCCGGACAGTCATGCCAACGACACACGACCGCCACAGGGGAACACCATGCAAGAGTTCTACGGCGTGGAGCGCCGGCGCACCGATCGCCAGGCTCTCGACGCTTCCGGCAAGGCGGACTTCGCCGCCGACCTCAAGATCGTCAACGTAGGCCCGCGCGGGCTCGAGATCGAGACCCACGAGCGGCTGATGATCGGCGCCGACTACGACCTCGAGCTGCTCAGCCACGGTCATGCCGTGGAGGTGCGCGGGACGGTCGTCTGGTGCCGGCTCGACCGCACCGCGCAGACCGCCTCGGGGGACCTCCGACCGCTCTACCGCTCCGGCCTGGAGGCCGCGTCGCAGTCGATCCCCGGCCTCGAGCGGCTGCTGGCGCGGTCGCCGCTGATCCAGGCGTAGGCGCGCCGGGCCGGGCTGCATAGGTGCGCTGCGCGCGCTGGCCGGCCGCAGTAGGCGCGCTACGCGCGCTAGGCCGGCTGCTGCCGGCTCATGTACCAGTCGAGCAGGCGTTCCGGCGCCGCGAGCTGCGTGGCGCCGAACTCGTTGCTGCCGTAGCCGGCCGACATCAGGTTGAGCGCCCGGTAGGTGATGTAGGCGAAGTTCTCGCGCACGGTGTCCTTGGTGCGGTCCGAATACATCGCCTTGAGCGTCTGCAGCTGGCCGTCGAGGATGTCGGTAGCCGGCGGACGTGGCAGCTCGGGGCCCCGCGTGCGCTCGATGCGTGGCCGCTCGCGGCGCCGCAGGCCTAACGCCGCGGACTCCAGACGCTCGAGCTCCGCCATCACCGGGTCGACCGTCGTGCGCGGCTTGGGCTCGTCGCGCTTGCGCCGCTCGATCACCACCGGCATCCCCTCGCAGTTGGCGCGGTGCACGCGCTCGTCGGCCACCACCCAGCCGAGCTGGGTGAGGTTGAGGTGCGAGGAGATGTGACGACTCAGGTTCTCGACGAACGGCACCACCGCCCGCTGGTAGCCCTCTTCGACGCCGTTGAACATGTTGAGCACGTAGTAGACGCGGAACGACTCGAGCGTGTCGGCGAGGACGTGCAGGATCGGGTGGTCGCCCAGCGCGTCGCGCAGCTCGACGAGGAAGGTGTCGAGGTTCGGCAGGCTGGGCTCGTAGACGTCCTCGACCCGGTCGAGCATCTCGTTGATGAAGCGGTAGTAGCGCTCCATCCGCGGCAGCGTGTAGAAGGTCGAGCCCTTGCCGAAGAGGATGCGCAGCGAGCGGAAGAGGATCGCCTTGACGATCTCCGACGCGGCGAGCGTCGCCGCGGGGTGCTGCGGCGTGAAGACGAGGATGCCGGAGTTCGAGTAGGGCAGGAAGTCGAGGACGTTCTCGTCGAGGCCCGCCCGCAGGTCCAGCACCACGTATTCGGCGGGCAGCCTCCCCACCTCGTGGGCGAGCTGCCGGCGGAACGCGGCGTCGGGGTTGGCGATCTCCGAGATGAAGTTGCGCGGGCCGGCGATGAAGCCGAACTTCTTGTAGAGGCCCTGGGGGTCGAGGGCGGGGTCCAGCCGCGAGATGCACTCGCGCAGCGGCACGCCCTTGCGCTTGAAGTGGTAGAGGTCGTGGGTGACCTCGCCGGGCACCGTGCTGCGCACCGACGACGTCCCGGTGTCGAGGTCCACGAGGACGGTCGGGGCGTGCCGCGACAGGGTGAGGGCGAAGTTGACGGCGAAGGTCGTCTTCCCCACCCCGCCCTTGCCCGACGAGATGGGAATGATCCGGCGCGGCATGGGGACCGCTAGCTTACGCCCCGCCGCCGGGGCGAGACAACTTTGCCTGGAGGATGCACGCGGCTCGGCAATTGGCGCGTCTAGTGCTGGTAGCGGAGGAAGGCGCGGTACATGGCGTCCAGGAGGTCTTGCTTCCGGCCGTCATAGTCGCCGCTCAACTGCCACATGAACACTCCGCCCAGGTTGCGCTTGCCCAGCGCGTAATCCACTTTCCTCGCGGTCGAGGCGGCGTTGTCGTAGGTGATGATCCCAGGGCTGCCTTGGCGCACCAGGTACGGCGCCCTGGCGGCCTTGTCCGATTTGTCCTTCCAGCCCAACCTGTTGATCCGCTGCTTGATGTAGGTCCCGTAGTTCTGCGACGTGGTGGTCTGGTCGCAGTCACACGCATCCCAGAGCTGCGCCACGCCGTCGAACTGGTAGCCGTAGAACGCCGTCCCGACGTTCAGCTGGTCCGGCGGAACGCCATAGTCGTTCGCGAAGAGATCGATCGAATCCGCCACGCTTCCTTCCTCGCCCGGGTCGTCCGCGTTCCGGATCAGAGGCGAGTTGTGACCGGCGTGGTCCGACCATGGACCGTGCATGTCGTAGGTCATCACGTTGATGAAGTCGAGCTTGGGAGCGAGCGCACGGACGTCGAAGCCGGTGCCCCAGCCTCTGGGGTTCGCGGGGATCGCCATGGAGAGGAGCCACTCGGGCGCGGGCATCTCGTCCCGGAGGGCCTGCATGAGGAGGATGCAGGGCTGGGTGTCCTCGGGCGCGTTCGGCACCTCCCAGTCGATGTCGACGCCGTCGTAACCGTTTGCGGTGACGAAGTCGTGCACGTTGCGCGCGAACGCCCGGCGGCGAGCGTCGTCTCTCGCGACGGCCGCAAAGGCTGCCTGCTGCACCGGATCGGCGCCGCCGATCGAAATCATTACCTTCACACCCGCCGCGTGAGCTCGCGAGATCAGCTCCGGCTCGAGGAGGTCCGGGGGCACGTGGAGGCTGCCGTCCGCCCTCGCATCGAGCAGCAGGAAGGCATGCGCGATGTGGGTCATCTTCCGGTACGGAATCTGGGCCGCCGAATAGGAAGGCGTCTGATCCTTGACCCAGTAGGGGTAATACGCGAGCAATCGCTTCGTGCCCGCGCCG
>Ga0075421_100001148_pt1 | contig 30335 bp, 31 predicted proteins | sample SoiMetdeltSBSDD5_FD_75292 | JGI IMG/M metagenome (GOLD analysis project Ga0075421, IMG submission 75292) | Bulk soil microbial communities from a Populus tree surrounding site in Tennessee, USA - Soil MetaG P. deltoides SBSDD5 | ecosystem: Environmental > Terrestrial > Soil > Tree plantation... | reverse complement strand
TGGTCCACGGGTGATGTCTCCTGCCAGGGCATTGGCCAACCTCCTGTTGGCCAACGACCTTAGCGGCGTGTCACCCATGTTCCCGGTTTGATGTGTTACCTATGTACCCGGTTTGTACCTTCGCGCCACCTAACCAGTCGTTCCAGGGGACGCCCACGGCGTCGCGATACTCCGCCGTGGGTACGCTCGCTACGCTCGCCGCCCCTGAGCTCCGGCGTTATCCGGAGTGATGATGGAATACTGGCCGATGTCAGAAACCTCGACGCGATCGTGTAGTCAGCCTGCGGCAAGGTCGCCGATGCGCTGGCGGCGTTCGAGGGGTGGGATCCGCAGGTCCGCGGTATCCTGCGCGCGGTGGATGACACCTTCATATGGGCACTCTGCGACCGTAAGCCGATGTCGCGCTGGTCCATGGGCCGGGTAACGTTACTGGGCGACGCGTGTCACGCGATGTTGCCCTTCATGGCCCAAGGCGCAGCGCAAGCGATCGAGGACGGGGCCACGCTAGCCGCATGTCTGTCATCCATTGGCACGCAGCACGCACGTAACTGAAGCACTGAATCGTTACGAGTGTCTGCGCCTGCCAAGAACATCACGCGTTCAGGGGCTCTCGGAAGCCAACAAGCGACGATTTCATCTGTCCGACGGACCGGACCAGTTGGAGCGCGATGCGCAGATGGCGCGCGGCGCGACTGATTGGTCGCTCGACGCCGTTGCATGGCTTTACGGACATGACGCGGGCACGATCGGGAACACGCCGTGATCAGCCACGGCCGGAACTACTTGCCCACGCGGTGTGGTACTCGGCCTTGCCGAGGTTGGCAATCTACCTCACCTTGCTCGGCTTCAATCTCGTGGGCGACGGCCTGCGCGACCTCCTCGACCCCAAGAGTCGCGGATGAGTCGGACCTCCCCCAGGATCAGGCCCGACCTCTTGCGAGGTCGTCCTGGAGCGCCTTCGCCTCCCGGAGGTCGGCGGTGTCGAAGCCTTCGGTGAACCAATCGTAGACGGCGGCGAGGGTGCGTCCCGCCTCATCGCTCCGCCCATGCGCCACGAGCAGGCGCGCCTGGCTCAAGGCGGCACGCAACTCCCACGATCGTGCCGACTGCCGGCGCGCGATCTCGATCGCCCGGCCGAAGCAAGCCAGGGCTCCGGCGACGTCACCCGGAGATGCGGCGAGGCGTAGCTCTCCCTCGAGCCGAATCAGCTCCGCCTCCCACACACGCTCACCCGTCGTGCGGGCCCGCTCGAGCGCATCGCCGATGACGCGCAGCCCCTCGTGAAACTGGCCTCTCTTCAGGCACGCGCGGGCCAAGAGGGAAAGGAAGTACGGCACGAACAAGTGGGCTCCGGTCGAGCCGTAGGCCGCGAGCCCACGCCTAATCTCGGCGATCGCCACTGTTCCCTCGCCGAGCTCGGCGTGGACGGACCCCTCGACGATCCTCCCCGCCGCCAGCCACTGTGACGTGTCATGCTCGGTCGAGAGGGTGATCAAGGCGCGAGCGTGCTCCCTGACCTCGTGGACTTCTCGCCGCAAATCGCGAAAGACGCAGGCCCACACCAGCGCAACGATGATGCTCGTGGGATGATCGAGCTCCCTGGCCAGCTTGAGCGAGGCGACGCTCTCCTCGAGGCCGCGTGCCGGGTAGCCGAGGATCCACGAAGCCCAGCTCGCGACCTTTCGGCAGCACACGCCGGGGTCGTGGCCGCCGTAGACGAACGCGTGGCTCCGGTGCCGCGCCTTATCGTAGAGCGCCATCCCCTGGTCCAGGTGGTGACGCGCCGCGTCCGCGCTTCCCAGCCACACCAGCACCGGCCAGAGCGCGTGGTGTCCCTCGAGCAGAAGTGCCGGGTCGTCGAGACGCTCGGCGAGCGCCAGGAGCTCTCGTCCAAGCTCCAAAGCAGTGCCCGCGCTCGCTCGGTGCGATGCCACCAGCCATATCCCCCAGAGCGCCTGGAACTGCTGGACCGGCGTGCCGACCTCGCCAGCGAGCTGCCGGGCTCTCCTATAGTTCTGCTCGACCTCCGGCGTGGCGTAGCCTCGCGTCGCCTGGAGTGCCGGCCCGAGGGCAAGCCGCAGCGACAGCTCCTCACGGTCTCGCGCAGCGCCCTGGGCAAGCCTGCCGAGAAACTCCAGCGCCTGCGTGAAATAGGCGAGCGCATCGGTGTGGGCCGAGTTCGCGAACGCCTTCGCGCCGGCCCGGCGAAGGTAGACTACCGCCTTCTCTTCTAGCTCGCCGCGCGCGGCGTGGTGCCCGATCCGTTCCACCTGCTCGTCTAGCCGGTCCGCGTACAGCGTCTCCATGGAATCCACGATCCGGGCGTGCAGCGCCCGCTGGCGCTCGCGGAGAAGGCGGCCGTAGGCGACCTCGCGAATCCGGTCGTGGGTGAAGTCGAACCGCTCGCCGACGCTGTGCAAGACACGGCGCCGCACCAGCTCCTCCAATGATTCCGCGGCCTCATTCTCCTCGAGGCCCGCAGCGCGGCACAGGAGTGGAAAGTCGAACTCCCGTCCGATGACGGCCGCGACGGTCGTCAGATCACGGCTGCGCTCACTCAGCGCTTCCAGGTGCCGGACGATGACGTCACGAACCCGCTTCGGGACGGCGAGCTTCGCCGATGGGTCGGCCACGAACCCTTCGGGAAGCGCGCGCACGGTCTCGACCACCGCGAACGGGTTGCCCTCACTGATCAGCCAGACCTGCTCCTCGAGCCCGGTCGTCATCGCCTCGTTGCTCTCCAGCCGGGCGAGCGTTCTGACGAGCGTGCGCGTCTCTTGCTTCGTGAGCGGCGCGAGCCGCACCTCGACGAGGTGCCCGTCGCGGGCGAGATCTTCGAGAGTCCGGCGCAAGATCGGCGCGCCCGGCAGGGCCTCCTCGCGGGCCGTGCCCACCACGAGGATGGGCCATGTCTGCAGTCGGCGCCCGAGGAACGACAGGAGGCGGAGACTCATCTCGTCGCCCCAGTGAAGGTCCTCGAGGATCAGCACCACCGGTTGGCGCAGGACAAGATGCCGGACCAGCTGCGCCACGCTCTCAAACAGCTGGCGATAGTCCACCGGACCCTGACCGGGCCCGTGCCCAGGAACGCCCAGCTCGGGAAGGAGGCGCGCCACCTCCGTCCGCCACAGAGGATTGAGACTCTCGAGAACCTCCGTTTCTGCGTCGACGTGGCCGCCGCGAAACGCGTCGACCCACGATGCGAACGGCAGGATCTGCTCGGCCTCGTAGCAGCGCCCGACGAGCACACGGCCCCCGCGGGCAACCGCCGCGGCGGCGAGCTCCGCCAGCAGGCGACTCTTGCCGACGCCCGCCTCGCCAATCAGCGCCGCGACCTGGCCGTGTCCCTCCCCTGCCCGCTTCAAAGCCTGTCGCAGCCGGTCGATCTCTGTCTCACGCCCGACGAGCGGCAGCTCGCGCGGGAGAGTCTCGTCGGGCCGGGCCGGCGCTTCGGCTGGCACCGCATGCGCCGTCGCCGGGCTCTCCACGTCCGCCGCCGCGTGCGATGGGCGCCGCCGAAGGATCTCTTGGTAAAGCTGCTTGGTGGTCGTCTCCGGCTCCACGCTGAGCTCTCGCTGCAGAACACCGACACAGGTCTGGTACTGCCGAAGTGCCGACGACCGCCGGCCCATCTGCACGTAGAGACGCATGACCGTGCGGTGGACCGGCTCCTGCAGGGGGTCGAGGGCGAGGAGCCGGAGTGCCGTCTGCAACGCCGCCTCCGGGGCTTCCGTGGTGCGCTGGTGACGGAGGAGCCTCGCCAGCGCTTCCAGCGCCAGCTCACGCAGGCGCTCGCGCTCCGTGAGGAGCCACTCCTCGAACGGCGCCTCCTGCAAGTTGAGGCCTTCGAGGAGCTCGCCACGATAGAGCGCGGCGGCCCGTTTGAGGGCGGTCGGCGTGCCTTCGGCGACCTGGCGCTCGAACTGCACCACGTCCACGTCCACGGAGATCGGGTTCAGGGCGACGGTCTCGCCGGCGATTAGTAAGGCCGGCGGCTCCGCCCCCACCGCCTTCCGCAGCATGAAAAGCGACTGCCGGAGGCCACTCCTCGCCTGCGGCTCCCGCATGCCGCCCCAGAGCAAGGAGGCGAGCTTCTCCCGGGGATGCGATCGGCCGGGAGGCAGCGCGAGGAACGCGAGGAGCGCCTGCGTCTTCCGGGTGGGTAACGTCAAGGGTGCCGACGCATCGAGTCGTCCCTGAAACCCCCCGAGCAGATCCAGACTGACATGCGGCATGCTCGGATCCGTGTGGCGGACGATAACACGCCCCGAGTGATCCTGATGGACTTTTGACGCGCTTTTTGACACCGGCCTCTACGGATCGTGAACGCCCGACCCGCGATACGGGACACGGGAGGCACGCCATGACCCACAGAGAAGCCGGCTCCTGGCCGGTGCGCTCGGCGCTGAGCGTCGCGCTGATTGTGTCGTGCACCCTGCTCTTTCTCTCTGCCTGCGGGACAATGTCGGGGGACAGAGAAGGTCAGAGCTCCAGATTCGCCTTCGCGTTGCTCGGCGACGTTCCCTATGACGCCAGGCAGGAAAAGGAGTTCGCCAACGTCATGAAAGCGCTCAACGCGACCGATCTCGCCTTCGTCGTTCACAACGGCGACTTCTGGTGGGACGGCGCGGCATGGACGGAGAAAGCCGGGGGGTTTCCTCCGTGCAGTGACGAGACGTTCCAGGATCGCCTAGCGCTGGCCCAAAGTTCCAGGCATCCCTTCATATTCGTTCCTGGAGACAACGAGTGGGCCGACTGTCACCGAGCGAAGCCGCGCACGTATGAGCCGCTCGAACGACTGGCGAAGCTCCGCCAGATGTTCTTCCAGGGTGATCAGAGCCTCGGTCGGCGCACCATGCGGCTGACGCGCCAGAGTGAGGACGCCCGGTACGCCAAGTTCCGGGAGAACGTGCGCTGGACTCACGGTGATGTGCTGTTCGTCACGCTCCACGTGATCGGCAGTAACAATAACCTCGGGCGCACGCCGGAAATGGACGCGGAGTATTCGGAGCGCAACGCGGCCAACCTGGCGTGGATGAGCCAAGCGTTCGCTCTGGCCATGCGCGGCGGCAGCAGAGCCGTCATGATCATTGCCCAGGCCAACCCCAGATTCGAGAATTCCTGGCCCGCATACGTCCAGCAGCGGTACATGCTGGCGGGTCTTGGGTTCAAGTCACCTGAAACGAGAAGAGCGACCGGCTTCGACGACTTCCTCGCTGCGCTGGAGAAGGAGACCGTGGCGTTCGGCAAGCCAGTGGTCTACGTGCACGGCGATACTCACGTCTTTCGCGTCGACAAACCTTTGTTCGGCTCCACGAGCCGCCGATCCATCGAACACTTCACGAGGGTGGAGACCATCGGCTACCCTGATACGCATTGGGTTCGGGCCATCGTTGATCCCAAGGACCCGAACGTATTCAGCTTCAGACAGGAGATCGTGAAGGAAAACCTGGTCAACCATTGAACCAAGAGCCCGCGCCACGGCGCCGATGGCGACCTCGTCGCGGACGAGGCGCGCCACCGGCGTGACCGTGATGAAGACGGCGTCCGAGCCGTCAGCCGCGCTGGATCTCAAGCGGCAGCAGCGTGTCCACGAGCGACGCGCCGCCGTCCGCGTGGATCAGCTGACCGGTGATCCAGCCCGCCTCCGGCGACGACAGCAGCGCGACGACGTTGCCGATGTCGGCGGGCGTGCCCATGCGGCCCATCGGCGTCCAGCCACTGCCGTGCCACTTGCGCGCCACATCCACCGCGACGTCGCCGAAGCTTTGCAGCACGCTGTCGTCCGTGAGTCCCGGGCTGACGGAGTTGACGGTGATCCCACGGGGAGCCAGCGCGACGGCGAAGTAGCGCACGAGCGACTCAAGCGCGGCCTTCGCTGAGCCCATTGCGACCCACGGCTGCCAGGTGCCGCGCTGCCCGCCCGGTGCGTAGGTGATCGCGACGATGCGGCCGCCGTGTCCCATGAAGCCGGCGGCCTCGCGGATGCCAACGAGGAACGCCTTGGCCTGCGAGTCCATCGCGTGATCCCAGGCCTCCAGCGTGATCTCCATCGGCTTCTGGTAGAACTTCGCCGCCTCCGGGCGCGCGTTGGCGACGAAGACGTCGAGCGTTCCGAAGTGCTGCCGTACCTGGCCGAACATTCGCTTCACGTCTTCGACTCGTGAGACGTCGGCCTGGACTAGGAAGCCGTCGGCACCGTGCTTGCGGACCCGCTCGAGTGTATCTTTGGCGGCGGCCTCGTTGACGTAGTAGTGGACTGCCACCTGCGCGCCACATTCGGCCAGCTTCAGCGCGATTCCACGACCGATGCCCCGCGAACCCCCGGTGACCAGCGCGTGCTTGCCTTTGAGCGTCATAGCTCTTCCCTCCTCGAGGACCATCGCCCCCTTGAGCCGGACGGTTAGACGGTGGGAGCCAACACGAGCACCCTAGGTCCCGCTGAGGCGAGTGTCAAGGCCGCGGGCGTACGCTTCTCCGAGTCGGTGACCCCTAATGGCATTGCGGCCAATGACTATTCGACGGCGAAGTGCGCCTCCGTCGTGTGCCCGGTGCGGCCGTTGATGGGCAGGATGTCCTGCGGGCAGGCGGAGAACGCCACCACCAGGTCTATCTCGGCGCGCATCCGCACGTAGCTGCCCGGCGTCGAGATCGGCTCGGCCCAGGCGAGCGTCCCGTCCGGCGTCCACGGGATGTTCATGAACAGGTTGAGGGGCGACGGCGTCGCGGGCACACTGATGCCGAGCTCCGCCAGCGCGGCGTGTAGATTGTCGCGGCAGTTGTCGTGATGGCCCGTGACGCCGAGCAGCCTGTAGCGCTCCTGGTCGCAGGCCGCCATGAGGGTGTCGTGGGCGCCGCCGGAGGTGTCCTCGACCAGCGCGAGGATGGGCCGCCGGCGATTGGTGAGGAAGGCGTCGCCCACCGCCGCCCGCAGCTTGAGGAACCATGCGCGGCTCGCCTCCATCGCCATCCACTCGGTCGGGTCGGCGGCGCTGAAAGCCCAGGTGTCCACGACCTGGGCGCCATGCGTGTTGACCACCCGGACATGCTGCCCGGCGCGCACCCGCGCCGCCGTGCCGCCGCGTGCAGGAATCGTCACGAGCTCAGCCATGCGGGCTCTCCTCGGGGCCGCGCAGCGCGTGGCCGCCGCGATAGTCAGATGGATCAGGCGCGCGCCATCCCCGCAGGCGGTCCGCCGCGGGCTGCCAGATCTCCACGCCGAGCGGCCGGCACACCGATGAGGCGTCCCCGGCGTCGGGCCCCCACACCGGCACCGAGAGATCGCCGTGCGGACACACCGAGATCGCGCAGAGCACGTCGATCTCCGCGAAGAACTCGAGGAAGTCGCCTTGGCGGGCCGGGCTCGGCTTCACGAAGTAGCGGCCCTCCGGCGTCAAGCCGGTGACCTGGAAGACGTTCAGCACGTCGTGGACATCGGACTCGGCGAGGCGGAACGGCCGCACCGCTCGGACGAGATTCGAGTGACAGCAGAGGTCGAACTCCTCGCCGTTGAGGAGCTTGTGCACGTAGGGATCGCACCGGGTGCCGAGGAGATCGTGGCAGCCGCCGCCGTCGGCGTCGCGGCCGTACCGTATGCTGTCACCGGTGATCGTGAGGAGCGGACGCAGATAGGGCAGGCACGACCACAATCGGTCGAAGGTGGAGAGGTGCGCCTGATGGAGCTGACGGGTGCGCGCGGCCCAGAAGCGCTCGCGCGGGTTGTCGAGGCTCCACACGTTGAGGTCGGCCACCTGCGGCCCCTCGACGGCGATCAGACGAAAGACTTGGCCCGCGCGTACGGGCCATGCGCGCCCGCTGCGGCGGGGCACCACGAATCGCTCCACCAGCGTGCGGCCCGCGTCCTCGGCGAGGCGCGCGTAGAGCTCGCGGTCGACCGCGAGCGGGGAGCCAGGCTTGGGCTCGTAGATCACGCGGGGTGCGGGCACGGTGTCTCCTTTCGAGGCCCGTTGACAATGCGACGGGCGCCATAGTCTCATACGGCCCAACTCGACCCGGGTCCTGATCTTACCGCCCAGCACGGAGGCCCGTCATGAGAGTCATACGTCTCGTCGCCGTCACCCTCGCGCTCCTCGGAATCGTCGCCCTCACCGCTCCGTCGGAGGCCCAGCAATGCCCCAAGGGGAAGCTGCGCCTCTACACGTCGTGGCCAATGCAGGGAGCGATGCTCCCCGAGGGCACCGGCATGAAGAACGGCGTGGATCTCGCCGTGGCCGAGGCGGGAGGGGTCGCCGGCGGCTACTGCTTGGAGGTCATCAACCTCGACGACGCCTCGCCGCAGACCGGCAAGTGGGACGGCGCGGTAGAGGCGGAGAACGCCAACAAGGCGGTCGCCGACCCGCTCGCCATCGTCTACATCGGGACCTACAATTCCGGCGCGGCCAAGGTCTCCATTCCCATCACCAACCGTGCCCACATGGCGCAGGTGACGCCCGCCAATACCTACCCCGGGCTCACCAAGAAGCGCGGCGCCGCGCCCGGCGAGCCCGAGATCTACCGGCCGGGCGGCTTCGTGAACTACTTCCGCCCCGTCCCCGCCGACGACATCCAGGGCGCGGTGGGCGCAAAGTGGGCGAAGCGTCTCGGCGCGAAGAAGGTCTTCCTCCTGAACGACCAGGAGCTCTACGGCAAGGGTATCGCCGACGTGTTCGAGGCCACCGCGAAGAAGATCGGGCTGGCCGTCGTCGCCAACGAGGGCATCGACTGGAAGCAGCCGGATCAGAAGCCGATCCTCACCAAGATTCGCGCGTCCGGCGCCGACCTCGTCTACATGGGCGGCGTCATCGAGACGGGCGCCCAGGTGGTGGTGCGGCAGATGAAGGAGGTCGGGCTCGTCGCTCCGCGCACGCGCTTCATGGGCCCGGACGGCCTCCTCGAGGAAGAGCTCTTGAAGGGCGCCACCTGCGACGCCGCCCTCGCCACCGACATGCGGGTGACCTTCGCCGGCCTGCCCTTCGAGAAGATGCGCGGGGTCGGCGCCAAGACCTACGAGACCTACAAGACCAAGTACGGCAAGGAGCCCACGTCGTACGCGCTCTACGCCGCGGAGGGCACCCGCGTCGTCATCGAGGCCATCAAGAAGGCGGCCCCCGCCATCGAGAAGGCCAAGGACGTGACCGAGAAGCGCGAGGCCGTGCGCAAGGCCATCGCCGCCACGAAGAACTACGAAGGCATCAACGGCAAGTGGAGCTTCGACGAGAACGGGGACGTCGACTACGACACCATGTCCGGCTTCAAGGCGGTGAAGGCGGACGGGCCCATCGGCTGCAAGTTCCAGTTCGAGTCCATCCTCGAATAGCGCGAGCGGAGGGAGGGCCGGCGTGATGCGGCCCTCCCTCCATCTCACCGGATCCTGACCCGTGGAGTGGTGGGAAGTCCTCGTTCAGCAGACCATCAACGGCCTCACTCGCGGGGCCGTCTTCGCCCTGATCGCGCTCGGCTACACCATGGTGTACGGCATCGTGGAGCTGATCAACTTCGCCCACGGCGACGTGTTCATGCTGGGCCTCTTCATCTCGCTCGCGTGGTTCACCCTCCTCGGCGTCTCTTCGGTCCTCGGCCCCTGGCAGCTCGTGACGCTTCTGCCCCTCGTGTTCGTGCTCACCATGCTGAGTACCGCGCTCCTGAACGTCTCCATCGACCGCGTGGCCTACCGGCCGCTGCGCCGCTCCACGCGGCTGGCCCCCCTCATCACCGCCATCGGCGTGTCCTTCATGCTGGAGAACCTCGCTCTTCTCTGGAAGGGCCCGGCGCCCATCGCGTATCCCGACGTGTTCCCCTCCGTCGAGATCCTGCGCGAGTGGTTCGGCGTGGACTCCGCCATCTTCATCACCACCAAGGACCTCCTCGTGGTAGGGGTGACCATCCCCCTCATGCTCGCCCTCAACTACTTCGTGACACGCACGCGGTGGGGCAAGGCCATGCGCGCGACGGCGCAGGATCGCGAGACCGCGCAGGCCATGGGGATCAACGTGGAGCGCACCATTCTGCTCACGTTCTTCGTGGGGGGCGCCCTCGCGGGCGCGGCCGGACTCATCCAGGGCCTCTACTACAACATCGGCATGTGGTGGATGGGCTATCAGGCCGGGCTGCGCGCCTTCACCGCCGCGGTGCTCGGCGGCATCGGCAACATGCCGGGCGCGGCGCTGGGCGGGCTCGTCATCGGCTTCCTCTCCGCGTGGAGCGATCAGTACATATCGGCACGCTGGACCAACGCCATCGTGTTCTCGATCCTCATCCTCGTGCTCGTGTTCCGGCCCCAGGGCCTCCTGGGCGACCGCACGCCCGAGAAGGTCTGAGCGCGATGGAGGCGCGGCGGGGGCTGGGCATGGTCCTGCTCGTCGCGCTCGTGCTCACCTATCCGTTCATCGACCGCGCGCTGGGCTTCCAGACCGTCCACGCGGTGTCGGACGGGATGATCTATGTGCTCCTCGCCCTCGGGCTCAACATCGTCGTCGGCTACGCGGGGCTGCTCGATCTCGGCTACGCGGCATTCTTCGCCATCGGGGCCTACGCGATGGGCCTCTTGAACTCGCCCGTGCTGGGCTCGCCGCTCTACGGCCACGTGTGGAGCTTTTGGCTCTGCATCTGGCTCGCCGCCGCGGTGTCCGCGCTGCTCGGCACCCTGATCGGCGCCCCGACCCTCCGGGTCCGGGGCGACTATCTGGCCATCATCACGCTCGGCTTCGGCGAGATCATCCCCGTGGCCATTCGCAATCTCGGCGACGTCACGATCGAGATCGGACGATGGCGGCCCATCGAGCGCCTCAACCTCACCGGGGGCGAGAACGGCGTCAACCCGGTCGGCCGCCCGTACCTGCCGGGCGTGCCGTTCGAGACCGATCCCATGCCGTGGTACTACCTCATCCTCGTCATCGGCGCGCTGTCGCTCTGGTCGATGAGCCGGCTCGCCGACTCGCGGCTCGGCCGCGCGTGGATGGCCATCCGCGAGGACGAGACCGCCGCCGATTGCACCGGCGTCAACCCCATCACCACCAAGCTCCTCGCCTTCGCCCTGGGCGCGTCCTTCTCGGGCTTCGCGGGATCCGTCTACGCGGCCAAGCTCCAGGCCATCACCCCTGGGGCGTTCGAGTTCCAGGTGTCGATCATGCTGCTCTGCATGGTCGTGCTCGGCGGCGCGGGAACACTGCGAGGCGTGATTCTCGGCGCCATGCTCATCACCGTGTTCGATCGCGTCATTCTCGCCGAGGCGACCTTCTTCACCCGGTGGCTCGGCCGCACCCTGGGCGTGCCCTTGCTCGCGACCGCCGACTTCACGCTGTGGCGCTGGTTCTTCTTCGGGCTCGGCCTGGTACTGGTGATGCTGTTGCGGCCGCAGGGCCTCGCGGGACGCCGGGTGAAGCCTCCGCCGATGACGGAGGTCGACGAGGTCGCCGAGGCGGCCCTGCCGCCGGCGCCGGCGGCGGAGACGATCCCCCTATGGCTGCGCGAGCGTGCGAAGGGCCCGACGGGCGACGGCGCCGGTCCCATTCTCCAGGTGCGCGGGCTCGCCAAGCGGTTCGGCGGCGTGGTGGCGCTGAACGACGTGGACATCGTGGTACCCCGCGGAGGCGTCGTGGGCCTCATCGGGCCCAACGGCGCGGGCAAGACGACGTTCTTCAACGTGGTGACGGGCCTCGTACCCGCCGACGGGGGCGGCATCACCTTCGATGGCCGCTCGATCGTGGGGCTTCGACCGAACGCCATCGTGGAGCGCGGCATCGCGCGGACGTTCCAGTCGATTCGCCTCTTCGCCCACATGACCGTGCTGGAGAACGTGCTGGTAGGCGAGCACTGCCGCCTGCGCAGTTCGGTGCCGGGCGCGGTGTTCCGGCCGCCCGCGGTACGCGCGGAGGAGGCGCGGGCGCGGGAGCGTGCGCGGAGCCTGCTCGCCTTCGTGGGCCTCGGCGACAAGGGCGAGGATCTCGCGCGGAACCTGCCCTACGGGGACCAGCGGCGCCTCGAGATCGCGCGCGCGCTCGCCACCGAGCCGCGGCTGCTGCTGCTCGACGAGCCCACCGCGGGAATGAACCCGCGGGAGACGGAGACCCTCACCGACCTGATCGGCATCCTGCGCCGCGAGCTGGCGCTCTCAGTGCTGCTGATCGAGCACGACATGCAGGTGGTGATGTCGATCTCCGACCGCATCACCGTGCTCGACTACGGCACGCGCATCGCGGAAGGCACCCCCGCGGAGATCCAACGGCACCCCCGCGTCATCGAGGCCTATCTGGGCACCGGCTACGAACCGGACGCCACCAGGTCGAGTGAGGCGCGCTAGCGGGTATGCTCGCGCTCGCCGACGTGCACACCCACTACGGAAGCATCCGGGCGCTGCGGGGGATCTCCCTCACTGTCGAGTCCCGCGAGATCGTCACCCTCATCGGGGCCAACGGCGCCGGCAAGACGACCACGCTGCGGACGATCCTGGGGGCGGTGCGGCCCAGCCGGGGCACCGTCACCTTCAAGGGTCAACGCGTGGACGGGCTCGCCACCGATCGCATCGTGCGCCTCGGTATCGCCCACTCCCCGGAGGGCCGGCGCATCTTCCCCCGCATGACGGTGATGGAGAACCTCGAGATGGGCGCCTTCGCCCGCGTCGACCGCGACGCGATCGCGCCGGACCTGGAGCGCGTGCTCACGCTGTTCCCCCGCCTTCGCGAGCGCGTCGCCCAGAAGGGCGGCACGCTGTCGGGCGGCGAGCAGCAGATGCTCGCCATCGGCCGGGCGCTCATGGCCCGCCCGAGCCTCCTCCTCCTGGACGAGCCCTCCATGGGGCTCTCGCCGATTCTCGTGGACGCGATCTTCAAGATCGTCCAGGAGGTCAATCGGCAGGGCACCACTATTCTCCTCGTGGAGCAGAACGCGCGCATGGCCCTGCGCGTCGCCCACCGCGGGTACGTGATCCAGACCGGCCGTATCGTGCTCCAGGACGCCGCCGCCGAGCTCCTCCGCTCGGATCTCGTCCGCAAGACCTACCTCGGCGAGAAGTAGCCCAAGGGCAGACGCCTTCGCGCTCGAGTCAGGCCGGCTTCCAGAACCCTTGCGAGGGAATGCGGAACGCCCGGTTGAAGCGCGAGGACGCGTTCTCCCAGGCGATGATCATGGTCAGCTCCGCGATGGTGTCGTCGTCGTAGTGTTGTCGCAAGCGCGCGAACAGCTCGTCGTCGACATCACGGCGCGTATCCGTCATCGCGTCCGCGTACTCGAGCGCGACCTTCTCCGCGTCACTGAAGAGTGGGCTCTTCGCATAGTCCTCGAGGAGCGCCACGAGCTTCTCCGTCGAGACCCCGTTTCGGCTGCCCACGGCAGCATTGGCGTCCTGTCAGAACTCGCAGCCGTTCCACCAGGCGACGCGACGGTTGAGCAGGGCCCTGAGGGCGACGGGCACGCGCCTCGCCTCTTGCGAGAGGGCGGCCCACATCGCCTTCGCGGCGCGGAAGTACGCGGGGTTCCGCGCGTAGAACAGGTAGGGGTAGAGCGGCGCGCCCCGGAGCGTGCGTTGTTCCTCGAGCGTTTCGCGCAGGTCATCCGGGAGCGTTTCGACGTCCACGGGTGGAATGCGTGTCTTTCCTTCCAGCATGGCCACCTCCTTCACGTCCACGATCCTACAGCTAAAGCGGCCGAACGTGCCGGCGCGCACTTCGACGGTGATCGAAGTGTCCAGCCGGCGAGGACGTCCGCGGCCTCCGACCCTATCGGGCTGCCGCGTCGCTCGGGGCGTCGATGCCGAAGGTTTCCCGGAAGCCCCGTCGTCCCGACGGGGTGACGATGACGGCCTGGCTGCCCTTCATCCTCTGCATCCAGCCGAGATCGAAGTAGCGCCTGGTCATGGCCGCCCCCACCCCACCCGCGATGTGGGGGCGGCGCTCGGTCCAATCCAGGCAGAGTCGGGACACGCGGCGGCGGGCCGAACCCAGCGTGGCACGCTCGACCCCGAACTCGGTGAAGAAGCGGGTGCCCGCCGCCGTGATTTCAGCGGCCTCGTCGTCGAGGACGAGGTACTCACGGGCGACAAGAGCATCGGTGAGATCAACACTGAGGCGCCCCGCAAGGTGGTCGTAGCAGATCCGGGCCGCACTCAGCGCACGCGCTTGCCGCGTTAGCGGACGGGATCTCGGTCTCCTGGAGAGGACGACGGCGACGATCCCGTCGATCATGTCTGCCACGGTCGGGGAGGCAAGCCGGAAGTGGCGATGCCGCCCGTTGCGAACCGCCGAGAGCACGCCCGCTCCCGTGAGCTTCGCGAGATGCGTGCTGGCGGTTTGAGGCGTGATCTGCGCCGCAATGGCTAGCTCGGTCGCGGTCAGGGCGCGGCCATCGAGAAGCGCCGACACCATCGTCGCTCTCGCCGGGTCTCCGATCAGCGCCGCGATCTCAGCGATCATGGGACCTGTCACCATGGCCGCTATCTAACACCGAAACGGCCGCGGACGGTACACTTCAAGCATCACCTACTCACGGAGAGCCTGGAGGACTTGCGATGACCAGCGTGAACGTCCGGGACATGGTCAACGATGTCGAGGCCGCGGTGGCCTTCTACACGTCCCACCTGGGTTTCACGATCCTGTCCAAGACCTTGCCGGCGTTTGCCGACGTCGCACGCGGCGATTTGCGGCTGCTGCTGAGCGGACCGACAAGCTCGGCCGGGCGCGCGATGCCCGATGGCCGTCAGCCTGCTCCGGGTGGCTGGAATCGATTCCACCTCATCGTCGAAGACCTCGCTGCGGAGGTTCAGCGACTTCGCGCGGCGGGGCTTCACTTCCGGAACGACATCGTGACGGGGCCGGGCGGTTCGCAGATCCTCCTCGACGACCCCTCCGGCAATCCCGTCGAGCTCTTCCAGCCGCGCCGGGAGTAGGCAGCCCGAACCCCAGCCCCATAGAATGGGAGCGTGACGCTCTTCGCCGACTTCGCCCGGCTCGGCCGACGGCTGGAGGCCACGCCGGGGCGCCTCGACAAGCGCCGGCTCGTGGCCGACTTCCTCCGGGCCGTCGAGACGGGCGAGCTCCCGTCGGCGGTGGCGTTTCTCACCGGCCATCCCTTTCCCACCTCCGATCCTCGGGTGCTTGGCGTGCGCGGCCTCCCGCGCGGCGTCCCGGCCGGCGGTGGTCCGCCGCTCACCCTGGGCGACGTGAGCGCCGCGTTCGCGGGGGTCGCCGAAGCGACCGGGAGCGGCTCGCGCGACGCGCGGCAGGCGCGCCTGGCGGAGCTGGCGGCGCGAGCCGACGAGGAGGAGCGCGAGTTTTTGAACCGAATCATCGGGGGCGAGCTGCGCACCGGCGTCTCCGACGGTCTCGTGCTGGAGGCCATCGGGGCCACCGCCGCCACGGGCCTGAGCGCCGTCCGCCGGGCCGCCCTGTTCCTCGGTGACCTGGCCGCGGTGGCGGCGCTGGCGCGGGCGGGCGGAGGCGCAGCGCTGGTCGGCGCGGCGCCGCGGCCCTTCGTCCCGCTGCTTCCGATGCTGGCCGAGCTGGCGACCGACTTCGACGAGGTGCTGCGTGCCCACGGCGGTCGTACCGCGCTCGAGTTCAAGTACGACGGCGCCCGCGTGCAGGTGCATCGGGACGGTGACCGGGTGGGCATCTGGACGCGCCGGCTGTCCGACGTCACGCGGAGCCTGCCGGACGTGGCGGCCGTCGCGCGCGAGCTGCCGGGGGCGCCCTTCATCCTCGACGGTGAGGTCGTAGCGCTGGACGCGGCGGGCCGGCCGCTGCCGTTCCAGGAGCTGATGCGGCGCTTCCGCCGTGTCCACGGCGTGGAATCCCTGGCCCGCGAGATGCCGCTTGCCTTGCACTTCTTCGACTGCCTGCTCGCCGACGGCTGCTCGCTCGTCGATGCGCCCCAGACCGAGCGCTGGGAGGCGCTGGCCCGCGTGACGGGCGGCCGCTATCTGGCCGAGCGCGAGCTGATCGACGACGTCGAGGCAGCCCGAGCGTTCCACACCCGCGCGCTGGTGGCCGGCCACGAGGGCGTGATGGCCAAAGACCCGCGCTCGCCGTACGAGCCGGGCGGCCGCGGCAAGCGCTGGTTCAAGGTGAAGACCCCGGATACGATCGACTGCGTGGTCATTGCCGCCGATCGCGGCTCGGGGCGGCGCCTGGGCTGGCTGTCCAACTACCACCTGGCCGTGCGCGACGGCGAGACGTTCGCGGACGTCGGCAAGACCTTCAAGGGGCTCACCGACGCGGAGTTCGGCGCGATGACCGCGCGCCTGCGCGCCCTCGCGCTCGCCGACGACGGCTACACGGTGCGGGTGCAGCCCGAGGTCGTCGTCGAGGTCGCGTACAACGAGATCCAGCGCAGCCCGACCTACCCCTCGGGGATGGCGCTGCGCTTCGCCCGCATCGCCCGGATCCGTGAGGACAAGGGTCCGGGCCAGGCGACCACGCTCGAGGAGCTTCGTACGCTGTACGAGCGGCAGTTCGCCACCAAGGGCCGAGCCGGAGATGGTCCCTAGTGACCGAGACCGAGCTCCCCTTCCCGACGTTCCCCAGTGTCGACGTCCACGTCCACCTCCACCCCGAGGGGCTGGCCCGGGCAATCGAGCGCTGGTTCGCTCAGCACGGCTGGGAGGCCGGGCACTCGTTCGAGCCGCCGGCGGTGGCCGACACGCTGCGCGCCCGCGGCGTGCGCCGGTTCTGCTTCTTCTCCTACGCCCACAAGCCCGGGATGTCGCGCGCGCTGAATCGATGGCTGTCCGCGCAGGCGGCCAGGCTCCCGGAGGCGATCGCGCTCGGCACGCTCCACCCGGACGACCCCGACCTCGACGATGTCGCGCGCGAGGCCACCGACGGCCTCGGGCTGCGCGGGTTCAAGTTCCACCACTCGGTGCAGCGCTTCCACGTCGACGACGAGCGGCTGTTCGGGGTGTACGAGCGGGCGGAGGCGGAGGGCCACGTGTTCGTCCTCCACGTGGGCACCATGCCGTATCGCGATGCCTTCACGGGGGTCGAGCGGTTCGCGCGGCTGATGGCGCGCTTCCCGCGGCTCCGCGTCTGCGTGGCCCACATGGGGGCGTTCCAGAGCGCGGAGTTCCTGGCGCTGCTGCCGCGGTATCCCGAGCTCTACGTGGACACCACGATGGCCATGACGTCCCACGCCACCCCCTACACGGGGGCCGATCCCGACGCCGTATCCGACGCGGACCTCGTCCGGCACCAGGATCGAATCCTCTTCGGCTCGGACTTTCCCTTGATCCCCTATGACTATGACGAGGAACGTCGCTGGGCCTGGGAGCGCGGGCTCGACGACGTCATGCGCCGCAAGATCTTCCACGACAACGCGCTCCGCTTCCTTCGCTGACGCAAGGGGGCGTTACGTCGTCTCGCGCAACTCGGGTAGGTGATGGCTCGCCGCCCGCGGCCCGTGCTAGCGTGGTGGCCTCGTGATCTCGCTCGTATTGCTCTGGCTGCGTGCGGCCGGACTCGTGGGCCAGGCAATCTCGCTCGGCGGGGCGACCTTCGCGCTGGCCGTCTTGCGCCCGGCGTGCATGCGAGATGCGGCCGGTATGTTCGATCGCGTGCTCGCGCTCGTCACCTTCGGCGCCCTCCTCGCCGCCGCAGCGCAAGCCGGCGTGCTCGGTGCCCTGGCTAAAGCGCTCGGAGACGATGCCGGCTGGCCGCTGGGCGCCCTGCTCGGCTCGACGGTCGGCGTGATCGGCCTCACCCGCATCGCGGTCGCGCTGCTGGCCGCCGCCGCCGCGCACGCGCTGCGTCGTAATCCAGAATCTGCCGCGCGAAGCATCTTGCTCTTAGGTTCTGGCGTCTTGCTTGCCGTCACCGGGGCGCTGGCCAGCCACGCGGTGGGCCGTATAGACGACAGTGTCTGGCTCTTGACCGTCGGCGCCCTCCACCAGGCGGCCGCTGCCACGTGGACGGGTGGGCTCGCGTGCGCCACCGTGGTGGTGCTTCGCTCGGCGCCCGGGACCCCGGAAACGTGGCTCAGGCCGTTCTCGACGCTCGCACTCGCCGCGGTGGTCGTCCTTGCCCTGACCGGCGGCGCGCTTTCTTTCGCCTACATCGCCACGCCGGCCGCCGCCATCGGCACGTCTTACGGAGCCATGACCCTCACGAAGGTCGTCCTGTTCGCCGCGGTGCTCATCCTGGGCGTGCTCAACCACCGCGCCCTGCATGGCCGACTTGCTGACCGAGCCCGACTGGGCTCGATGGTGTTGCGTCGGCGTCTGGAGGTGGAAGCGGGGCTCGCCATCGTGACGCTCTTCCTGGCCGCGTCGATCGGCTCCGCCCCCCCGGCCGCGGACGTACGAGAGCGGGCAACCCTGTCAGAGATCCGGAGCGTGTTCACGCCCCGATGGCCCCGGCTCCAGGCGCCGAGCTTGGCCGAGCTCTCCGCAGCCACGGCTCTTGGGGACCCTTCCACGCCTCACTCGCCCGAGGAGACGGCCTGGTCGGAGTTCGGTCATCATGTTTCCGGCCTGTTCATCGTAGCCATGGGAGTGCTCGCTACGCTGGAGCGGAGCGGACGGGCTCCGTGGGCCCGGCACTGGCCCCTCCTCCTCATCGGGCTGACCGGCTTCGTCGCGTGGAACATGGACCCGGAGGGCTGGCAAACCGGGCGGATCGGCTTCTGGGAGCACCTGCTCGGTCTTGAGGTGCTACAGCACCGTATCTTGCTCGCTTTCACTGCGATTCTCGGACTCGCCGAGTGGCGCCTCCGGAGCGGCCGCCATCCCGAATCCCGCTGGCGCTATGTCTTTCCGTTCGTCTGCATTGGAGCCGGCGTCTTGCTACTGTCCCACGCCCATGAGGTATCCAATGCCAAGTCGGCCTTCCTGATCGAGCTCACGCACCTGCCCCTCGGCCTCGTTATTCTGGTGGCCGGCTGGTCGCGCTGGCTCGAGCTGCGCCTGTCGCCGCCGGACGACCGTGCGCCTGGGCGGCTCTGGGGACCTGCCTTGACCGTGTTCGGGCTCCTCCTGCTCTTCTACCGTGAAGCCTGATCCGAGAGTGGCATAGGAGATGCTCAGAAAGAGCGAGACGAAACTTCAAGGGGGGACAGACATGCTGGGAGGCTTTTTGGTAGGGGCGATCGCCGGTGGTTGGATGGTGTGGAAGTATCGGGGTTCTATCCATGAGTATGTGAAGGGCAACGCCGGGCCGGCCCGCGAAAGGGTGGACGGTCTGCTCCGGACTGTTCAACAGAGGTCCGAGACGCTCCTCGATGGGGCGAAAGAGCGGGTTTCGTCGGGGCTGGAGAGCGCTCGCGAGAAGGTCCGCCCGGGGCCGGAGGCGGATCGAGCAAGACCTACCGGGTAGCTCTGACTCCTGATCCAACCACAGCCGACGAGGAGCATATGAATAGCCTTACGACGTCCATCCTGCGTCTTGTATCCGAGCGGATGGCCCCGCAGCTGACGAAGGGGTATCCGAACGCGGCCGGCGGTTTCCTCAGTCGCATCGCGGCTGCGGGAGCCTTGCGGCTAGCTTTCCGCTGGCCAGCGCTCTCGGTCGTTCTGATTCTCGGCGTGATCATCGCGCGCGTCATGTCGGGCCGGAGGCACCGATTGAACGAAGGGCCCCCGGCTCTGGGTACCCCAGGACGGTGACACGACAAGGCGCTACGTCTTCGCGTGCAGGAGCACTCGCTCGTAGGTCGTGCGCACGCGCGTCGAGAAGGCGCCGATGTCGCGATCGTAGATCTTGATGAGCTCTCTGATCTCTGGGCCGCTGAGCGCCGCCGCGAGCTTGGCCGTGCTTTCGAACGCGTAGAGGGCCATGTACTGGTGCGAGCCGTCGCCCAGCACGACCATGTAGCGCGCGGCGCCGATACAGCCCGGGAGCATGCGCACGGCATCGGGCACGTGCTCGTTGTCGTACCAGCGGTTGAACTCGGCCTCGCGGCCGGGCTCCACCGTGGCTCGCACGCTCAGCACGTGCTCCGGGAACATGTCCACGCTCTTCGCCCCTACGTGGGGAAGCCCGGTAGGTCGGGAGGCTGGTGGTAGGGCTTGTCCCCCAGCGTCTGAACGCGCGCCCAGAACCCCGGCCCGGCGGCGTTGCCGACCGCGTCCAGATCGGCCGCCTGGCGCCACATGTTCCACGATTCGGGGTGCAGCCGAATGGCCTCGGCCAGATGACGGGCCGCCTCCTCCGCGGCGTCGTGTCCGCGCAGCCAGACGCCGAGCCGGAAGTGCGCGTGCGCCAGCGCAATGTCGTCGGTGATGCGCGGCAGCTTCTCCCGCGCGGCCGGAGCGTTGAGCACATGCCGTCCGGTCATGACCCATTCCCTGACCGCATTGACGTAGAAGGCCTTGCCGGCGTCCCGCGCCGCCTGATCGGCAGGCGACATCGCGAGCGTCTTGGGATCCATGTTCCGGAAATGATCCGTCGAGCCGGCCGTCTCGGGCGGGCGCACGATCCGCCCGTGCTCATCGATCCACACCGCGCGCGGCACGTTGGCCATTCCGAATAGCGAGGCCACGCGGTGATCCGGATCGATGAGGCACCAGTATTCCGCCTTGGCCTGCTCGATCCACGGGCGGGCATGCTCGGCGCCACGACTGTCCTCGGCCACCGCCACGACCATGAAGTCGCGACCCCTGAGCGCGCTGAAGAGCCCCTGCCACACGGGCAGGTCGAGCCGGCACCCTCACCACGTGGCCCAGGTGACGAGCAGCACTTTCTTGCCGCGGAGGTCGGAGAGCGAGCGCGGCGTTCCCGACAGGTCGGACAGGGTGAAGTCCGGCGCCATCAATCCCGCGAGCGCGGCGTTGCGCTCCCCGGCCCCGGTCCCGAGCACCCATGTCTGTCGATCGTCGGCACACAGGACGGGATGGCCCAGCCGGCGCCAGAATGCTTCGACGTCGACCCGCCCATCGCGGAGGGCCATCGGCGGCATGGGAACGCACTGCCCGTCGCGACACATCCCCTCGGGCTTGAGGGTCCAACCGGTGACTCGGGCCGCCTCACCTCCCGTCAGCCAGAGACCGTTCGTCGCGGCAACGGTGAACTCGCCGCGCTCGGTCAGGATCGTCGTCATGCGCAAGAGGGTAAACCAATTCGGGCCGTCGTACAAAGTGGCGCGGCGTCGCGAGGCGCGGTGTAAGCTCTCGGCAGACACCGTGTCGGGACGCGCTGACCGCGTCGGGGAGGAACAACATGGACCGCGGAACCTTCGAGGCGGACGCAAAGGGCGCCGGATACGAGATCGCAACGTCGACGGCGCCGGCCAATAAGGTCACGCAGCCTCACGCGCACGAGGTCGACGTGCGCGCGCTCGTCATCTCGGGCGAGTTGACCCTCACCGCGAACGGCGCGTCACGGACCTACCGGGAGGGCGAGGTATTCGAGATGCCCGCCGGCTGCGTGCACAGCGAGCGCCATGGGGCGCACGGATCCGAGGTCGTGGTCGGGCGTCGCCCGTCCCACGTCCATCAACCGGAGACGTCGTCCTAGCGCGTTCGACGCGGCACGCGCCTCCTCCAAGCTAGCCGACGAAAATGAGTAGGGCAATCTTGGTGGCTCTCGTGGTGGTCGGACTGGCACCCTTCTCGCTCGGCGCTCAGCCGCAGCCCTCCGGGCCGTCGCCCGACATCAAGGGCTGGCGTGCCGTGCGTATCGCCGACGGCATCGAGCACCCATGGGGTATCGCGTGGCTGCCTGATGGCCGCGCCCTCGTCACCGCGAAGGGGGGTCAGCTCTACCTCTTGGCGGACGGCAAGGCCCAGCGCGTCGAGATGCAGGGCATGCCGCGGGTCTTCGACAACGGCCAGGGCGGCCTGATGGACATCGCGGTCCATCACTCCGACGGCTCTCGGATCTACATGACCGTGTCCACTGGGTCCAGTGAGCAGAACCGGACGACCCTCGTGCGGGGCCTGTTCCGGGACGGCCGGGTCTCGGGTATCGAGACTCTGTTCCAGGTGGAGCCGCCAAAGAACGGCGCGCAGCACTTCGGCTCCCGCCTGCTCTGGCTGCCGGACGGGACGCTCCTGATGACCGTGGGCGACGGCGGCAATCCGCCGCAGCGCGTGGGCAGCATGCTGGCGCGCGAGCAGGCCCAGAACCTCCAGTCCCACCTCGGCAAAGTGCTGCGGCTCACGGAGGATGGCCGGCCGGCTGCCGACAATCCCCCGGCGAAGCGGCCCCAGGCCCGTCCGGAGATCTGGACCTACGGCCATCGCAACATTCAGGGGATCGCGCGTGATCCCGAGTCGGGGCGCATCTGGGCCAACGAACACGGCCCCTTCGGCGGCGACGAGCTGAACCTGCTGGAGGCCGGCCGCAACTATGGCTGGCCGCTGCAGTCGTTCGGCCGGGACTACCGGACGCGCGAGCCGGTCGGTCAGCCGTCCGTTCCAGGCATGGTCGACCCGCTTCTGGTCTGGACGCCGTCGAAGGCGCCCTCTGGTCTGGCGTTCTACACGGGGCAGCGATACCCAGATTGGAAGGGCAGCCTCTTCAGCGGAGGGCTCGCCAGCCGTGATCTCCGGCGGGTGATCGTCGACGAGCAGGGCCGGGTGACGGGCCAGGAGCGTCTGTCCATCGGCGCCCGGGTCCGGGACGTGCGCCAGGGCCCGGATGGATACCTGTACGTGCTGACGGACGAGTCCAACGGCAAGGTCCTCCGCATCGAGCGGCCGTGACGCGGCCTACGAGGTCTTCACGTGCAGGAGCACTCGCTCGTAGGTTGTGCGCACGCGGGTCGAGAAGGCGCCGATATCCCGGTCGTAGATCTTGATCAGCTCCTTGATCTCGGGGCCGCTGAGCGCGGCGGCGAGCTTGGCCGCGCTCCCGAACGCGTAGAGCGCCATGTACTGGTGCGAGCCGTCCCCCGCCACGACCCTGTAGCGCGCGGCGCCGATGCAGCCCGGCAGCATCCGCACGGCATCGGGGACGTGCTCGTTGTCGTACCATCGGTTGAACTCCGTCTCGCGGCCCGGCTCTACCGTGGCCCGCACGCTCAGCATGTGCTCGGGGAACATGTCCGCTCTCCTTTCTAGCTTGCCATCAGCGCACATGAAGCGCCCGGAGCGCGGCCAGGAAGCCGAGCGTCCCCAGTGCCGTCCGAACCCAATGCCAGGCAGCCCACCGATCCAGCAGGGCCCGGACGGCGTGGTCCGACAGACCCCCACGCTCGAACGCCGCGTTCGTCGACGCGAAGAACATCGGGTAGGTCACCATCACGCCCACCGCCGACACCGTCGCGATGAGGAGCCAGCGCCGCCGCGTCACCGCACCGCGCCAGCATCCTATGAGCGCCGCCACCGCGACCGCGACCGCGCCGGCTCCCAGCGGGATCATCAGCCGGCCGATGTGGTGTGAGTGCGATGCGAACCAGGCCTGGAAGTCGACGGGGGACAGGCTCCTCCAGAAGTTGACGAACGAGACCCCGATGACCAGCATGCCCCCCGCCAGCAAGCCGAACACCAGGCAGGTCAGCATGAGCAAGGCCGACGCGACGAGTGCTCGTCCCCGGACCATCCGCTCACCTCCGAATACTCCCCGAGCGGCGGGCGCGACGGCCCCGGACGAGTCACGCGGCCGTCCTGCTTCACGCGGCGGGAAGCGCGCCTTTACGAATGCTGCGCGAACGCCTCCCTCATGCCCGCCTCCATCTCCGCGGGCGTCAGATCCTTGACATGCGTCGCGAATGACCAGCTATGGCCGAAGGGGTCGGTCACGACGCCATAGCGGTCGCCCCAGAACATATCGGCCGCTGGCATTTGCACGGTGGCACCGGCGTCCGCGGCCCGCTTGATCGCGGCATCGCAATCCTCGACGTAGCGGTGGACGGTGACCGGTGTGCCGTTCAACGCCTTCGGCGATGAGGCTTTACCGCCACTGAACTCCGGAAAGTCGTCCACGAGGAACACGACGCCGCCGCCGATCCGCAAGGCCGCGTGCATGATCCGGCGCCCGTCGGGGGCGGGCGCCCGATTGAGCTCTTGGGCGCCGAAGGCCTTCTTGTAGAACTCGATCGCGGCCGCGCACGGGTCGCACACGAGGTGGGGAATCAGACCCTCGTGGCCGGGTGGAATGGGGTGGCTGGCCTTGGTCATTTCTTACCTCCTCTTCGGTCTCCGGGTACAAATGTTCTGTCCGCGACGATGCCTTCTCGTCGCCGATTCGGCTCTCTCTGGGGTTGGTCGAACGACGCTCGACTAGATCGACAGCGGCGCCGGACACATCGCGAGTCCGGTTCAGACGGGTCGTTCCGCGAGGAGGTTGCATCGCTCACGCCTACACGGTAAGAGGCATGTACACAGTGTAGGCGACCAGGTGCTCGAAGAAAGGGCCAGGATTCCTCATGGCGAACAACGGAGCGATCCTCGTCACCGGCGCCGCCGGTCAACTGGGCGCGGTCGGGAGAACCGTGACCGAGCTGCTCCTCGATCGCGGGCTTCCGGTTCGCGCCATGGTGCGCCGCGAGGACGAGCGGGCGGCGGGCCTGCGGGCCGCCGGCGCCGAGGTGGTCGTCGGAGACCTTCTCGAACCGGCCGACGTCCATCGGGTCGTCAGCGGCTGTCGGCGAATCTATTTCGGCATGTCCGTGTCCGCCGGGTACCTGGAAGCGACCGTGACCATGGCGGCGGTCGCCCGGGAGATCGGGGTGGATGCGGTGGTGAACATGTCCCAGATGACTGTCTCCCAGATGAGCATCCAGAACACCACCCCGAGTCGTCAGCAGCGGCAGCACTGGCTCAGCGAGCAGGCGCTCGCGTGGTCCGATCTGCCGGTCGTCACGATCCGCCCGACCATGTTCCTGGAGAGCTTGCATCCGCTCGTCGGTGCGGCCGTCCGCGACCGAGGCCGCATCGAGCTGCCGTTCGGGCGGGGCAAGACGTCTCCGGTAGCCGCGGCAGATGACGCTCGGGTCGTCGCTACGGTTCTCGCCGACGCCCGCCTGCACGTCGGCCGCGTCTACGAGCTCACCGGTCCGCGGTCACAGGATATGCACGGAGTCGCTCGGGAGTACTCGGATGCCCTGAACCGTAGCGTCACATACGCTGACATTCCCCCCGAGGACTGGGAGCGTGAGCTCAAGAAGGCGGGAGTGCCGGAACACTTGACCCAGCATCTGCTGACCATGGGCGAGCTGCACCGGGCGGGCCGGTATGACCGGCTGGCGGATGGCGTGGAGCGCGTGACCGGCAGGCCGGCGATGAGCGTCCGGGACTTCGTGTCGCTTCACGCGGATCAGTTCGGCGGTCGTCGGTCTTGAGCCCGTTTTCCGCCAGTACCCTGCCCGGGCGGCGCTAATATCGACGGTGCAGGAGGTGTCGCCATCACGCCCGACGAGATCGTGCGGAGCGCCTTCGAGGCTTTTCGCGCCGACGCAGACACCGCGCCTCCTTTGACCCTCCGCGGTGGCAATGCCGTCGACAGCTACGACGTGGCCGAGCCCTTCGACCTCACGCGCGATGAGCCGACCGATGCGTACTTCGAGGGGTTCGCCTTCTGGGGGCTCGGCTACCTCGACGCACAGTCGTGGCGGCACTATCTCCCCCGGCTCATCAGCTACGCCTTCCGGCGTCCGGACGATCCGGCAATGGTCGTGGAAGCGCTGATCCGTTCGCTCCGACCGCCAGATCGCTATCCGCCCCGCCTTGCGACGTTGACCGCCGCCCAGGAAGCGGTCGTCCTCGCGTTCCTTGAGACGCTCGCGCTCGGCAACGGCTCAGCTCCTATGCAGGAGGACGCGCAGCAGGCCCTGGAAGAATGGTGGCTGCCCGGTGCACGCCACCGGCCGAATCCCGAAGAGCTGGCCGCCTTGCGATCGGCACCGGTGACCTTTCAAGGCGTCGAACGAGCGCGATACCGTTTGATGCTTCCTGCAGACTTCACGAGCAGCGGAGCCAGACACATCCCCGAGGAGTCCCGCACCGTCGAGGTCTGGCGCGGGACACTCTGTGGCGACCTGCCCACGACAGTCGCGGTCAATCTCACCCCACTGGCCGGTCGCCATCTCCGACACATCATGGAGCGAGCAGCCACGGGCCTTCGAGCCGCGAGCGTCGAGCACCGCCCCTTGCATGTGCCCGGGGCGACACGATCAGAACGTCTCGACGGCCTGACCCGCGGTGACAGTCCAACGGAGCCGGAACGCATCATGATCGCCGCCGCCTTGATTGGCCAGGAGGTCGTCCTGCTCACACTTCGGACCTGGCCACGAGACGACGTCGAGGCCGCGATGGAGCGGATCGTTGCCGCGTTCGAGATCGTGGCGCGTGGCTGACGTGCCGCGCACCCGGCGACCACGGGAGGCTTGGTGAGGATCGTCGCGCACGTGGACATGGACGCTTTCTATGCCGCCGTCGAAATGCAGCGAGATCCTGCGCTGCGAGATCGGCCGCTCGTGGTCGGAGCCGATCCCAAGGAGGGCCACGGCCGAGGCGTCGTGACAGCGGCGAGCTACGCGGCCAGACGGTACGGCATCCGCTCGGCCTTGCCGATCTCGCGAGCCTGGCGCCTGGCCGAGGCCGCCCGTCGCCGGGGGGAACCCGAGACGATCTTCGTCCGTGACGATCACGCACTCTACCGGCAGGTCTCGGAGCGGATCATGACGATCCTCGCCCCCGCCGGCGATGCCTTCCAGAAGACCAGCGTCGACGAGGCGTATCTCGACCTCTCGTCGCTCGGAAGTTTCGACGCCGCGGTCGAGCGCGCCTGCCGGCTCAAGGCGGACATCGTGGGTCAGGAAGGGCTGACCGCCTCGGTAGGCATCGGTCCCAATAAGCTCGTCGCCAAGATCGCCTCCGATTTCCAGAAGCCCGACGGCCTCACGGTCGTGCGACCGGAGGAAGTCCAGTCGTTTCTCGATCCGTTACGGATTCGGGTCATTCCGGGGATCGGACCCAAGACCGAGCATTTCCTGCACGAGCGTCACATCCGGACCGTCGCCGATCTCAGGACGCTCGAACGGGCGCAGCTCGCGGAGTGGTTCGGCCGCGGGGGCGAGGACCTCTTCGCCAAGGCCCGCGGGCTCTCGGAGAGCGCCGTCTCGAACGAGCGAGAGCGCAAGTCCGTCGGCGAGCAGGAGACGTTTGAAGTCGACACGCTGGACGCGACGTTCCTCCTGGAGCGCGCCCGCGTGCTGGCCCGCACGGTGTGGAGCCGGCTCGAGGGCCACGGCTTCCGTGCGTTCCGGACGGTCACCGTGACCGTCCGCTTCGAGAATTTCATCACCTTCGCGCGCTCGCGAAGCCAGCGTGAGGGGTGGGCAAGCGAGGAGGCCCTGTGCGCGGCGGCGCTCGACCTACTCCTGCCCTTCCTCGACGACCGCGAGAATCCTCGGCACCGCAAGCTGCGCCTGATCGGTGTACGCGCGGAGAAGCTCTCCCGCTGATGCGTTCACGCTCGCGCCCGGCGCCATCGAAACGATCGAACCGATCTACCTGCCTCGCCAGCGGTGGTCGCGCGGTACGCCTGCCGCCGTCATGGCATAATCGGCCGGCCGGAATGCCGCGGGGATCCGAATCGTCGGCGTCACTCCCGCCGCAATGGAGGATCAGATGGACTACTACGACCTCGGCCCGTACACCCGCAAGGTCACCACCGCCGTGCCCGACGCCCAGCTCTGGTTCGACCGGGGCCTCAACTGGCTCTATGGCTTCAACCACGGCGAGGCGATCATCTGCTTCAAGAAGGCGTTGGACTTCGACCCCGGCTGCGCCATGGCCCATTGGGGCATCTCCTACGCGGCCGGGCCGAACTACAATCTACCCTGGAATCGTTACGACCCGGCCGGCAAGGCCGCCGCGCTTGCCGCCGCCTACGACGCGATGCAGGGTGCCCTGGCCCGCGCCGGCGGCGCCAGCGCGGTCGAGCAGGCGCTGATCCGCGCCCTGCCCGCGCGCTATCCGCAGCGTGAGACCATCGAGGACCAATCGCCGTGGGACGCCGCCTATGCCGACGCCATGCGCGAGGTGTTCCGCGCCAACCGCGACGACCTCGAGGTGCGACACGTCTTCGCCGAGTCGATCCTGAACCTGACGCCCTGGAAGATGTGGGACCTCAAGACCGGGGGCATCGCCGAGGGCGCCGGCACGGCGGAAGCGGTCGGGGTGCTGGAGGGGGCCTTCCGCGACCTCCCCGCCTCGTGGAACCACCCGGGCCTTCTCCATCTCTACGTCCACCTGATGGAGATGTCGCCCTTCCCCCAGCGCGCGCTGCGGGCAGGCGACCGGCTGCGCGATCTGGTGCCGGATGCCGGGCACCTGATTCACATGCCGACTCACATCGACGTGCTCTGCGGCCACTACCGTGACGTTCTCGTCTACAACCAGAAGGCGATCACCGTCGACCGCAAGTTTCTGGCCCGCGAGGGAGCGCTGAACGTCTACGCGCTCTACCGCACCCACGACTACCATTTCGCGGTCTACGGAGCCATGTTTCTCGGCCAGTACGGGCCGGCCATGGAGGCGGCGCAGGAGCTAATCGACACCACGCCCGAGGAGCTCCTGCGCATTCCCTCACCGCCGATGGCCGATTTCGTCGAAGGCTACCTGCCGATGAAGCAGCACGTGCTGGTGCGCTTCGGCAAGTGGCAAGAGATCATCGCCCAGGAGCTGCCCCGTGACCGGGAGCTCTACTGCTCGACCACCGCGATGATGCTCTACGCCCAGGCGGTGGCCCATTCGGCGCTCGGCCACATCGCCCAGGCCGAGGCCGCCAAGGCAGCGTTCATCGAGGCGAAGCTGCGGGTGCCGGAGAGTCGGCGGGTGCACAACAATACTGTCCGCGACCTGTTGGCAGTGGCCGAGGAGATGCTGAACGGTGAGCTGGAGTACCGGCGCGGCAATTACGAGGTCGCCTTCGCCCATCTGCGGCGCTCGGTCGAGCTTGACGACGCGCTGCCCTACGATGAGCCGTGGGGCTGGATGCAGCCGACCCGGCATGCGCTCGGTGCGCTGTTGCTGGAACAGGGCCGTGTCGCCGAGGCCGAGGCGATCTACCGTTCGGATCTCGGCCTCGACGGCAAGCTCAGCCGGGCCTGCCAGCATCCCGACAACCTTTGGAGCCTGCACGGGCTGCACGAGTGCCTGACGCGGCGTGGCGAGACGGTCGAGGCCGCCCTGATCAAGCAGCGCCTCGACCTGGCGCTGGCAAGGTCAGAGGTGCCGGTGAAGGCCTCCTGCTTCTGCCGTATGAAGGTAGCGGCCTGAGCGGCCGGGGCAGATCATGAAATTCGGCCTCTACAGCTCGATCGCCAACCCGCCGCGGGGGGAGCAGCTCGATCGCTGCATCGACGAGGTCATCGCGGAGGCTCAGCTGGCCGAGGCCAGCGGCTTCGACTCCTGCTTCTTTGGCGAGCATCACCAGGACAACGACGGATTCCTGCCCTCGCCGCTGATCGTGGCCACGGCGGTGGCGGCACGCACGACTCGGCTACGCGTGGGCACCTCGGTGATCCTCTTGCCGCTCCATCACCCGGTGCATGTGGCCGAGGATGTCATCACGCTCGACCTCGTCTCCAAGGGACGCGTCATCCTGGGCGTGGGCATCGGCTATCAGCCCGCCGACTTTCGCGCCTTTTCCGTCCCCATGGAGGATCGCGCCGGGAGGTTCGAGGAGAGCATCGAGATCCTGCGCCTGTCCTGGACGGGCGAGCGATTCTCGTTCCGTGGCAAACACTACACGCTCGAGGATGTCCAGATCCGCCCGCGCCCCTATCAGGAGTCGGGGCCGCCCCTGTGGATCGGCGCCAGCATCGCCGCCGCCGCCCGCCGGGCCGGCCGGATCGCCGACGGCTTCGTCGGCACGCCCAGCACCAGCTTGGCGAACGCGACGCATCTCGCTGATCTCTACAAGGAGGCAGCCCGGGAGGCCCGCCGGCCAGCCGAGGTCGTCCAGATGCGCGACGCCTGGGTCGCCCGGTCGCGTGCCGAGGCCGACGCCGTCTACGGCCCGCACGTGATGACCGCTTACCGCTATTACTGGGAGAATCGCCTGGCCGAGTTCCGCAATCTGTCCGCGGGCTCGGAGTTTACGCTGGCAAACCTCGCCCCCGATCGCCTGATCCTGGGAGATCCCGAAACCTGCATCCGAGAATTCCAGCGCTGGCAGAAGGCGACCGATGCGAGCACGTTCTTGCTCCGACTACGCCACGCCCATTCCGGCGGGCCACCGCACGACAAGATCATGGAGGCGATCAGGCTCTTCGGCGAGCGTGTCCTACCATACCTCTGACGCCGAGGTCCATATCGCGCGCGGCCCCGGCCCAAAGTGGCCTAAGTAGGCGCGACACGTAGGCGCCGTCGAGCGCTTTCCGATACGAACTGGCCCTTTCGGCCGCTCTGGTGGCTCTCGGCGTAGCCTACGCGACTATTTCCGCAGTGATCTGAAGCCGACGCG
>Ga0075421_100001147_pt1 | contig 30378 bp, 23 predicted proteins | sample SoiMetdeltSBSDD5_FD_75292 | JGI IMG/M metagenome (GOLD analysis project Ga0075421, IMG submission 75292) | Bulk soil microbial communities from a Populus tree surrounding site in Tennessee, USA - Soil MetaG P. deltoides SBSDD5 | ecosystem: Environmental > Terrestrial > Soil > Tree plantation... | reverse complement strand
TAGACCACCGGATGCTCGCCGACCTTCTCTACCTCCGGCTCGCCCCAGGCCCGGCGCAGGTCCGCCCCCTCGTAGTCGTGCGAGGCGTAGGCCACCCACTCGGGCTGGACCGCCCCGGGCGGCGCCGTCAGGGCGGCGTCCGAGAGGTAGACGCAGACCATCTCCCAGTCCGCCTCGTGGTCGTTGGCGCCGAAGAAGCCCGAGCGCCAGTTGTTGAAGGCGTAGAAGAACCAGTACTGGAGGACGAGCCAGTCACCCTGCCGGATGACCCGCCCGTGATAAGAGTAGCCGGGACGCGCGGCGAGGAGGCGCCGGTAGGCCTCGGCCGCTGCCGCCGCCGTCGTGCCGGGGACTCGCCCCCGCGTGAGGAGGACGAAGGAGAAGAGCGCGTCGGCGAAGCGCGAGACGTAGCCGACGCGCGCGAGCCGCCCGCGGCCGGCGCGGAAGATATCACGCTCGTCGGCCGTGGCCGTGATCTTCTGCAATTGGAGCGCGGCCAACTCGGCGACCGTCAGCGGCTCGACGAACTTGAGGAAGTGGACCGCGCCGGGCCGGCCGGCGTAAGGGCGGCCGAGGCGCTCGAGGGTCAGCTCCGGGGACGGGATCAAACAGACGGCCGGCTTCCCCGGGGCCCGCTCCCACAGGCTGCACTCCAGCACGTACGGCCCGACGTCAATGGGGAAGAATTTCTCGCCGCGCGTGAAGCGGAGCACGGGCTCGAAGTGGCGCAACAGCGACTGCGCCAGCTCAGGGCTGAGGTCATTGTTCATGAGATAAGCGCGGCCGCACCGAGGCCGACCTCACGGCGAAGGCGCGGCGCACCACGGCCGAGTTGAGGAAGAAGACGACAACGATGCTGTAGAGCATAATCAGGTAGATCGCCGAGGCCATGACGCGGTTGAAATAGAGCGAGAGGCAGAAGTAAAGCGTGAAGCCCTGGAGCAGCATGCCGAGCAGCCAGCCGCCGCGCAGCCGGATCAGGAAGCCGAGCGCCGCCAGCATGAGCGCTCCCGCCAGCAGATGGAAGATGAGCCCCTGCGCCAGCGCGTCGACGGCCTCAGGCGCGGGAGCCTCGGCCCACTCCCCGCGGAGCAACTGCCGCACGAGGTGCGGGGCGCGGCCGATATTCAGGATGCCGCCGCTCAGCAGCGCCGCCGACTGCACCAGCAGCAGGATCATCCCAAGCATTCGAACCAGCCAGAAGCGGCCCGCCCGAGGGAGAGTATTCTCAGCCATATCAAATTGGGGAATGGCCCACGGATGACACGGATTGGGCGGATTGGCACGGATCAGAAATCTGTGAATATCCGCCCAATCCGTGTCATCCGTGGGCCATCGCGGCTTCGATCAGATGCGGCCCCGGCTCGGCGACTGCGCGTTCCAACTCGCGCGCGAGTGCCTCAGCGGTCTCCACCCGCGCGCCCGGCACGCCCATCCCGCCGGCCAGCTTGACCCAGTCGAGCGCCGGGTCCGAGAGGCTCATCAGGCCGCGCGCCTGCGGTCCCAGGTCCTTCATCCCGGCGCGCGCCATCTCGACGCCCAGGATGCGGTAGCTGCGGTTGGCGCAGATGACCGTCGTCACATCCAGCCCCTCGCGCGCCTGCGTCCAGAGCGCCTGGAGCGTGTACATCCCGCTCCCGTCGGCCTGGAGCGCGATCACCCGCCGCCCCGGAGACGCGATCGCCGCGCCGGCCGCGCAAGGCAATCCCTGACCGATCGCGCCGCCCGTCAGCGCCAGGTAGGTGTGGCGCGGCGCGCCCGCCGCGAGCGCGAAGTAGGCCGCGCTACTCGTGTTCCCTTCATCCACGATGATCGCCCCGTCGGGCTGCGCGGCGGCGATCGCCGCGCCCAGACTCTCGGGCGTGAGCGCGCCTGCGGGCCGCGACGGCCGCTGCTCCTTAATTGTCTCGCCCGCGGCGGGCGCGGCGAGCGCCTCGGCCAGCGCCTCGAGCGCGCCGGGCACATCCTTGTCGGCCGTGGCGAGCGTGCTCGTTTCGCAGCCGGGCGGAATGAGCCGGCTCGGCTGCCCGGGGTAACCGAAGAAGGCGACGGGCGCCTGCGCGCCGGCGAGGACGAGCGCCTCAAATGGCGCGAGCGCCGCCAACCCCTGCTCGGGGAAATAGGGGAATCGCGCCACGGCCGGCAGGCCCGCGCCGCGCTCCAGGCGCGCGGGGGAAGTCTCGCACACGAGGCGGCATCCGCTCGCGGCGGCGACGCGCGCGGCGGCCAGCAGCCCGCGCCTGCCCAGCGCTTCGCCGCCTAGGAAGAGCGCCGTCGGCCGGCGACGACGCAGCGCCACCGCGGCCGCGCGGATGGCCTTTTCGCTCGCGGGAGGCGCCGGCTGGATTTCGCGCGGCGCGGCTGCGGCGCTCGCCTGGCCGAGTTGGGCGTCATGCGCGACGATGAGGGTCGCGATCCGGCCCGGGGGTGCCGCGGCGGCGGCAATCGCCTCCGCCACGAGGGCCCCGAGATCGCCGGCCCTGTCGCCGCGGCGGAGCCAGGATGAGACCGGCGCGGCGAGCGACTCGATGTCCGAGTGGAGCGGTGCGTCGGCGGCCAGGTGCCAGGTCGCGTGGTCGCCGATGAGGTTGACGATGGGCGTGCGCGCGCGGCGCGCGTTGTGGAGGTTAGCGATCCCGTTGGCGAAGCCCGGCCCGAGGTGCAGCAGCGTCAGCGCGGGCTTCCCCGCCATCCGCCCGTAACCGTCGGCCGCGCCCGTGCAGACGCCTTCGAAGAGACCGAGCACCGAGCGCAGCCCCGGCACCGCGTCGAGCGCCGCGACCAGCGGCATCTCGGTCGTCCCCGGGTTGGCGAAACAAACTTCAACCCCGGCCGCCGCGGCAGTACGCAGTAGACTCTCAGCACCGTTCATCGCGATGCCGATGATAAATGGTAACCGGCGGATTGGCCAAGAGGCAGGTCGCCCGATCGGAGATCGTCAGCGCGATAGCGATCAACTGTTCAGTGATGGTGGAGACCGTACTGCGCTGCAGCCCGGAATAGCGGGACAGCTCGGCGCGCGAGATCGGCTGGTGAGTGCGGATGAGGTTAAGGATGATGCGCCGATTAATATCGCGCGCGGTCTCGCTCGTCGCGACCTGAAAATTGGATAAATTGATTTTGCGCAAAGCCTTTGCAATTTCGGGAGGGAAGACCCTGGCACTCGGCCCTGAGAGGCCAGTTGATGACCACCATCGCGCTAATGCATCATTCACGGCCCAGCCATGCCGCGTCCCCCTCGCCACCGGCCACCTGAAAATTGTGAGCCCCATCTCTCTCAAAGCCAACAGGTTAGACCTGGGCATTCGACAACCGTTCGTGCGGAAAGTTCAGCAAAAACCCCGTTGACAAGCACACTTATCGGGGATAAGGTTGTGGCCCCGAACTAAATTAGCGATTGGCTGTTTCATCCCCCATTTCAACCGGCGAGGACTGAACTCAGGGCTGTTCCACCGGAACTGGCCCCAGTGTCTAGCGCAGACCATCAGCTTGACGCCTGAGCTATTAAGCCTACACAACCGACTGGCGAACTAGCGAGCGCGCTATGGCACTGCCCTCTTGCCTTCACGAGGCCAGCAATCTGGCGCACCATTGCCGGGACCTTGAAAGGAAGGGTCACATGTTTCAATTAGCCAGAGAATTTCCACGCCATCTCAAGGGCCATGGCGACCGGCGGCTCGTTAAAGCGGCTCAGCCATCGCTCTCTAAGCTTGTTGCCGGAGGCATGGCCGGGGCGCTCATCCTCACCCTGACCTCGCTCGCTCTGCCTGACACCACCCACGCGCAGGTTCTCTACGGCTCGCTCACGGGCAACGTGACAGACCAGGCGGGGGCGGCCGTGGCGGGGGCCAAGGTCGAGGCACTCAACCTCGCCACGAACGTCACTAAGGAGACGACCGCCAATGAAAGCGGCGTCTACCAGTTCAACGACCTGCAGCCTGGCGTCTACCAGGTGACGATCACAGCCGCGTCTTTCCAAACCCTGGTGCAGAAGGATGTCCGAGTCGAGGCGAATCAGGTCCGCCGGCTTGACTCCCCGCTGCAAGCCGGGGCGGTGACCGGGACGATCGAGGTCACCGCGTCCGCCGCGGCTCTCCAGACCGACCGGGCCGACGTCAACGTGGGCATTACGGAACGGCAGATCAACAACCTGCCGCTCACCGGCAGCCTCGGGCGCAATTACCAGAGCCTGATCTCGCTCGTGCCCGGCTCGGTCAACGCCGGCGAGCAGAACTCCGCCGCCGGCAATCCGCAGCGCTCCATTTCATTCAACGTCAATGGCGTCTCGCGGCTGCAGAACAATACTCGGATCGATGGCTCGAGTATCGTTTATCCGTGGCTGCCGACCAATACGGCCTACGTGCCGCCGGCCGAGGCCATTCAAGAGGTGAACATCGTCACCAACTCCTTCGATGCCGAACAGGGGCTGGCCGGGGGCGCCGCCATCAACTTGACCATCAAGTCAGGCACGAATAGTTATCACGGCGCCGGCTGGGTCTATGACACCAACAGCGCGACGCAGGCGCGCAATTACTTCCAGACCACGCCGCAAGTCCCCAAGAACATTCTCGTCCAGTATGGCTACGCGGTGGGCGGCCCGATCCTGAAGAACAAGCTCTTTTTCTTTACCGATCTGGAGCGCACCACGCAGCGCAATTTTGCGCGGGTCCAGACCTATAGCCTACCGCCGGCCAGCCTGCGGCCCGACGCGCAGGGGAACGTGACGTTTCCCACCGCGGCCAACGGCGGGGCGACGATCTACGATCCGACATCCAATCCGGATCCGGCGCTGCGGACGTCGTTCCCGAATAATGTGATCCCGGCGAGCCGCATCGATCTGGCGGCGTTGGAACTGATCCAGCGCTTGCCGCTGCCCACTGAGCCTGGCTTCAGCAATAACTTCACCCCGACCGGTGTCGCGCAGTTCAACCGCACCAACATCGACGGCAAGGTCAACTACAATGCGGGCGGCAGGCTGACGCTCTTCGGGCGCTACAGCATTTCACCCACGCTGATCATTGATCCGCCCATCCTCGGCGAGGCGGTCGGTGACGCGCTCAACGGTGGTCAATTAGGACGCGCGCCCGGGCGCGTGCAGATTGCCGGCTTTGGCGGGACCTATACTTTCAGGCCGAATCTCCTCTTGGACGCCAACCTCGGTTACACGCGCCAGCGGCTCGGCGCGGAAGGGCCAGACATCGGGACGAACTTCGGCCTTGATGTGCTGAAAATTCCAGGGACGAACGGGCCCGACCGGCTGCAGAGCGGCGTGCCGTTTTTCGCGGTCAGCGGCTTCGCGAATATAGGCAACTCGAACACCGGCAATCCCTTCCTCTTCCGCGACAATCAGTACGTGGCGTCGGCCAATCTCTCCTGGCTCAAAGCCACACACTCATTCCGCTTCGGCCTGGACTACCAGAATCAGCAGCTCAATCACTTCCAGCCGCAGGGCGGCACCTTCCAGACGGCGCGCGGCACCTTCCAATTCAACGGCAACGCGACGCGGCTGCAGAACGGGCCGACGCCGGCCGACACGAGGTTCAACGCCTGGGCCGACTTTCTGCTCGGTTTGCCCTCGGCCGCCGGCAAGGTTGACCAACTCCGCAACCCGAATTCGCTGCGGATGGAGACGTATTCCCTCTACGCGCGCGACCACTGGCAGATCAACCCCAAGCTGACGCTCAGCTACGGGCTGCGCTGGGAGCGCTATCCCTTCCCGACGCGCGATGACACGGGCGTTTCCCGCTTTGATCCTGATACGGGGCTGGTCTACAACGGCGGCCTCGGCGGGGTGCCGGAGGACACCGGAGCCAGTTCCGGACACGGCCAATTCTTGCCGCGCATTGGCATCGCCTATCGCTTGGAGGAAAAGACGGTCGTGCGCGCCGGCTACGGGATGTCGGCCGACCCGAGGCCCTTCATCGACTTTCGGAACTCATACCCGATCGTCAACGCCTACGCCATGCCGCAGATCGGCGGCAACGCTTTCATCCCGGTGACTACGTTGCGGCAGGGCATTATCAACACCGCCGCAGTCCCTGACCTCACGCAGGGCACTCTCCCTTTACCGGCAAACACGGGGACGACGACCTACCCGAAGGACGCGATGCGCAAGTACATCCAATCCTGGAACCTCACGGTCGAGCGTGAGCTGCCCTGGAACTTCATCGGACAGGTCGGCTATGTCGGGACACGCGCGGTCGGGCAGATGGGCTTCATCAACATCAACGCCTCGGCGCCCGGCACCGGGACGGCGGGACGGCCGCTGTTTGTGCGCTTCGGGCTGACGCAGGACATCAATGACATCCTGCCCTACATGACCACCACCTACGACGCCTTTCAGACGCAGCTCACGCGACGCCTGGCCACTTCGGTCTTCGGGGTGGTCTATACCTTCTCGAAGGCGATCAATTTCGCCGATAACGATGCCAATCCGCGCATCCAGTTCTACCCGGACGCGCGCCGCAACCGCGGCCCCGCGGGCTACGACCGGCCCCACAATCTGCAAATCTACGGCGTCTGGGATTTGCCCTTCGGCCGCGGTCAGCGCTGGGCGAGCGAAGGCATTGCCAGCTGGTTGCTGGGCGGCTTTCAAATCAACGGCGTGCTGAGCCGCACGAGCGGCGCGCCGATTTATGTCGTTCAAGGTAATGCCGGCAACCTCAATGCGCTCGGCAGCGGGCAGGTGCCCGATCAGATCCAGGCCGAAGTGGAGGTCTTCGACAACAGTTTGAAAGGTACTCCCCCGCCCGGCGCCGATCCGGGCCGCTACCGCTACTTCGACACCACCGCCTACGCGCCCGTCAATATTCCGGCTGGCCAGCCGCAACGCTTCGGCAACGCGGGCAGAAACAACCTCCGCGGCCCGGGATTCTTTAATCTGGACCTGGGCCTCTTCCGGACATTTTCCTTGACGGAGTCCCTGCAGCTGCAGTTCCGCGTGGAGGCGCTCAATGCGCTCAACCATCCAAACTTCGGCAATCCCGGAGCCGACATCTCGAGCGCCGGCTCGTTCGGCTATATCACGTCGACCACGGGTCAAGGCTCGCGCATTTTCCGCGGTGCCATACGCGTCTCCTTCTAAGGCGCCGGCGGCATTTGTGGCCTGGGGGTGCTTCCGCAGATTCCGTAATTAGACGGGGAGCAAGAGACCGACGACAACACCAGGCAGCTCGTATGACTACACCAGCGTCGATCGTTTCTTCCATGTTGGCTGCCGCGATTTTCATGTCCGGCATCTCTCTGGCGCAGACAACGCGTCCCGACAGGATAACAGTTCTCAAGTCAATCGTGAGCCTGGCCCAGGGTAGCAGTTCCGGCCAAGGGAAAGCTGTCGGTCCGGCTGATCAGCCGGCCCCACGAAACGACGACGCGACGTGGGCGAGCAAGCACATTGAGCTGGTCGAAAAAGCAAAGCAAGGTAACATAGACCTCTACTTCGAGGGCGACTCCATTACCCGCAGGTGGGAAGCCACGCACAAGGCCAATTGGGATCAAAACTTCGGCGGCTGGAAGGCTGCCGACTTCGGCGCCGGCGGCGACCGCACGCAGAACGTGCTCTACCGCCTCCAAAACGGAGAATTGGACGGCGTCCACCCGAAGGTGGTCATTTTACTGATTGGGACTAACAACGTCGGCTTTACCCCCCCTGGCGGCAGTGATGAGGCCCTCGTTGCAGATGTTACTAAAGGCATCAAAGCGTGCCTGGATGTTATCCGGCAAAAAGCTCCCAAAGCTAAAATCCTGCTGATCGGCATCACCCCTCGCAACACAAACGGCAGCACCGCCCTGATGCCCACGATCGACAAGATCAATAACCGGATTGCCAGGTTCGCCGATCACAAAACGATCAAGTTTCTCAATATCAACGACAAGCTCGCTGACAAAGACGGCAAGCTATACGAGGGCATGACGGATGATGGTCTGCACCTCACGGACAAAGGCTACCAGGTGTGGGCAGATGCCATGAAGCCTATCCTCACCGAATGGCTCGGTCCGCCTGCGAAGATGTAAGCTGCAAGGGGAGCGCCGGGGAACGTCAATTGAGCCATCACCATCTTTCAAAGATGACGGTAAAAAGGGCATGGCCTAAGCGACAGGTTAGTGCCATGACCGCCGTCTATGCTCTGATGGCTATCTGCGTGACTGCCATCTGTGGCGTGCAGCAGGCGCTGCTTCCGCACCTCCGCAAACAGGGAGCCGCGACGCAGTTGGTCGTGGACGGCAAGCCTTTTCTCGTTCTCGGCGGCGGTCGGGCCGGATGAGTTTATCTTTGCGGGGACGGGCCTGGTCGTCACCTTCGAGGCCAACCCGCCGGCGGAGACCATCGTCGGCATCCTTTCCGTGCAAGAGGGAGAATATGTGCGTGGTCAGTGGACGCCCGGCCGTTGGCTGAACGGCGATCAAACTCATCAAGGCCGTCATCTGCGCTTGGAGCCGGGTAGGTTCGGCATCCAGCGCATCAAGCTCTATCGCTACGGTTGAGGCTCGGCAGATGTTGAACCTAAACGGAAGGCGAGATTTGTGGGGCAAGGTGGCATCTTGCGCCGGTTGCCGCGGCGATGATGCAAGATGCCATCTTGTGCCACAGCCACCCGACTGCGCAGTTACAAAGGAAGAAAATGAAGTATAGCGTGCCGCGGCAGCCACCGCTTCTTTGCCGCGGACGCCCGAGTCGCGGCGATCGCGCCGCTCTATCACGTCCCGCTCATGACTCGGCAAGACTGGCGCATGCGTCGATCCTCTGGGATACCTGGCCCGCCTCTCGGTTCGCGCCGCGCAGGTCCCCCCTCACTTGAGCATCGTCGTCGGGTCGCCGAGCAGCACCCAGGTCCGCCGCACGTCGCGATCTCCGACCGCCGCCTTCGCCCTCGCCGTCGCCTCCCCGAGCCTCCGCACTCCCCCGCCGTAGATCAGCCGATAGAGCTCCTGGTTCAGGACCGCCTGATCGCCCGGCCCGGTCATCCCCGTCGAGGCCCAGACGCCCGCCGCCCCGCCCACGGCCTTGAGCAGCACTTCCCCCAGCGAGTCGACGGCCGCGTCGTGAAAGTACCCGTTGAGACACGTCATCATGACGAAGACCGACGGCCGCTCCCCGTTCGCGAGCCCCGCCGCGTCGCCCGCCGTCAGCAAATTGCCCCGCCAGAAATCGACCGACCCGTGCCCGGTGTAGTTCACCAGCCGCGGCCCCGCGTTGAGTCCCTCGATCAACTGCGCCCTGGCAGTCGCGTCGTCGGTCTGCCCCCGCCTGATCTCGCGCACCTCGGCTCCCGCCGGGAGCAACGAGCCGAGGGCCGCGTTGGCCCCTTCGAAGTCGAAGCCGTCGTTGCGGTCGGCCACCAGCAGCAAGCCCGCCCCCCCCTCCGAGGACTCATAGCGCGCAATCTTGGCCACCACCCGAGCCGCCTCCTCGGCGGTGAGCACCGGCAGCCGGCCGACGGCCAACTCCGGCAACCCGTCGCCGTCGAAATCCGCCAGCCAGTCATCCGAGGCCGCCTCCATCGTCGCGGTGTCGATGAGCCCGGTCGGCACCACGTCGCGGTCCCCGCGCCCGAGGTAACCCTTCGGGTCGAAGCTCGCGTCACCGGCGAGCAACAGGTAGCGCGGGGAGCGGCGCCACATGCCCTGCGCCTCGGCCAGGAAATCCTTGATCGCCTGCGGCCTCTTCTGCCCGAAACTGTACTCGTCGTAGAGATCTTCGACCTCCACCACCGCGACGCTCAGACCCTGGCTTTGCCGCAGCGCGAGGAGCGGCCCGAGCGCCTCCTTCAGCTCGCGCCGCGTGACCACAATCAGGTCCGCCCCCTGGCTGTGTTGCCGCCAGCCCGAGGCATGATTAAGCGCGAGCGAGGCGGGCTTGCGCGCCCGGTCCGGGGTCAAGGCGAGCAGTGTCCGCGGCCCCGCGACGTTGACTGTGACAGAGTAATTCCCATCCTGCGACTCGATCTTCCCGGCCAGCTCCACCGGCGCCCCGGGCCGGGTGATGTCGAGGACGCGGACCTGCCCGCCGCCGAAGCCTGAAATCGTCTGCGGCCCGGCGGTCCCGACACTGAGCAGTAGCTCCCCCTGGTCGGCCGTGTAAGTGCGCTGGTAGGTGAGGCGCAAATAATCGACTAGCGAGATGTCGCTCGGGCCGGCCTCGCCCGCAAAGGCGATGACGTTCTCCCCTTCGCGCAGCGCGCCGGCGGACAGCCGCAGCCGCTCGGACTTCCACCCGCGCCCCTCAAGGCTTACCCTCCCGGCCTCGGCCCCGTTGACCGAGACCTTGACCTGATGGGGCAGGTCGGTCACGCCCTGGAGTGCGACCTCCAGCTCGGCGCCGGCCTCCGTCGCTAGATCAAGATGGGTCAGGGTCATGCTCTGCTCGACCGGCTGACTCGTCACCACCCGCCCGAAAAAGTTCTCTCGCTCGCCATTGACGAGGGCCGCGAAGTAGACGCTCCGCTCACGGCTTTCGACCGTGTAAGCGAAGCTCGACGCCCCGCCCGGCTCGGCCTCGGCCGAGAGCGTCCCCAACCGCAGGCCGCGCGCCCGGCCCCCCGCCAGCCAGTAGGTGCGCGCCTCGGTGTAGGGCGAGTCGATGCCCTGACCGTAGAACTCGACGCCGTCTTCGGGGTCGAGGCGGCCGTCATCTTCGCCGGTGACCAGGAGGGGGACCTCGGCCCCAGCGAGGTAGAGGTGCAGCCGCCGCGGGTCGACCTTCGCATCCAGCCCGGCGGCGACGAGGTCGGGCTGCGCGATCCGGTACCACCCGTCCTCACGCACGCCGATCTTGAGCGCCGGCCCGGCGGCCAGCATTTGCTGCTGCCGGGCGCGGAGCGCCGCGCCGGGATCGCGCTCACCGGCCCCGGCCAGGCTCAGGGCCTGAGGCCGCGGCCCCGCGGCCGATTTCGTGGTCGCCATCTCCGGCTCGCGCAGAACGGGTCTGACCATGGGGCGGCCTTGGCCGAGGCGGCCGAGCGCCGCCGCCCGACCCTCGGCCGGCGGCGGGCCGTCGACCGCTCGCGGGCTGATCGGGCCGTGCATAACTCGCTGCCCGTTGAGGTCGATTTCCTCGAGCCAGTAGCTGGCCTCGGCGGCGGCGGCCTCATCCCACCAGGCGTAGGAGCGACCGGCGGTGAGCGCCGGGGCGTTGGTCATGAGGGCCGAGCCGGCGACCAGGTCAGGCGTGAGGAGCGTGCGTTGCCCTTTCAGCTCGCGGTAGAGGTTGAAGCCGAGGTTGTCGGCCTCAAAGCCCGTCTGCCAGCGGAGGAAAACGCCGCCGTCGTAGCCCGCGGCGGAGAACTCGGCCAGCTCGGCCGCAGTTGGGCTGAGGACGGTGATGCTCGCCGCGGCTGTGCCGCCCGGACCGCTCTCGGTCGAGGTGATCGCGCCGGTCGTGTTGTTCTTGACGCCCGCGGTCGCGCCGGTAACGTTGATCGTGAAGGTGCAGGAACTGCCTGCGGGGCGCGTCGCGTTTAGCAGACTGAGCGAGCCGGTACCGGGGGTCGCCGTGACCCCCACGGTGCATGATCCGGTCAAGCCATTCGGGGTGGCGATGATGAGCCCCGCCGGCAGCGGGTCGGTGAAGCTCACCCCGGTGAGTTGCGTCCCCGGGTTCGGGTTGATGAGCGTAAAGGTCAGACTCGTCGTCCCGCCCATGGGGATCGTCAGCGCGCCGAAGGCTTTGCTGATCGTCGGCGGGAGGAGGACCGTGGTCACGGCCGCGTTGGTCGTCACGGGAGTAAAGCCCGTGCCTGAGACCGTCCCCGTGTTGGAGACCTGAGTGGTACCCGGGGTCACCGGGTTATTGATCGTCGCCTGGAACGTGAGGGTGACGCTCTCGCCCGGCGGGATCGTGCCCAGAGGTTGGTTGATCGTCTCGCCCGCGAGCGCCGGGCCGGCACTCGCGATCCCGGCGGGACTCGCCATCGCGCGCCCGGCCGCCCTCCTCAAAGGATTGCCCAGAGTGTCGTTCACGGGCGCGGCGAAGGCGGTTAGGGCGGGGCGCCCGCCCTGGGCTGAACTCCTCTTTAGCATGCGCGCCGAGATCTGGCCCCCGCCTCCCCCCTCGATCGGTTGCGCGAGGGTCGGGGCGGCGGCGCAGGTGTTATTCTCGACCACCGTGATGGTGCCGGCTGCGGCTGTTGTGGAGGCGGGGTTATTGGTCGCGAGCACCGTCGCCGGGGGCGATGCCAGCGCCGCCGCCCCCCGCTCGAGGTTAAAAGTGGTGCTCCCGAGCACGCTCCGCTGCGCGCGGATGCCAACCCCGCCAGCGCTGCCGGCGCTGGTGTTCGAGGAGATGCGCGCACAAAGCGTGCCGGCATCCTGCGAGAGCACGCGGATGCCGTCCACCAAGGCCGACGCCGGGGCGCCCACGCTGTTATTGACGAGGGTCAGGCTGAGGTTGGATGAAGCATTGCCCTCACGCAGCTGGACGAAGATGCCTTCCAACCCGAAGCCGGCGCTCACGATGTTATTCTGAATCGAGACGTTTAAGCGCTGGGCGGTCGTACCGCCGGTGCCGTCCGAAAGCGCCACAATGCCGTCGCCGGAGTTGCCGCCGTTCGCCGCCGCCCGCGGAGTGATGTTATTCCCGGTGACGACGCCGTTGACCGTGGCGTTGCCGGTCGCCTGGACGGCAATCCCGGTGAAGGGCGTCAGGTTGATCGTGTTGTTGAGCGCCCGGTAATTGCCCGTCCCGGTCCCGTCCGCCTGCATGACAATCCCGCCGTTGCCGAAGGCGGCCCCGGCGTTGAAGGTGGCGTTCTGCACGGTCACGTTGTTGGTCCCGGTGTAGTTGCTCGCGGTGGTGACGATGACGGCCTCCTCGGCGTTCCCGTTGTGCGTGAAGGTGCCGCCGGTGATCGTCGTTGTCATGTTGGCGTTGCCGTTGGCAGTGATCTGGACGCCGTTATTGCCGTTCGGCGCGGTGTGATTTTGGAAGGTGCAGTTGCTGATCGTCAGACCGGTGAGGGTGCCGCTGCTGTTGGTCACCGAGATCCCGTCCTGGTTGATCCCGTTGAAGCTGACGGTGTTGATCGTGTTGGTCCCGAAGAGGCCGCTGAAGTTCACGCTGTCCCGGGCCGTCGTGTTGTTTACCGTATCAGTGATCGTGCTGTTGGTCAGCGAGAAGCCGGTCACGGTGACGCCGCTGATGCCATGCCCGCCCAGGTTCTGGACCGTGATTAGATTGAAGGAGACGTTAGTCACGTTGTTCAGCGTGATGCCGTCGTTGGTCGCCCCTTGAATAGTGCCGCCCGAGCCGGCCGTCGAACCGACGCCGGTCACCGAAAAGCTCCCGGTGGTGGCAGAGAGGTTAATGCCGGTGGTCGTGCTGTTGGTCGAAGAGACCGTGACAAAAGTCGCGGCGAGGTTGCCGGTCGTGAGATTGATCGCCGGTCCGCTGCTGTTGGTAACGCTGTTATCAGCGGCGGTGAAGGTGCCGAAGTTGTTTCCGGTGAGCGCCGTCCCTCCCGAATTACTGAGCGTGACGCCCCGCATCAAATTGCCCGCGGCCAGGGTGATATTGGTCACCGCGGCGGCGATCGTCGGATTGGTCCCCCCGGTCGCCGGCAGCGGCACACTGTAGGTTGGAGGGGTGAGCCCGGTGATCACCGCCAGACTGGCGGTCGCGCCCTGGCCGATCAATTTCTGATTGCTGAGCAGGGTCAGCGGCCCGGCGTAGTTCGTCGCCACCTGCCGGAAGAGGAAGATGTTATCGCCGGCCGCCGGACGATTGGCCCCCGGAGTATTGATCGCCGCGAAAGAGGGGAGGTTATTGAACGGGTTCGAGAGCCGACCGGTACCGTTGCTCGCCAGCGAATTATCGATGAACCAGATCATGCCGTTGATCGTGATCGTCACGGTTGCCGTGTTGGTCAGGCCGGTCCCGTTGCCCAGCGTGTAGCTGAAGCTATCGGTCGGCCCGCGGAAGCCGGCGGCCGGGTTGTAAGTGAAGCTGCCGTCGCCGTTGAGCGTCACCGCGCCGCCGTTCGCCGTCGTGAAGCTGCCGGCGTTGGTCACCGTGAGCGTGCCGCTCCCGTTCGGGTTGAGGTCGTTGGCGAGCACCCCCTGCCCGGCCGGGACCGAGATGCCGACGTTGCCGATCGTGGTGTAGGCATCGTTGACCGCGATCGGCGAGACGATGAGCGAGCCCGGCACCAGGGTGGTATTGGCGTCGAGCGTGTCGTTAAAGACTACGTTGGTCGCGGGGTCGGCGCCGGAGTTGCTGATCGTCACGGTGTAGGTCAGCGTCTCGCCCTGCCTGGCCGCCGCCTTGTCCACTGCCTTGGTGGCCGCAATCACCGGGACAAAGAGACTGCCGGCGCTCAAGGCCGCGCTCAACTCGCCCGCCGGTTTGAACTGCCCTCCCACATCGGGGCGGGTGAAGGGTCTTAACCGGGTAGTCCCGGCCAGACTCCCGGTCTGGCTCGGCGCCGCGATCCGCGACGGCGGGGCCGAGCCTCGGCCCATCATCAAGGCGCGGCCAGAGGTCAGCATGAGTAAGCCGAAGATGGGGATCAGGGCCGAGGCGAAGATCACGGCGCGCGTCCGCGCAGGATGGGAGATCATCTTGCGAACTCCTCGCTGATTGCTGGCAGCGGCTCAAGGAGGGGGGCCGGCTCCCCCCTCGCGGACGATAAAGTGGCTCAACTCCGGGGTGGGTAGATCCCCTGCAGCGCGATGCAGAAGTTGAGGGCCAGGTAAGGCTGCATGTTGTTATGCGGCTGACTGCCGCCGGCGCTGGTCAGCGCCTGCGGAGCCATGGAGACCAGGCCGGGAGGGCCCGGCGGCGGCGCGTAGATATTGGCGCCCCGCGCCGTGCCGAGGATGACGTTGGGGCTCGGGTCGTTGGTCTCGGCCGGGCCACCGCCAATGATCTGGTGAGTGTGCCCCGGCATCTCTGAGACCGACAGCGTGACCGCTTGCGCCCCGCCCGCCTCTCCCAATTGACGAGGCGAGAGCCCCCCCCATTGGCCGGGGTGCATGGGCGCGGCGCCCTGAAGGTTGGGCAAGCCAAAGGTGGTCTTGCCATCGCCACCGTAGGTCGTCCCGAGGAGCGAGAAGAGCGCCGTATTCTGACTGATCGACAAAAGCTGCCCGTTACAGAACGCCCACCCCTTCGGGGCGAAGTTGAAGGGGAAGATACGAATTTCAGCGACAAAGGGGTCTGCCATGATGATCTCCTTAACCCTGGCTCGGGTAGATGCCCTCGAGCGAGATGATGAAACTGACGCAGAGGAAGGGCTGCAGGTTATTGTGCGGCTGAGTGGCCCCGACGCTAGCAACGCCCGGCCCCATGGGCGCGCTCGGCCCCCCGACCGTGGTGTAGATATCCACCCCGCCGGTCGACTGGCCGGTGACGTTGCCGGCCGGGCCGCCCTGATTCCCCGCCGCTGCCGAAGCCACCATGGCATGCGTGTGCGTCGGAATTTGATTGGGGCTCAGCCTCACCTGCTCGACGCCGCCCATGGCTCCGATGACGTAGCCGCCGCCCTGGTGGATCGGCACCCGGCCCTGTAGGTTAGGCAGGTTGAAAGTCGTTTGACCATCACCGCCGTAGGTCGTCCCGATGAGATTGAAGAGCGCGTCGTACTGCGCGATGGGGAGTTGCTGACCGTTGCAAAATGCCCAGCCTAGCGGCGCGTAGTTGCCCCCGAACATCCTGATTTCACCGATGAATGGTACGCCCATCATGCCCTCCTTAATTCTGGCTCGGGAAGATCCCCACCAGCGCGATGCAGAAGTTGACCGTGAGGTAAGGTTGCATGTTCTCATGCGGCTGGCTGCCGCCGACGCTGCTCACCGCCGCCTGACTGAGCGTGGTCTGGTTCTGAGGCGACAGGTAGATCGAGCTCGTGGCACTGGCCAGGAGGTTGCTGACCGGGGCGTTGGTCGTGGCGTTGCCGCCCGCCCCCTTGACCTCGTGCGTATGCGCCGGCATCTCGCTCATCTGGAGCGTGTGCGTCGCACTGCCACCGCTCTGCCCGAGCGTGGCGCCGTTGCCGAAGTGGATCGGCACCCGGGCCTGCAGGTTGGGCAGCGCGAAGGTCGTCTGCCCGTTCCCGCCGTAGGTCGTCCCGAGGAGCGAAAAGAGCGCCTGATTCTGATTGATCGGCAGGATCTGCCCGTTGCAGAGCGCCCAGCCCTTCGGCGCAAAACCGAAGGACATCATCTTGATTTCTGACAAGAAGGGTTCGGACATAGGAAGTCTCCAGTTAGGGGGAATTGAGGTTTGAGAGTCAACGGCCCTCGCGGGTCAGACGCCGACTCACTTCCCATCACCTGCATCAGCGGAATACTGCCCTTGATCCCCTCAGCCGCGCGGAGAAAATCTCCGGGGAGTGGTTGAATGAAGCCCGATGGTTGAGATTGAAGGCAGAGACAGGCCGAGCCACCGCCCGAGGAAAGTCGTGCTAATCTGCGGGCGGTGACAAGCCCCGCTCCCAGCGCATTAAACTGGCGCGCGGATTCTATGACCTCGTTTCCGCGGAGTCAAGAATTATGATGGCGCCCCGGCCCGAGGGCACGCTCACTGCGCCGGACGCACCCGATTGAAGACGGCCTCGTAGTAGAGCCCTTGCCCGTCCCGCGCCACCGGGACCAGGAACAGATCCAGCTCCCCGAGCCGCTCGTGCTCGAGCCGATAAATGCGCTGGACGGGCGGCGCCCCGGCCGGCGCCCGGAAAAGGAGCGAGAAACTCTCCGCCTGCTCAGTCGCCCGGTGCTCCTCGACCTGGATCAGCTCCAGCTCGAGCGCCGACTCCGGATCCAAGCGCATCTGAAACTTCGTTTGTAGTTGCCCGGCGAAAGCCGAGAGGTTGAGATCATCCGCCATGCTGTGTCACCTCGCGTCATGGCCCGCAGGCCGCCACTCCATGTGCCAATGCGTGGCGCTCTCGCCGATCGGCACAAAGCCCAGTCGCTCGTAGAGACGCCGGGCGCGATTCGCCTTATCGACCTGGAGCCGCAACACGCGGCCCGCCCTCGCCGCCTCGGCCTGCAGCCCCGCGATCAGCGCGCGGCCGACGCCCGCGCCGCGCTCCGCGGGCAGCAGCGCGATGTCGACGAGCTGCCACTCCCCTTCCGCCCGCGCCACGATCATCCTCCCGACCGCCCTCCCGTCTCGCACCACGATCCGCTGCTCGGCCCCCGGGTACTGCATCCCGTAGGCCCGTTGCTGCATGGTGGACTGCATGCGGAGAAAGGTCTCCTGCTCGGCCTCGCCCCAGCCCCACGCCGCGACCTCGTCCCGGCGCGTGCCGGCGTAGACCTCGAAGAGGAACTCCTCGTCCTCAGCCCCGACGGGCCGGAGAGTAATCTGCCGGTCATCAGTCATGATCAGGCAGCGGTCAGCTTTCAGCGGACAGCGGACAGCCGAACCGGGGCGCCCTTCTGGCTGTCCGCTGAAAGCTGAAAGCTGACCGCCTCACGCAGTCGGCTTCTCCGGGGGCGGGGCGGTCGCGTGAAAATCGGCGTAGAAGCGCTCGGTGTAAGCCTCGAGTAACGACTTGACCCGCTCCGGGTCGGGGGAGGCGACGACCAGCCCCGCATGGTGGCGCTTGTTCATGCGCCACCAGATTTCCGGGTCCCGGTAGGCCGAGGTGTCAGGCCACTCCTGCCGGGCCAGCGAGATGATAATCCCGGCATAGTCTTCGCGCAGTTCGGGCAGGCGGTAGGGGCGGCCGGCGGGCGCCGTCTCGATCTTCGCCCACTCGGCCCAGAGGTTGAGTCCGGTCGCCGCCTCAACCAGCTCGGCGATGTTCGCGCCGCCGACGCGCGCCGCCGTCTCGAGGAAGTAGAACCGCCCGTCCTCGCTCCCGCGGATGAACTCTGTGTGCGTCACCCCGCGCACCAGCCCGAGGGCGCGCACCAGCTCGCTGGTCATCGCCCGCAGCGCCCGGGACTCGTCCGCCTCGCGCGGCAGCGTCCGCGAGGTGAAAATCCCGCCCTCGTGCATGACCTTCATCGGCGGCTGGCCGTACTTGTGCGCCGCCGAGAAGAGCACCTCGCGCTCCGAGATGATCGAGTCGACATGGTAGATCTCGCCCGGGACGAAGCGCTCGAGCAGGTGGTGCGACTGCTCGTCGCCGAGCTCGTCGAGCCGGCGCCAGAGCCCCTCCGGGTCGTGAATCTTTTTGATCCCGATGGCCGAGGCCGAGGAGCGCGGCTTGAGCACCCACGGCGGCGGGACGCGCGCCATGAACTCGCGCAGCCGGTCGTAGTTGAGGACCGGGGCGAAGTCCGGGACCAGGACGCCGCTCTCCTCGGCCTGCAGGCGCATGGCCAGCTTGTCGCGGAAGTGGCGGCCCGTCGTCTCGCCCATGCCCGGGATGCGCAGGTGCTCGCGCAGCGCCGCCCCGGTCTCGATATCGAACTCATCGAGTGCGACGATCCGGTCGATGACCCGCGACCGCGCCAGGTAACTGACGCCGTTAATCACGTGCTCGCGGTTGGTCAGCTCCCCCATCATGTGGAATTCGTCGATGCTCTCGTGCGGCCACGCGGCGTCGGCCAGCTTCTCGACCGTCAGGAAGAGGACGCGCCACCCCTGCCGCTTGCACTCGCGCATGAAGTCCTGGCCCTTCTCGTAACTCGAGATGCAGAGAATCGTCTGCTGCCGCGATTCGGACATGGCGCTCACTCCCGGGGTGTCATTGAGGTGGTACCGCGCGCCGCAGCTTACCACGGGCGGGTCAGACAGGGCGAGATCCGCGGCCGTCACCCGTCACTCTTTATGGGCTGGCACACGCGAAGCTGCCTGCCTCGTCGTGGCTGCCAGTCCCCTTGTACTTTGCGACTTGCGGGTAAGGGCACAACAATCGCGTCCGCGTCACCTTCCCGCCGCGGCTCTGCGAGGCCGTCAGTTGCCCGGGCGCGACCCCGCGCTCGACCCACTCTGCCAGCGGGGTCAGGGCGTCGAATTCATCCGTGCCGACGCCGCCCCGGCAGTGGGCCATCCCGGGAACCATGAACAGCCGGAAGAAGTCATTGGTTGACGGCCCCAGCCGGGCGCCGACCCGCTCGTAATAGTCGATCCCCATAAGCGGATTGAGGGCGGTGTCGGCCCACCCGAAATACATGACGATCTTGCCGCCGCGCGCCTGGAAGCGGGAGAGGTCCGGATTCTTCGCGTCGAGAATGCTGCTGATGGCCTGCAGTTGCCCGGGGTCCCGCTCGAAATCGAACGACTTCAGGTCGTACCCCGGATCGGGCTTCGGCGGTGCCAGATACCGAAAGAACGTCTCAGCGAAATTGAGCGAGATGGTGCGCCCGCCGGGCACGACGAGCCAGCGATCCCACCCACTCTGCTCCGGCATGCCGATCTCGGCGCCGACCGGCTGCCCCCAGAAAAGGCGCCGGCCTCCACTCTCCGCCCCGCGGTAAATTGCCCCGAGTGAGCGCGCCTGGGCCGCCGTCAAGCAGCCCGGACCGTCAGCCCCGCCGGCGCAGAGCGGCAAGTCCCGTTCGGGATCGAACGCGCAGCGTCGCGGGTCGGCGATCAGACCGTCCGTCAGGCCGTCGGCGCCGTCGCACTTGTCGTAGACGCGCTGGGCAACAATCTTCAGCTTCTCCGGCGGGATCGGGGCGGCGTCGAGCGCGCGGGCGTTCCACACGTAATTGGTCATGGTGCCCGTGAAGTCGAGCACCGGCGCGCCGACAACGATGCCGTCGAAGTCCTCGGGGAAGCGCTGCGCTGACATCAGGCCCTGCCGGCCGCCGGTCGAGCAGCCGTCAAAGTAAGATCGGGAGGGGGCGGCGGCGTAGTACTCGCGGATGACCCGCTTTGAGGTCTCGGCCGTCACGTGCACGGCGCGCCAGGCGTAGTCGAGCAGCTTCTGCCGGCTGACGGCGAACGAGCCGAGCGGCTCGACGACAGCGTCATGCCCGGTGTTGGTCTGGGCGACCGCGAATCCGCGCCTGAGCGCCGCCCGCCGGGTATTGACGCGCCCAGGCGACGAAAGATTCTCGCCCGCATAACCGCCGTTGCCGAACATATAGAAGCGGCCGTTCCAGGACGTCGGCAGGCTCAACTCGAAGCGCACCTCCGGCAGAATCTGCCCCGTCAGGTGACAGTGTTCGGGCACCTCGCCGGCCGCCGGTTCCAGCGCGGCCGTCTCCACCGAAAACTCATACCCCGTCAGGCTCACCAGCGCGCCACAATCCCGCTTCGGCTTGAGGGGAGGCTTGTCATTGAGCGCCGAGTTCCAATTCCTGAACTGCGACCCATTCTGCGCCCGCGCCGCCGGAACAAGTGTCAAGCCGATGACCGGTAGCAAAACCATCATGGCGGAAAGGCGCCACCCCTTCTGACGCTGCGAAAAAACCCTGTTCCTCATGGATTCCCCCAGCGCATCCCGAAGTTAATCCCCGACGTGGCTGCTCATCTCGCGGGACGCCGAGTCAGGTGTCTCAGCCGTCGAATCGGACCGAACGTGTGTCACGCTCTTCGCCGGTCGGCACGCACAACGGCCCATAGAGCGCGGGGCGGCGCGCCCGCAACCACCTCCGCCCGGAGGATGTCGGGAGCGCCTCGGCGTCGAGGTCGGCGACGACTATATCGTCACCGGCCTTCCCCGTCTCGGCTAAAATCTCGCCGTAAGGGTCAAGGATCATGGCGTTCCCCGTGCGCACCTCGTCGTCGTCGGCGCCCACCCCATTACTGAAGATCAGAAACATGCCGTTGTCGTGAGCGCGGGCCGGCAGCCAGCGCATGAGCCATCCCCTTCCTTTCGGACCGCGGAATTCGGCCTCGACCGCGGCCGGGTCTTCGCCCCGCCGCTCCCATAGCGCCGGATCGATCGCTCCCATCGCTCGCGGGCTCCGCGACCTGCAGCCCCCAGTCTGGTGCGGGGCGAGCAGAATCTCTGCCCCCATCAAGGCGGTGATGCGCGCGTTCTCGATGATGTTGTTGTCGTAACAAATGAGGACGCCAACCCGGCACCCCTGCGGCGTGTCGAAAACGGTGTAGGCGCTGCCCGACTTGATGTCCGGGCTCTCGAAGGCGTGAAGCTTACGATGGCAGGCGGTGCGGCCGTCCGGCATCGCCACGACGTAACTATTGTAGAGCGATTCGTCCTCCGCGCGCTCGATTAGGCCGGCGCCGACCGTCATCTGGTGCTCCGCGGACAGGGCCAGCAGTAGCTCGGTCGAGGGCCCCGCGGGGACCGGCTCGGCCAGCGCCCGGAGCGCTTCCCGGGAGAGCTTGCGGACGTGCCAATAGCCGGTGATGCACATCTCGGGGAAGGCGATCAATTCCACCCGGCGTGCCCCGGCCTCCCGGACGAACGCCCGGATTTTGTCGAGGTTGGCCGGCTTATCACCTGCCACATGCTGAAACTGTACCGACGCGGCGCGGATGTTTTTCATGGCCATCGAGTCAGGAGGCCAGGGTGTCTAAATCTCGGCAGACAGCGCCCGGCGCCCTGATCGGCCGGGCCGGCTCGGGACCTGTGGCTTTCGGAGGCGAGCACTGTCACTTACTGTTGAGGGCAGCGATGCGAGCGGCGAGCCGCCCAGACTCGTGACAAGTTCGGCATGTGATGCTGGTGGCGGCGGCAGCCTCGGGGTTCCTTTTCCATTCCTTCGCCACTGGCTCGTAGGGGGTGTCGCGCAGGAGCTCGAGTATCTTGTCGAGGTACTGTGCCATCTCTTGGGCGCGGCCGGTCCGCTGGGCCGACTGGGCGAGACCGGCCAGAAGCTCGCCCCGCAGATGCACAGGCAGTTTCTCGACAACTGGAGCCTGCTGCTTCCAGAGCGCCTGGTAAGAGTCATAGGCTTGTGACCAGGCCGCGGCTCGATTTTCCTTCGGCAACCGGTCACCCAAAATCGCGTAGGTACCTCCGGTAATTGCGGTGACTCCGCCGCCCCCCGGGTCAAGCTGGTAAGCCTGCGAGAAAAGATCGAGCGCCAAGCGATAATGGTGCTGAAACTCACCGGCGCGGTCCTTCTCGTGGGCTCGCACGGCGCGGTAAAGGGTTGCCGTGCCTCTCCACGCCAGCAAATTGGCTTTTTCGGAGGGACGGTTTTCGAGCAGTAGCTGAATGTTCTTTTCTCCTCTGGAGAAACGCTCCAGGTCATCGGCCAGGAGACCGGCGAAGATATCCTCCCGAACGAGGGCGTGAACAGAAAGTCGAGAGTCCGACAGCGGCGGCTCTGGCGACTGTGCCGCTGCCACAGTCAGGAACACAACCGCAAGCAAAGTCCGGTTGATGGGGGACATGGCTCGCACCTCCCTAGAGTGAAAGTCCGATTTCTAAATCCAGACACATAACTTTAGCACAGAAGATGACACCACGGGGCACACGGCAGGGCATGGAGCCAGGCATGGGCTTGGTTCGCCTGCGTGCCCTGCCGTGTGCCACGAGCTTCATGTGCCCCAATCTCGTGCGGCCCGATTTAGCATCCGCCTCGCCCGCTACCGCAGATCCTCAAGCACCGGGAAGTCTCGCCGGTACTCGAGCAGCGCGGCCAGGTCGAGGTCGGCCTCGATGACGCACTCCTCACTCCCCGCGTGGGCGAGTACGTCGCCCCGCGGGCTGACGATCAGGCTGTCGCCGGTGTAGACGTGCTCCGGGTCGCGGCCGCAGCGGTTGACGCCGACCACGTAGGCCTGGTTCTCGATCGCCCTAGCCTCGAGCAGTCGGACCCAGTGATGGATCCGCGGCGACGGCCAGCTGGCGATGACGACGATCAGCTGCGCCCCGCCCCGCGCCGCCTCGCGGAAGAGCTCCGGGAAGCGCAGATCGTAACAGATGAACGGCGCGACCCGAAACCCGCCCCAGGAGAAAAAGCACGTTTCGCCGCCCGCCGCGTAATGGCGCGGCTCGCCCCCGAGCGTGAACGGGCGCATCTTCGTGTAGCGCGCCTGCTCCCGCCCTTCCGGCGTGTAGACCACGGCCTGATTCAGCCCCCGCTCGTCGCCCGCCGAGGTGACCACGCCGCCGAGCAGGTAGACGCCGTAGTCCGCCGCCGCCCGCGCGAGAAAGTCCTGCGTCTCGCGCGATGCCGCGTCGGTCACTCCGCGGACGTTCATGCTGAACCCGGTGGCGAACATCTCCGGCAGGACGACCAGCGAGCCGCGCTCCGGCGCCGCCCCGTCCAATAGCTCCCGCACCCGGCGGTGATTGGCCGCCTTGTTCTCCCAGACGATGTCGAGCTGACACCCGATGACGCGCATGGCAATTACCCTCCCCCAGTTATCCTCCAAGGATTGCTTTCAGCCCTTTGACCAGCCGCCCGGCGCCCTCGGCGACCGTCTCTTTCCGCAGCGCCCCGTAGGCGATGCGCAGGTAGCAGCCGTCCTCCATGCCGAAGGCGCTGCCCGGGATCGCCGCCACGCCGTGCTCGCGCACCAGCCGCTCTACCAGTTCGAGCGGCGACAGCCGGGTGTCGATCCTGAGCAGGAAATAGAACGCGCCGTCGGCCGGCGGCGCGGCGCAGAAGCGCCGAACGCGGTCAAGCTCGGCGCGGACCAGCGCCCGTACCTCGGAGAGCGCCCCGAGCTTCCCGCGGCAGTATTCGGGGCCCGCCTCGAGCGCGCCGAGCGCGGCGAGCTGCGAGACGACGGGCGGGCAGATGAGGATCGTGTCCTGAATCTTTTCGACCGCCTCGCGCAGACGCTGCGGGATCACCATGTAGCCGATCCGCCAGCCCGCGAATCCGTAAGCCTTCGAGAGCGAGTAGAGCGAAATTGTGTGCGCCTCGGCGCCCGCGAGCGACCCGGGCGAGAAATGGCGCGCGCCGTCATAGGTGAAGTACTCGTAGGCCTCGTCGCTGAAGTGGTAGATGCCGCGCTCGCGGCACATCTCGTTGACCTCGGCAAGCGCCGCCGCGGAGTAGACCGCGCCGGTCGGGTTGTTCGGCGAGACGGTGACGACCGCCCGGGTGCGCGCAGTCAGCAGGCGGCGGATCGCGTCGGGCCGGAGCTGGTAATTGTCGTCGGTCGGCGCCAGGACCGGGTGGCAGCTCGCCATCGTCACCGCCATCTCGTGGTTGAAGTAGTAAGGCAGGTTGAGGATCACTTCGTCGCCCGGGTCGCAGACCGCGAGGACGGCGTTCATAAACGCCATGTTCCCGCCCGCCGTGACGACGACGCAGCTCCCGGGGCCGACCTCGATCCCGTTCTCGGCCCGGAGCTTCGCCTCGATCGCGGCGAGGAGCGCGGGGAGCCCACCGACCGGGCGGTACTTGTGATTCTCCGGGTCGTCGCCGAAGCCCGAGAGCCGCCCGAGCGCCTGCGGCGGCGGGCCGTAGGAGACCACGCCCTGCCCGAGCGAGATCGTCCCCGGGTGCTTCCGGATCAGCTCGCCGACCACGGGGATGATCGGCGACTGGACCGCCTCCATGCGCTCTGATCCGCGCGAATCCGTGATCTTCCGTCTCATCTGCGGCCCGTTCTCAATTGGTCTGCCCCCGCCGCGCCTTCCAGGCTTCGAGGTAGCGCGCCGCCTTCGGGTTGGCCGCATTCCACTTCGGCGCCTCCGCGCTCTCGGCGATCATGAGCACGCCGAGCGCGATCATGCGGTCGACCCGGGCCATGTTCTCGTAGTCAACCTTCTCCCAGTGGTCGCCGACGGCGTGGTAGTCGGGGAAGAGGAACGCCGTGCAGATCGTGTGCGCGGGCACGCCCTGGTCGGCCAGCGCCTGGTTATCGCTCCGGCCGAAGAAGGCGTCGCTGTTCCGCTCGTGCTTGTAGACCCGAATCCCGGTCGCCTCCCCCGCCGCCTTGAAGACCTCGCCTACGTCCGAGAAATCAAACCCCGTCATCGAGGCGCTGCTGACCTGCGCCCCCTCCGAATCGTCCGTCCTCCCGACATGCTCCAGGTTGACGTGCGCCACCGTCTTCTCGATCGGGAAGACCGGGCGGCGCCCGTAGTAGCGCGAGCCGAGCAGCCCCTTCTCCTCGCCGAAGAATGTCATGAAGACGAGCGTCCGCTTCGGGCGCTCTTTGAGCGTCGCGAGCGCCGCCGCGATCTCCATGACCGAGACCGTTCCGCTGCCGTCGTCGTTCGCGCCGTTGAAGATGCGGTCGCCCTCACCGCCGGGGCGCACGCCGACATGGTCGTAGTGCGCCGTGAGCAACACGTAGGTGTCTTTGAGCGCCGGGTCTGACCCGCGCAGCACGCCAATTACGTTGCGAACCTTGACCGGCTTCTCGACCGGCGCGGGGAGCTTGACGGTCATCGTCCCGACCGTCGCCCCTGGCTTCGCCGCGTCATAGAGCTTGACGACGGCGGGGTCGTGGACGGTAATCGCCGCTGGCGCCGGGGCGGCTTGGGCCGCCGGGCGGTTCTCGGGGTCTATCAGCCGGCCGGGGCCGAGGCCGCGGGCCGCGCCGGCGCCGTCGACCGCGACGACGAGTGCCGGCTTGAGCGCCCGCAACTTGTTGAGAGCTTCGTTCTGGCCGCGCGGCAAGGCGATGATCACGCCCTTCCCCGCGACCTGCGCGGGCGCGAGCGCGGCGAGAGTCGCCGCGTCTTGCAAATCGACCTTGACGAGCGGCACGCCCTTGAGATCCAGACCGGCCAGGGATTGCGCGCTGACCTGCCCGGCGCCGACGGTGATCGGCGCGATTCTGGCCCGCCGCGCCGGGCTCGGCCTGATCGTCAGCGAGAACGCGGCAGGGTTCGTCTCGGCCACTGCCCAGGCGGCCGTCTGGAAGTAACCGTCGTCACCGGCCGGCTCGAGGCCCGCGCGCCGGAACTGCGCCGCGATGTAATCGGCCGCGAGGTCCAGCCCGCGCGATGGCGTGTTGCGCCCTTCGAGCAGGTCCGAGGCGATGAAGGAGAGGTGGCCGCGCAGCGAGTCGGCGGTGATCCGCTCGAGCGCGGCCCGCGCCTCGGGCGATTGCCGCGCGCCGAGCGCCGCGGCCGAGAGCAAGACGAGAAGAAATAGTCGCCGGCGCAAGCGGCCCTCCGGAAGAATGGCCCACGGATGACACGGATTTAACGGATTGACACGGATTTCTGATCCGTGCCAATCCGCCCGATCCGTGTCATCCGTGGGCCATTCTGATTGCTGCGTTCTCAGCCCTGGTGCTCGGGGTGCGAGCAGCCCTTGAATTCCTTGAGGTAGGTATTGCCCTTGTACTGCAGATCCTTCTTGATGCCGATCTCCGAAGTGTAGTAGCCGTCGATCGTCAGGTTCTTGATCGCCTTGAAGAAGCGCTCGTCGGGCGTCTGCGGCTTCATCTCGTTCTTGCTGATCTCGGTCAAGAGCTGGGTCTGCTGCTCGGCGCTCGCCTTCGAGAAGGGCTGCGAGAATTTCGCCTGGCTCATTTTGTCGACCGACGCCAGCCCGTCGCGCCAGAGCGCCTTAGTTTCGGCGGGCGCCTCGCTGACCATGAGGTCGATGAAGGCAGGGACCTCGGCGGCGCGCGCGCCGGGCGAGTGGTCGTCGGCCGGGATGATCAGCTCGGAGATCACGTCGACCGTGGCCAGTTCCTGGGCGGTGAAGAACTTCGGCGCCGTCGGCTTCTTCTCGCCCGCCGGCTGCTTGGCCTGCCCGTGCCCCGCGTGGTCCTGCTGCGCGAGCGCGTTCTGGTTCAGGATCGGCAGACTGCCGGCCGCGCCCAGGCCGACCGCCAGCCCCTTGATCGCCTCCCGCCGGGAGAGATTCTGCTTCTCGTCTGACATAACCTGTGCCTCGCGTGGTTAGGGGTTAACGGTGAAGGACGCCTTTAATTATTGATCTCGGGACTCAAAAGTCAAGCGCCCGCCCGGCCGGGTCCTTGGCCGGGTCTTTCTTCCCGGGGTCTTTCTTCTCTGGCTTCTCAGGGTCTTTCTTCTCTGGCTTCTCAGGGTCCTTCTTCTCGGGGTCTTTCTTCTCTGGCTTCTCAGGATCCTTCTTCTCGGGGTCTTCTTTATAGTCCTTGAGCCATTCGACGTCGATCGCCTCGGCCATGCGCTTCTCCTTCTCCTTGACGAGCCACGCGCCGCGGGCGTTCCAGCCCTCGCCGCCCTCGGGCTGGGTGTGGCAGAAGAGGCAGTCCTTGGCCCCGAACTTCATCGCCTGGCGCAGGAAGGGCGGGTAGGCGACGGCGCTCGTGGCCGAGCCCACCCCGGCTGCGAGCGCGGCCACGGCAAGAGCGAGTTTAATTCCATTCTTGGTCATCTGGCTTAACTCCTAATTTCAAGATTTCGGAAACAGCCGGCGGAACAGTTGCCGGCGCCCGAGGTCGTCGGGCGCGAGCAGGACACGCGAGAAGCACTGCCCGGCCACGCGCCGCAGGTCGTCGAGCCACGCCGGCTCGACGAGGTAAAAGCCCGGCGAGTCCGCCTCGAGCCGGCGCCCCGGGAACTGGTGCTCCCACTCGACCATGACGGCGTTGCGCCAGAATTCGTTACGCCCAGTGATCTCGACCCTGATCCGGCTTGCCATCGCAGGCGTGCATCTTAATACTGCCCCAGGGCGGAGGCAAGCGCCCTTGATCGCCCCCCAAACCTTGTGCTAGGGTGGCGGGCGTTAGCGCTCCCGACTCAAGCGATTATTCCCGATCAACGCACTGACCGCGGAGGCAGCTCGCGATGCCTAAGATTTATGACGCCATCATCATTGGCTCCGGGGCCTCGGGCGGCATGGCCGCCAAGGAACTGACCGAGCGAGGCCTGGAAGTCATCGTCCTCGAGGCCGGCCCGCCGATCGACCCGCAGCGCGACTTCGCCATGAACAAGTTCCCTTACGAGTCGATGTACCGCGGCTTCGGCCCCCCCGGCTGGAAGCAGAGGGAACAGTGGATGCAGGACACCGCCGGCGAGTTCAGCCGCCACTTCTACGTCAAGGACACCGAGCACCCCTATACGACCGACCCGGGCAAGCCCTTCCTCTGGGTGCGCGCGCGCGTCGTCGGCGGGAAGACCTTGCACTGGGGCCGCCTCTCGTGGCGCCTCTCGGACCTCGACTTCAAGGCGGCGAGCCAGGACGGCTTCGACGTCGACTGGCCGATCGACTACAAAGAGATCGAGCCCTACTACGACAAGGCCGAGGAGTGGGTCGGCGTGAGCGGCAACCGCGACGGTCTGTGGTACCAGCCCGACGGCAAGTACCTGCCGGGGATGAAGCTCAACTGCGGCGAGGTCATGCTCCAGCAGGGGGCCGCGAAGCTCGGGCGCGCGGCGATTGCCTCGCGCGTCGCCATGCTCACCGAGGTCCGGCCGCAGCACCGGAAGTACGGGCGGGCGCAGTGCCACTATTGCGGCAGTTGCGGCAACGGCTGCACGGTCGGCGCCATGTTCAACTCGCTCTCCTCGACGCTCCCCGCGGCGCGCGCCACCGGGCGGATGACGCTCCGGCCGAACTCGGTCGTCCGCCACATCACCATCGACCCCAACACGGGCAAGGCCCGGGGCGTTGCCTTCGTCGACCGCGTCACCTACCAGGAGCAGGAGGTCTTCGGCAAGGCCGTCATCGTCGCCGCCTCCACGCTCGAGTCGACGCGCCTCCTGCTCAACTCGAAATCGCGTCAGCACCCCAACGGCCTCGGTAACTCGTCGGGGGTGCTCGGCCACTACCTCGTCGACCACTGGGGCGGGGTCGGGGCCTCGGGCGTCTTCCACGTCCTGGCGGGGCGCGCGCCGGTCAATGAGGACGGCAAGTCGAGCGGGGTCTTCATCCCTCGCTTCCGCAACCTCGACGCCAAGTCGAAGCAGGCGAACTTCATCCGCGGGTACGGCTTCGAGTGTTTCTCTGGGACGAGCATGTTCCCGGGGGCGGCGCGGCGCCTGCCGGGCTTCGGGTCGGAGTTCAAGCGCGAGGTGCGGCGCTGGTACACGGCGCCGGTCGGGATGACGACCCGGGCCAACATGCTCTCGCGCTTCGAGAACTTCGTCGAGATCGACCCGGGCGGCGTGGTCGACGCCTGGGGCGTCCCGGTGCTCCGGATTCACATCCAGCACTCGGAGAACGAGCGCGAGATGGCCAAGGACGCGGCCGGGACGAGCGAGGAGATTTTGCGCGCGGCCGGGGCCGAGATCGTCTCGACCGGCGGGCAGATGACCGCGCCGGGGCGGATCATCCATGAGCTCGGCACGGCCCGCATGGGCTCAGACCCGAAGACGTCGGTGCTCAACAAGTACAACCAGATGCACGAAGTCAAGAACGTCTTCGTGACCGACGGCGCGGCCTTCGTCGGGGCGGCCAACCAGAACCCGACGATCACGATCCTCGCGCTCACGATCCGGGCCTGCGAGTACCTAGCCGGCGAGGCCAAGCGGGGGAATATCTGAGATCTCACGCGGAATCAGCGGAAGTTGCGGAAAGAATACCAACAAGCTTCCGCTCATTCCGCACTTTCCGCGTGTTCCGCGTGAGATTCTTGAGGGGGTGACGATGCTCACGCAGAAGAAGAGAGTCGCGGCCCGCAAGCTTTACTCGGCCCCGGGCCTGCTCCGCGGGCGCGAATTCGTCGGCGAGTTCGAGGCCCAGGGCAGGGCCTACCAGTTCACCTACGCGCCCGCCGCGGCGGCCGTCTCGGGCGGGCGGCTCGAGCTGACCGGGCGCTTCGCCGTCGGCCGGCGCGCGGTCGAGAACGTCAAGGCGACGCTCGCCGCGACGCAGGGCGGGCTCGGCGTCGCCCCGGCGCGCCCCCGATCCTTCCCCGCGCGCACGCCCTCGGACCAGGTCGGCGTCACGCCCGAGGCCGACCGCGTCGCCCCCGACGTGCTGCCGCTGACCGAGGCCACGGCCGAGCGCGGCTTCGTCGGGGTCTTGTACTTCCGCCTCTCGCCGCTCGACGGGCGTGCGCTCGGGGTCCCGCTCGACCTCGGCGGCGTCCAGCTCAACGCCCGCCTCGCGCCGACATCCGACCTCGAGCGCGAGCTGCAGTGGTTCTACTCGGAGATCGTAGCCGGGCGCGGAGATGACTACCTGGCCGAGATCAATCGCCTATTGAAGGGCTGAATCGAAGATCGATCAAACCGAAGTAGCCTTTGCATGAGCCTTCCTGATTCGGCCCGCACGGCATCCCGGTGAGGTCCACGTCCAGGAGCTGCAAGCCATCCCGGTAGCCGTGCCGGTAGGCGGCGCCGTGCTGCTGGAAGATGAGAATTCGGGGCCTGCTCCATCTGCTGCACGTTTAGCGGGGTGCACGCGTTGAGAGTCTCATGGACTACCGATGGCCTTTGTACTGCTCCCAGTCATTCTTCCTCCTCGTCTGCTCATGACTTCACCTTGACCTTCTAGGGGAAGCGTGCGAGAATACACCCCTAGAAGCGAAGAGGAGGACACTGACGTGGGCAAGAAGAAACCTGACCTGCCGCAGGGGACGCTCGACATGCTCGTCCTCAAGACGCTTAGCCTGTTGAGAGGGGGGCCGGAGTCATGGCGCGGTTGAGGACCTTGTTGGGCCGCCTGCGCGCCCTGTGGCGCGCCGAGCAGATCCACGACGAGATCGATGAG
>Ga0075421_100001145_pt1 | contig 30389 bp, 25 predicted proteins | sample SoiMetdeltSBSDD5_FD_75292 | JGI IMG/M metagenome (GOLD analysis project Ga0075421, IMG submission 75292) | Bulk soil microbial communities from a Populus tree surrounding site in Tennessee, USA - Soil MetaG P. deltoides SBSDD5 | ecosystem: Environmental > Terrestrial > Soil > Tree plantation... | reverse complement strand
CCGGCCGTCCGGCGTACTTGATGATCGTGTAGTTGGGATCGATGCCCTCTCCAGGCTCGAACGTCCAGCCGAACATCCCACCATAGAACGTGCGCGCGGCGTCGGGATCGCCGGTGATCAAGTCATGCCAGACGAACTCGCCCGGCGCCGTGGCGGCGACGACCGGCTCGCTATCGAGCGATCCCGGCGAGAAGAGCGCGGCCGAGAACAGCACGGCCGCGACACACGTAACAACGCGGAAGCGATGGCCCATGATAGGGAAACTATCGGCGAGCGACAGCCGGGACGCTATGCGCTTCCGGCACACCTCGTCATGGAAGCGTTTCGCGTGACACGGGCGCCGACGCTGCTGCGCGAGTGCTCGTGGCGTAATATCCGCTCCGCGTACGGGCGCGCAGTCCCGGTCCCGACACGTGAACGGAGACGCGTCTGAACCCGCTGCGGCCAGGTCCCGGCGAATACGCCAGCCAGTACTGCCGGCCGAGCTCCACCGCAATCTGACTGTACGTGCTCGCCAGATCGTCGTCGTGCGTCGTGGCGAATGCCCGCCCGCCGGTCTCCTCGGCCAGCACACGCAGCATGTACTCGATGCCGAGTTGCTCGCTGTTTCGAAGGTTCACCCTCGGCGACTCGGGCTCTCCCGCCATGATGGTGAACACCGTGACGGCGCTTCGCCGGGCCTCGGCGAGGACGTCGTCGAAGGTCACGCTCTTGCTGGTCGTATCCTTGCCGTCGGACAGGATGACCAGCGCCTGACGCCGGAATCGGGTCGGCTCGCGCCGCTCGCGGGCGAGGTCTCGCAGCGCGATGTACAGCGCCTCGTACAGTGCGGTTCCACCCACGAGTCTGGCGCCGCGGATGGCGTGCTCGAGCGCCGCGCTGTCGCCCGTCAGTGGCTGCGCGATATGAACGCGGTCGCTGAACAGGACGACCGCCGCGCGGTCTCCCTTCCTGAGTTCACGGACAAGGCCCATCGCTGCGTCCCGTGCGTCGTCCATCCGGATCGACATGCTGTCGCTGGTATCGAGCAGCAGCACCAGATCGAGTGGCGTGTCAGCCGTCTCGAACATCGTGACCGTCTGGAGCGCGCCCTCTTCGTAGACGGTGAAGTCCTCGATGCGCAGATCGACGACGGGTCTCCCCGCCGCATCGTGAACCGTCACCGGCAACACGACGAGCTCCGTCGCAGTGCGAAAGAGAGGCCGCGGCGAACGGTCGGCAGGGGCCTCCGGCGGCCGGGTCTGTGCGAAGGTGTGCGGCGCGCAGACCGCCCCGCACGCCAGCATGCCGGCCACGAGCCCCCACCATGGCGAACGGATGGAGTACTCAGGGGAGATTGAACCGGACGGCATATTGCACCCGATGCGCCGAGCCGTTGTTGTCACTGCTCTCGCCGAATACTTCACGGTGGCCGTAGATGTACTCGACGCCTGTCCAGGCTCTGTCGCCGAGGAACCAATAGAGCAGATTGACGGCTCCGTAGGTCAGGCGCTTGTTGATCGCGTTGGTATAGAAGGCCTCGTCGTTGGTGTCGGCGACGCTGTAGACCGCGTTGGTCGACCAGCGTTCGCGCCAGAAGTGCTCGTAGCCGCCCATGAACGCGACGCCGCCGACGGCGTGCAGCGCGCCGGTTTCGTCGGGCACGGCGGTGACGCCGCCGCGGTACCGTCCGATGCCTTCACCCGCCGTGAACACGCCGTAGATGTAGTCGCGCCCGAAGGTCGTGAACTTTGCCGATCCCATTGCCCCCCACAGCGTCACTGAATCGGGTTCGCCCTCGGTGGGCCGGAACCGCGCCGCGCCGATGAACGCCGACGTCGTGACGTGACCGCCGGGAATGTCGAACCGGAACCGTGTGACCACGTCGGGCATCGGGTACTCGGCCTTTCCCGGCGTGCTCGAGGGGATGGTGATCGCCGACTTGTTGTCCTCGACCGCCGCTGACCAGGTGATCGTCTCGCGCAGCTTCTGCGTCCAGCGTGCCTGCGCCTGGCGGATCTGCGCGAAGGCGGTCGGCGCTTCGAAGTCGATGGTGCGTGGAAGATTGTCATCGTCCATGAACGTCGACCAGGTCTGACCGGCGAGGAGGCCGTTCCAGCTGCCGTAGGCATGGCGGAGCCGCAGTACGCTGCTGCTGCCGTAGAAGTCGGTCTCGATGAACATCCGCAGCTCGCGCTCCTCGACCATCCCGCGGATGTCGAGGTTCAGTCGCGTTTCCTTGGCGTGGACGTTGGAGTTGGTCCCTTCGCTCCCGTCCACCGGGATCGTCCGCGGGTCGAACGAATCCTCCGAGCCGATCGGCTTGAAGTCGCGAATCACATCGAGCTTGATGCGTCCGCTGGGCTTGAACGTGAACGCCCCCATCTTGAACCCGTCCTGAGCCGGCGTTTCCGCCGTCTGCTCGGTCTTCTGCGGCTCGTCTGCATCGGTGGCCCCTCCGGTCGATGCGGTCGAGACCGGTGCTGCCGCTGCTTGTGCGCCAGAGGCCGGCGTAGTCGTTTGCGCGGCCGCGGCCGCCGCGCCAACGAGCAGCATGCCCACGCCGATGAGGAATCGACGGAAGAGACGTGATCGTGTGTTCATGAAACTGGCCTCGCGCTTGAGTGGTGCGATGTCGGTTTGCCGTGATTCGCCAAGTCAGATGAACAACATCGCGCCGAGCGTGCCCGCGCGCTCGACGTTGAGCCATCGTCGTGCCGCCTTCTCGGTCTCGAAGTACTCGATCGGAAGGCTGCGCACGGATTGCGCGACCATCGTCAGAATCGTCGAACGCCACTTCCGATCGCCGACGACGGCCAATCTCGTCACGCCCTCGTCGTCGTCGAGCCACAACTGCGGGTCGTCGAATGACGCGTTGGCGTTCCAGCCGGCGAACTGGTTCAGCATCACCAGCACGCGGAGCGCACCCCGGCGTCGAATCATGTCGCGAACCCAGGCGACGAGCGCGGCCTGGTCGCTCGACGTAACCAGGCCGTCGAGCGTGACGAGGAGCAGATCTGGCGGCTCGAAGGTTCTGTTGCTCACCATGCGCCAACCCTACGAGGAGCCGTCCGGCGCGGCTATGCGGATCCGGCAGCGGCCGGTCATCGGCGCGTGCGCCGGAAACGCATAGGCGGCGAAACGCGGCCGCCGATATCCTCGCCGCTGCCGACGACTTCCGTCACCGCCGCGCGTCCACACGTCCGGGAGAGCACTCATGACCACCGACACCAGCACCGCCACCGCATCCGCGACCGGTTCCGCGCCGAGGTCCACGCCATCGCGAACCGTCGCCCCGGCGCGAGCCGTCGCTCCGGCGATCGATCTCGTCGACTTCTTCTCGGCGGCAGAGGCCCGGACCGATCAATGGCGCCAGCTGTGTGCCGTCGCGCGTGCGTGGCAGGCCGCCGCCACTCAGGGCAAGCCTGACGATGCGCTGTTCGCGGAGGCGGTGAGCCTGTTCGGTCAACTGGCTCCCCTCGAGGCATTCTTCGCGTATCCGGGTCAGCGTCTGATGGGCGCGATCGAGCAGTCGCTCGCCGATCGCAACGCCGCCATCTGCGTCCGGCTGGCGCAGCACGTGTCCACGGTGCTGCTCACCGGGTCGTATCGACACGACGTCGCGGCGTGGGATCCGGTCCAGGATGAAAGCGTGGGAGCCGTTGACTTGCTTCCGCCAGACGTTCAGCCCGGCAACGGACACAGGCCGTATTTCGAGGTCCTGGCCGTCACGCCGGCCGATCCCTCGCAGTGGGAGCGGTCACGCCACGAACTGAAGCGGCTGCGCCGCGTCGACGATGCGTTCTCGTACGAGATCGTGCAGGTGGGGACGTTCGAGGATGCCGTCATCGGCATCATCTGCAATCACAACGTGCAGGCCGTGGTCATCAGAGACGGGTTCGAGTACCGATCGCGCCACGCGCTGCCGGTGCTGCACGAGTTCCTGAGCCGGCACCTGCGTGACGGCGAGTTGCGCACCGCACCCGGCGCGCTGGCGACCGAGCTGGCGCGCGCCGTCAGACGCTATCGACCGGAGCTGGATATCTACCTGCTCACCGATCGCGCCGTCGAGGAGCTGGCGGGCAGCGACGAAGCGGCGACCGTGCGCCGCATCTTTCACAACGTCGAGGAACTGATGGAGCTGCATCTGGCGATCCTCGACGGTGTCGGCGACCGATACGAGACGCCATTCTTCAACAACCTGAAAAAGTACGCGCAGCGCCCGATCGGCACCTTCCACGCGCTGCCCATCGCCCGCGGCAAGTCGGTGTTCCGATCGAACTGGATCCGCGACATGGGCCATTTCTACGGTACGAACCTGTTTCTGGCCGAGTCGTCGGCGACGACCGGCGGGCTCGACAGCCTCCTCGAGCCGACTGGAAACATCAAGCGAGCCCAGGAGATGACGGCGCGCGCGTTCGGGGCGAAGCGCGCCTACTTCGGCACCAACGGCACGTCGACGTCCAACAAGATCGTGGTGCAGGCGCTCTGCAAGCCGGGCGACATCGTGATTGTCGACCGCAACTGCCACAAGTCGCATCACTACGGTCTGGTGCTGTCCGGCGCGCAGCCGTACTACGTCGAGGCCTATCCGCTCACGCAGTATTCGATGTACGGAGCGGTGCCGCTGACGTCGATCAAGCAGGCGCTCGTCAACTGCATGGCACAGGGCACGCTGCACCGCGTCAAGGCGGTCGATCTGACGAACTGCACGTTCGACGGCCACATGTACAACCCGACGCGCGTGATGCAGGAGTGCCTGGCGATCAAGCCCGATCTCGTCTTCCTGTGGGATGAGGCGTGGTTCGGCTTCGCGCGCTTCAACGCCTTCCATCGCCGGCGGACGGCGATGGCGGCGGCGGCCACGTTGAGCGCACGCTATCGTGAGCCCGCCTACCGTGCCGAGTACGCCGCATCGGCCGCGGCGGTCGGAGCGGTCGACCCCGCCAACCCGGCATTGCTGACGGCGGCGCTGCTGCCGGATCCGGACAAGGTCCGGATCCGCGTCTATCAGACGTGCTCGACGCACAAATCGATGTCGGCGCTTCGCCAGGGCTCGATGATCCTCGTCTGGGACGACGACTTCCACACTGTGGAGGGCGCCTTCGAAGAAGCCTTCTTCGCCCACACGTCGACGTCGCCCAACCTGCAGATCATCGCGTCGCTGGATCTGGCGCGCCGGCAGATGGAGCTCGAGGGGTACGAGCTGACCATGCGTGCCGCCGAGATCGCCTTCCGGATCAGACGCGAGGTCAACAGCCATCCGATCATCTCGAAGTATTTCCACGTCACGACGCCGGCCGACATGGTGCCCGAGGGGTTCAGAGCGTCGGGCATCACCGACTACGGCCGGCCGCACTCCACCTGGAAGCAGCTGATCGATGCCTGGGACGGCGACGAGTTCGCGCTCGATCCGACGCGGCTGACGCTCGTGTGCGGTGGCGCCGGCTTCGACGGCACGCAGTTCAAGGGGCTGCTGGCCGAGCGCTTCGACATCCAGATCAACAAGACCTCGCGCAACAGCGTGCTGCTGCAGACCAACATCAACAACACCCGCAGCGACGCCGCATTGCTCGTCAAGTCGCTGGCCGATCTCGCTCGCGAGATCGAGCGGCGGCTGAAACAGGGTGGTGCCGCAGAACGCGCGGCCTTCGATGCGCGCGTGAAATCGCTGATGACCGACGTGCCCGACCTGCCGAACTTCAGTCGGTTCCACGACGTGTTCCGCGACGATCCGAAAGGTGCCGGCAACGAAGGACACATGCGCGAGGCGTTCTTCATGGCCTACGACGAGCCGAACTGCGAGTTCGTCAGGCTGGCCAGCGCCGAGATCGACAAGCGGCTCAAGGATGGACCAGACCTGGTCTCCGCCAACTTCGTGATTCCGTATCCCCCGGGGTTCCCCATCATGGTGCCCGGCCAGGTCATCACCGCCGACACGATCACCTTCATGCGGAAGCTGGACGTGAAGGAGATCCACGGCTATCACGCCGCGCAGGGGTTGAAGCTGCTCAAACCGTCGGCGCTCGAAGCGCACGCCACGCGCGCACGCCGCTGACGCCTACGGAGGATTGACATGGAAGCCGCTTTCCGTTTTCTCGAGGCGAATCCCTACATCTTGCTGTTCCTGGTCGTGGGCGCTGCCGTCGGCATGGGCCGGGTGACGATCAAAGGCTACGGCCTCGGCATGGTGGCGTCGGCGATCGTCGTCGGCGCCGCGGTGGCCACGGCGGCCTCGACGTACGGCGTGACACTGCAGTTGAACAACTTCACGAAGTCGCTGTTCTACTACCTGTTCATGTACGGCGTCGGCCTGCGGGTCGGTCCGTCGTTCATCAACAGCCTGAAAGGTGACGGCGTGCGGTTCGCGTTCCTGGCAGTGCTCTGCTCCGTGCTGGGTCTCGTTGGCGCCGTGGTGACCGCCAAGGCCTTCGATCTGCCGGCCGGCGCGGCCGGCGGCATCCTCGCCGGGGCGATGACAATGTCCGCTGCGATCGGTTCGGCCGAGCAGGCGGTCACGTCCGGTGCGTACGCGCTTCCACCGGGGACCACGGCCGAGCAGGTGAGCGCCATGATCGCGCTCAGCTACGGCGTCACGTATATCTGGGGCACCGTCGGGATCATCCTCATCTGCAAGTACCTCCCGAAATGGTGGGGCGTCGATGCGCGGGCGGCCGCGAAGAGATACGAAGACGAGTTCGGCGTCAAGAACATGGACGAGAGCGGGCTGAATGGCTACCGCCCCGCCGGGATTCGAGCGTATCGGGTGACCAACCCCGAGACCGCGGGCAAGACCGTCGCGCAGTTCCGCGCCGCGCACCCGATGTACCGCGTGATCAACGTGGTGCAGGGCGCCAACGCTCTCGCGCCGAGCCCCGAGGTCGTTCTCGAGCAGGGGAGCGTCGTCGCGCTCGGCGGACGCATCGAGGACCTGACCGACCGCATGGGTCTCATCGGTCCCGAGGTCGCCGATCAGAAGGCGCTGAACATTCCTCTCGATCAGGCAGAGATCCTCATCACCAACAAGAACGTGGTCGGGAAGGCGCTCAAGGAATTCCGCAACGAGGAGTTCTCCGGTCAGGTGCAGTTGATCCGCATGGAGCGCGGCGGTGTGCCCCTGCCGATCGGTCTCGAGACGAAGATTCAGCGGATGGACCTGATGCACGTCGCCGGGTTGAAAGGCGCCGTGAGCAGGGCCGGGGAGCTCTTCGGCCGGATCGCCCGGCCGAGCACGTCCACGGACCTGCTGACGCTGGCGCTGGGGATGATCCTCGGCTTCCTGATCGGCAAGATCAGCGTGACGATTGCCGGTTCGTCGGTCGGGTTGGGGAACGCGGGCGGATTGCTGGTGTCCGGCGTGATCGTCTCCTCGCTCGTGTCGCGCCTGCGCTTCTTCGGCAACACACCGAACGCGGCGCGCAACGTCCTCGAAGATCTCGGGCTCATCGTGTTCATCGCCATCGTCGGCATCAACGCCGGCGCGACGCTGCTGGCGCAGCTCACCGGCGCGGTGGCGCTGTACATCTTCCTCGCCGGCTTCATCGTCTGCACGGTACCGCCGATCATCGTGTGGGCCATCGGATACCACATCTTCAAGATCAACCCCGCCGTGCTCATGGGTGGAGTGGCGGGGGCCCGATCGCACTCCGGTCCGGCTCGCGAAGCGTCGGCCGAGATCGGCAGTTCCGTACCGTGGATTGGCTTCCCGGTCGGCTACGCCGTCTCGGGCGTGCTGCTGACCGTGTTCGGCTACGTGGCGATGGTGTTGTCGTGACGCCCGTCACGATCAACCTGCTGTTCACGATTCTCGCCTCACTGCTGGTGCTGTCCGCGGGACGACTCATCGTCTCGCGGACGGCGTTCCTGAGACGATTCAGCATCCCGGCGCCGGTGGTCGGCGGCGTGCTCGTCGCGCTCCTCCTGGCAATCACCGAAAGCGTCGGCGGCGTGCGCGTCTCCTTCGACATGGCCCTTCGCGACAATCTCCTGCTGATGTTTTTCACGACCGTCGGCCTCATGGCCGACGCACGCATGCTGATGAAAGGCGGTCCGAAGCTGGCCGTGTTTCTCATCGTCAGCGTTGGTTTCATCGCCGTCCAGAATTTCGTGGGGATCGCCGCCGCGTTGGCGATGGATCTGCATCCAGTCGTCGGACTGCTCGGCGGCTCGATCACGCTGACCGGCGGCCACGGCACCGGCGCCGCGTACGGAGGACGCTTCGGCGAGACGATGAACATCGTCGGTGCGATGGAGCTCACGATGGCGTGTGCGACCGCCGGCCTGGTGCTCGGCAGCCTGCTCGGCGGGCCCCTCGCCGAATATCTCGTCTCCCGGTACCGGCTGTCGCCGCCGACGGCACGGTCCGATGAAGGAGCGACGGAGGAGCATCAGGAGAGCGACCCGATCACCGTCAACTCCGTGCTGAGAGTGCTCCTTGCGATACTGACCTGTCTGGCGCTGGGCAGGCTGCTGGCGCGGTTCGTCGCCGACACGGGCGTGATCCTCCCTGACTTTCTGTTCTGTCTGCTCCTCGGCGTCGTGATTCGCAATGCGTCGAACTGGGTGAGCCCGATGCGTCTCAGCGACGCCACCGTCGATCTGGTCGGCGGCGTGTCGCTGTCGATGTTCCTGGTGATGGCGCTGATGGGCATGCGCCTGATCGACCTGGTGAGCCTCGCCGGGCCGCTGTTTCTGATACTGGCGCTGCAGACGATTTCCATGGCCGCCTACGCGATGTTCGTGACGTTTCGCACCATGGGGCGCGACTACGACGCCGCGGTTCTGGCCGCTGGACACGTGGGCTTCGCGTTGTCGTCGACCGCTGCCGCACTGGCGATCATGAAAACGATCACGGAACGGCGCGGTCCATCGCCGCTCGCCTTCGTGATCGTCCCGATGGTCGGCGCGTTCTTCATCGACATCGCCAACGCGGTGATGATTCAGGGCTATCTCGCCTTGCCGCTCTTTGGATTCCGACAGTGAGAACTCTACATTTCCCAAAGCGGCCCTCATTTCTGTGTGGCCGGGTTGCTGGTGGTCCCTGGTCCCTGGTGCTTCGTCCTTGGTCCGTGCCTGGTCCTTGGTCCATAGTCCGCCGTCGCGCCGAAGAACGGAGCGAGGACCAAACGAAAGATTGCGGACGGACCAAGAACCAAGAACCAGGCACCAAGTACGGGCGCTCCATCGCGTCGAAGAGCGGGCTCGTATCGCTGACCGCCACGCTCGTGACCCTGCTCGCTGCTCTCGGTTGTGCGCGCGGCGCCGACGAATCGAGACTGCGCGACGACCTCCAGCGAAAGCTGGATCAAGGCGTGAAGCCGGATTTGTTGGACGTGGTGGCCATTCGGCGGGAGGGAAGCGCGCCGTTGCCGGCGAGCGACACCGGCGCTCCCCGCGTCATCGTCTACTTCAACGCGACACTGCGGCTCGGCGAGGACTACCAGTTTGGCGGGTGGGATCAGCTCGGGCCGTCGAGTGTCGCGTATGCGCTGGGGGCGAGCGATCAAGGACTCTTCGGCCTCCAGCCACAGAACAAGGCCGGTGATCTCATCCGGGCGTACGGAAGCGCGATATACGAGCAGACGCCGAACGGATGGACGCCGATCGCGCCGGAGCCCTCGGACGCGGCGGCCGCACCAAACATCGAAGGCTCGGCACCCCCGCCACGGTCCAAGCAGCTCATCGATCGGCTCGCGGCGCTCGTCGAGCTGCCGCCGCCGGGAGTGAAGCGGGACGAGGACGAGATCATCGCCGAGGAGCTGGAACGCGCGTCGGAGTCCATCGAGCGGCGGGTCAAGCGGCGCGAGCGAACGTTCACCGTCGCGACCGGCCCGGAGGACGGTGAGTATGCGCGGTTCGGCGAGTCATTGATTGCCGCCGTCGAGCAGTCGGCACGGGGCATCAAGCTCCGGCAGCGCCACTCGCAGGGCAGTGTCGAAAACGCCTGGCTCCTCGCGCGGGGCGAGGCCGACTACGCCATCGTCCAGGGTGACGTCGCCGCCGCGGCGCTGGCCGGTGAGGACGTCTTTGCCAAAGGAGGTCCCCTGAACAGTCTGCGCGCCGTGGGTGGTCTGTTCCCCGAGCCGATCCTGGTCGCCGTGCTGCCGGACTCGCCGATTCACGAGATCGCGCAGCTGCGCCGGCGCCGCGTGAATATCGGCGAAGCCTCGTCGGGAACCCGCTTCGATGCCGTCAGCGTTCTTGCCGCACATGGCCTGAAGCTCTCGGACCTGGCGGAGGCGCGTGAGGATGGGCTGACGCGCGCGATTGCCCGGATGCGCGGTGGTCAGCTCGATGCCGTGTTCGTGACCGCGGCAGTACCCACGCGCGCGCTTCAGCAACTGGGCGCGCGGCCCGGATTTCGGTTGCTCCCGATCAAGGGCTCCGTGCTCGCGGCCTTGATGCAGGCGCGCCCGGGCCTCACGCCCATCACGCTGCCACCGAATGCGTATCCACAGCAGAAGGAAGCGATTCAGACCGCCGCGTCGGCTGCGCTTCTGTTGACGACGGTCGAAGCGCCTGACGCGGAGGTGAGACGCGTGACCGAGCTGGTCTTCAGCCGGATGACACAGCAGGCGGGCAGCACTGACGTGGTGAAGGTGTCGGCCGCCAACGAGCTTCGTGGCGTCACCGTTCCGCTGCATCCTGGTGCTGCGTCGCAGAAGCCCTGAGCTCCCGACTCGGCTCCCCGTGGGACGCTCGGTGCTGATGCGCCGTCCGCCGACCTCGCTCGTGCGGCCGGACGGACGCCCTTTTCATGGCTGGACCCGAACGGTTACATCTCGATCCGGACCGGCGACGACAGCTTGAACTGCACCCTGGTTTCGGCGGGAAGTTTCAAATGCTCCTCGCCCGATGCCGCGACGGCGGTCCCGGCGACTCCGCCGACGGCCGCGCCGATGAGCGCGCCCTGGCCACCACCGGCGATGCCACCGACGACGGCGCCAAGACCGGCACCGCCTCCGACCTTCCGAGCGGTCTTCTTGCCCTCGCCTTTGCCCTGGATGACCGCGTACTCCGAGGCGACCTGATAGGCGCGGCCACCTACTGAGAGCGAGTTCAGTTTCAGCGAGATCTGGTCGCTGCCTTTGAACTGGCCGGACTGTGCGACCTTCACCGCCTGAATCACCGCACCCGCCTCGCGGGGAATGATGATGCTGTCCTTGACGGTCACGGGGTCGTCGACGCGCGCCTTGAAGGACATCCCCGCCTGCGTGTTGTCGATGTCAATGCCCTGCGTCAAGCGAACATTGATCACGGTGCCGGCAGGCACCGTCACCGGCTCGGGCGCGGTGGCAGGATCGGCCTGCTGTGCGGCGTAGAGAGTGGCACTCATCGCGGCTGCGACGAGCAGAGCCGACGTCGGTCGTGTGTTCATGGCAGTCTCCCGCTCTGGATCACTGAAGGATGGGCAAGGATGCGGCAACCTGGAGATCGAGCAGCAGCAGGATCTGGTTCTCGACCTGGATGAATTTCGCGGCGGTGCGTGGTGATATGACGTCTTGCAGCCTGGCGAAGTACTTCTGCTTGAGCCCGGTTCGCCGCGATTCGAGATCGAGCGCTTTGGTCATCAACTCGTTCGCCACGGCATCGGTCATCTTGTCGTAGGCGGTCGCGTAGCGCTCGATCAGATTCAGGCGGTCGTCGTTCACCCGGCTCAACTCGAGCTCGTACTCGCGATAGATCGGCCAGAACGCGGCGTCCTCCTGTTCTGTGAACTGCATGATCTGCGTGATCAAGGCCACCTTCTGCGTGCGGAGATCGCTGCGCAGCAGCTCCACGTACGCGCGGAGGTTGCGGTCGCGGGTCTCTGCCTTCGGCAGCGGCTTCGCTGTTGACGTCGACGCCGACTGCTGCTCGGCAGCAGTGACTGACATGAGTCCGCACAGCGTCATCGCCGCTAATGTCAAACGACGGCGTGTCCTCACAACGGCCTCCTCTCGAACATCGGGGCTATTGTTCTCATCGCGCGGCGGATTCGACTATGCGGATCCGGAAGGCATGCCCTTCATGAAGGAATCAGGAATCAGGAATCAGGAATCAGGGCTGGGCCAGGTGGAAGGAATCAGGGCGAATCCAGACTCCTGATTCCTGATTCCTTCTCGTGAGGGTGTGGACGAGTCGAGCCGAGGAGTCCGGCGACGAGGAGCCAGGCGCCGGTCAGCGCCACGTTGATGGCGGCGAAGGCCGGAACCGTGAGCGCGAGCAGTTCGCCGACGTACACGGTGGCCGCCTGCGCCACGTCGCCGGCGCGCACGAAGAACGAATCGATGGCCTGCTTGGCCTTGTACTTCGCTTCGCGGCTGGTCGGCAGCCACAGCGCCTGCTTCGTGGTATTGCCCAGGGAGTAGTCGAGGCTGTTGTCGGCGACCTTGAGCACGCCCAGGAGCTGCAGCGACGGCGCGCGCAGCATCATCAAGTAGCCCAGCAGCGCAACGATCGGATGGATGAACAGCGCTCGACCCACGCCGAGCCACCTGAACACCCGCGACACGACGAACATCTGTAGAAGGAATCCCGTCAGGTTCACCGTGCTGAAAAGCCGGCTGTAGGTTTCACCCACGAAGCGCGCGCGCATGTCGGCGGCAGCGGCGTCGGCTCCGGGAAACAGCAGGTGCGATTGCTCGACGACGTAGCGGCCGAACAGATATTCGCCCGACGTGTTGACGACGTTGACCAGCAGTACGAGCAGCGCGATCAACTGCAAGTAGCGATCGCTCCGGATCAGGGTAAAGCCGCCGTCACGCGCCAGCGGCGTCTCGGCCGCGGCTGCGCGTTGGCGCGCCGGCTGCGACACGGCGACCAACCGGTTGATGATCGGCACGAGAGCCACACACACGAGGAGAATGGCGGCGGCGCCGACGAGGAGACGCGTCGGCCCCGACTCGATCAGCGCTCCGGCACGGACCGAACCGAGCCACGCGCCGAGGCTGGCGCCGACGCCGATCAACGGAAAGAGCCGCTTGCCTTGTTCCTCGGTATAGAGGTCGTTGGCGTAGGCCCAGAACTGTGCGACGACCATCAGGCTGAAGATCCCGACCCACAAGAAATAGACGATGCCGATTCGCAGCCCAGCATGGATCGCGGCGATGAAGAGCACGAGGTGTGCGGCAAAGAAAAGCGTGACGAGCGTCACCAGGCGCACGCGGCTGACGCGCGACGCGAACGCGCCGTAGGCCGGTACGAGCAGCAGCAGCAGAATCGCCTGACCCGCCGACGAGTAGCTCTTGATCTCCGCGCTGCCCTCCGTGAGGATCAACACCTCACGCGCCGTCTTCATCAGGTAGTAGGCGGCGAGCAGCAGAAAGACGAGCAGCGTCATGGCCAGCGCGCTCGCTGCCTCGTGCCGCCGAACCTCGGCGATCGGCGACAACAGCCGTTCCACGAACGTGGAGGTCATGCGAGTCAGAAGGCGGCGGCGCCCGAGAACACCAGATTGAATCCCTCGCTGCCGCGGGCGAGCTCGATCCGCAGTGGCGTGGCCAACGCGCTGTGGAAACGGACGCCGATGCCGACGTCCTGCTTCAGTTCCTCGAAGTTGAAGTCGGCGCGGCGGCTCATGACTTTGCCGGCGTCGTAGAAGATCGCCATGTCGAGAAACAGGCGATTCGGGATCCAGCGCCACTCGCCCTGGAGGAGCAGGCTGTGGCGGTCGCGGAAGCGCCAGCTCGGATAGGCGCGGAGCGTGCTGCCGCTGCCCAGAGCGGGCAGCAGGAAGTAGGGCACGACGTCATCGTCGTCGATGGTGGTCCGGCCTACGCCGCGCAGCGAGATCACCCAGTTCTCCCGCAGGATCGGTATGTGCTGGATGACTTCCGCCTGCAGCCGGTCGAACGAATAGGTGCTGTCGGGATCGATGTAGCTGTCGAAGGTCATCGCGTAGAGCCCGCCGCGCCGCGCGTATCCGGCGGCCGGGCTTCGCCAGTCGATGCCGCCCATCATCGTCAGGCGCAGAAAGTGAGGGCTGGTTCCGAGCCCGGGCGCCGAGTCCGACGTATACACGTCTTCGATCGACGGTGACACCCCCGTGCCCTCCTCCAGTCCATAGTCCTCGTACTGGATTCCAAGATCGGCGACGACAGGTCCGGAGCCTCTGGCGCGAACGATGGCGCCCACGTATGACTGCTTCATGCGGAAGTTGGACTCGCCTTCGAGTGGCGTGTCGCTGCCCACACCGTAGAAGGCCACCTGCGTCGCGTCCCGCCATCCACCGACGGCGTGAAGATCGACGCCCGTGGCGAGCCCGAGCGAGCTGGTCATGACTTCGAAGAGCTTGTATCCCTTGATCGACAGCAGGCCCCGCGCATCCCAGAACGTCCGATCGCCGTAGAACTGACGGTAGCCGGCACCGAGCGTGAACCCGCCACCGCTGTACACGCTGCTGAACCACGGATAGAACCCAGTCGGTGTCTCGAAGAAACGGGTCTTGAACCCTGAGGCGATGCGCTCCGCCGTGCCGGGCTCGTACGGCCGCAGTTGCTGGGCCTTTTCGGCCTGTGCTTCGGCGATTGCCGCCGCGCGGGTCTCCTGGGCCGCAGCCGTGCCTGGCGCGACGAGGTATGGAACAAGGGCCACCCACAGCCACGGGACGCGCAGAGACGGCGTCATTTGATCACCCGGTGGATAGAGGTCAGCCTGATCGGCTCCTCCGCGTAGTCCTCGAGCAGCACGCCGTCTGCGCCGTCGGGTTTCACGCGAGCGGCGGCAGCCATCGTGCCGAACCCGAGGCCGACGTCGTCCACCGTCAGCTGTACGACGGCGATTTCGAATCCCGTGCGTGCCTTGGCATCGACCCGGCCGCCGCCGATGAAATACACCGGCGAGTCGGTCACGAGCGAGATCCTGCGGCCCTTCTCGGTCGGCTCTTCGCGCGCCCACCGCAGCGGCACTTGCAGGTCTCCGATCATGATGGAGCCGACGGCCGGCGCCTTCCTCAACGCCTGGAGGAATGCCGGATACCCGCCGAACTTCAAGGCCTCGGTCATCTTCTTGCGCTCGGCCTCTGGCGTATAGCGTTCGATGGAGATGAGAATCGTCGCGGCCAGCGCACCGGTGTCGGTGCGGCTCTGCAGCGGCGACGAGAACTCCTCGGGCGCGGTCTGACTTCGTCTCCGCTGCGCCGCATCGACCGTGAATGACGTCACCGCGACGGCTGTCGCGAGCACGAGAATCAATCGCGACTGTGGCATATGAAGACCCTCAGCGCTTGGGTGGAAACTTCACGAACATCGTCGTCACCGCTCGAACCACACCATGGCGCCGAGGGCGAAGAGCAGGCCGAGCACGCCGAGCAACCATGCGGCGCGAAGCGTGTCGGGCGCGGCTCTATTTCTCACGGACCAGCCCTTTCAGCCAGATGACCGTCGGGCCGTAGTCCTCGATCAGCAGCGCGCCGTGGGCATCGACGCCGACTGTCGCCGCCGGCGCCAGTTCTCCCAGCCCGTCGCCGGCGTCCTGCACGACGAGCATCGCGACGGTGACTTCGGCGCCGGTCGGACGTGGCGGCGCGGCGACGCCGCCGCGAAGAAAGAGGATTGGCTCGGCCGCGACGACGGTGACCAGCCGGCCCGAGCCGGTGGCTCTCTCGCCCGCGTACTTGATCGAGGTGCGTCTCTCTCCGAGCTGAATGAAACCAGCGTCATCGAGCCGGGCGAGCGCCGTACGCAGGGCGGTGCCACCAGCGCGCACGGCCTGCATCACTGTCTCGCGTTCGTCGGCCGACGCGTATCGGGTGATCGTCACGCTGAAGGGAAGGGACCCGCTGGCCACGTCGGTCGTGGCGGACGCCGTTGCCGTGAACGTCTCCGGAACGGTCGCCGCCGCGACTGACAACGCCCCGACCGCGAGTGCCAGGAGTCGATGCGGGGCGCGCATTACGTCTTCGCCTTCGGCGGGTAGTTCTTCATGATCTTCTCGACCGCCTTGGTGATGTTCTCGTCGCGCTTCTCCGGCTTCGCCGACGTGTTGACTTCCTTCGTCCCGAGACCGCGCCAGGCCACCGCCTTTTTCTTCGCGTCGATGATGTCGACGGCGAGCGTGCCGAGAATGATCGTGCGTACCCGCACGTCGGTCGACGTCGTTCCCCAGCCGCCGCCCCACCCATAGCCGTAGCCGCCATACATCGGTCCGGTGCTGTACGAGGAGATGTCCTTTTCCTCGTCGAACGCCATATGGAACAGCACGAAGACGTCGGGCGCCGTGTCGTTTTTCACCATGCCCTTGGCGGCGAGCTGCGATTCGATGGCCGCCACGATGCGTTTGTCGACGAGCTCGTTCTTGGTCGGCGTGCCAGCCTTCCATGAGTAACTTCTGAATTCCGAGAACGTCGCCGTCTTGTCGTAGTCGTAGGTGGTCTTCTGGGCGGCCGCGATTGCGGGAACCGCGGCGACGGCCAGCGCCAGTACCAATGTGCGGTGCAGTCTCATCGTGACTCCTTCGCGCTATGAGAACGATGCCGCCCCTGGTGCAAGTCGCGAGCCGAACTCCTCCGCGCGGGTTTTGCCCGGCAGAGCGGGCGCTCATTCGGTGGACGCCGATCGCGCTCACAACATGCGGTGACCTCGTCACGAACCCACGTGGGTTCCTGTGGTGGCTGCCGTGGTCATGGACGGTGGTGACGCCGGCGCGGCGTGCCACTCCGATGGGGGAACGACCTTTGGTCTGTCGGGATCCGCCATGTAGTGCGGCGACATGATCTGCACGCCGTGTTCGTTGAACTCGTCGAGGATGCGCCCATGCAGCCGATCCAGAACCTCGGCGCGATGACATGGATCCTCCGGCACGACGAGCAGCGTGTATTTGATGTAGTAATCCTCGAGCGACACGCGCCAGACGAGAGGGGCGGGTAGTTGGCGGACGCCGGGCGTTTGCAGGGCGGCGGTCAGCAGTAACGTCTCGACCTGCCGCCACGGCGTGTCATAGCCGATCGTGACCGACGTCGTGAGCCGTGCGGCTGCGTCGGTGCCCCTCGAGTAGTTGGTGGTCGTCTGCGACACCACGACGGAATTGGGTATCGTGATCTCCTCGCCGAGTGCGGTGCGGACCTTGGTCGCCAGCGCTCCAATCTGCAGAATCGTGCCCTGAACGTCTCCGATGCGCGCGAACTCGCCGACGCGAACGGCGCGGGCGAACGTGATCGTCAGTCCGGCCATCAGGTGCTGCATCACACCGGTGGACCCGAGCGAGACGATGACGCCGACGAAGACGCTGACGCCCTTCACGCCTGAGCTCTCGCTCCCCGGGATGTACGGATAGGCCATGGCGAGCGCCGACAGCCAGAGCAGCGCGGTGAGCAGCCGCCGTGTCGGCACGGCCGTGTCGGGATAAACGCCGGGGATAGAGACGCGGCCCTGCTCGACGGCAGCGAACAGCAGTGTCAAGGCCTTGGCCGACCACCGTGCGATCACGATGATCAACGCGACGGTGAAGAGGCCCGGCAGGGCGTCGGCCAGCGCCCCGCCCAGCATCTTGATCTGCGTGAAGAGCAGCGCACGGAGTGACTCGCCGAGTGGCCGCGTGTAGGGGAAGCGCCGCAGCACGAACGCGAACCACAAATAGGTGAGAACGAGCGCACTGGCCGCGAGGAGCAGGGAGGCCGCGCCATGCAGCACGCGCGGGAGATGGGCCACCCGCATCACCTGGCCAGCCCACATTCGACTCAGCTGTCGATCGGTCGCGCGTTCGAGCGCGCGCGCGGCGACGCGGTTCAGACGCCGCAGCAGCCACAGCACCGCCAGCCACACGATCGTGATGGCAATCGCCTGCGCGAGACGCCACAGCAAGTGCCCGGGCGCGCTGAGCTCTGTAGTCTCCGCCAGCGCGAGCCGCAGTCGCGAGGCCGCGGCTGTCGCCGTACTGTCGAGTGTCCCGCCAGACAGCACGTCGACGTCGGCCGGCAGGATCGCCAGCACCGTCTCGCCGCCGACGGTGATCGCGATGGCGCCGCCGGCATCACGCGTCGACACCGGCGACACGACCCGGCGATCGACGAGGTGGTCGAGCAGACGCCGAGCCGTGTCGGCGCGTTCGGCTGGCGCACGCGACAGCATTCGCGCGCGGAGCTCGACGATCGGCCGGCCGGCGTATCTCAGCGTCACCGCCTGCTCGGGCGGTGCCACCGCAGTGACGTCGGGATCCGAGGGCACGGGCGCCTGTGCGCTCAGCGTGGCCACCGTGCAGGCGGCGGCGATCAGTGCCGGAAGGTGCCGCCACTTCATAGAGCGTGGGGCAGCAACGGTCGTGCCCGTGAATGTCGCCATAGTCGATGGGGCCAGGCGCGGCAGGGCTGACGAACTCTGGTGAGCACGACGGCATCTGGTGAGCGTCGCCCCGCCGCGGCCTGCGGTCTGCGAGGAGAACGCCGCAATGCGTTCGCCGCGCGAGTGGTTTCACTCTTGCCTGACCTGCTGATGTGGAGTGCCGCATTCAGGTCGTGCACGAGGCCGACGCGTGCACGGTGTACCTCGCCGGATGCCTGAAGGCGGAGCAGGTGCACGAGTTGCGCCTCGTCTGCGCAGCCGCTACCGGAACGGTTCGCATCGACCTGTCCGATCTGCTCTCTGCCGACGCCGTCGGTATCGACGCGCTGCGGCGGCTGCAGCATGACGGCGCCGAGCTCGTCGGCGTCGCCCAGTACCTCCGCCGATCGCTGGCATGACCGACCAGAAGAACGCGAGTCCCGCCTCGTTGTCGCTTCTGCACCGGGTGACGATCGGATTGATCGCGGGAGCGGCTCTCGGGGTGTTCCTCGGCGAGCGGGCGCGTGTCTTTCAGTCGGTTGCCGAGGGCTTCGTCAAGCTGTTGCAGATGGCCGTGCTGCCGTATGTGACGGTCTCGATCATCGGCAGCATTGGCGCGCTGCGTCTCGAGGACATGCGCACGCTTGGCGCGCGTGCGGCGCTGGTGCTGGTCGGCCTCTGGGCGCTGGCGTTGATGTTCGCGTTCCTGATGCCGCTCACCTTCCCGCCGACGCAGAGTGCGTCCTTCTTCAGCACCACGCTGATCGAGCGTCCGCCCCCGTTCGATCTGGTGGACCTCTATATCCCTGCCAACCCGTTCTTTGCCCTGGCCAACAACGTCGTTCCGGCGGTGGTCCTGTTCTCGATCGTCGTCGGGGTGGCACTGATCGGCGTCCCTCGCAAGCAGATCCTGATCGACGTCCTCCGCACGGCGAGTGACGTGCTCGCTCAGGCGATGCGCTTCGTGGTGCAGCTCACGCCGTACGGAGTGTTCGCGATCGCGGCGACCGCCGCAGGCACGCTCCGTCTCGAGCAGGTCAGTCGTCTGGAAATCTATTTGATCGGGTATGGAGCGCTCGCGGCGGTGCTGGCACTGTGGGTGCTCCCCGGGCTGGTCGGCGCGCTGACGCCGATTTCAGTCCGCGAGATTTTCGCGGCGACACACGGGGCGCTGCTCACCGCGACAATCGCCGGCGATCTGTTCATCGTCATCCCGGTCCTCATTGCCGCCTGCAAGGACCTCATCGCCCGGCACACCAGCGGTGCCTCCCACGTGACGCTGCCGGACGTCATCGTGCCGATCTCCTACAACTTCCCGCACAGTGGCAAGCTGCTGTCGCTCAGCTTCATCCTGTTCGCTGGATGGTTCTCGGATGCGGAGATTCGTCCCGAGGCCTATCCGAAGCTGGCGCTGACCGGCCTGCTCAGCCTGTTTGGCAGCGTGACGACGGCGATGCCGTTTCTCCTCGACGCGTTCCGCGTCCCGGCCGATACGTTTCAGCTGTTCGTGGCCAGCGGGGTCATCAACTCCCGCGTCGGCACGCTGGTCGCCGCGATGCACACCGTCGCGATCGCCTTGATCGGGACGTGTGCGGTGGCCGGCGCGCTGCGGTGGAAGCTCCGCGCCGTGGCGAAGTACGTGGCCGTCACGGTCATGTTGACGGTCGCTGCCGTCGTTGGCACCCGGCTCGTTGCCGCTCAGATCATCGTGGAATCGTCGGCGCGCCTCGATCCGCTCGGCGGCATGCGCCTCGACGAGCGCAGCGACCACGAGGTCGTTCGTCACGACGCCGTCCCGGCAGCGGCATCCCCCCTGCCGGGTGCGCGCCTTCTGACCGTCGCTACGACACGCGTGCTGCGCGTCGGATATCTCTCTGACGCGCTGCCGTTTGCGTTCTTCAACGCTCGCGGCGAGCTCGTCGGATTCGATGTGGCGCTCGTGCACCGTCTGGCTATCGAGCTCGGTGTCGGTCTGGAGTTCGTGCCCATCGAGCGCGAGACGCTGGATCGACCGTTCGGCGCGGCGGAACGGCTCAGCGAGGGATATTGCGACATCATCCTCGGCGGGCTGGCCGTCACGACGCAGCGGGCCGGCCTCATGCAGCTCTCGTCCCCCTATCTGAACGAGACGCTTGGATTCGTCGTCCCCGACCACGCCCGGCACCGTTTCGATTCCTGGGATGCGATCCGCGCCAGCGGACCGCTGACGATCGCGATGCCCGACGTGCCGTACTTCGTCGCCGCGCTGCGTACGCGGCTGCCGCAGGCGCAGGTTCGGACGGCAGGGACGATGGCGGCCTTGTTCGGCCGCCATGCGGCTGTCGCCGATGCTGTCGCGATGCCCGCGGAGCGTGGTTCAGCCTGGACTCTGCGCTACCCGCAGTACGCCGTCGTCGTCCCGTCGCCGGGTCTCGTCAAGGTTCCGTTGGCCTACGCAATGCCGCGAGGCGAGCCGGAGTTCGGAGCATTCGTCAATACGTTCATCGATCTCAAGCGCCAGGACGGCACCATCGACGCGCTGTATGAGTATTGGATCCTCGGCCGCAACGCGACGCCGCGAGCGGCGCGATGGTCGATCATCGTGGATGTGCTGCACTGGGCCGACCCGCCACGGCCGGCCGCCGGCTCGGAACGATGACGCCGAGCTTCTTCATGCGGAATCGCAGCGTGTTCGGATGGATTCCCAGCCGGACCGCGGCGTTGCCGACGCCGTTGATGCGCCCCCCGCACTCGCGCAGCACCCGTTCGATGTGACACCGCTGCACGGCATCGAGCGTCTCGCCGCTGCCGGACAGCGGCAGCGCGACCGCTTCGGCGTGGAGTGCCTCGTCGAGCTGCAGCACGCCGCCGCTGCTGCGGATCATCGCGCGTTCGATGACGTTCTCGAGCTCACGGACGTTGCCGGGCCAGTTGTGTTGCTGCAGCGCGTACATCACGTCGGGCGGCACCGTGGTGATCTTGCAGCGGAGCGTGCGCTGATGACGGTGAATGAAGAACCATGCCAGCTGTGGGATGTCCGCTTGCCGGTCGCGCAGCGGCGGAAGCGTGATCGGAAAGACGCTCAGGCGGTAGTAGAGATCGGCACGGAACCGTCCTTCGGCGACGGCCTTCTCGATATCGATATGCGTCGCGGCAATGACGCGCACGTCGACTTGACGTGTCTTCGACGATCCGACGCGTTCGAACTCGCCCTCCTGCAGCACCCGCAGGAGCTTGGCCTGGAGCTCGGGAGCGAGATCGCCGATCTCGTCGAGAAAGATCGTCCCGCCGTCGGCCATCTCGAAGCGGCCGTGTCGCATCGAGATCGCGCCGGTGAAGGCACCCTTTTCGTGGCCGAAGAGCTCGCTCTCGATCAGACTCCCTGGAAGCGCGGCGCAGTTGACGCGGACGAGCGCCCTGTCGCGGCGCTGGCTGCGGTCGTGCAGTGCCCGCGCGAACAACTCCTTGCCGGTGCCGGTCTCTCCCAGCAGAAGGACCGTCGCGCGCAGCGGTGCGACCTGGCCCAGCCGCTCGAGCGCGACGCGCAAGGATCCGCTCTCTCCGATGATCTGATCCGTCTCGGCCTGGTTCCGAGCCTCTTCGCGCAGATACACCGTGTCGGCCCTCGCGGCGTCGCCGAACCGATCGCCATCCGAAGGGCGGGGCTGCCGGGCCGCGTCCTGCCGCAGCCGATCGACGCCGCCGCCGACAATCTCCGCGACCAGCCGGAGGCGCCCGACGAGCGGCGCACTCCAGTCCATGTGACGATGACGGCACCCGACGATCAGGGCGTAGACGACGCCCGGTCCGAGGACAACAGGCACGGCCAGGCGTGCGGCCATTCCGGTGCGCTCGGCATGTTCGCGATCCTTGATCGCGGTGTGCGGGAAATCGGTGGCCGGTGTCGTGGCGACGACGATATTGCGCCTGATTCGCTGAACGAGCCACGGCATGTTCGCGAGGTCGTCGTCGCTGCATGGAGCGTAAGGCGCGGCGGCCCACGCCCGCAGGATTTTGGCCGTGGCGCGGTCGGTGCAGTCGACGAACATGCAATCGTCGACGCCGAACGTGATGCCGACTTCCTCGAGCGCGCGCGCCACCATGTCTTCGGCGTCGTTGGTGTCAACGGCGCTGAAGCGGGCGGACAACGTGATCGCGAGTCGTTCGAATGGATGGAGATCTTCCTGCGATCCGGAACGGGCTGATGAAAAAGCGACGATGGCCATGATCCGTTACTCCAGTCACGGGACCGGCGAGAGAGCGAACCCGCCGCCAAGCGCCAGGTGCAGGGCGACGCGATTTCCCAGCCGGTCGTTGCGGACGGCGATCAGCTCGAACTGCGTGTTCAACTGTCTCGCCTGCAACTGCAGCACGTGGAGCAGATCCTCGGCGCCGGCGTCGAACCGCAGCCGGCCGAGACGCAGCGCTTCGACGTCCTGCGAGAGGACCGCCTCCAGGAATCGTTGCTGATCGGCGAGGAGCTGTTCGCCGGCGAGCGACGTCTCCACCTCGCTGAACGCACGCAACGCCGTCTGGCCATACAACGCCAGGGCCGCCCGCTGATCCGCCGTCGCGATGTCGACCTGCGCGCGCAGCGCGCCGCCGGTGAAGATCGGCGCGATGAAATCGAACCCGACTTTCCAGAAGCCGGCGCCGACGTTGGCCAGACGCAGGAGCTCGCTCGTCGAGCGGCCACCGGCCGCGGTCAGCGCGATGGACGGCAACCGCGCCGCCTCCGCCGCCTGGATCAGGTGAAAAGCCGAGGCGACCCGCCGTTCCGCGGCGACGAGATCCGGACGCCGCGCGAGCAGGTCCGATGGCAGCCCTTCGGGAACCGGGGGAGGCACCGGCGGAAGATCGGGAGCCACCGCGATCTCTGCGGCCGGGTAGCGTCCGACGACCACCTCGAGACCGCGCACGATCTGCTGCTCCGACGTAGCGAACGCGCGCTCACGGTACCGCGCGCGATTGAGATCCGCGTTGGCAAGCGCAATGTCCTGTTCACCAACCTGGCCGACGACGTTGCGCGTCTTGACCAGGCCGAGCAGCTGCTCGTACACCGCGGAGGCATCTTCCGCCGTCTGTCGCAGCCGCTCCGTGGCGATCGTCTGGTACCACAGCGTCGCGACTGTTGCCGCCAATGACTGGCGTGCGTAGAGCAGATCGGCCTCGGTCGCCTGGCGCGCGGCCTGCGCTGATGCGCTCTCCGACCTGACGCGGCCCCACAGGTCCAGCTCCCAGGCGACCTCGCCCATGAGGCCGGAGCGATCCTTCGTCGAGTCCCGTCCGACCGCGCCGGCGCCGCCAATGGCGGTGAGCTGTGGGTACAGGAGCGAGCGGGCCTGGACGACGAGCGCCACCGCCACGTCGATGCGCGTCGCCGCCGCCTTGAGATCGAGGTTGTTCTGCAGTCCTTCTTCGACGAGCGCTTCGAGCTGCTGGTCGCCGAAGGATCGAATCCAATCGCTGGCCACGTTGCCTGCGATCCCACCGCCCGCCGTCTTCCACGCCGCTGGAACGGCGGTCGAAGACGGCAACACCTCCTTCAGCGCATCCGCGGCCGGGGGCGGCTGTTTGACCGCGCACCCGATCGCCCACGGCGCTGCGAGACCGGACAGCAGGAAGACCGCGAGGATGTGGATCGTTCGCATAGGCGTCAGTGGAGACTGATGTGGTGTTTGACGATGATCCAGTTGAGATACGAGGACACCCGCAGCAGCACCTTGCGGATGATGTGGATCGGGTGGAAGTGGCGCGTATAGATCGCCCCTTCGCCGCGTGCGCCGGCCGCCAGGAACAAGTTCCGCTCGCGGTCGTCGAGCACGAGCTTGACGGCAAACCGCCCCTCGGGCTCCGGTACCGCACCGGTCTGCGGCAGTGTGCCGGTCAACGGCATCTGTCCTTGTCCCTGTGCCCAGATGATCGAATCGACCTTGGCCTTGATGATCCGTCCCGGGTACGTGGACAGGGCGAGTTCCGCCTCGTTGCCAGGCTCGACCTGGTGCAGCTCGTTCTGGCCGAAGAATGCGATGATCACATGTTCCTGCTCGACGAACGTCATGACCGGCAGCACCGGCAGTTGTGACACGGTGGACCCCGGCCGCAGTTGCAGGTTGATGACGTATCCATCCGTCGGCGCGTAAAAGGTGGTCTCGTTCAGTTTCCACTGCGCATCCTGCAGCTGGGCGAGGATCTGAGCGACATCGGCCTGCTGATCGCCGGATCGAGCCCCCACCTTCTCCCGCAGGCCCGCCGCCTTGGCACGGTTGCCCGTGACCTCTTGCTCGGCGGCCGCGAGCTGCGGGATCAGCGCGCCGAGGTCGGCGCGTACCTGCTCCGTGTCGGTCTCCCATCTCTCGGCTTCGAACTTGTCTCCCGCGCCGCTGGAGGCGAGCTGTTGCGTCTGGCCGAGACGCAGCTCTGCGAGCTTGAGACGGGCGCGCGTGGCCTCGATCGAGCTCTGAATCGACGAGACGCGATTGAGTGACACCTGGATCTGGGCCTCGGCGGCCAGCAGGTCTTCACGCTGCGCAGCGACATTCGCCGTCGTCGACGACAGCAGGGCCTGGAGACGGTCGACCTCGTACTGGAACGGGCGCGGATCGATGCGGAACAGCACCTCGCCCTTGCGCGTCAGCCGATTCGGCTCGACCGGCACCTCGATCACGCGGCCGGTGACACGCGGAAGCACCTGGACGACGTACTTCATCACCCGCACGTCGAGGGCCGATGGTGCATACACGTTCAGCAGGAGAAGGGTGGCGCCGAGCGCGAAGATCGGCAGTGTCACGACGACCACCGCGGACGCCGTCGTCCACGGCAGCAGCTTGAACTTGAAAAAGATCAGCCAGACGATGAGCGCGTAGATCGCGAGGAGCAGGACTTCCATGATCAGTGCTTTCCTGGCAACGTGCCGATTGCAGCCAGACTGGCTTCGCTCTGCACCTCGTGCGCGTGATCGTCAGGAGGCGGCGCCGCAGGCTTGGCGTGCTCGACGCTGTCGGTGCCATACGCCATCTTGTAGAACACGGGCTTCGAGTACGCCCAGAGCCACGCGATCGGCCAGAGCAGTCCTCCGAACACGAGCGAGAGCAGACACAAGGTCTTGATCGCGTCGGCCTGTGGATGTCCGCGCCGCTCGGCGATCTTCTCCGGCAGGATGTGAACCATCCAGAAGACGTAGATCAGCAGTGCCGGCACGAAGACCAGGACGAAGATCGCGATGTAGTCGGCTAACGTGTCGACGAACTCTCCAGAGTGCATGTGCGGGCCCTCCGTTATCGGCCAGCATCCCCGATGGGTGTCCCGATGATCTCGCCGGACACCACGAGCTCGACGCGCCGGTTCTGTTGGCGGCCTTCACGCGTGTCGTTGGACGCGACCGGATGGCTCGGGCCATAGCCGCGGCTCGTCACGCGGTCACGAGGGAGTCCCTGCCCGACCAGATACTCGGCAACCGCCATCGCCCGCTGCTGCGACAAGCGCTCGTTGACGGCCGCCGTCCCGGTCGAATCGGTAAAGCCCTCGGCCTGTATGCCGAGACCCGGGTGCGCGAGGACGATGCCGGAGAAGCGCGCCAGCTTCTCGCGTGCCGCTGGCCGCAGGTCGTAGCGTCCGGTTTCGAAGAGCACATCGCCGACGTTGACGATCAGGCCGCGGGTGGTGTCGCGCGTCTCGAGGACGGCGTTGAACTGCTGGAGCAGTGTCGCGCGCAGCGCGGCCTGGTCCTGTTCCGCCCTGGCCAGCAGCGACTGCGCGCGTGCGGTCTGCGCTTGCGCCTCGGCCTGTGCGCGCTCGGCTTCCTGCCGCGCTTCGTCGGCGCGCCGCTGTTCCTCGGCGGCTTGTCTGGCGGCCTGCTCGGCGCGCTGCTGTTCGCGCGCGGCGTCCTGTGCCGCCCGTTCGGCGCGCGTGCGCTCGTCTTCGGCGGCGCGCCGCGCCGCCGCATCTCTTGCCGCCCGGTCCTGCGCCGCCAGCTCCCGCGCCGCTGCTTCGGCGCGCGCCGCCTCCGCTTCCTCGTCGATGCGGCGCTGGACGGACTGGAGACGCGCTTCCTCCGCGACCTGCACGGCGGCACGCGACTGCGAGATGATGTCGCGCTTCGACTCGTTGCGCGCCACGAGCTGTTCGATCTGGCCGAGGAGACGCCGCGCCGTCCCCAGTTCCGGCGCCGCATACTTCTCGGCCTGCGCCAGCTCGGCGATGGCGACGGCGTTGCGCGCTTGCTGGACGTCCGGCGGCGCGCGGCGATTCGGCGCCGGCAGCGCGTAGTTGCTTCCCGCCGCGGCGACGTAGGCGCCACGCGGCACGATCTCGTACTGCAGCGTCGCGATCGACGTGCGGCCGCGTGTGTCCTGCCGAACGGCGGTCTCCATCACCACGACATCACTCGGTGTGGTCACCGCGTAGTACGGCTCGGCCGTCACGATGAGTGCAAACGTCTGCACGTCGGACGTGACCTCGAGCTCGGCCCGGCCATCGTCGAGGCGAAGCTCGCCGAGGTTCTTCGCTCGGCCCTGCGGCGGAATCACCCAGAACACGAACGTCAGATACTCGGGTCCGAATTCGGCCGGCGATGAGAGGTCGCGAACCTTGGCCTTGATTCGTACCGGCCCGGCGGATTCGGTCTTCACCTCGGCCTCGCCGCGGGCCCGGGGCAGCAGCGGCGTGCCGATCAGATCGACCGTAGTCGTGCGCCGCGCCTCGTAGGTCACCGCCGGCGTCCGCCGTGAGGGCAGTCCCGCGGGTCCCTGAGCGGCAGTCTGCTGTGACGCGAGCGCCGTCACGGCACTCGCCGTCGTGACGACAGCAGCGGCGATCACCAGCGCAAGACGATCAACGCGCATGACTCTGTGGCTCCGCAATGGTCCGTTTCCGGAATCGAATGGCGTGCGAGTGATACCTGTGCCCGGCGAGCGCGGCGCGGGCGGCGGCGATGAGATCACGCTCCAGATCGCGTGTGGCGACGTAACCGAGAGCGCCGGCAGCATGCGCGGCGCGCACGATCTCTGGCGAGTCGTGCCCGCTCACGAACACGATCGGCGCCTCACACCCGGCCGCGCGCACCCGCGCCGCGGCTTCGACTCCGCGACAACAGGGCAGCGGAACGTCGAGCACGATGAGATCCGGTTCGGCGATCGCCCAGCAGTCGAGCAGTGCTTCCGCATCGCGGACAAGTCCAGCCACCGTGAACTCCTTCTTCATCAGACGCTGGACGTGTTGACGCATGGAGACATGCTCGTCGACGATGAACACGCGCGGGCGGTCGGCGCGCCGTGTACGCGGTTCGCCTCTCGGCATCTCCCGCGCGACGCCGCTCCGACGGCGAGACTTCATGCCGCCTCCTCGGGCCTCGACCCGGCGGCCTCGCGGAGCGTCCGCGACGGAACCTCGCCGAAGGCGTGGCGGTAGCGTCCGGCGAAGCGCCCGAGCTCGAAGAACCCGTAGGCCATGGCGACATCGGTGACGGTGGTCGTGTCGGGATCGGCGGTACTGAGCGCCTCGCGCGCGGCGCGAAGGCGTTGCGCGATCGCGTATTGCTTCGGACTGAGCCCGATGACGTCGTGGAACGCCGCGCGAAGGCTGCGCTCGCTGACGCCCGCCATGCGGCTCAGATCGCCAATCTTGATTGGATCGCTGAGGTGGTCTCGCAGCATCGCCAGTGCCCGCGTCACGAGCTCCCGGCGTGGGATGCGCTGCGACGCGCGAGACGGCGCGATGCCCCCGGACGCGTTGACCGGCCGGGGAAAGTCGTGATGAGAAGGCGCTGTGAGTGGCATGCGGACACCCTACGGCGATACCTGTCCGCATGGAACTCGACGAAGTACGGGCTCGCGACGAAATAGTTGCGCGATTGTCTACTGGTACTTCTGCGAGATCCCTGTCGCCCGCCGGCGCCCGGCACTCGCATGAACACTCGAATGCGCAACACCGGTTTGGCATAGCGCCGGACCAGTCGTCACGCCATCGTGGGCCTCAGCACCCCCACCCGGTGGTGACGAAGGAGCGTGTGTCATGACGTGGGTGAAAGTAATGTTGACGACCGTTTCACTACTGTTCGGCGTGGTCGCCACGGCGTGGTCACAGAGCAGTGACCGCCGCCCGGCGACGACCACGCCATGGGGCGACACGGGACTCTGGTTCGTGCCTACCGCAGAGGTGCTGCCGAGTCGCGACGGATCCTTCTCGGTTCAGCGCACGGAGTTCGACTTCAAGCAGGGCAACACCAACGTCTCCTTCTGGCCAGTCACCGGGGCCGTCGGCATGCGCGGACTGGAGATCTTCGGTGTCATGCGCATGACGAGAATCGATCGGGATACGTCGCCGTTGTTGTTTGCCTCGTCCGACAACAAAGCCGGAGGTCTCGTCAACGAGTTCCCGGCGGTGCACGAGAGTTGGACGGGCACCAAGCTCGGCGACGTGTTCCTCGGCGGCAAGCTGAATCTGATGTCGCAGGAGCGCGTGCAGCCGTTGGCGCTCGCCTTTCGCGCCACGGCCAAGTTCCCGACCGCGGACAAGGACTCGGGAGTCGGCACCGGGGAGTACGACGGCTTCTTCGATCTGATTGGCAGCCGCGAGTTCCGCGGCGTCGAGCTCGCCGGGTTCGGCGGGCTGGCGTGGCGCGGTGATCCCGACGACGTCAGCATCTCCGACGGAATTCGCTGGGGCGCCGGCGCCGAGTTCCCGACGCGACGGAACCTCCGCGTGACGACGGAAGCGCACGGCGAGTGGTTGTTGGACGATGCCGTCAGCGCCCCGGTCGGTTTCGTCGTCGGCAGCGACGGCTCGCTCTCTCCCGAGTCGTCGTTGATCCAGAACGAGATCAACACCGTTCTCGGCCTGACATGGCAACACTCGAGCGGCGTGTTGCTGGGCGCGGCAATCCACTACCGGTTCGGCCTCGGCGCCGATACGCCGCTCCAGGGGGGCAGCCGCAGTCACGATGGGTGGGGCCTGCACTTCAGGCTCGGATTCCACCGTGGCGTGAAAGTCTATGTGCCGCCGCCGTCCCTCGCACTGGCTCCCCAGCCAGCGCCCGAGCCGTTGCCCGCGCCCGCGCCCGAGCCACCACCTGCACCCGCGCCTGCACCGCCGCCAGCCAACCGCGGACCGAACGTTCGGGCGTTGTGCGATCCCTGCACGACCAGGATCGGGCAGACGGCGATGCTGCGTGCCGATGCGAGCGATCCCGATGGTGACGCACTCAACGTCAGTTGGCAGGTGAGCGGCGGCACCCTTACCGATACGCGTGTGGCCGCGACGTCATGGCGCGCGGAGACGGCGGCCGGGTTGATCCATGTCACGGTGACAGTCGATGACGGCCGAGGCGCGTCGGCGTCCGACAGTCTGACGATTGAGGTCACCGAGCCCGATGCCATCGAGTTCGAGGATGTCCGCTTCGACTTCGACAGCCACAGGCTCCGCCCCGAAGCGCTGGCCCTGCTCGACTCGGTCGTCGCGACGCTGAAGCAGCAGCCGCACATGCAGGCGCGGATCGAGGGCTACACCTGCGACATCGGCACCGTCCAGCACAATCTCACGCTCGGCGACCGGCGCGCCCACGCCGTGCGCGACTATCTGGTGAAGCACGGCATCGATGCGAATCGTCTCTCTACGGTCAGCTATGGAGAGGATCGGCCGACGCACGACAACGCACGGGCGAAGGAAAGGCCTCTGAACCGCCGCGCGGTGCTCGTCGTCCGGGCGGACGACGACAGTCAGTGACGCGCGTCGCGTGAGTCCCGGGTCCTTGGTCCTTCGGGGACCAAGGACCAAGAACTAAGAACCAAGGACCAAAGATGCTCAGACGAGCCCTTCGCGTATGGCGAACTGAATCAGGGCCGCGGTGCTGTTGACGCGGAGTTGCTCCATGATCCGGTACTTGTGGAAGGCGACCGTCCGCGGTGACACGTGCAGAACGGCTGCGGCCTCCTTCATCGAGCGGCCTTCAGCCAGCAGCTGGAGCACTTCACGCTGTCGTGCGGTCAGGTCGTAGACCGGCTTGCGGGTTTCCAGATGGCGGACGAACCGTCCGACCAGGTCCTTGGTGAGGAGTGGCGTGATGTAGTAGCGGTGGCTCATGACTTCGCGAACCGCCAGCGGCAGCTCCGACGCAGTCGAGCGCTTCAGGACGTAGCCGGCGGCACCGATGCGGAACGCTTCGGCGGCGACGTCAGGATCTTCGTTCATCGTCAGGAA
>Ga0075421_100001144_pt1 | contig 30390 bp, 23 predicted proteins | sample SoiMetdeltSBSDD5_FD_75292 | JGI IMG/M metagenome (GOLD analysis project Ga0075421, IMG submission 75292) | Bulk soil microbial communities from a Populus tree surrounding site in Tennessee, USA - Soil MetaG P. deltoides SBSDD5 | ecosystem: Environmental > Terrestrial > Soil > Tree plantation... | reverse complement strand
CTCGTGATCTCGAAGGTCGAGGAGGTCGAGCGAATCAAGACACAAACGCTTCCGGCGATCACCCGTCTCACCCTCGATCAGATTCGCCGTGAGGAACTGGAGCTCGATCGGCGCATCAACGCCGCGTCGACCGACATGCGGCAGATTCCGGCATCGGCCATCGAAGAAGGACGTCTGACGCGTGACCGTGACCTCGCCGCGAACCTGTACGCCGACATTCAGGGTCGATTCAACCTGGCCAAGCTCGCCGAGGCCAGCGCGATTCCCGACGTCAGCATTCTCGACTCGGCCGTCGCGCCACTCAAGCCGTCCAGCAACACTGCCCCGATGATTTTGCTGATGGTCATTGGCGGCGCGCTCGGATTCGGGATCGTGCTGGCGATCATCCTCGACCTGCTCGACAAGCGCTTCCGGTACCCGGAGCAGGCGACGCATGAGCTCGGGCTCGATATCCTCGGTACGATCCCGACGATCCGGCGCGGCAAGAACGGCGCGACGCGCATGGAGGACGAGGCACAGCTCGTGGAAGCGTTCCGCGGGCTTCGACTGAATGTGCGCAATGCGGCGAATGGCAGCGGGGCCGTAGCCCTCGCCATCTCGAGCCCGGGACCTGGCGACGGCAAGTCGCTGATCTCGTCGAATCTCGCGCTCGCGTTCGCCGAGGCGGGCTATCGCACGCTGCTCATCGATGGCGACATTCGTCGCGGACAGCTTCACTCGACCTTTGGCACGTCGCAGCGACCCGGCCTCGTCGATCACCTCGCCGGCGACGTCGCCATCGAGGACGTGATCCGCGAGACGTCGCACGCGAACCTCTTCCTCGTCCCGTGTGGGACGCGGCGGCACCGCGGTCCGGAACTGCTGGCGGCCGACACGACCGTCAAGATGATCAAGTCGCTCCGGTCGCGCTTCGATGCGATCATCGTCGACACGGCTCCCCTGGGCGCCGGGATCGACCCGTACGCGTTAGGCGCTGCCGCCGGCACCATGCTGCTCGTGCTGCGGACCGGGCAGACCGATCGGAAGCTCGCGCAGGCGAAGCTCACAACACTGGACCGGCTCCCGGTCCGTCTGATCGGTGCCGTGCTCAACGACATTCAGGCGGAGGGGATGTACAAGTACTACGCGTACCTGGATGGCTACGGCACGCTCGACGAGGATGAGGAGCCCCGACTCGTGGAGGCCGCCGGCGGGTCATCACTTCCGGCGCGCCGGAACTGACCTGATCGCGGCGGTGTGCGGGTTCGACCCGCGCTTGCAGGCGAATGAAAGACAGCGGGGCCCGTCGCTCGGAAGTGACGGGCCCCGCGCGCATCCGGTGGCGCTCTATCGTTTGTCAGGACGGGCGAGTGCTCAGTGGACAAACCGCAGCGGGACGTCCTCGAACGCCGTAATGCCAAGGTTCTCGCTGCCCTTCACGTGGCGGAGCGCTGTGGCGGCGCGCAGCAGCAGCTCGACCGCATCGACCGACGACTCGGCGAAGTTCGGGACCGCGCAGTACCCGGCCTTGAGCTGCAACGGCCGTTGCTCCGCGTCGATGGAGAGCGGTGCCGACTCGACGGTCGCCTGGATGCGTTCGACGAGGCGCACCGCGCCGTTGGCTGCCGTCGACGGCGCAATGATGCCGAACTCGGAGCGACCCAGGTGACCGATGACGTCGGAGACACGTGCCGTCCGGCGAAAGATGTCGCTGAGGTAGGCGGCGATCCGTTCCGCGGCACCGTTCCGCACTTCCTCCTCCAGGGTGCCGTTAGGCGTCGCCGACACCGCGACACACGCCAGCGGGGCTTGCCGTCTCGACGCATCCGCGCCGAGCTCCTGGGCGCGCCGCGTCAGCCCGCGCACGTTGTACAGCCCCGTGTCGCGGTCGAGCAGACTGTCGTCGCGACACTGGTCGAGCTCGCGCTTCGACGCGATGAACGTCTCGAGCTTGAGGAGGAGCGCTTCCGCGTCAATCGGATCGGTGCTGTACTCCCACGCACCGGCGCGATATGCCTCCAGCCGTTCCGAGCGCGCTGCCGGGCCAGCCGTTGTAATGATGATCGGCGTGCTGGGCGAGAACCGCGCGTCGCGACGAAGGATGCGACAGACTTCGACCCCGCCGATATCCGTCATCCCGGAATCGATCACGATGGCATCGGGCCGCGTTCGCTGTGCGAGGTCGAGCGCCTGTCGTCCCGTATGCGCGCGGACGACCGCGTAGCCATGCGGTCCGAGAATGCTTTCGAGCGACCGAGCCGACCATTCCTGATCGTTCGCGATCAGTACGAGTGGAGGCGGCGCGGTTTTTTCAGGGTCGAGCATACGCCCTCGAGGCGTTCGGTGAACTGCTCAACGGGTTGGGGATTCGCGGTCGGCCGACTGTGAGCTGGGTCACCGCTCGAGTGCGCAGTTGCAGGACTCGTGCAGCTACGGTCCAATTGCTAACCCGCGTGGGACAAGCAATTTAGGATTTTCGATCGGCTCTCACCGGCAGACACTGCTGTTCGGCTGCCACAACTTTCGATGGATGTGCGTCACTGAGGCCACACCGGTAGGCCGCGAGATCTCGCGTGCGCCGTTTCGTTACCGGTTCGATTCGGGATGCTCCTCGTGACAAGGAGCCGGTCGTGTATGGTTACCGACGTGCCCCCCGCGACGAACCCGAGTGCCCTCAAAGTGTAGGACGACCGCCAGTGGTGTGGTGTACGGTCGACAACTTGCACGCGCACGGCGCGAGTGCCGGTTCCTGTACGGCCACGCGAACGTGCCGTCCTGCATTCACTTACGCGGATCCGCGCCGTCGTGCACACTAGCACGAAGGCTGCAACGGGGCTTTTGCTCATGCTCTCTACCTTCGTTCCCCTCAGCCGGCGCCTCAATCTGATTCGTCGGTCACCAGTTCTTTTCGCGCTTGTCGCCATGTCCGCCGTCAGCCCGGAGCTTCCGGCGCAGTCGGCCACGCAACCGGCGACCAAACAGGCGACCCCAACGCCCGAGCCGACGCGCGTCAGCCCAAAACGCGCCGACCTCGAAGGCGCGGCGGCCACCTTCGAACAGTGCGCCCGCACGGACAAGAGTGGCGACCGTCGCGCGCGCTGCCTTCAGAACGCGTCGCTCATCCGAAAGCGCCTCGCCGAGGGTGATTTCCAGGCAGGGCATCGTATCCTGCTGTTCGTCACTGGCGACAGCGCGCTCTCCGACACGTTCACCGTGCGGGCGGATCAGAAATTGCTACTGCCGAACCTGCCAGAGTTGTCGCTCACCGGTGTTTTGGATTCCGAGCTTCAGGGGTATTTGCAAACCCGGATTGCTCAGTACATTCGAAACCCCTCGGTGCGCGCTCAAGCACTTCTACGCGTGTCCGTCAGCGGGGCAGTAGCCAACCCTGGCTTCTACTCGGTGCCGACGGATACGCCGATCAGTGATGTGATCATGAACGCGGGCGGACCATCGTCGTCGGCTGACATGCGTGAGGCAGAGTTGCGGCGAGGTAGCGCGGTGGTGGTGAAGCGTGAAGGAATCCAGGAAGCGTTCCGGTCGGAGATGACCATGAGTGACATCGGAGCGCGGCCTGGCGATGAGCTGTATGTCCCGGCGAAGCCCGACGGCAGCAGGTTGATGCGAGTCGCCGGGTTCATCGCCGCAGTAACGGGGATCATCTGGTCGGTGGTGTGGATTGCGGACTCGCGGTAAGAGTCCGGCGGTAACGCCGTGCACCAGCGGATCGGTGCGAGCCGTTCGTCGATCGCAGAACCTGCGGTAATTCCGAGAGGATATGGAGTCCTACACTCACCTTGGGGATCACGTCAGCGTTCGGGTACCCGGAAGCGGGACGCGGCGCTCTCGTAGACCCGAGCCGTCCGACGGTCGCCCGGTCGAACGGGCGCGCCAGATCGAGACCGTTCGAGAAGTCGAAGTCCGTGAGCCGGTCATCGAGGTCGTACCGCGCGAGCGGTCGGATCGGTTGAACCGCGCCGTCAACCTGACGTTAGGTTCCATCGGCCTCGCCGTGCTCTCACCGCTGTTCGTCCTCGCGGCGATCGCAATCAAGCTCACCTCGCGCGGACCGATCTTCTACACGCAGACGCGAGTTGGCATCGATCGCCGTATGCGGCGTGAGCTCGCCATTCGCGAGCGCCGCCTGCAGGACCTGGGCGGGGCCGCGTTCACGATCTACAAGTTCCGCTCGATGTACGTGAACGCCGAAGGCAAGTCCGGTGCAGTGTGGGCGACGGTGAACGACCCGCGGGTCACGCCGCTCGGTCGGTTCATGCGGAAGTTCCGGATCGACGAGTGGCCGCAGCTGATCAACGTCGTGAACGGCGACATGAACATCGTCGGCCCGCGCCCCGAGCGGCCGAGCATCGTTGCTCGGTTGCGCGAGGACATCCGCGAGTACACGCTCCGCCAGCGCGTGAAGCCGGGCATCACGGGACTCGCGCAGATCAACCAGCAATACGATTCGTGCCTCGAAGACGTGCGCACAAAGGTGCGGTATGATCTCGAGTACCTGCGGCGGCAGAGCATGGCCGAGGACCTCGTCATCATGGCGAAGACGATTCCCGCGATGGTGCTGAAGATCCGAGGGTGGTGACGGTTCGCGCCCGAAAACGACAACGGGGCGGCGCATAACGCGCCGCCCCGTTTCTTTTTTGCGGATCGAGTGTCGCGTCCCGAGAGTGCCCTCAATAACGTTCGTCACTCGTTGCGGGGCTAAAGGACGACCAACCCCGTCGGACGCATCCCTTCGAGCGAGGCCGGATGGCAAGGCTGCAACGGTTGACCCCCGTCTACACGGCGCCACTGCTGCGGCCCTTGCTACGCGAGTTGCTCGAATTGCTCCGCGGGCTCACCGCTGAACAGTGGGAGGCGCCCACCGTCGCGGGCGCGTGGCGCGTGAGGGACGTGGCGGCCCACCTGCTCGACGGTGAGCTCCGGAAGCTCGCGGTGTACCGGGACGGGCATCTTCTGCCCCTGGAGGCGCCGATCCAGACGGACCGCGACTTGGCGCGGTTCGTCAACGCGCTGAACGCCGAGGGGGTTGCGTGGGCCCGGCGGCTCAGCCCCAGGCTGCTTGTGGACCTGCTCGCGAACACGGGGGAGTGGGCGGCCACCCTGCTGGAGGCGTTGCCGCCGCATGACGCGGCGATGTGGCCGGTGAGCTGGGCCGGGGAGGACGTGTCGGAGAACTGGATGGATGTCGGCCGCGAGTACACCGAACGCTGGCATCACCAGATGCAGATCCGCGACGCGGTCGCGGCCCCGCCCACGCTGCTCGAGGCTCGATGGTACCGGCCGCTCCTCGAGCTGTCGGTGCGCGCGCTGCCGAAGAGCTACGCCGACGTGACGGCCGCGCCGGGCGCCGCCGTCACGTTCACGGTCACCACGACGGTGGACGCGACGCCCGACCACGCGGGGAGTGGCGACGTACTCGGTGCCTGGACGCTGGTTCGCGACGCCGAGCGCTGGACCCTCTATGAAGGCGTTGGCACGCACGCCGTCACCGTGGTGCGCACGACGGCCGACGCGGCGTGGCGCCTCCTGTACAACGCGCTGCGGGGCCCGGCTCCGCCGGCCGCGATCACCATCGAGGGGGATCCGCGACTGGCCGAGCCGCTCCTGCGGACCCGCTCGGTCGTGATCTAGCGTGCTGTTCCGCTCAGCACGTGGCGAAGCCCGTTCGAGCTCTCGCGTTAGGCTGCGCCCGTAGAGAAAACGAAGTGGGGCGGCCTTATATGGGCCGCCCCACTCGATCACTTCTCGATAGCCTGCTGCGAGGTCAGTCTTCGCAGTGCGGCCATCCCGTGACGTTCCCCTCGTTGAAGTTGCTGAGGGTTGCGATCAGGTCGCCGATCTCGTCGCTCGTCAGCGTCGTCGTGAGATCGATCGTAGCGCCGTTGACGGTGATGGTGGTGCCGTTCTGCGCGGCGTCGATCGCGTTGTCGAGGGCGGTCGGGCCAGCGTCCTCATTACCGCCGAGGTTGTTCAGCGCTGCAAGCAGCTGCTGGACGAGGTTGAGCAGGTTGTTCGCCTCACCATTGAGGTCGACGTTACCGAGCTTCCCGGGCGTCGCGTTGAAGACCTCGGACTGCTGGTTAACCGTGAGGCCCTCGATACCAGCGATGATGTCCGGATCGTTACCGTCGGTGGCATGCTTGCTCTGATACCAGCCCTTCGTGAACGTGCAGCCGGTCGGGGGCGGCGGCAGGAGTCTGTTCGTGAACACGACGACCGTGCCGTGGAACACGTTGAACCCGATCGCCACGCCGTTGCTCACGACCGTACCGCCGGCCGGACCGCCCACGTCGAAGCGCTGGACGAGCGTCAGCTCGGCACCGGCAGGAACCACCTCAGTGATCGTCACATCGTCAAAGAAGTCCGAGCCCTGCGTGGTGGTCGCGCGGAGCGTGCACTCGCCACTGTTGAACGAGGCGTCGCCCACGATCGTCGAATTGCCCAGCGCCCCGCGATCGGCGGTAATGGCCGCGTTGATCGTCGTCGCACCACCCGCGGTGCCATCCCACACCTTACAGACCGTGATCTGCCCGATGACGGGCGCAACTGGCGACGTCAGCACCATGCTCGGGCGGCTCGGCGTCCGGGCCGTCACGGGGGCCGTCGGAGAATCCGAACAGGCCACAGTAAACGCTACCATTCCGACGCTCGCTGCGAGCGCCGCCTTCCGGTTCATGCGCATCTGGTTCCCCCTCACTCGTGTTAGTTGACCCTCTGCTGCTGCGTTGGCGAAGAACGTCCCCCACCGCGTCGCATGACCGTGACATGGAGCGCGAGTGACCGGGCACTGCAACTAGCGCAATCCGGGACCTTCGAACTGCGCCAGGCCCTGCTGAAAACGGGCGTAGTATGAAAAGCGCCTAACTAAAATGCAAGTCACAGATTGACCGCGCCATACTTCGCGGTGTGCACCTGCGTTTCAGCAGCGTGAGCACAGGCACAAACCGTTCCGAGCAGGCATCACCTTCCGCCCATCCACCAGTGACTAACTTTGCGACAGTTATGGTTAACGGCCGGTTAGATTCGTCGGTTGGGCCCGTCTAATTCGGGACACTCAGCCCGATCCGACTGACGCTGCATGTGACCGATCGGGCGAATCGCAAGCATGCGGTGTCGCGCACCCGCCGCATGTGATGTTGGATTCAAGCATCGATCCTGGTCCGAGAGTCGCACAAACTCCTGTCCCAAAGCAACCTGTGCGCCCCGGCCCCCGCAGAGGTCGCCTCCACGGCGCGCTTCAGCGCGTCGATCCAATCAGTGCGACGAGCCTATCCCGCGCGACGGCGACATCGATGACCTGAGAAGTGGGGATCGGCGACGTCCCACGCGACGCAACAGCGTCGTAGAACTCCCGCGCAAGTGATCGGAGTCCTGGATAGGCGGGTTCGCGGCGGGCTGCACGGCGCATGAGGTTGAGCAATGCGCCATGAAGATGCTTCGCCGAGATGACGAACGGATGTGCGGCCTTCGCGCCACGTGAAACCGTCGGCCCATGGCGGATCGCATAGCCGTGAAAGAGATCCGCGCGAGCGGAACCTCCGTCGGCCACGACGCGCAGCGTGTTCTCCGTTGGCCGTCCATGGGCCGAGATGGCCACATCGACGATCGCACCGGCCACCGTGGCCAGCGCTCGAAACTCACCTGCCGTGGGGTGCGCGACCTGCCAGTCGATCGTAGCGACCGGCACCCGGAAGATCGCCGAGAGCAGCGAGAGAGGGTGTGGGAGAATCTCCGCAATGAGCGCATCGAGGCTCGCGGCGTCGTTTCCACCAGCACCCGCCGACACCGCGGAAAACTCGATCCGCCGAACGACGCCGAGGTCGGGGAGCCACCGCACGATCTGCCGGACCCCGTCCTGGAACAGGAACTGATGGACGGGGCAAAGCAGCACGCCGCGGCGCCCGGCCAACGACATGAGCGCTGACGTCGTCTCGGCCCGCTCGGTCAATGGCTTCTCCGCCAGGATATGCACGCCGGCGTCGACGAGCGCGGTAATCAGGTCCGGATGCGTCGCCACCGGAGTACAGACGTGGGCCACCAGGGCATGGCGCCTAACGTCGTCACCATCGAGCGCGGCGAGGAGCCTGGCCTCCGGGTGGCGTCGGCCCAACGCCGCTCTCGCGGCGTCGTTCGGGTCGACGATGACGGTGACCCGACCACCCAGCCGGCGGATCGCGTCGGCATGCCAGCGTCCCATGAGCCCTGCGCCGATGATGGCCGCTCGGGGCTCGGGCGCTCGCGTCATGCGGCGGGGCTCGCTCCCATGCGCATCGACGCGATCTCGGGCGCGGTAGCGCCAGCCAACTCGATGCGCCGACCCGTGGCCGCGGCGTGGTAGCAGGCCGCGATCACTTCGAGCACGTCGCGCGCATCGCGCGCTGAAGCGGGTGGCGCGCCGCCGGTGCGAAACGCATCGAGCGTCTTCTCGAAGACGAACCGCGTCGCGATCATGCCAGGATCCTTCGGGTTGCGTGCAAGCAGCGTTCGCGAGTTGCCGACCTCGCGCCAGGCGAGGCCCGAGACGCCGTAGTCGAGACGGATGTGAGGACGCGTACTGCGATGCAGCCCCGCGGTGACCCGCGCACGGCCGCCAAACGACGCGCGCAGCGAGGCCGTTGGCGTCTCGGCCCGCACCTCGAAATACTGGGTTTCGCCCTTGCACAGCCGATTCTGCACGACCTGCGCGAGGCGGCCGCGCGAGAACTCCAGCGTCACGAGCGCCACGGCATCGGTTTCACCTTCGCGAACCCCGCAGGTCGAAACAGTCGCCGATACCGTCCGCGGCTTCTCGCCAAAGAGCGCCATGAGGAAGTCGACGAGGTGGACACCCGCCTCATAGAGCGTGCGCTGAAGCATCTGGCCGCGCCACCCCGGTTCCGCCCAGGGGGGAAGGTCCATGAGCTGCCAGACCTGCGCGAACACCACATCCCGTGGTGCCGCGGCATCGCGCAGCGCACGGAAGATCGGCATCTCGCGGAATTCGTGATTGAGCGCGATGCGGCGCCCCGCCGCGTCGGCTGCCGCGATGACGCGATCGGCCTCGTCGATGCTCGAGACGAACGGCTTTTCGCAGATCACGTGCGCCCCGGCCGCGAAGCTCTTCAGGCAGTAGCCCGCGTGCGAATCCGGCGGCGTGCCGATCACGACCACATCGACATCGCCACGCGCGAGCATGGCGTCGAAGTCCTCGAACACCGGGACGTTCCACGTCGTCGCCGCCCGCTCGCGTCGAGCGGGGTCGATGTCACAGGCGCCGACGACGCGTGCGTTCGCGATCCCGGCGAGTGCCGGCAGGTGCAGTGTGTGCCCGGCGTTACCGAGCCCCACGACTGCCACGCGTACAGGAGCGTTCATTCCGAAGAGACGTTGGTCGTCCGCGCGCGTTGTGCACGCGCCGCGCAAAACTCGAGAAGGCTATCGACGACGTAGTCGACCATGGCGTCTGTGATGCCCGGGTACACGCCAAGCCAGAACGTCCCCTGCATCACGATGTCGGTGTTGGTGAGCTCGCCGACGACGCGATGGGGGATGTCCCGGTAGGCCGGCTGTCGCAGGAGATTGCCCCCGAAAAGCTGGCGGGTCGCGATGCGACGCTCGTCCAGCCAGCGGACTAGCTCCCGTCGCTCGAACGGTGCGTCTGGTCGCACGGTGAGCGCGAAGCCGAACCAGCTGGGGTCGCTGTGCTCGGTCGCACGCGGCAGCACGAACACGTCCGATAGCTCCGCGAGGCCATCGTGCAGGCGCCGCCAGTTGTGGCGCCGGCGGGCGATGAACTCAGGGAGCTTCTGCAGTTGCGCCACACCGACCGCCGCCTGCATGTCCGTCGCCTTCAGGTTGAAGCCAATGTGCGAGTAGATGTACTTGTGGTCGTAGCCGTGTGGCAGGTCGCCGAGCTGCCAGTCGAACCGCTTGCCACACGTGTTTTCCTTTCCCGGCTCGCACCAGCAGTCACGTCCCCAATCGCGGAACGACTCGAGGATCGTCTTCATGCGCGGCGCGTTCGTGAGAACGCACCCGCCTTCGCCCATGGTGATATGGTGTGCCGGGTAGAAGCTCACCGTGGCGAGGTCGCCGAATCCGCCGACGTTCTTCCCGCGGTAGGTCGAGCCGAGCGCATCGCAGCTGTCCTCGATCAGCCAGAGATCGTGGCGCTTCGCCAACGCGGTGATGGCGTCGACGTTGAACGGATTGCCGAGTGTGTGGGCGAGGATGATGGCCCGCGTTCTTGGTCCGACCGCTTCTTCGAGGCGCGTGACGTCGATGTCGTACGTGCCCAGCTCGACATCGAGGAACACGGGAACCAGCCCGTGCTGGATAGCCGGATTTACGGTGGTCGGGAATCCTGCCGCGACGGTGATGACTTCATCGCCCGGATGCAGCTGACGATCACCCAGCTTCCACGACGTGAGCGCGCTGGTCGCCAGCAGGTTTGCCGACGATCCGGAGTTGCAGAGGATGGCGTGGCGCACCCCCGCGACGCGTGCGAACTCGCGCTCGAACTGCGCGGCGAAGCGTCCGGTGGTCAGCCAGAAGTCGAGTGACGCGTCGACGAGGAACTGGAGCTCGGTGGCATCGAACACTCGCCCTGACACTGGCACCCACGTGTCACCGGGCACGAACGGAGGCGGGCGAAGGGCGGCGTCGTAGTACTCGGCCGCGAGCGCGCGTGCGCGAGCGCGAAGCTCGTCAGGCGTCTGAGTCATTGCGTGATCGCCGCACTGCGGCACTTCGCGAACGTCATGGTGCAACCTCGGCGAGGCGGTACTCCGGGAGCGAGGTCCCCACCTCGCGGAACCACGCGATCGTGCGCGCCAACCCATCCTCGAGCGAGACGCGGGCGCGCCAGCCGAGCACGCGCTCGGCCCGCGACGGGTCGCCGGAGAGCACGGCGAACTCGGTCGGCCGATAGGAAAGCACGCCGAACCGTGCCGGTGACGAGCTGCCCGTCTGCTCGAGCACGAGCCGGACGACGTCGCGCACCGTAGCCGTGAGACCGGTGCAGATGTTGAAGGTAGCGCCGATTGCGTCCTGGGTGGTGGCCGCGGCGACGAATGCGTCCGCCGCGTCCTCGACGTAGAGGAAATCGCGCGCCTGATTTCCCGGCGTCAGGTCGATGGGGAGGCCGGCGAGCGCGTGCCTAACGACGAACGGCACGAGGCGGCCTGGTGGCTCCATCGGCCCGTACATGGTGAATGGGCGCAGCGACACGACCTCCAGCCCCGTCCGCCGCGCGAACGCGTGCGCGAGCATCCACGCTGCGGCCTTCGCCGCGCCGTATTCGGTGGTCGGCGCCGGGAGCGCGTCCTCGGTCCAGCGCGTCCCCGAACCGTACTCGAAGCACGATCCGCAGTAGATGACGCGCGCACCGAGGCGACGGGCAGCCAGCAGCACGGCGAGCGTGGTGTCGACGTTGCCAGCAACGAGCTCGCGAACGTCACCAACCTCACCGACGACGCCGATGGCGGCGAGGTGAAAGATGGTCGTCACACCGGCGAGCGTGTCGTCGTGCGAGGGCTCGGCGAGCGACCGCACATCCCAGCGCGCAGTCCGGACGCCGCGCGCGCGCTCGAGCGCGCTCCAGCCACGGGCGTCGGGTCGATCGAGCGCGATGACGTCCGCGCCGGCGTCGACGAGGCGAGGCACCAGGTGCGATCCGAGGAACCCGGCCGCGCCGGTGACGAGCACGCGGCGTCCAGCAAGCGAGTGCACGCGTTCAGGTGAGGAGGGCGCGGTACCAGTCGACGGTCTCACGGAGCCCCGACTCGAGGCCGTAGTCAGCCTTCCAGCCGAGTATGTCGCGGGCCTTCGACGCCGAAAGATACTGGTCGCGAATCTCACCCGTGGCGACGTTGCGCACATCCGGCTGGAGGTTGGATCCCATCGCGCGCGCGATCGCGCTGACCATGTCCAACACTGCAAGCGGTGACTCGTCGCTAAAGTTGAAGGCTTCGCCGCAAACCGCGGGATCCGTAATTCGCTCGCCAAGGAGCATATAGGCCCGCGCGACGTCTTTCACGTAGATGTAGTCCCGCCGGAACGTGCCGTCACTGCGAATGACCGGCCGCTCACCACGCAGGAGGGCGCGTATGGTTCCGGGAACGATCCGGCTCCAGTTCAGATCCCCGCCGCCGTAGATGTTGCCGCACCGGGCGATCGCGACCGGCACGCTGTAGCTGTGACAGTACGCGGTCGCGAGGAGGTCGGTGCAGCTCTTCGAGACCTCGTACGGGTTACGCCCCTGCAGAGGCATAGTCTCGACATACGGCAGCGACTCCACCTCCCCGTACGCTTTGTCGCTGGACGCGACGATCACGCCGCGAACGAGCGATGGGTGCAGCCGACACGCTTCGAGGAGGTTGTAGGTGCCCCGGACGTTCGTCTCGAACGTCGTGAACGGGTTGCGCTGGGCCACGCCGACGATGGTCTGCGCGGCGAGGTGAAAGACGTATTCCGCCTCGTACAGGCTGATCGCGCGCTCGAGCGTCCAGAGGTCTTCCACCATGCCGTTGAAGACCGTGCAACGCTGGAGATCGCCGCTTCGCAGGAGTTCTGATTGCGGGTCCGCATCGCGGACGAGCACCGCGACGCTCGCGCCGCTCGCGAGCAGCTCGCGCACGAGCCACGATCCAACGATCCCGGTGGCACCGGTGACGACGACGCGCCGTTCGCGCCAGAAGCCATGAGGCGTCACGATGCGTCCGCGCGCAGGAACGACGGATCCCACGGTGGCAGCCGGCCATCGCAGAGACTGTTCAGCAAGCGGACATCGCGCAGCGTGTCCATGCACTGCCAGAAACCCTCGTGCTTGTGCGCGACGAGCTGGCCGTCGGCAGCGAGCCGTTCGAGCGGCGACCGCTCGAAGATCGTGTCGTCGCCGTCGATGTAATCGAGCACCTGCGGCTCGAGGACGAAGAAGCCACCGTTGATCCACCCCTCACCCACCTGCGGCTTCTCCGAGAACTCGGCGACCAAGTCGCCGTCGAACACGAGTCCGCCGAATCTGGCCGGAGGGCGCACCGCCGTGACCGTCGCCAACTTTCCGTGGCGCCGATGAACGTCCAGCAGGGACTTCACGTCGACGTTCGAGACGCCGTCGCCGTAGGTCATCATGAAGGTCTCGCCGCGGAGCATGTCCGCGAGACGGCGCAGGCGTCCGCCGGTCTGGGTCTCGAGCCCCGTGTCACGGAGATGGACGAACCAGTCCTCACAATCGGATCCTTGCACTTCGATCTGATTCGTCCTCAGGTCGATGCTCAAGCTGTTGCGGAGGTAGAAGTAGTCGAGGAAGTAGCGCTTGATGACGTCGCCGCGGTAGCCGAGGGCAACGACGAATTCCTTGAACCCGCGCGCGGCGTAGCATCGCATGATGTGCCACAGCATTGGTCGCCCGCCGACTTCGACCATCGGCTTCGGCTTCGACTCGGATTCCTCGGCGAGGCGAGTGCCGAGGCCGCCGGCCAGCAGAACGGTCTTCACATGCCCTCCGCAGGGATTCTACTCGGGCGAGTCACGCCGCGACCCGCCGCAGCACATCCAGCGTTTGACGAGCCGTTACGTGCCAGCGAAACGTGTCCGCACGGCGCGCGCCCCGTTCACTGAGCGAGCGGCTCAACTCCGGGTCCGTCAGCACCCGTTCGATGGCGTCCGCGAGGTCGGCGGGCGTTGGCTCCTCCACGAACTCTGCAGCGCCGGCGGCGATTTCGGCCAGGGCCGCGCGATTCACGGTGACCACCGGCGTACCGCATGAGAGCGCCTCCACCAGCGTCATCGAGAACCCCTCGTACGAGGACGCGTTCACGTACAGGTCGGCTGACGCATAGACCGGAGGGACCTCGAGATGGCTCGCGAAGCGGCCGTCCGTCTGCACGACATCCCCCTGCACCCCATACTTGGCGATGAGCGTGTCGAGCGGCACTCCGACGTGATTTGGCCCGACGAGCAGAAGCGCGTGCGGCAGCCTGGTTCGACGTTTGACGATCGAGAACGCCTCGATGAGGGCGGGGATGTTTCGGCGGGTCGACAGCTTGCCGACGAACACGATGTACGGCCGGTCGGTGCCGAGGAAGCGGATGCGGGTCGCTCGTTTCAGTGCGTCGTCCGTGATCGGGCGAAACGATTCATCGGCGCCCTGCACGACGATGTCCACCTTGGCGCCTCCGATGCCATAATACCGCTCAAGGTCCTGCCGGGTGCTTTCCGACGGCACGATGATCCGATCCGCGCGATCCGCGCTGAAGCGATAGAGCCGACTGTACGTCAGCTTGTACCACCATGGGTGTGTCCCGCTCTCGACCTCGTTCATGCTGTGAATCGCGACGACGCACTTGCCCGTGTACGTCACCGGGACGGAGTAGCTCGGACAGAACAGCACGTCGATTCCACTCGTGAAGCGCGGCAGCACGCCGTGCTGCCAGAGGCCTGGTGGGACGCGTCCGGCGAACGTGTGCACGCTGATGGCGGGCGATGGTTCCCATCCCGTGCCATCGTACGGCTCACGCGTGTAGAGCGTGCAGCGATCGCCGTTCTGCATCATCGTGCGCCAGTGCTTCACGAGGTACTCGATATACCGCCCTACCCCGAGGCGCTGGCCGGCGAGGCGATGCGCGTCGACGCCAAAGTGCATCAGGGCCTGCCACCGGCTGCGCCGTGCGCCACGACCATCGGCGTCGGTGCGGCCCCGAGACGCGGTGCCTCGTTAGGTACCGCTGGCGCGCCCGCCGTCTCGGGCGCCATCCGCGTCACGCGTGCGTAGAGGTTGCCGAGGCGTCGCGCCGCGGCCGCGCGCCCGAACCGCTCGACGGCGTAGCGTCGCAGGTGCTCGGGGTCGAAGCGGCGGGTCAGCGTCACCTCGATCGCGATGGCCAACGCCGCAGCGTCGTCGACCGGAACGAGCGCGCCCATGTCGGGGGTGAGGATCTCCTCCGGCCCACCGCACCGGGTCGCCACGACCGGCGTCCCGGACGCCAGGGCCTCGGCCGTGACGAGCGAGAACGACTCACGGCGACTCGGTACGACGAGCAGCGCGCTCCGGCGCATGAGCATCGCGACGTCGTGCGGGGCGACCTCGCCGAGGAAGCGGACGCGATCACGGAGGCCGAGGGCTTCCACGAGAGACCGCACCTCCGCCGCGTCACGCTCGTACGCACGATAGAAGGAGCCACCCGCGACGGTCAGATGCAGCGAAGGGTGATCAGGCAGGAGGTGGCCGAGCGCGCGAGCCAGGAGATCCAGCCCCTTCACCTGGCGAATGAGCCCGACGAACAACAGATGGTCGGGATCGCGCGGCTCGTCCGGGCGTGGTGCCGCGAAGACCTGTTCGTCGACGACGTTCGGGATGACCTCCACGGGAACCGCATCGCCGAAGAGATCGACGACGCTGCGCCGGAGCGCTTCGCTCACGGTCGTGACACAGGCGATGTGCGGCAGTGCGCGCTGCACCTGGCGTCGCACGGCCGGGTGCCGGTCGAGCCACGGACGCCACATGGCATGCTCGGACGACACGACCGGGATGCCAAGCTCCGCGCCGATCCGTGCGGCGATCACGCCCTCAGGGTAAATGAAATGGGCGTGTATGACGTCGAACGGTTCGGCGGCGTGCAGCGCGATCGCCATCCGCCGGAGCGTGCCGTACGCGAGGCGCGCGTCGAGGGCGTGCAGGAGCTGTCCCGGACCCGCCGGAACGCGCGGGTGATGCACGGTGACGGCGCCATCCGTGCGGTCGCGCTCGACGGACCGGAATCGCCGTGCCCACTTGGTCGCGATGACTGGTGGGGTATACGGGACCGGCGCGACGACGGTCGGCCGGGCAACGCTCGCCGACGCAGCAACGAAGCGTTCCGTCCACAGCCCGAGCGTCGGGAACGCGTTGTTGGGGTAGTTACGGGCGAGGACGAGCACCCGCGGCTTTCGCATCTCGCTGATCGGGTCGAGACTCGCCATTCCGGCCCGGTTCCTCGGCTGCCTAACGCTTGCCCGACCCGGCCGCCGCGCTCGCCTCGACGCCGACGCCCGCCAGGCGAGCCCGCACCTGCTGCTCGATCCACGCGTACGTCACGCCGATGCCCTCGCGCAAGGACGTCGCGGCGTGCCATCCGAGCGAGTAAATCCTCGCGTTGCTGAAGTTCCGTGATTGCACGCCAACGGGTCCGGGCACGTACCGCACGCCGATCTGCTTGCCGCTCAGCGCGATCACCGTCTCGACGAGCTCGCGCACGCTCACGTACTCCGGGCTCCCGATGTTGGCGGGGACGTCGAGGTCCGATCGCATGAGACGGACGATGCCATCGACGAGGTCATCGACGTAGGTGTACGAGCGCACGGCGGTGCCGTCGCCCCAGACGTCGATGGTGCCGCCGTTGTCCGCCTCGGCGACCTTCCGACAAATGGCCGCGGGGGCTTTCTCGCGCCCGCCGGTCCATGTTCCTTCGGGGCCATAGCAGTTCTGGAAGCGGGCAACGCGGACAGCCATGCCGAACCGGCGTCCGTACGCGTAGGCCACGCGCTCCGCGAAGAGCTTCTCCCAGCCGTACTCGTTGTCGGGATGCGCGGGGTACGCGTCGTCCTCCGAGAGCTCGGCCTCCCCGATCGCCATGTCGCGGTAGACGCACACGGACGACGAGAGGAAGTACCGCGGAACTCCGGCCTCGGCTGCCGCCTGTGGTATATTGACGTTGATCAATGCGCTGTTGCGCATGATCTCGCACTCGGCGGTGCTGATGAACCCCATCCCGCCCATCTCCGCCGCGAGCTGATAGACCTCGTCGATGTGGTGGCCGTCGACGGGCGCCACTGCACCCCGGCATTGCTCGAGGTCCCGAAGGTCGAGCAGGCAGAACTCGTCTGCGGCGGTCGGGGCGAACTCCGGCTCTTTGATGTCGACGCCGCGCACCCAGTAGCCATCTCGCTTGAGGCGCTTGACCAGGTGACTGGCAATGAATCCGCCCGCTCCGCACACAACCGCTCGTTTCATCGAGAGCTGCTCCAAATGGGAGGACGACGCCCGCAGCGCGAGCGGTGAAGCGCGCGCGTTGCCGGGCTCAGGAAATGTATTCGTAGGCCGGGGGCGGCGGCCGCCACCCACAGCGTGCCCTGCCGGGGGCAAGATACGTGCACGGGCCGACCTGCGGTCGCCCGCCGGGCGGGGGGCGTAAGCCGGTGTGGCCGCGCACGAAACGCGTTGCTGTTGGAACGCTGGATTCGAATCTAAGACGGCGCACCGCTCGGTGAGCGCACGCACGTCACATGTCGTGGCGCCATCGCAACAGCGTTCTACGGCCAGTAACATTGATCGCAGTCTGACGGTGCGTTGCGTCACGCTTGGGGTGCTGAGCACCTGGCTCGACGGGGCACGGAACTGGCCGGTGCCGGCGCCCGCCGACCGCTCGTCAGGCACACGTCATGGCCGACTCTTCACCCCTCGTCTCGATCGTCGTCCCCGCCTATAACGCCGAGCGGTTCCTCGGCGAGGCGCTGGCGTCCATCCGGGCGCAATCACACGCGACCCTCGAGATCGTCGTGTGTGATGATGCGTCCGCGGATCACACACCAGCGATCGCACAGGCAACGGGCGATCCACGCGTGCGCTACCTGAGAAACGACCGGACGCTGGGCGGCTACGGCGCGATGAATCGCGGGGTCCGCGAGAGTCGCGGTGAGTACGTCGCTATCTACCATGCGGACGATGTGTACGACGCGCGCATCGTGGAACGCGAGCTGGCGGTGCTTCGGACCCGCCCCGATCTCACGGCCGTGTTCTGCCTCGATCGCTTCATCGACGAGAGGGGCGGTGAATACGGTCGGCTGCGCCTGCCGGCGGCCATTGCTGATACGGAGACCTTCGACGCGTCCCTGCTGGCTGAGAGTCTTCTCCGGTACAAGAACACGTTCCTGCGAACGCCGTCGGTCATGCTGCGGCGCAGCGCTTTCGACGCGGTGGGCGGCTTCGATCAGGATCGGTTTGGTATCGCGGCGGACCTCGACATGTGGGTACGCCTCTCGCTCGAAGGCCCGATCGCCGTCGTGCGCGAGTACTTGATGGGGTATCGGCACTACACGGCGCAGTGGTCGAAGCAGTACGAGCGCATGCGCACCGAGCCCGAGCTGTTCTTCGCGGTCATGGACCGTCACCTCTCCCGCCCGGGGGTGCGCGCGCTGGTGAGCTCCGACGCGCTCACGGCGTATCGCGTGTGGCGCGTGCAGGACGAAGCGGAGCGGGCAGCCAACGCATTCGTGCTCGGCGACCGCCAGAAAGCCGTCGCATTGCTCAACTCCTCGCTCGTTCGGCCGTTGCTGCGCACGACGCGTCGCGCCCAGGTCGCGCGCGTTCTCGCGCTTCGGACGCTCGTGCGCGCCGCGGCGGCAACCGGGAGCGGCGCGCGCGCGCGTGACCTCGTGTACTTCGCGCGGTTCAGACGCCTGCCACCACGGGATCTGGCGCCCCCGTCGCCGTCGGCGGCTCACTCGCTCGACACGAGTAACGGTACCGGGGCGCGGAATGCTTCGGCGGATGTGGCTGCGAGTGAAGGCGGCGCGGCGCCGCCACCGAGAGCACACCGAATCGGCACGGCCGTCCGCGTGTTCCTCGACCCGTTCACGCACCACTTCCACGGCAACGCGCTCTTCGACCCGCGATCACGCTTCAACCGCGATGATGCGCTTCGCCCGTGGTTCCGGCTGAAGACACGACTCGCCGAGCTCGGCGTGCCGATCGACACGGCGGACTACCTGCCTGACGCGGGGCGCAACGGTCAGAACCCGCGCGGCGCAAACATTTACGTGTCTTACGGCATTCACGACCGTTATCGCGCGCTCGCCACCCGCGACGACGTCCTGCTCACCGCGTTCTACCTGTTCGAGGTGATCGTCGTCGACCCGCCGATGTATTACGCGACGCCGGATCTCGCGCGTCACTTTCGAACACTGTATTCCTGGACAACGGCCGACCGGCTGCGTCCTTTCGTACCTAACGTCCCGCCGCTCCGTCCGTTTCGAATCCCGATGCCGTTTTCAGCGGTGATCGAGCCGCACTGGAGTCGGACCGACCGGCGCGGGATCATCCTCGTCAACAGCAACAAGCGGGCGGCCCTGCCCGACGGCGAGCTGTACACCGAACGACTGCGCGCACTGAAGCACTTCGCCGGGAGCGGCGGCATCGACCTCTGGGGGCGGTTGTGGGAGAACGGCCTCGGCGAACTCGAGTCGGAGTTCGCCGAGGCCGTCCGTGCGACCTGGCGGGGGCCTGTCGACGACAAGTACGAAGCGATGAGCCGTTATCGGTTTGCCATCTGCTACGAGAACATGGTGCTCGACGGCTGGATCACGGAGAAGATCTTCGACTGTCTCTACGCAGGCGTGGTGCCCATCTACCTCGGTGCGCCCGACATTGCCGACGCGGTTGATCCGGCCTGCTTCATCGACTTCCGGCAATTCGGGTCGTACGCTGAGCTCGACCGATATCTCGCCTCCGTGGGCGACGAGGAGCTCGCTCGTTATCGAGAGGCGGGACGCGACTATCTCGCGTCCGCGCAGTTCACACAGTTCTCGCCTGACGCGTTTGCCGATCGGTTCATTCGCGACATCGAGGAGCATCTGAACGAGCGCGGGCTCGCGCATCTATGGGGGTAGAGGCGCCGCCGGCGGTTGCCGACGCATCGCCGGCGCCGTCATTCCGGCCGCTGCAGGCGATGGTCGCGCTGGGCGGCATCCAGGCCCTGACGATGCTCGCTGGCCTGGTTCGGTCGAAGATCCTTGCCGTGATGCTCGGTCCGGCTGGCGTGGGAGTCGCCGGTGTCGTGGACCAGGCAGTGTCCCTCGTCGCGCAACTCGGGTCGCTCAGCATTCCGTTCGTGGCGCTCAAGTTTCTTTCGCGTGCCCGGGATACATCGAGCGAGAGCGTGCGCCGCATCTACACCGCGCTCCTCGGGACGATCGGCCTCTCGTCGACTCTCTCGGCCGTCGTTGCCGCGGCCGTCGCGGCGTGGCGGCCTGGCGTCTTCGGGGATGGTCTCCTTCCATATCGGACAGTACTCATCGTGGCGCTGCTCGGTGTCGCCCCGTTCGCGCTCGCCCCGTTTTATCGAAACGTCATGGCCGCGCTCGAGCGCCATCGCCAGTCGGCGCTGGCGGCGTTCTTCGCGGCAATGCTCACCGTGGTCGGCGCATATCTCGGCGTGCGCACGGGCGGGCTCGTTGGGCTCTTTGTCGCGAACGGTGTCGTACTCGGCGTGACGGTTGCCGGCATGCACCTGTACCTCGCCCGAGCGGCGGCGCTGCGGGTCGACCGGTCGATTACGCTGGCGTCTGCGGCCAGCGCCCTTCGCTCACAGCCGGGACTCGCATCGTTCGCTGGCGCAATGTACGTGCTCGCGCTGACGTCGCCGTTTGCGTACCTGCTTGCGAGGTCCACACTCCTCTCGACCCACGGCGAGATTGCCGCGGGGATGGTCGCCGCCGCGTATGGCATTGCGGTGGCGGTACGCCTCGTTCTCAACCAGGCGAACGGACTCTATCTCACACCACTCGTGAACCGGGACACGGCGAAGGCGGATCGGCTCGCGGCCGTTGGGGAATACCTTCGCGTGCTGATTGTGCTCGTCGCGCTCGCGCTCCTGGCGATCGCGCTGTTTCCGCGGCAATGGCTGCTCCTCCTGTACTCCGTGCAGTTCGTGGACGCAGTCCCGCTCGTGGCGCTGTTTCTTCTCGCTGAGGGCGTCCTGCTCGTGGCGGGCGTGTACCAGGCCTTGTTGATCGGTTTCGATGACATCTCCGGTTTTCTCGCGAGCACAGTGGCGGGTCAGCTCGTGATCATCGCGCTTGCGGCCGTGCTTGTCCCACGTATGGGTGGAACCGGGGTCGCAGTGGCGTTCCTCCTCGGGAACGCGCTGATTCTCGTGGCCACCGCCACCTGGCTCGCAGTGCGCCACGGCGGTCGCACGCTGTTACCACCTCTCTTCCCGTTCGCTGTTGCGCTCAGCGCTACCGCGCTCGCTGGATGGTGGGCGTCGACGGCCGACGGTGTTGTTTGGAGGATGGCGGCGTATCTCGCGTCGGCTGCACTCGCGATCGCGTTCCTCAGGCCGGACGAGCGGCGTTGGCTCCTTCGGCCCTGGTCGCGCGCGCGGAGGCCGACATGATCGAGGGTACTCGCAACCGCGTCGCGGTTCGAACGCTTCTCGCGGCGTGCGCGCTGTCGGTGGCGTGTCGGGACGCCGCGCCGCCCCCGGCTCCTCCACCGCGCTTCCCGATCATCGACATTCACACGCATCTCGGCGGGGTCGAAACCTGGCCGGGGAGCAAGCCGAACTTCGATGAGCTCCTGACCACCATGCGGGAGATGCGCGTCGAAGCGGTGGTCGACTTCAAGGCGCCGGACAACTCACTCGCGAACGGTATCTTCGGCGAGCGTGTGACCGAGCGGCTGGCGATTTATCCCGACACGAGCCGCTTCAGGCTGTTCGCGAACATCCCGATCGACGACGCCAACAACCTCTTTCTCGGAAGCACGAGACCGGACTATTCGTCGTGGGTCGCGTCGCTTCTCGACGACGCCGTGCGGCGTGGCGCTTCCGGGCTCAAGATCAAAGACCAGGCAGGCGAAGGTAACGGCGTGAATTACTGGACGCGCGACACGAGTGGCGCGCTGGTGCCCTTCGACTCGCCCGTGTTCGACTCGCTCTGGAGCACGGCAGAGCGGTTGGGCGTGCCGGTGATGCTTCACCTCGGGGGCGCATACAAAGGCGAGCACCAGGCGCCGAAAGGCGCGAATCGCAACGTTCGCTGGGAGATGCTCATGCTCCAGCGAGAGCGCGTGCTGCGACGACATCCACGACTCCGTTTAATCGGCGCGCACTGGGCCGGCGGCGCCGGAGATCGCACCTACCTCGAGGAAGTGCTGGAGCGGTACCCGAACATGTCCGCGGAGGGCGGCGCGCATCAGCCACGCGTCGAGTTCGCGGAGCTCGATGCGGCGGAGATCCGGTTTTTCGAGATGTATCAGGACCAGGTCCTTTTCGGGACCGACTACATGGAGAACACCTTTCGCTGGCTCAAGTCGTACCGCCAGCGCCTCGACATGTTTCTCCCGTTCAGTGAGCGCTGGCCGCTCGCCGACAGCATCATGACGAAGTACTACCACGGCAACGCGCGTCGGCTGCTCCGCCGCCCCGATCCGAATCGGACGCCAGTGGCGCACCCGGGGTTCACGGTAACGCGCCTCGTCGGCGATACGATCACGCTCGACGGCAGCAACAGTTTCGCCGGGCCCGGGGCCACGCTGCGTTACCGCTGGCGACAGACCGAGGGCCCACCCGTTCGCCTAACGGGAGACACGACAGCGCGCCCGCGGTTCGTGGCATCGGTCGAGGGTGCCCTCCGGTTCGAGCTCGTCGTCACGGCGGACTCGCTCTCGAGCCGTGCTCGCTACGTGCGCGTGAACGTCATCCCGCAGACCGCCTTCTACGCGGAGCGAGATGGGCATATTGTGATCGAGGCGGAGCAGTTCCATCTCGCCCAGCCGAATGGCGGGCAGTCCTGGGAGATCGCGCGTGAGCGCACCGGGTTCAGTGGCACAGGATACGTGGTGGCTGGCCGGGAGAGGGGCATACGCGTCGAGCCCGGCCGCCTTCTCTATCAGGCGCCGCTACTCCGATACAACGTGTGGGTGAATCAGCCCGGGACCTACGTGGCATATGTCCGTGGGATGGCGACTGACTCCGGGAGCAACAGTGTGCACGTCGGGCTGGACAATGAAGAGGCACGACTCGCCGATCGAGTGGGCGAGTTTCCTGTCGGGCGCTGGGGGTGGGTTCGCAGCGCGTACGAATGGGATGATCAGTTTACGATGACGGACACTACGCTCGCGGTGTTGAACGTCGCGGAGCCCGGAGCGCACGTCCTGAACGTCTGGATGCACAAGGATGGCGCCATGATCGATCGCCTTCTGCTCGTGCACGCCCCGTTCATGGAGACCTCCCGGCCGCTCTACGACCCGGGCACGGAGATTGGTCCGCCGGTAAGCCCCCGTCTCACGGGGCGACCGTAGCGGTGCGTCAGTACTGGGCGAGATTCCCCACGCGGCGGGCGTAGCCTAACGCTGCACGGAACGCGACGACGCTCAGCACCAAGGTGCCCGCCGTGATGGCCATCAGAATCCCGATCTCGCGCCACACGGACAGGATCGGGCGGCCCTCGAGCAGCACGGCCCGCAGCGCAGCGAGCCCGTACGTAAGCGGGATGAACGCCGAGAGGGACTCGAGCCACCCGGGAATCACGGTCGTCGGGTAGTACACGCCGCCGAGGAAGGTCGAGGCAAGAAGCACCAGCTGTGGCAGTGGGCCTCGCGTGCGGAAGGCGAGCACCATCGCAGCCGTAACGATGGCGATCGGCAGATGCGAGAGCACGACGAGCGCGATGATGGGAACGCTCGCGCCCATCTGCGCCCACTCGACGCGGGCCCCGAGCAACGCCGCCGCAATGAGCATGACGGCCCCGCGAATCAGAGAGAACAACACCTCGTACCCCGACAGGCCAACGAGCAACGCATTCACGGACGTTGGCGTCGCGAGCAGCGCCTCGAGGGTGCCCGTGGATGTCGCGCCCTGCAGGCCGCCGGGAAGCGCATAGATCGTCGAGGAGACGATGTTGAGGGTGATCAGGCCGACGACCAGAAACGCGAAATACTGCCCGCCCTGGCCGCGAATCACATTCGCCATCGTCGACTGCAGGGCGCCCGTGATGAAGAAGATCGGGATGACGCTCACGATGAGCGAACCGAACGAGAAGATGATGCCGAGCCGATAGCTCGACGCGGCAAGCCAGCTTGCGCGGATGAGCGCCCAGACCTTATGCACTGGCGGCCCCCGCGCCATGACGCGCCAGGACTCGCTCGAGCAGGTCGGCGAGCGAGAGCTTCACCGGCTCGCACCGCGACACGCTCACGCCGGTGTGCGTCAGGTACGCGACCACCGCGGCGGCACCCTCGGCACCGCCGCGGAGATCGCAGTCGATTCGCGACCAACCCTGCTCGTCCGTCACGAATGGCTTCGCATCGCGGATGACGCCCCGGGCGACGAGCGCGTCGATTGCCTGCTGGTCGGCAGGACGGACCCACAGCGCGAAGCGGTCCTCGCCCACCTCACGCGCGAGCTCGGAGGTCGTGCCGACCGCGACGAGCCGCCCGCGATGCAGGACACCGACGCGGTCACACAGCTCGAATGCCTCTTCCGCGTTATGCGTCGCGAGCAGGACGGTGCACCCCTGCGCGACCGCGATCTCATTGCGGAGGAACGTGCGGAATTGGCGTGCCGAGATCGGGTCGAGACTTCGTGTCGGCTCGTCGAGCAACAGGACTCGAGGCCGGGCAAGCAATGTCCGCGCGACGAGCAGCCGCTGCTTCATCCCCGACGAGAATCCGTTGACGAGCCGATCGGCCGCATCGACGAGATTGACGAGCGCGAGCAGCTCGTCGATGCGGCGCGTCGCATCGGCACCGCGCAGGCCATGCAGCGACGCGAACAAGCGCATGTTCTCACGGGCGGAGAGTCGCCAGTTCAGACTGCGCTCATCGGCGATGACGGGCGCGAGGATCTCACGCACGCGGTTCGGCTCGCGTCGCACGTCAAAGGCCGCGACGGTCGCCGAGCCGGCGTCGGGCGTCACGAGCGTTGCGAGGATCTTGAAGAGCGTCGTCTTGCCTGCCCCGTTTTCACCGAGGAGGCCGAAGAATTCTCCCGACCGAACTTCGCACGACACGTCCGAGAGGGCGCGGACGAGCTCGCGCGCTTGCCGCGTCACGACCGCGCGCCAGCCACGTTGACGGGTGAAGGACTTCGTGAGCCCGTCGAGTACGACGGCGCTCGTTCCCGGCCTTACCGCCGGGTGATAGGTGACGCCGTGCGCGGTCGCGGTCACGACGACGCGCGGCTGGCGCCGGACTCCGTCGGCGTTTCGGCGGGCGACGAATGCCAGGCGATGATTCTGCTCACGACCTCGCCAAGACGATCGAAGTCGCGGGCAATCTCGAGACGGTGAACCGGTACGGCGCGGACGATGTCGCTCGCACGCAGGAACAGGTTCGTCGATTCGGAGCCGCCGATGGCGCTACCCGTTCGGTTGTGCCGGAGCAGCGTAGCGACGGCGCGAGGTCCTTTGACTCGGATGCGTTCGACGGCAGGCGCACCGGCGCTCGAGGAGACCGGCGCCAGGTCGTAGATGGCGACGAGTGGCAGCCGGCGCCGCTCGACCTGCGCGTCAGGCAGCGCGCTGACGTGGTACTTGTTCGTCTCCGGATGCCGTTGCCCGTTGGCGTGGCGGAGGTGAGCCGCGGAATCCTGCAGCAGCCGTACGGCGGGCATCGATGGCCACGCCATGGCAGTGCCGCGGGGATCGACCGGCAACATGTCGTCGGTCACGAGCGTGGCCCCAGCCGCGCAGAGCGCGGTGGCGAGGGTCGATTTTCCGCCACCCTTGTTGGCGAGAAACGCGACGACGACGTCGTCGATTGCCACGGCGCTGCCGTGCAGACACATGAGCCCCTGCAGATGCAGCGCGACGGAGAAGACGCCACCTAACAAGTCGGCGCGAACGAGCTCCAGCGGTGCGGTCGCGCCCGCGGTCCACGCGATGTCGCGACCCCCGCTCGAGATATCGAAGGTCCCGGTGTCATCGAAGTCGAGCCGGAACCCGCCAGCCATGCGGCTGCAGCGAACGCGGATGGTCGCGTCGACGGCGTCGACGCCGAGATACTCAGCCGGTGGAAGCGGACCAGTCGCGCGGCGAAACGTCCAATCCGGAGCGAGACAGCCAGACAGCTCGGGCAGCTCGGGCAGCGGAATCTCGGATCGCAGGCAGCCGCCGAATATGGCGTGGTCTCGAGCAGGAGAGACGCCGGACACTGCGGGGATTGTAGAGGATCGAGCCAGGTGGGAGTAGATAGGCCGGCGGGGGAGGCCTTATCGCGCCTCCCCCGCCGCCAGAGCGCTTAGGACAACGCCGTGTACCGATGGTACGGGTTCACGCCGTCGCCGGGGTTGAAATCCCCCCCAGCGAGAGTCACCTCGCGGAACGTGCCCAAACGCTCGAGTTTGGGTGCCTGATACATCCAACCCTCCCTTGAGAGGTGGTATCCGGGATTTCCCGGCAAAGTACGGCCGGCATGGCCGTAGGTGCAAGCCCGCGGCATGTCGGACGTAGTGACTAGGAAACAGACCTGAGTCACTGCACGAACCCTGCCGTTGGCACACTCGTCAGTCGTCGCACTTCGTCGGTCCTAACGACTGTCGTTTGACGTCTCGTACGAAGCCACAACTCGGTCTGGAACGCGACAAATAGATGGCCGCCGGCGCCGCCCGTGCCAGTCTGGTATTCGCGCCACGCCTGTTGCATCGCCGCAGCATCGACGATACCCATGTCGGCCAAACGCGAGTTGGCAAAGGCATCGGACACGGTCCCATCGGGGTCTGCCTTGAATGACCGTGCGAAGTAATCGGTCAGAACGCCCGTCTTTGCCTTTCGCGGCGCCAGCACGGATGCCGGAACGACATCACGTGCCGCTCGACGAAGCAAGTGCTTCACCGCCCCGGCCGACGCACGTTCAGCGCGTGGGCGCCGCGCGGCGAACTCCACGACTCGCTGATCGAGCAGCGGAGCGCGTAGCTCGATCGAGTACTCGAGCGCCAAGGCCGAGAACCCAGTCAGCACTCGCGGGATCGTCGGGTTGATCAGCGAGCGTCGCGTCTCAGCATCGGCACGGCCACCGCCGTCCGCCGAAAGCGCCGCCTCGATGGCGACTTGGCGGCCGATGATGTCGTGCCGCCGGGTGAAATCGTCAGCGAGCCAGGCAGGCAGCGCAATCGCGGGTCGCCCGGCGCGACGACGCCGACGCTCCGCGAACACGGGGCGAGCGATCGAGTGCCAAAACGGGCTGAGCCCCCCGCCGCCGAATGCGCGCCACTCTCGAAGGAGCGCACGCCACTGCCCTTCCGCGAATAGATCGCGAAGGAAGACCGTCGACACCGCGAAGAGCTGATCGCCGCCGTCACCGTACAGCGCCACTCGTGAGCCCTGCTCGCGAGTCGCCGCGAGCAGGGCACGTAGCCAGTTCTCGAACGCGTGCTGAAATGGAATGTCGGCCTTCGACGCATGTGCATGCGCATCACGAAGGAGCGGGACATCGTCGATCGACAGCCAGCGCGGACGCGTACGCCAGAACGTCGTCACCTCGTCAATCAGCTCGTCCTCGCGTCCCGGATCACCGACCGGGTAGCTGAACGACACAGGCGCCAGGCGATCCAGATGCAGTCGATCCATGGCCGCGTTACCGATGCCGAAGATCACCGGTGAGTCGTAGCCACCACTGAGCCAAATGGTTGTCGGACCACTCGGCGCGCGGCGCTCGACGATAGCCGCATCGAGCAGCGCGCGCAGGCGCTCCGCGGCTTCATCGAGCGATCGCTCTTCAGCCGTCTCCTCGAGACGAAGCCGCCAGTAGGCGGTCGTCGACGGTTCGGCGGAGGCCGCGCGAGTGAGCTGCGACGCTGGCGGAAGCGCCTTCACGCTCTCGTATGGAGTACGATCGTGCCCCGCTAGGCTGACCCCGATCAATTCGCCGAGCGCCAGCTCGTCAAAGGTCTTTGGGCACTTCGAGTGGGCCACGATCGCGCTCACACTCGATGCGACGAAAAACGTCCCTTCGACGTGCGCCCAGTAGAGCGGCCGGCGTCCCATGAAGTCACGCGCGGCGACAACGCGTCGCGCTCGTGCGTCGAACACCACGAACGCGAAGTCCCCCTCGAGATGTCGAGCGCAGTCGGCGCCCCAGGCGCGATACGCTGCCGCGATCAGATGGACAGCAGTACGACCGCGAGGTCGGACTCCGGCAGCCGCGAGTTTCTGCACCACGTCGTCGCGATAGTAGAGCGAGGCATCGGCGACGACGCAGATGTCGCCGTCGTTCAGGACGAGCGTCGGTCCCGCGAGCTCATCGGCCATTTCCCAGTCAAAGCGCACGGCGGCGAGGATCGCGTCCGTGGCGCGCCACACCTGGAGGCGATCACCGCGCGCCGCCAGCGCCCCGAGCATCAGGGTCAGATCGGTATCGTCGGTCGCCGAATGTGCGGGATCGAAGATCGCGACGAACCCGCTCATGATTCCCGAAGAAGTTCGAGACAACGAGGCATCGTGTTCCGGAGACGGTGGTGCGGGCATCAGGCCGACGACGCCCGTCGCGACGGCATCGAATGCAGCGTACATGCCTCGTAGCCTCGACCGAGCCGAACCCTACAAGCCGGCTAAGCCGACTCGGCGGAATAGTTTGCTACGCAAGAGAACGCTACGGCGAGAGACTCCTGGCAAGCTAGAGTGGCGCGATGCCCACACATTCGTAGACGAAGCGCCATAGGGTGGGTCGACCGCAGCGAGGTAAGTGGCTACCGCGAGTCCACTCCGCGCGTCCGTCTGGCGACCACGACCGCAGGGTTGCCCGTCGTCGTCGCCGTCCGGGAAATCAACCGGCGACGCGGTCGCGCGAGTTGAGCAGGGTACGGACGTACCCTGGAACGGCGAGGAATCGCTGCATGCGTGCGCGACCGCGGAGCCGCCGCCGCTGGTTCACGTTCTGGCCGTTAGGGTCGACGAACTCCGCTTCCTCATCCCACGGGCGCACCTCACCGTGGCCGCTGCGACGGGGCATTACCGCCAGCTCCCAGAGAGCGTGATCCAGTGCGACCGAAGGACACACGACATCGACTGGGAACAGGTTCATGATGAAGTGCCGCTCGATGGCCTGCAGTACGTAATCACTGCGAGCCGGGCGTAACTCTGCCATGACCTCCGGCGGAGCCGTCACGCCGGCAGCGACGGCGGCGATCCGGAACGTCCAGTAACATGACGTCGCGCCACGGCTTGCCTTCGCCGTTCCGACAAACCCGGGCCAGTCGAAGGCCGGGCCGCGAGTGAGCGCGTCGACGTCGCGGATGGTTCGCCAAACGCCGAAGCGTGCCTGGTGAGACCAGAGGAAGTGGAGGCAGGCATGCAACAGGAGATGGATGGGATCCGGAACGAATGCCTCGGGGAACTCCGGCCCGAGCGATCGCGCGCGCGACCACAAGTCGCGCGCGTCGAAGGCGAACGGCTGTCGCTCCGGGAACAGGGCGGTGTGCAACTCCAGCTGCAGCTCAGTCGACCCCCCGTCGTGGAGCGGTGGAAGGTGATGGTGGCGCTCGTAGACGCGCGCCGGGATGCCGCCGGTCGCTTCACGCCACCCCGCTTGCAACATCACCCGGCGGGCGAGTTGTGCGTTGCTCGGGTCGACCAGAATGTCGAGATCCGACATGGGCCGCTGTCGAACACCGGGGTACGCGGTCCGCGCCAGTGCGGCCCCTTTGAGCAGCATGCACCGGACGTTCGCGCCGCCGAGGGTACGCAGCGATTCGCGCAGGCGCCCCTCGAGATGCAGCATCGCGAAGTCGGAGACGAGCGAGAGCCGGCGCATTTGCTCGAGGGACTGTGCGGGCACGGACGCCACGGCAATGGCCCGAAGCCTGGCGTGCACGATGGGAACCGCACGTTCCAACTGCGCGAGCGCAAGGAAGCGCTGCCAGTCCACACCGCAGCGCGCGACGTCGCGAATGGCCTCATCGTTTGCCGGGCCGCCAGCCGTGAGCAGCAGCAACCGCTCCTCGGGCCGCGCCAAGCCGCGCTGCACCGACGCTGCGTCTTGCACCGGCATCGGCAGGCGCTCGGGAGGCATCGGAGCGGGCGCACTCATCCCAGCACCCCCTCGCGCAGCAGGGTCATCGCAATCCGCGTCACGCGTTGGCCGTCGTGCACACTGCCACGATACTGCGGCCGGCCGGCAGCCTAACGCCGCGACGCACGGCAGCCCCCTCGAGGCGGAGCCAGGCACGCTTGGCCGCCGACGTCCAGGACGCGTGCCCGTTCGTCGTCGCGAGGATACCGTGATACTCGGAGGACTGCACGCGCCGCGCGCGCAGCTCGCGCGGGATCTCCGCGAGGCCGAGCAACGCGTTGAGGCGGCTCAGTCGACGCACCACGAACCCCGCGCGTTGCAGCTTGTGCTGGAGCTCCACGGGTTCATAGCGATGGAACTGGTACTCCCGATCGTCAGCGGATCGCGGAAAGCTCTGTGCGTTCGTGCGGACGAAGAGCCACCCCCCGGGCTTGAGCACGCGTCGCATCTCGGACAGCGCCGTCTCGTCGCCGCCGTCGAGCGGGACGTGCTGCAGCACGTCGAGCGAGATGACGACATCCACGGACGCCGTGGGATACGGCAGCGCGAGCGCGGACGCCTGCGAGATCTCGAACCCCAGCTGACTGGCCGCGGCAGCGGCTTCGGCGGAGACGTCGCAGCCAAGGGCACGCCAGGCGCCGAATCGGTTC
>Ga0075421_100001139_pt1 | contig 30427 bp, 29 predicted proteins | sample SoiMetdeltSBSDD5_FD_75292 | JGI IMG/M metagenome (GOLD analysis project Ga0075421, IMG submission 75292) | Bulk soil microbial communities from a Populus tree surrounding site in Tennessee, USA - Soil MetaG P. deltoides SBSDD5 | ecosystem: Environmental > Terrestrial > Soil > Tree plantation... | reverse complement strand
TCGTGGAGCGCCTACCTGCTGTCCGCGCTGCTCTGGTTCTGGTTCGGTCTGATGAAGCGCGACAAAAACATCTACCTGCCGTGCATCGGCTGGATCGTGCTGAACAGCGCGGTGATCGCGGGAGCGATCGTCTACGGCTAGCCGCTACCCGCGACCCGGTCCTCCGATCAGGGATTCAGCTGGCCCCTGACTTCGCCGCCCTTGTTGGCTTCGCTGTGCACGTTGATGTAGAGGTTGCCGGCCTTGTACGCCGCCATCTGCGCGTCATTCAGCTTCGCTCCGGCGGGCGCGGTGTAGGTGTCGCCGCTCTTCGTGAGTGGCACGATGACCGGTCCGTTCTGGCCCTTCGGCGCCATGTGGATGTGCGCCATCGTGCCCTGGACGCCGGTGGTCGTCACGCTGCCGCTGACGGCGCCGTCGTCGCCGATCGAGAAGCTGCCGCTGCCGCGCGCCGCAGTAGAGACCGGCGGCACTTCCTCGGCCCCGCTCAGCGTCACGTTGACCCTCTTGCCGGCCATGGTGTGGGCGCAGGCCACCAGCGCGAGAACGGCAAGTGCGGAAAATACCTTCTGGACGACATTCATTGGAGACCTCCTGTTGAGCGTTACGGATCAATCGCTACATTGCCATAACAGGGGTACGTCGGGGGGTATTCCGTGTTGCCTCGGGTCGCCCGCGGCGAAGGGTACGGACCGGCTGAACTAGTAACCCCATCGCCCGCCTACCGCTTTACCTCGACCCGTGCCTTGAACTTGAAATCGCAGACATCGGCTACGCGGCCTTGCTCTACGCGCGCTACCCGGTGGTAGTGCTGCGAAGAGTCCCTCGGTGGCCATCCCTGTGGCCTGTTTTGAAAATATGTCTTTCCACGATATCTGAAAAACGACGATTCGCTTCCGCACGGAAGCGGATAGCGGTCCTCCGGAACAGCGCCCTGCAGTTTCATCAGGAGATCACGACGCGAGCCAGACTCGAAACGGGTCCCGCTCTTGTCAAGCAAATCAAAAAAAGTTTCACCGCAACCCGGGCCGGCGCCGCTGGCCAGGTCAAGCTTGGCCAGGTTGCCGGGTTTTCCGTCGTTCGCAAAATCAATCATGCCAGCGCCGGCTATTGATGACTCAGGCCAGCGCGCACTCACATCCGTGTCGCGAGTCCACACCGGGCCATCAAACTTCAAGCCTTTCCGGCCGCGATTGGCTTTCAAGCTCTCGCACAACACGGGTTCCGAGGCGGACGGTCCGACCGTCTGAGTGACAACGGCGGAAAACTCGCATCTGCGCCCGTCGGACAATGAGACAGTTGTCACCGGATGCGCAAGATCTCGGTATACGAGAATATGAAAACCACTTCCGTGGGTGAGCATCGCCAGCTGATCGCCACCCCACAGATTCTCGAATTCCCCGAGAGACAACAGCTCCGGCTCTGCGAGCGGCTCGTCCGTCACAGCATCGAAAACGAAAAATACAGGAACGTGCGCCGTTCCTTGTGTTGTGAATACGAGATCTACTCTGCGTCCGCCCAAGGGGACTCCCGTAGCGCCCCATGACACCAGTTCCTCCAACCGCCCTGCATTCGCGTAGTTGGCGATGACCCTGCAATGATCATCGGCGCCTTGGGCGGCGAGGTCTCCTTTCAGGAACGATGCAATGCTCCTGGTCGTTTTTCCGCCTAGAGCGATGTAGGTTCTATAGTTTGCGGCCGCTTCGCGTGAGCGACGGACTTTGTCGTCCCAGATGGCATACTGAGAGAGTGTTGCTCGCTGGAGATCGGCGAGGTTGAGATAGGCGACGGCGCGTTTTGGATCGACCGCGACGGCACGTTTCAGAAAGCGCTCGGCAACTTGGTTATCTCCCGCGCGAGCCGCCAGAAATCCATAGTCGTTCAGCACAGCAGCGGCCTGCGAAGGAGCGATGTCCACTATCGGTGAGTCCAGAGCATCGAGTACGCCCGCGTCCTCGAGGCGGCGGACAGCGTCGAAATCCGGGATCGGTTGTTGGACCTTTTTTTGCCTGTGATAGCGTCCCATCGCGTCCCGATAAGCTGTTTCAAGCGTCGGCCAGGCGAAGGCGGAAGTAACGGGTACGTCGGCACGAAGGACGTAGAGTTCGCGGTCGGCAACGGCAAAGACGAAGCCGCCAGCAGCGCCGATGGCATGCGTATTGGCGGGTACGCTCCAGGGGCTGGAAATCCGCGGATGGTCTGGCGTCCGGAGGTCCAGAGTTAGCACGTCCCGGCCGTTGTCGCCGCGTAGAACAAGCTCATGCGAGGTTGTATTCGCGTTCAGCACGGAGCAATGCTTTCGTCCTTCGTGTTCAAGCGTGCTGATACGAGGCACGTTCCGCGTCGCCGCATAGACGGCAAATCGAGGGGTGCGCGCATCTGCGACCACAATTTGCCCTTCCTTGAGTACCGCTAGCACGCACTGGTATCTACTGATGTCTGCATGAGCCTGTTCGTGCCTAACGAGCTCTGGTGATCCGAGATCCACAACCCTGAGCGAATTGCCAAAGCTCCAATAGACAAGGTACTTGCCACCCGCCGAGAGATACTGGGGTTCAAAGTATTCATCCTCCGCAACCACAAGCGGTGCGCTTGGAGAGCGGAGCAGGTGGATCCGGGAGCGCCACCGCCCTTCACGCTCGGCCGCTTCGGAGACCATGAATGCGCTGGCATCGGGCGCCAGAACCACCTTACGTGCCAAGATTTCCCAGCGACTGGCTTGCTTCGGAACCTGGGGTTGCGTCAGATCAATCTCCAGGACGACTGCGGGACGGCCTTGTTGTATTCGCGGCGTTCTGGACTGATAAGGATCAGTGCTCTTCTCCCGTCCGGCGAAAGGACAAGGGATCCATGTGCTTCCAGATCCACAGAGCCCCTTGGCTGGTACGCCTTCCCCTCCTTGTCGAAAACTTGCAGCCTCGTGCGACGATCGCCGGCACCGATCGTCTGAATGACAATCCGCTGCGCATCGGACGACACTCTTACCGATCCAATGGGTGCATCAACGTGAATCCGGCCGACAAGCTGGGTTGGCGCGCCGCTACTGAGCGAAGCGAAGCCCGACAAACAGATTGAAGCCAGCCTTAGGCGAAGTCGTGTCATGTGCCCCACTATCCCCGACCAGCGGATTAGACCACTCTAGGCTGCATGAGCGCGTTTAGTGAGCTGGTACCAGTCGACCCTGCGCGTCGCCATCATCAGCCCGGCGAGCAAGCCGAACAGCAGGATCGAGCCGGCGAGCAGCGCGTAGTCCTCGGCGCGCAGCAGCATGTAGAGGACGCCGAACAGCGCGCCGAGCGCAGCTCCGAACGTAAAGCCCGTCATTGCACTGCGCAAGACGTAGCCCACGTACGCGCCGATCAGACCTACGCACGCCAGCGTCGCCACTACATAGGCGATCGCGAACGCGATGTGCTCGGAGAGCGCGGTCAGCAGCAGGAAGAACATCGCCAGCGCGAGGCCGACGAGCGTGTACTGCACCGGGTGGATCGGCATCCGCCGGAACAGCTCGAACAGCATGAATGCGGCAAACGTCAGGCCGATGAACAGAAAGCCGTACTTCGATGCGCGCTCGAGGCGAAGGTACAGGCCGACCGGCTCGACGAACGACACGCCGAGCTCCTGCGCGGTGAGCGCCGCGCAGACCTTGGCGCGCTCGCAGGCGGCGAGGCGTTCGCCGCCTTGGGCGGCATAGCGCGAGACCTGCCAGTGCGCGGTGAACCCGTCCGGCGAGAGCTCGTGCCGCGCCGGAAGGAACACGCCCTGGAAGGACGGGTGCGGCCAGTCGGCGCGCATCGTCACGGCGTTGTCGCGCGCAAGCGGCGCGACTGCGAGCGCTTCGGCGCCGGCGAGCTCCAGCGAAAGCTCATAGTCGAGCGTCCCGGGCTTGTCCGCTTGCACGTTTTCGAGCACCGCGAATATTCCTGAGGGCAACGCCGGGTCGCCCGTTCCGGGACGGAAGTCGACCTGCTGACCGCCGATCGACAGCGCGGCGACGCTGCGGATGCCGCGCGGGTCGGCGACACCGAGCACGAAGCGCGCAGCGGACCAGCGGATGCGGCCCGATTCGCCGTTGCCGAACTGCTCGGTGACGACGATGCGTCCCCGTGCCTTGACGCGCGCGGTATAGAGCCGCGCCTTGTAGATGCCGCGCGCCTTTTCGCTCGTCGTCGCGTCGATCGACCACTGCACGCTCTCGACCGGAATCCGGTGCACGCGCCATTCGCTGCGCTCGACGCGCTTCTCCTTCGATTTGCCGTCGATCGTCTCCTGCGTCGTCTCGACCCACGTGCGCTCGTACGGAATTGACAGGAACGGTCCGACCAGCACCTGGCGCTGTCCCCAGCCGAGCGCGATTCCGCTGACCGCTTCGTTGCGTCGCGCCTGCCGCTCGGCGATCAGGTCGCGGATCATCGCCACGGGGATCAGCAGCACGAGTGCGAGTACGGCCGTCACCGCGGCCTTGATGGTCGTGGAAAGGTTCACCGGACGCTCCTCCTGCGGTTCGTCACGCCGCAAGCGTAGGCGCCGATTCGGCGGAAGCGCGGGCGCAATTGTGGCAGGGCCCGGGCGATTGCGTGCTACGCGGAGGCTTTTCCCTGCGCGACCAGCCGCACGAAATCGGTCTCGGTGACGATGCCGACGAGCTTGCCGGCATCGAGCACCGGCAGGCAGCCGATGCCGCGCTCGATCATTACGCGCGCGGCTTCCGCCACGGAGGTATCGGGTGTCGTCGTGACGAGCTCCGCCGACATCGCTTCCTTGACGACCACCTGGCGCAGCATCGTCTCCTCCGCGCGCGAGCCGTAGCCGAGTGCGCGCAGCAGCGCGCCGCGGAACAAGTCGCGTTGGCTCACCACCGCGCACACGTCGCCGGACTCGTCGATCACGGGCAGGTGCCGGATGCGCTCGTCCCTCATCAGCTTGTCCGCTACGCCGAGCTGGTCGTTGCGGGTCACGGTGCGAACCTCGCGGCTCATTACGTCTTTTACCTTCAACATGGACCGATCTCTCCAGAACGCGTGGCGACTCGAATATGATAGCGCCATGCGAATCGTCATCGCCCAGATGAAGCACGAGACCAATACGTTCTCGCCGGTGCCGACGCCGCTGGCGCGATTCTCGGCGAGCGGCAAGCGCCCGTACGAAGGTGCCGAGATCCGCGAGGCATTCAAGGGCACCGGAACCGCGATCGGCGCGTTCCTCGATCTTGCCGAGCGCGCCGGCGCCGAGATGGTGCTGCCGGTCGCGGGCAACGCGGCGCCGAGCGGTCGGGTCGAAGCCGCGGCGTACGAGTCCATGGCGGGCAAGATCGTCGACGCCGCCGCTGCAGGCCCCGACGCGATCCTCCTCGATCTGCACGGCGCGATGGTGAGCGAAGGATACGACGACGGCGAGGGCGAGCTGCTGCGCCGCATCCGCAACGTCGCGCCGAACGTGCCGGTCGGCGTCGCGCTCGACATGCACACGAATCTTTTTCCGGCGATGGCCGCGCACGCGACGGTGATCGCCGGCTACCAGACCTACCCGCACGTCGACATGTACGACACCGGAATGCGCGCAGGCCGGCCGGTCATCGCGATGCTCGAGGGCAGGGCGCAGCCGACGCTCGCGTTCGGCCACCGGCCGATGCTGCCGCACGTGATGCGCCAGGCGAGCCTGGATTCGCCGAACCGCGAGATCCAGCAACGCGCGCAACAGATGGAGAAAGCGGGCACGCTGGCGGCGAGCTTCTTCGTCGGCTTTCCGCACGCCGATATTCCGTATGCCGGCTCGTCCGCAGTCGTCGTCACCGACGGCGACGCGGCACGCGCGCGGCGCGAATGCGACGAGCTGCTCGGCATGGCATGGTCCGAGCGCGCGAAGTTCGTCTACAGCGTCGAGCCACTCGACGCGTCGCTGAAGCGCGCGAGCCAGATCGCGGCGCGGCCGGTGATGCTGCTCGATCACTACGACAATTGCGCCTCCGGCGGCACGATGGACACGATGACCGTGCTCGGCGCGATCCTCGATGCGCGGCTCGAGGACGTGGCCGCGTTCGCGATCTTCGATCCGCAGGCGGTGAAGAAAATGCAGGCCGCCGGAATTGGCGCGAACGTCACGCTCGCGCTCGGCGGCAACCTCGACATGCCGGCGCTCGGCCTGAAGGGAACGCCGCGCGAGGTGAGCGGCAAGGTCAAGCGGCTGATCGGCGGCCAGTATCGCAACGAAGGGCCGATGGCGAAGGGCGAGGCGGGTAACCTCGGACCGAGCGCGGTGCTCGATACCGGGCGCTGCGAGATCGCGGTCATCTCGCGCCACACCGAGCCGTACGACATGGGGTCGTTCCGCGCGCTCGGCATCGACCCGGCGAGCAAGCGCTACGTGATGTTGAAGAGCCGGGTGCACTGGCGCGCGGGGCTCGGGCCGCTCGCCAAGGCCGTGGTCGAGTGCGCCGGCACGGGCGTCTGCACTTCCGACTATTCGCAGCTGAAGTTCGCGCGGGTGCGGCGCCCGGTGTATCCGCTGGATCCCGACGCCGCCATGTAATGCCGATCGTTCTGCGCGCGCCGATCTCGCGCGCCGGCGGGGCGAAGCCTACAGCCGCAGCACTTCGGTCCGGGCACCCGGATCGAGCCTGCGCACGAAATTGGCGATCGAATCGACCGTAACCGTGTAGATCTGTCCGGAGAAGCGCAGCTCGGCCGGATGGTCGTCGAAAGCGACATTGGCCCTGAACAGGCGCCCACCGAGCCGCTCGAGCGCGCCGAGACGCAGCAGCGTCGGCTGGTAACCGGACCGCTTCAACCATGATTGCGCCTGGCTGCGGTTGGACACATTGCCCCACGCTGCGGCGAGCATCTCGAGCAGCCACTGGTTGGAGTTCTGGTACCGGGTCGACCACGGATAGGCGACCATGTTGTAGCCCGGGTGGTAGACGCTCGCCGGCAGCGCCGAGCCGAGCGCGTTGATCAAGCGTTGCTGATACTCGGCGCTCGGAAACAGCAGCAGCGCATCGTAGGCGAATGGATCGTCGTTGAAGAAGTTGCCGAGTCCCTCGTCGTAGAGCGCCGAAGTTGCGGTGCCGCACTTGTTCAGCATATGCACGACCGACCATCGGCCCTTGGGATGGTCGCGCCACACGATCGCCATGTGCGAGTAGCGCAGGTTGTGCTTGGAGAGATCCGAGCCGACGCGGCCGATCAGCGCCAGGCGCTCGCCGCTGGCATCGAGCGCCTGGAACGTCTTGAGCGCGAGCTGCAACCCTTTGCGCACCGACTCCGCAGTGGGCGGGGTCTCGCTGCAAGCGCCGCCCGCCAGAGCTCCGCCTGCGTACAGCGCCAATGCAAGTGCGGCGGCGCGCAGCATGGCTACTTCCACCCCGCGCCGTGAAACGACTGATGGATCAGCGCGCGGCCGATCTCGTTCGGCACGAACGCGATCAGGCTACCGCCGACGTACAGCGCATACCCGATGGACTCGCCCATGACTTGCACCAAGGTCCCGGCAGCCAGGGACGCGTTGCCGACGAGCTGCGCCGAGGTGAGCACCGAAACCGTGGCCGCCTCCGACGCGCCGCGCAGCACGATGACAGTAGACTCGCCCGCCGCCTGCACAGCCTGCACCGTGAGCTCCGCGCTCGCTGCGATGATCTCGATGCCGCCCGCGACGATGTAGCCGGAGCCCGCAAGCGAGGCTGCGGACGCGTTGGAAAGGGCGAGCGAGCCGCGTGTCGACAAGCCTTGCGCCGAAACCGCGCACGCGGCGATCAAACCGAGAATCCCTATTGCCAATCGGGCGTGCGACATTTCGGCCCCCTTCGTTCGTGAAGTGAGCGAAGTGTGGGGTGCCGGAAGTTACGGATGACTTACGGATCACTTACCCGGAAAACTGCCCGGGCGCATCAATGCCCGCACCAGCGGCACGCTGAGCACGGCGAGCGTCAGCGCGCCGAGCCCTCCGGCGATCGGCCGCTCCAGGAACGCGACGACGCTGCCGTCGGCCTTGATCATCGAGCTGATGAAATTCTCCTCGAGCATCGCGCCGAGCACCATGCCGAGGATCGCCGGCGCGACCGGGAAGCCGTTCTCCTCCATCAGGTAGCCGAGCACGCCGAAGCCGAGCATCAGCAGCACGCCGAACACCGTGTTGTTGATCGCGAACGAGCCGACGATGCAGAAGAGCAAGATCACCGGCAGCAGCAGCTCGCGCGGCGCGCGCAGCATCTGCTTCGCGCTCTTGATCGCGGCGATCCCGAGCGGCAGCATCAGCAGGTTCGCGAGGATGAAGACGATGAAGATCGCGTAGAGCGAGACGGCGTTGTTCATGAAGATCGTCGGCCCCGGGTTGAGCCCCTTGATATAGAGCACGCCGATCACGATCGCGGTGATCGAATCGCCCGGGATGCCGAACACCAGCGCCGGAATCCATGCGCCGGCGAGCGCGCTGTTGTTGGAGGCGCCGGCCTCGATGATTCCCTCGACGTGGCCGGTGCCGAACTTCTCGCGCTCGCGGGAGAACTTCTTCGACATCGCGTACGACATCCACGCCGCGATGTCGGCGCCGGCGCCGGGCAGCGCGCCGATCGCGGTGCCGAGCGCGCTGCCGCGCAGGATCTGCAGCGGGTAGCGCTTGGTGAGCGTCCACATGCCGCGGAACACGTTGCCGATCTGCGCCTGCGCCATCTCCCACGGCTGGTCGATCGCCGCGACGCTGCGCAGGATCTCGGAGACCGCGAACATGCCGATCATGATCGGGATCAGCGTCAGGCCGCCGGCGAGCTCGGCGTTGCCGAACGTGAAGCGCGGGAAGCCGGCCGGGTTGTCGAGCCCGACTGCCGAGACCAGCAACCCGAGCAGCAGCGACACCACGCCTTTCAGCGGATTGCCGAGCGCGAGGAACACTGCGCTCAGCAGCCCGAGCATGACCAGCCAGAAGTACTCGAACGACGAGAACTTGAGCGCGATCTCGGCGAGCGCGGGCGCGGCGACGATCAGCACCGCGGTGCCGAACAGCCCGCCGATCACCGAGAACACGAGTCCGGCGCCGAGCGCGACCTCGCCCTGGCCCTTTTTCGTCATCGCGTAGGCTTCGTCGGTGTACGCCGCCGATGCGGGCGTCCCGGGCATGCGCAGGAAGCAGCTCGGGATGTCGCCGGCGAAGATCGCCATCGCGGTGGCGGTGACGATCGAGGCGATCGCCGGCACCGGCGGCATGAAGAACGTCACCGGCACGAGCAGCGCGGTCGCCATCGTCGCGGTCAGACCCGGCACGGCGCCGACGAACAGACCGAACATCGCCGAGCCGAGGATGACCCACAGCACGTACGGGTCGAGCACCAGCAACAGCGCCTGCCAGAGGACCGAATCGGTCATGCGCTAGAACGCGAAGCGCTCGAAGATTCCCCAGGGCAGCGGGATCCGCAGCAGCTTGTAGAACGACAGGTGGATGGCGAACGTCGCGATCAACGCGACCGCGGCGGACATTCGCCACGTGGCGCCGAGCAGGCGCGCCCAGACGGTCAGCAGCAGGACCCCGGTCAGGTGAAAGCCGAGGCGGTCGGCTGCGAGCACATAGAACAGCAGGCCGCCAAGGACCGCTGCGACGCTGGCGAGCGGACGCGGCTTGCGAATCCATGCGGGCAGCGCGATCCACGGCTGCGCGCGAGCCGTGCGGCGCAAGCCCTGCACGACGAGCAGCGCACCGCACAGGACCAGGCCCGCGGCGATGAGCCCGGGAAACCACGCCGGGCCGAACTTCTGCCCCGGCATCGCCGGAAAACCCTGGATATGCCAGAGGACGACCGCGCCGAGCGCAGCGAGCCCTGCGCCGCTCAGCGCGTCGTGGACTTTCAAGCGCGCTTACTTCGCGAGACCGACCGCTTTCAGCGCAGCGCCGAGGCTCGCATCCGAAGCGGCCATGAACTTGGTCGTGCCTTCGGGATCGGCCCACACCACGCCGAAGCCGCGGCTCGCCATGAAGTCCTTGTACTCCTTCGAGTCGTAGACTTTTTTCAGCGCCGTGACGAGCGTCTTCTGCACGTCCGCAGGAATCCCTTTCGGCGCCGCGATCACGCGCCAGGCGGCGATCGCCCAGTCGGTGCCGAGCTCCTTCTTCAGCGTCGGCACGTTCGGATAGAGCGCCGGCGGATTCGCGTCCATGATCGCGAGCGCGCGCACCTTGCCCGCGTCGATCATCGAGCGCGCTTCAGGCACCGAGCACGGCACCACTTCGACGCCGCCGGCGACCATGTCCTGCAAGCCCGGCGCGGCGCCGTTCGAAGGCACCCATGGCAGCGCGTTCGGATCGACGCCCTGGTCCTTGAGCAGCCCGGCGATCGCGAGGTGCCAGATGCCGCCCTGCCCGGTGCCGGACGCTTTCATCTTGCCCGGGTTCGCCTTGATCGCCGCGATCAATTCCTTCACCGACTTGTACGGCGAATCGACGCGCACGTGCACGCCTGCGGGATCGGCATTGACGAGCCCGATCGGCGTGTAGTCGGTGTGCTTGAGCGGCGTCAGGCCCACCCAGTGCATCATCGTGATCTCGACCGTGATCATGCCGATCGTGTAGCCGTCGGCGGGCGCGGAGGCGATCGCCTGGTGGCCGACTACGCCCGAGCCGCCGGTGCGGTTGACGACGTTGAACGGCTGCTTGAGCTCCTTTTCGAGCAGGCTCGCGATGATGCGCGCGGTGGCGTCGGTTCCGCCGCCCGCGCCCCACGGCACGATCAGCTGCACGGGGCGCTGCGGGTATTGCGCCTGCGCGGCGGCGCAGACCAGGCAAAGCAGGGCTGCAACGAGCGTTCGCATCGATTTTCCTCCCATGGAGAGCTGCGGCATTGTAACCGCTTGGTTACGTCGGCCGGCTGGCGAGCGCGGCGCGGATCGTGGCGAGCGTCTCTTCGCGCTCCGTTCCCGCGAGCACGAGACGCGGCCCGCGCACCCGCTCGTTGCCCTTGTCGACTTCCTGCTGCGCGAGCTTGATGTACTGCACGAATTTCGGCAGCACGTCCATCCGCAGCAGCGGCAGGAACCAGCGGTACAGCGCGTCGGCTTTCTCATGCTCGCCGCGCATCGCGTGGCGAAAGAGCGTCATCGTCTCGCGCGGCAGCGCGTTCACGAGGCCCGCGATCCAGCCGACCGCGCCGGCGCGCACGCCCTCGGGAATCATGTCGTCGAGGCCCGCAAAGACAGCGATGCGATCGCCGCACAACGCCTTGGTCGCGGTCACGCGCCGCGCATCGCCGCTCGATTCCTTCACAGCGCGCAGGTTCGCGTGCTCGGCGGCAAGCTCGGCGATCTGCGGCGCGACGAAATCGGTCTTGTAGGCAGGCGGGTTGTTGTACAGCATGCAAGTGAGCTTCGTCGCGCCGATCACCGCGGCGACATGCGCCTTCATCTCGCGCCAGTCGGTGCTGTAGACGTACGGCGGCAGCACCATCAGCCCCGCGCAGCCCGCTTCCTGCGCAGCCCTCGCAAGCGATACGGCTTCCTGGGTGCTGAGCGATGCGATCCCTGCGACCACAGGTTTACTTCCCAGCGCGTAAGCGAGCGTCTTCAGGATCGCCACCTTCTCGTCGAACGCGAGCGTTGCCGCCTCGCCGAGCGATCCGAGCGCGACGATCCCGTCGACGCCGTGGTCGATCTGCCACTTGGCGTGCTCGGCCAGAAACGCGTGGTCGACCGCGTAGTCCGCCTTGAAAGGCGTGGTGATCGCGGAGAGGACGCCTTTCCATTCCATCGGAGATCTCCTAGTCGTAGCGCGTCGGAGAAAGCAAGCTTATATCGAGTCCGGGCGTCTCGCCCGAGAGAAGCTCGGCGATGAGCTTGCCGGTGATCGGCCCGAGCGTGATCCCGAGCATCGCATGGCCGGTCGCGACGATCAGGTTCGAGTATCGACCCGTGCGGCCGACATAGGGAAGGCCGTCGGGCGAGCAGGGGCGCAGCCCGCGCCACGGGCGAATCCCCTCGAAGTCTGCTGGCGTGAGATCGGGGTAGTAGCGCTGCGCTGCCGCGGCGATGCTGCGCACGCGGATCGGGTTGATGGTTTCGTCGAGGCCGGCCAGCTCCATGGTGCCGCCGAAGCGCAGCGCGCCGTCCATCGGGCTCACGGCGACGCGCGCCTCGCTGAGAAGGGCGCACATCCGCGGCGCGTTGCGTGGACGCGGCAGCGTAAGGCTGTAGCCTTTTCCGGGCTGCAGCGGCACCCGCAGCTCGAGTTGCTTCGCGAGTGCTTGCGACCACGAGCCGGCGCAGAGCAGGTATTCATCGGCCTCGAGCTCGCCGCCGCCGCTCGTTGTTGCGGCACGAATTTTTCGATCCTCGGTGCGCCAGCCGGTCACTTCGGTGCTCCACGCGAATTCGACGCCGGCGCGTGCGAGGCGCTGCTCCATCGAGCGCATCAACCGCTCCGGTGCCAGGTTGCTGTCCTGCGAGAAGCAGACGGAACCCGCGACGTCCATGCGGATCCCCGGATCTCGCGCCGCAGTCTGCTTCGGATCGAGCACCTCCGCCGCAAGCCCGAGCTCGCGCGCCAGCTCCGCCGCCTTCGCTTCTTCGTCCAGCGCATGCTGCGTCTTGCACAGCGCGAGCAATCCGCGCCGGGTGAACCCGAAGTCGTCCGCTTGCGAGACGAGCTCCGCATAGCAGTCGCGGCTGGCCATGATCAGATCGCGCAGCAGGCGTCCGGCGCGATGCGCCTGCTCGACGTTCGCAGCGCGCCAGAACTTGAGCCCCCAATCGAGCAGATCCCACGAAGCGCGCGGCTTTACATAGAAAGGCGAAGCCGGGTTCCACATCCAGCGTAATGCGAGCGCGACCATTCCGGGCGCAGCGAGCGGCACGAAATGGCTCGGCACGATCATGCCGGTGTTGCCGAACGAGCAGCCGTCGCGTTGCTCGCCGCTGCGCTCGATCACCGTGACGCGCCAGCCGCGAGCCGCGCAGTAGAACGCGGCGCACAGGCCGATCACGCCGCCGCCGAGGATGGCGACCCGCCCGGTCACCTCAGCCGATGCCCCAGCGGAACGGGTCGCGCTCGTCGATCAGCAGCGTGCTCTCGGCGGTAATGTAGGCGGTGCCGGAAATCATCGGCGAAATGCGCCCGGCCGCACGGTCGATCCAGCGGTAGGAGGCGCCGAAGCGGCTGCCGACGATGCTTTCCTGGACCCAGCGCGCACCCTCGGCGAGCTTGCCATCGGCGGCGAGACAGGCGAGCTTGGCGCTGGTGCCGGTGCCGCACGGCGAGCGGTCGTAGGCTTTTCCGGGGCAGAGGACGAAATTGCGCGCATTCGCGCCGGGTTCGCCCGGCGCGCCGAACAGCTCGACATGGTCCACGTCCGCAAAGCCTTGCGCGTTCAACGCCTGCCGGATCCGCCACGACACTTCCGTGAGACGCTCGACGTTGCCGGGCGCGAGATCCTCGCCATGCTGCTCGACGAGGAAGAACCAGTTTCCGCCCCACGCGACATCACCCGTGATCGCGCCGAGGCCCGGAACCTGCACGCTGACGCCCTTGTGCTCGCGCCAGCTCGGCACGTTGGTGACCGTCACCTCGCCGCCCGGATCGAGCGTCGCGGTCACCGTGCCGACCGGTGTGTCGATGCGGTGCTCGCCCGGCAGGATGCGGCCGAGATAGGCGAGCGTGATCATCAGGCCGATCGTGCCGTGGCCGCACATGCCGATCGTGCCGACGTTGTTGAAATAGATCACGCCGGTGACGCAGGTCTCGTCTTCGGGCTCGACCAGCAGCGCGCCGACGATCACGTCCGATCCGCGCGGCTCGTTGACGCAGGCCGCTCGATAGCGGTCGAACTCGCGCCCGAAACGCTCCCGCCGCTCGGCAAGGGGCCCGCCGCCGAGGTCCGGAACGCCTTCGACGACGACCCGGGTCGGCTCGCCTCCGGTGTGCGAATCGACGACTTTGATTCTCTGCATGGACTGTTCACCTTGCCACACGAGCAAGGGCCATGTAAATACGCGTCTGACCCCAAGCATCCGAAAGGCTTTCATGCGTCACCTTCCGATCGACCCGGCCCTATTCATCGAGAACCGGCAGCGCCTGATGAAGCAGATGGCCCGGAACTCGCTCGCGGTCGTCAACGCCAACGACGTGCTGCCGCGCAACTCCGACGCCGTCAGCCTGATCGTCCCGCAGACCGACCTTTTCCACCTCTCGGGCATCGAGCAGGAAGAGACGATCCTCGTGCTCTGCCCCGGGTCGTTCGACGAATCGCTGCGCGAGGTCCTTTTCATCCGCGAATCCTCGGAGCTGCTGAAGATCTGGGAAGGCTACAAGCACACCAAGGACGACGCGTCGAAAATCTCCGGCATCCGCAACGTCCAGTGGCTGTCGGAATTTCCCGCGGTGTTCCACCGCCTGATGTGCGAGGTCGAGACGGTCTACCTGAACTCCAACGAGCACCCGCGCTCGAGCGTCGTGGTGGAGACGCGCGACGCGCGCTTCGTCGCCGACTGCCAGCGCCGCTATCCGCTGCATCGCTATGAGCGGCTCGGCCGGCTGATGTTCAGGCTGCGGGGCGTCAAGACGAAGCGCGAGATCGATCTGATCCGCAAGGCGGTCGATGTCACCGGCAAGGGCTTTCGCCGCGTCGCCCGGATGGTCGAGCCGGGCGTCACCGAATACCAGATCCAGGCCGAGTTCGCCCACGAATTCCTGCGCAACCGCTGCGACTTCGCCTACAACCCGATCATCGCGAGCGGCGCGAACTCGTGCGTGCTGCACTACGTGCAGAACGACCAGCAATGCAAGAAGGGCGACCTGCTGCTGCTCGACGTGGGCGCGAGCTACGCCAACTACAACGCCGACTGCACGCGCACGATCCCGGTATCGGGGCGCTTCACCAAGCGCCAGCGCAAGGTGTACGACGCGGTACTGCGAGTACAGCGCGCGTCGATCAAGGGCGCGAAGGTCGGCAAGCTGCACCGCGACTGGCAAAAGGAAGCGCAGGGGATGATGAACGAGGAGCTGCTGTCGCTCGGCTTGCTCAAGCGCTCCGACATCCAGAAGCAGACGGACGCCGAGCCTGCGTGCCGCAAGTACTACATGCACGGCCTCGGTCATTCGCTCGGGCTCGACGTCCACGACTACGGCTGGACGCAGGAGCCGTTCACCGATGGCTGGGTCATCACGGTCGAGCCGGGCATCTACATTCCCGAGGAGGGATTCGGCATCCGGCTCGAGAACGACATCGTCGTTCGCAAGGGCGGGGCGGAAGACCTGTTCGCGGACATCCCGATCGAAGCCGACGAGATCGAAGCGCTGATGAATCGCAGAGATCTCTAGACTGTGAAACTAAAAAATGTAGTAATTTTAAGGTGTTACAATTATGCTATGGATAGATTAAGGATGATTTATGGATTGACATTGGATAAAAATAGGATAAAATATGGACCATCGTTGGAATTCATATGGAGAAACTAAATGGCTGAAATCCGTGTTTCTGTCGATGACGCGTTTATCAACGAGCTGCAAGAGAAGCTTGGGCTCACCAAGTCGTCCGACCTGACCCGTGAAGCATTGACGCTGTTCAAGTGGGCAGCAGAAGAAGCCGCTCAAGGCCGAGAGATTCTTTCGGCGAAACCAGATGGTGAGGACGTGCACAGGCTTGTTATGCCGTCTTTGAGCAAAGTTAAAAAAGCCGTATAAGAACTCCCGTTCGGCTATCAGCCGCCATTCGGGGAATCCTGAAGGCGGCTTTTACTTTCCGGTGTGTGTTCGGGCGCACCGTGCGTTCGCTAAGCGACTAACAATAAGATCGCGCTACAGGAATGTCGCAGCGCTCGCTTGGCGTGATAGGGAAGCGCGAGGGAAGGGGCGAAATGCCGTTGAATCTTGCAAACGCAACACCGGTAACTCCGGCTCTTGCGCCAGTGCAGAGCCCTTCAGCTGCAATCGCCTCGTCTGGTGCGCAACCTGTAACGCCAGATCAGGTAAAGGTAACGCCGCTACCGTCTATCACGGCCGCAGGCGTTGACCTGGCAAAGTATGTCCTGAAGATATTGGCGATCGCGATTCCGGTCTGGGTGGCGATTCTTTTCGTGGCGGACCTTGCGACAACGTACACGGTGCATGAGGCATATCGCGTCGCAATTGAAGCAGTTAGGAACACAGAATCCAACGCGAGCGCCGCGATGCGTCGGAAGGAATCGATGCAGAAGGCGCTGTCGAGCATGGAAAAGATCTCGCACATAGCGTCCGAGTCAAGCAAGGGAAAAGTGGGCGAAGTACCTTCTGAGGAACTGAAAAACACAATCGCAGCGATCCGCGATGTGCAAGGCACCCCTGGCGAGCCTGCGCAGAACGTACAGAAACTAAAAGCAATTCTGGCGGTGCTCGAGTCCATTCAAAGCGCTCCTGCTGAGATTGGAAAAATCGAGCCGAAGCTGAAGGAGAGCGTAGAGAGCTTTCGGGCCGTAATAGATACGGTAGCGCCGTCGTCAGCCGCGAACGCAGAACGACTGCGCAGTTATGTGGAGCTCCTGAAGGAGCTTGCCGCAGAGCGAAAAAGCGTTCGAGACTCGTGGATCCAGATCGGTCAGATGGTGCTTCTAAACTTGCTGCTGCCGATCCTTACAGCTCTACTTGGGTACATATTTGGCACTGGAAGCACCAGGCAATCAGGCTAATGAAGAGTAAGAAATGGTGGCTAATGGAATAAGCGACGAGGCGTCGAGGTTCGTGCTCAATCTCTGACCCGCGTACGTTCGCGCTGGACGCGTAGCGCGGGAACACCCCCCACCTACTCTCGGCGAGAATCGGCATCCGAGGGCGTGCTTGCTCTGATCGAGATGCACTGCATGTACCGTGCACCTTCAGCCAATGAAACTATGAGCGGGGAGCGCACCTTTCTCGGCCACCCGGTCGGCCTGTCGCTGCTGTTCGTCGTCGAGATGTGGGAGCGCTTCAGCTACTACGGCATGCGCGCGCTGCTGGTGCTGTACCTCGCGCGCTCCGCGGGCGGCGAAAATCCGGGGCGAGGCTGGTCGAAGGAGGCGAGCGACAACCTCTTCGGCTGGTACACCGGAATGGCCTACCTGCTGCCGATCGTCGGCGGCCTGATCGCCGACCGGTTGATCGGGACGCACCGCTCACTCGTCATCGGCGCGCTGGTCATTGCGCTCGGCCACATCGTGCTCGCCGTCTCCGGGATCGGCGTGCTCGCCGGCAGTGCTTCCGGGATGTCCGTCTTTATCGCCGGGCTGGTGCTGATCGTTCTCGGCACCGGCCATTTCAAGCCGAATGTCCCGGTCATGATCGACCAGTTGTATCGCCCAGGCGATCCGCGTCGCGACGGAGCGTTCACGATCTTCTACATGGGCGTGAACGTCGGGGCCACCCTCGGGCCGCTCGCGTGCAGCTTCCTCGGCGAAAAAATCGGCTGGCATTACGGTTTTGGTGCCGCCGCAGTCGGCATGCTGCTCGGACTCTCGGTCTATCTCTGGGCGCGGCCCCGGTACCTCGCGGGCGTCGGCGAGCCGCCGGCCGGCAGGGCAAACTGGACGCTGCCGCTGATCGTCCTTTCGATCGGGCTGGCGGCGATCATCGCCGCTCTATTCCATTTCCGCGTTCTCGCGGCGATCGGCGCAGCGGCGGATGCGTTCGTCGCGCTTTCACCGACGTTGATTCCGCTGCTGTTTGCGGCGGCGGTGCTCGGACTCGCGGTCTGGTTCGTCGCCAGCCAGCCCGCGGCCGATCGCGGGCCGGTCGCGTGCATCCTGATCTTCGTGTTCTTCAACGCGATTTTCTGGTTCGCCTACGAGCAGGCGGGAAGCTCGCTGAACCATTTCGCCGACGAGATGACCGACCGGCGGATTTTCGGCTGGGAGATGCCGGCGGGGTGGTTCCAGTCGGCGAGCGCGCTGATGGTCGTCCTGATGGCACCCGTCTTTGCGGCGCTGTGGTCGGCGCTCGGCCGCGCCAACCGCAATCCCAGCCAGCCGATCAAGCTCACGCTGGGGCTTTATGCGCTCGCAGCCGGGTATGTCTTCATGGTGGCCGGCGCGTACGGCACCACACCGACCGCCAGGGCCGCGATGTTCTGGCTGCTCGCGACGTACTTCTTTCACACCATCGGCGAATTGTGCATGTCGCCCACCGGTCTTGCGTTCCTGACGCGCGTCGCGCCGCTGCGCTCGGTTTCACTGCTGATGGGCATCTGGTTTCTCGCCAACGCGGTGGCGAACAAGTTGGGCGGGCAGTTCGCGGGAAAGATCGAGGCGATCGAGCAGGGCGAGATCACGCTGCCGTGGTACGCGTGGTTCCGTCTCGGCGGGCAGGCCGACTTCTTCCTGTTCTTCGTCCTGCTTGCCGTGCTGGCGGGAACGCTGGTGCTTGCGCTGGCGCCGCTTCTGAAGCGGCTCGTCGCTCATCGACTCTAGGCCGGCTGCGCCGGCTTCTTGGCGAGCATGAAGAAGATCGATCCGAGCCCCGCGAGCACGGCGACCACGGTAAAGCCCGCGCGGTAGTTGCCGGTTGCGTCGGCGAGGATTCCGGAGATCATCCCGCCACCGATCTGGCCGAGCACGACGATCATGAACGACAGCCCGAGGATCAAGCCGATCGCGCTGCGGCCGAAGTAATCGGCGCGGATCGCCTGCATGAACGGTCCGCGCAAGCCCCACGCCCAGCCGTGCATCAGCGCGAACGCTACGACCATCGCGGTGGTGCCACCGGGCGCGAAGTCGGCGTACGTCAGGCAAAGAAGCCCCGCCATGTGCAGGAACATGCACATCGCCGACAGCATGCGCTTGTCATAGCGGTCGCCGATCACCCAGCCGGTCGCGATGCCGCCGATCTGCGCCAGCGTCTGCAGCAGGATCGCGAGCGAGGCGGCTTCGAGCGAATAGCCGAGGCCTTCCTTCATGTGCGTGATCGCGTGCACGTTGACCGCGCTGACGACGAACAGAGCGAAGCCGTGGCCGAGCGCGAGCAGCCAGAACGCGGGCGTGCGCAGCGCCTCGCGCGCGGTGAAATCGCGGCCGCGCGGCAGGTCTTCATGCGCGACCGCCGGATCCCTCGGCGGGGGCGCCGGATCGCCATCGACGCGCTCACCGAAATCCTCGGGGCGGCGGCGCATCACCCGCGAGAGCGGAATTCCGAGCACCAGGATGATCACGCCGGACGCGAACGCAGTCGGACGCCAGCCAAACGTCGCGAGCGACCACGCGACGGCCGGCATCGCGATGCCGCCGAGCGCGAAGCCGAACTGCATCGAGGAGAGCGCCCGGGCACGCCTTCTTTCGAACCAGTGGATCAGCGCGACGTTGAGCGGGAAGAAACCCCCGAGGCTCGCGCCGAGCGCGACCACGATGAACGCGCCGTAGAAGCCGAGCAGCGTGTCGATCTGCGAGAGCAGCATGAAGCCGATGCCGAATACCACGACGCCGGTGCGAATCACGCCTTGCGTGCCGAACCGGTCGATCACCCAGCCGAGAATCGGCCCGAGGATCGCCGCCTCGACCTGATGCAAGGCGGCCGCACCCGCAAGCTGAGTTTTCGTCCAGCCCATGTCGTCGCGCAGGATGGCGACGTATGCGCCGAACGCCTGCAGCAGCAGGCAGGATTGCAGGAACTGCATCCCGCAGCCGGCGCCGACCATCCACCAGCCGTGGAAGATGCGCCTTTTCAAGAGGACGAGCCGGGCTGCAAGTTGACTTCGCTCGCTGATCTCAGCCCGATTTCGGGTCGCCTTCCGGATCGACCGCGCCGGCGATGCGCGCCTCGTCCGCGCGCAAGGTGCGGGCGAGCTGGTCGCGCAGCTCGTTCGACACGGTGACGTGCGCATCCGGCTGCGTGCGATGGACCTCGTAGAGCTTCTTCACCACCTCGACGTCGTGCCGGCCGAACGCGCGCGCGGCGCGGCGCGCGCGCTCCGGGTCGCCGGTGATCGTCGAGAGCGCGCGCTCGGCGAGATTCAACGCCGAGCGGAACGTCTCGCGCTCGACCAGGGTGACGCCGATGTCGCGCAGCTCGAACACGTGGCGCATGTCGCGCGCCCGGGCGACGACGCGCAGGTTGGGAAAGTTCGCCTTGACGGTGCGCGCGAGGCTGGAGGTCGCGCGCGGATTGTCGAGCGCGATGATCAGGAACTGGGCGCGCTCCGCGCCGGCCGCTTGCAGCAGGTCGAGCCGCGTCGCGTCGCCGTAGAATGCGCGGAAGCCGAACTTGCGCGACTGCTCGACGTGATCCGGATTGTCGTCGAGGACTGTCGGTTCATAACCACTCGCGTGCAACACGCGTGCGACTACTTGTCCTACGCGCCCGAGTCCTGCGACGATCACCTTGTCCGCCTGCGGGACCTCGTCTGCCGGCCTCGCTGCCTGAACGGCGAGGCGCGGCACGAGGACGCGATCGTGCAGCGCGAGCAGGAAGGGCGTCGCCAGCATCGAGAGCGCCACCGCGAGCGTGATCGCCTGCGCGACCTCTTGCGGGATGGCTTCCTGGCTCGCGCTCAGGCCGAGCAGTACGAACGCGAACTCTCCGCCCTGCGCGAGCAGCAGGATGAACAGCGGCCGCTCGTTCGCCGGCAGCTCCGCCTCGCGCGCGATCAGCCAGAGGATCACGCCCTTGACGGTGCAAAAGCCGGCAATGATGCCGATCACGACCAGCGGCCGCGACAGGAGCAGGCTGAAATCGACGCTCATGCCGACGGCGATGAAGAACAGGCCGAGCAGCAGTCCCTTGAACGGCTCGACCACGGCCTCGATCTCGTGACGGTATTCGGATTCGGCGAGCAGCATCCCGGCGAGGAACGCGCCGAGCGCCATCGAGAGCCCGACGGATTCGAAGCCGAGCGCGATCACCAGCACCAGCAGCAGCGCGAACGCGGTGAAGATCTCGCGCAGCCGCGTGCGCGCGATATGCCGGAACACCGGCCGCGCGAGATAGTGGCCGCCGATCAGCGTCGCTGCGATGACGAGCACCGCGACGCCGAGCCCGCGCCACGAGAACGAGGACACGCCGGCCGCAGTGCCGAACAGCGGCAGCAACGCGAGCATCGGAATGACCGCGAGGTCCTGGAAGAGCAGCACCGCGAACGTCGCCTGGCCGCCTTGCGTGCCGAGGCCGCCGCGCTCGGTGAGCGGCTGAAGCGCCAGCGCCGTCGACGAGAGCGCGAGCACCATGCCGATCACGACGCCGACCCGCGGATCCATGCCGAGTGCCCATGCGATCGCCGCAATCACCGCGATCGAGGCGGCGAGCTGCGACAACCCGAGCCGCAGCAGCCGCCCGCGCATGCTCCACAACCGGCTCGGCTCGAGCTCCAGGCCGATCACGAAAAGCAGGAAGACGACGCCGAGCTCGGCGAATGCGCGCACGTCTTCGACCTGCTCCACGACCTTCAGGCCCCAGGGCCCGATCGCGATGCCGGCAATCAGGTAGCCCGCGACCGATCCGAGTCCGAGCCGGTGCGACAGCACCACGCCCGCGACGGCGGCGGCGAAATAGACGCTGGCCTGAACCAGCAGCGGGTTGGCGTGCTCCATGGCGCCCCGGAGTATAGGCGGGCGGGCCGCAAGGCCCGCGAAACGGGGGGTGTCTGCTCAGCCCGACAGGAATTTCAACAGGTGCCTCGCGACGCGTTCGGGTTGCTCCTGCTGCACCCAGTGCCCGGCGCCGTCCACGAGATGGCAGTCGACCATCCGGGTGCAGGCCGCCTGTTGCATTTTCTCCAGATCGCCGGGACGCTGATAGATGCCCCAGTCGCTCTTGCCCGCGATGAACGCCGAACGCACGTCGATCGTGCGGCCCGAGAAAAGCTGCAGCTCCGCGATGTACCTGGGGCTCGTGGCACACCGGTACCAGTTGAGGCCGCCCTGGAAGCCGGTGCGCGCGTACTCCTCGCTGTACACCTTCAGCTCCTCTTCGGTCAGCCACTTGCACGCCGCAACTTCCTGCGCGGACGGCATCTCGGGCGCCACCGTTTCCGCCATTCCCTTGTCGCGATCCATGATGTAGTACGTCGGCAGCTTCGCGAGCTCCGGCGCAGTCCATGACGCGAGCGGGTAGGGGACGTTCGCTTTCCAGTCCGCGCTCTTGTGGTGGTAGTACGCGCGCAGGAACGCATGCAGACCCTGGGGCGGATGCCACAGGTTCTCGTTCGCTTCGCGCGTCGAGTAATACCACTGGTAATGCTTGCGCGGCCGCTCGAGGGCGGCGAGGTCATCGTGGATGCTGCGCGCCGGTGGTACTTCATTCTCTCGCGGAAGCGGAGGAGGGCCGGCAAACGGGGCGCTCATCAGCACCACGGAGCGGAACAGGTCCGGCCGCACGAGCGCGCACCAGGCAGCGACCGGCGAGCCGAAATCGTGCCCGATGACCGCCGCCACCGACCGATAGCCGAGCGCGTGCACGAGCCCGAGCGCATCGCGCGCGAGATTGAGCATGCGGAACGACCCCACATCGCCGTCGTAGTCGCCGTCCCAGCCGGTGGTGCGCCCGTATCCCCGCTGGTCGGGTGCGACGACGTGGAACCCGGCTGCGGCCAGCGGCAGCATCACCTTCCTCCAACTGTACGCAAGCTCCGGAAAGCCGTGCAACAGCAGCACGCAAGGCCTGCCTTGCGTTTCGAACCCGGCTTCGAGCACGTGCATCGTGAGGCCGTTGATGCCGGGAATCAGGCGCGAGCGAATTCCGGCCGGCAGATTGATCATGTTGATCTCCGTTGCACTTAAGAGAGAATACGACATGACCTCTCTCTCCTGTTCCGAAATCCTCGCCGGCCGCGCGCCGCAGGACGCGCCGGTGACCGTCAAGGGCTGGGTGCGCACGCGGCGCGATTCCAAGGCCGGGATCTCGTTCGTCCACCTTTCCGACGGTTCCTCGTTCCACCCGGTGCAGGTCGTGGTGCCGAGCGCGCTGGCGAACTACACCGGTGAAGTGCTGCACCTCACCGCCGGCTGCGCAGTGGAAGCGACCGGCAGCATCGTGCCGTCGCCCGCCAAGGGTCAGCCGTTCGAGATGCAGGCGCAAAGCGTGCGCGTGCTCGGCTGGGTCGACGACCCGGACTCGTACCCGATCCAGCCCAAGCCCCACACGCTCGAATTCCTGCGCGAAGTCGCGCACCTGCGGCCGCGCACCAACGTGATCGGCGCGGCGACGCGCGTGCGCCACACGATCGCGCAGGCGATCCACCGGTTCTTCCACGAGCACGGGTTCCTCTGGGTGAACACGCCGATCATCACCGCCTCGGACGCGGAAGGGGCCGGCGCGCTGTTCCGCGTCTCGACGCTCGATCTCGCGAACCTGCCGCGCACACCGGAGGGAAAGATCGATTTCGCGCAGGATTTCTTCGGACGCGAGACGTTTCTCACCGTGTCGGGGCAGTTGAACGTCGAGTGCTATTGCCTCGCGCTGTCGAAGGTCTACACGTTCGGCCCGACGTTCCGCGCTGAGAATTCGAACACCAGCCGCCACCTCGCGGAGTTCTGGATGATCGAGCCGGAGATCGCGTTCGCCGATCTGTCCGACAACGCGAGCCTCGCGGAAGCGCTGCTGAAGCACGTCTTCAAGACGCTGCTCGCCGAGCGCCCGGTCGACATGGCGTTCTTCGAGGAGCGGATCGAGAAAGGCCTGATCGCCAAGCTGCAGGGGATCGTCGACTCGGAGTTCGTGCGGATGGACTACGGCGAGGCCGTCGCGGTGCTCGAGCGCTCGAAGGAAAAATTCGAGTTCCCGGTCAAGTGGGGAATGGATCTGCAATCGGAGCACGAGCGCTATCTCACCGAGAAGCACGCGAAGAAGCCGGTCGTCGTGATGAACTACCCGAAGGAGATCAAGGCGTTCTACATGCGGCTGAACGACGACGACAGGACCGTCGCCGCGATGGACGTGCTCGCGCCCGGGATCGGCGAGATCATCGGCGGCAGCCAGCGCGAGGAGCGGCTCGCGGTGCTCGATGCGCGCATGACGGCGAGCGGACTCGACCCGCAGCACTACGGCTGGTATCGCGACCTGCGCCGCTACGGCACCGTGCCGCACGCCGGGTTCGGCCTGGGTTTCGAGCGGACCGTCGCGTATGCAACGGGGCTTGCGAACGTGCGCGACGCGATTCCGTTCCCGCGCACGCCGGGAAGCGCGAAGTACTAGGAGACAGCACGATGAAATCGCTGCAATCCGAAGTGTCCGTCGCAGAATGGCAGATGCGCGTCGATCTTGCCGCGTGCTACCGGCTGGTCGCGTACTACGGCTGGGACGACCTGATCTTCACGCACATCTCGGCGCGCGTGCCGGGACCGGAAACGCACTTCCTCATCAATCCGTACGGAATGATGTTCGAGGAGATCACCGCTTCCAGCCTCGTCAAGATCGATCTCGGCGGAAACAAGGTCTCGGAGTCACCCTACGGCATCAATCCGGCGGGATTCACGATCCACAGCGCGGTGCACGAGGCGCGTCACGACGCGCATTGCGTGCTGCACCTCCACACGAGCGCCGGCGTCGCGGTCTCCACACAGAAGGACGGCCTGCTGCCGATCTCGCAGCAAGCACTGTTCCCGCTGTCAGCGCTTGCGTACCACGACTATGAGGGCGTGGCCCTCAATCCGGAGGAGAAGCCGCGGCTCGTAGCGGATCTGGGAGAGATGAACTTCATGATCCTGCGCAATCACGGGCTGCTCACGTGCGGCGATACGGTCGCGCAAGCGTTCCTCAACATGTACATCCTGCAGCGCGCGTGCGAAGTGCAAGTGATGGCGCAGGCCGGCGGCCAGGCGCTGCTTTCCATCCCGCAACCGATCCTCGCGGGCATCCAGGCGATGTCGAAGACGGTTACCCGCGGAGTGGGGGCGCAGCTTGCGTGGCCGGGCCTGCTGCGGAAGATGGATCGGCTGGATCCGGGGTACGCGAGCTGAGCGCTGCGATCCGTTCCGCGAGCTGCTCGGCGTCGTTCACGAGGACGACTCGCAACGTCGCTTCCCGGTTGCGCAGCGTCAGCTCGGCGCGCGGATAGCCCCCGGGATCGATTCCGGCGCGAGCGAAGACTTTTTCCGAGACGACCAGCTCGCAGTCGTATTCCTTGGTTGCGCCTTCTAGCCGGCTCGCAGTGTTGACGCTGTCGCCGACCGCGGTCAGGTAGCGCGTCTCGCCGTATCCCATCTCGCCGACGACGACGCGCCCGGTGTGGATGCCGATGCCGATCCGGAACGGCGACTCCAGCTCGCCGCTGAGCAGGCGGCCAAGCTCGGTGACGCGGCTCACCATGGCCCCCGCCGCGACGAGCGCCTGCCGGCACGCGGTTTCCGGCTCCGTCTCGATGCCGAACAGCGCCATCACGCCGTCGCCGGTGTATTGGTTGGCCATGCCGCCTGCAAGCGCAACCGCGCTGCCCACGGCCTCGAAATAGCGATTGAGGATGAACACCACGTCATAGGGCAGCTTGTTCTCCGCCAGGCGGGTGAATCCGCGCAGGTCGGCGAACAGCACCGCGATCTCGCGCTCCTGTCCGCTGCGCGCGCTCAACGCCTGAACGGCATGCGCGCTGATCGACGGCGCAACGAGCCGCGTAACCAGCACATCGCGGTCCGGTCTCAGTTGGCAGGCAAGGCGCACGTTCGGCGGAGCGCCCACGCGCTCGAGCACCCGGCGCTCGAGAGGGCTGGCGGCTGGCAGCAGCGCGGGGTCCCCGGCGATGCGGATCCGGCAGGTCGAGCAGCGCCCGCGCCCGCCGCATACTGAAGCGTGCGGGATGCCGGCCGAGCGGCTCGCCTCTAGCACCGTCCATCCCAAGGGAACCTGCGCCTCGGGGCCATCCAGATGACGGATGCGGATCATCGAGCGGCGGGAGAGCCGATCGCGCACAGCGCGCGCGGCGAGCGTCAGGCCGAGCAGCGCCCACGTTGCCCAGAACAGCGCGTCACGGATCTGCTGCAATGAGGCACGCTGTTCACCGACGGGCGCCCGCGTCTCGGCGAGCAACCGCTTGGCGAAGCCGGGGTCGCGCGCGAGCGCCGAGACTTCGCGTCCCGCCTCCGCCACGCCGAGGAATGCCAGCACTGGCAGCAGAACGAAACCGGCCAGCAGCACGGGGAAAAATCGTGGATACCAGCGACGAAACCGCAGCCAAAAATGAATCCCGATGCAGCCATGGATCCACGCGATGCAAAAGAGCGCGAACTGGCGCGCCCCGGCCCAGTGATCCTGCACCCAGATGTTGAAGATGACCCGCGTGTAGAGGTCTTCCGCGCCGTACATAGCGTTCGCCACTCGGGTGCCCACGAGGTGGTATGCGAGCAGCGGCGGGATGGCCAGCCCGAAGAGGATCTGGGTTGCCTCCCAGGCGGGCATGCGCAGCGTGCGGCGCCGGTAGATCAGCCACAGACCAAGCCACCAGTGCGCGAGCAACGCGCCAAAGAGCGCGGTCTCGCCCACCGGGTTGCGCCAAAGCGCAAGAAACCAGATTCTCGCCGCCTCCATCGTCGCCAGCGAGACGAGGCCGAGCGCGTGGTTGCTGAAATGCGTGACGAGATACGCGATCAGGATGAGCCCGCACCACAGGCGCACCGGCCTGATCCACGGACGTCCTGGCTGTTCGAAGCTCATGGCGAAAAGGGAAACAGCTCGGACGGCGGGATCGAGTCCGTGAGGTCGACGAGCCCGTGCGCCCCGACGCCGAGCAGGCGCACCGGACGGCGCCCGGCTTCGGTGCGATCGAGCAGCGCCAGCGCGCGCACGACGATCTCGTGCTCGTCGCAGGTCGGAATCTCCGCAGTGTGGTTGCGCGTCACCGTAGTGAAGTCTGCATAACGCACTTTGATGGTCACAGTGCGCGCGCGCAGGTTCTTGCGAATCAGCATGGCCGCGGTCTCGCGGGCGAAGCGCTCGATTTCTCGGCGGATCTCGCCAGGGTCGTCGAGATCCTCGGAATAGGTCGTCTCGCAGGATCGAGATTTCCACGGCCGGTCGGGGACCACGCGGCGCGGGTCGTCGCCGCGCGCGAGGCGTGCGATCCAACCCGCCAGGCTGCCGACCGCGCGGCGCAACTGTTCCTCGTCCGCCGTGCGCACATCGATGAGACGCTCGACGCCGACCGCGCGCAGTTTCTTCGCCGTGACCGGCCCGACGCCCCACAGCGCCTCGACCGGCAGCTGCTGGAGGAATTTCTCTACGCGCTCCGGCGCGATCACCGTCAGGCCGTCCGGTTTTTTCCAACCCGAGGCGATCTTGGCGAGGAACTTGTTCGGCGCGACGCCCGCCGACGCGGTCAGGCCGGTTTCCTGCAGGATGCGCGCTTTCAGCGTCTTCGCGACCGTCGTCGCGAGCGGCTCGCGCCAGTAGTTTTCGGTGACGTCCAGGTAGGCTTCATCGAGCGATAGCGGCTCGACGAGCGCGGTGCAGGAGCGAAGGATCGCCATCACCTGCTGCGACACGGAGCGGTATTTGGTGAAATCCGGCCGAACGACGAGCAGCGTCGGGCACAAGCGCAGCGCGCGCGACATCGGCATCGCCGAGCGCACGCCGAACTCGCGTGCCTCGTAGCTCGATGCGGCGACCACGCCGCGCGATTCCGGCGAGCCGCCCACCGCGACCGGCTTGCCGCGCAGGCGCGGATCGTCGCGCTGCTCGACCGACGCGTAGAACGCGTCCATGTCGATGTGGATGATGCGGCGCGGTGCGCCGAGGGAAAGCGTGTCGGCGTCGTCGCCGCCGGGCATCTACCTGAGGCGCGAGGTGAGATTCCTCAGCCGCTCGGCGAGCTTGGTAAGCAGCGTCGCGGCGAATTCCGGGCTGGACTCGACCAGCTGGTGAAAGGCGGCACGATTGACCGGCTGCAGCGAGCAGTCGGTTTCGGCGCTGACGCTCGCGAGGCGAGGCGCCTGCTCTACGAGCGCGAGCTCGCCGAACACCCCGCCCGGCCCGAGACGCTCGACGACCTTGCCGCCGATGAATACCGCGACGGTTCCTTCGAGCACGACGTACATGCGGGTCCCGGCCTGTCCTTCCTGGACGATCGGCTTGCGGCGGTCGAAGTACACCGGCGGATCATCCGAGAGCTTCGCCACCAGCTCGGCGAGGCGCTTGGGTTCGAACGCCGCCGACTGCTCGAGCGCATCGCTGCCCTGCAGCGCGTCCGCCACGCGCAGCCGGCCGATCGTCTCGCGCAGCCGCCCGATCATGATGCTCATCAGCATCAGCGCGAACGCGGGCTGCTTCGCCAATCCGGCGCGAAACTGCTTGTCGTCGAGCGCGATGACGGTGGACGCGCGATTCGCGACCGCGGTCGCGGAGCGGGGCAGCTGCGTGATCGCGGTCATCTCGCCGAAGATCTGCCCCTCGCTGACGGTCTCGATCGTTTCATGGCCCACGATCAGGCCGACTTCGCCCTCGACGAGCAGGTACATCTTGTCGCGCTGAAAGAACATCCCCCGGCCCTTGTCGTTCTCGGCAAAGAACCGCGTGCCGGCGGGAACGCTTTCGCGCTTGCCTGCGGATTCGAAGAATGCAAGCGCGACCGATCGATCGTAGAGCGGGCTTCTGAAGGGCATGACCGTATTATCTCCGAAGGAGGTCCGGGCACAAAAAAGGGGCCTCCCCGGATCGGGGAGACCCCGCGTCATCCGCCGCAACGCGCCGGCGTGGACCCGCTTACCCTTTCAGGCAGGAGCTCATGAACTTCTTGCGCTCGTCACCGGCGAGCTTCTTGTCGCCGGCCTGCTTGTTGCAGTCCTTCATCTTGTCCTGTTGTGCCTTCTGCTTGGCGGACGGAGCGTCGTCCTCACCCTTCAGGCACTTGCTCATGAACTGCTTGCGATCGTCGCCTTTCTTGTCCTTGGCCTTCACGTTGCAGGCCTTCATCAGGTCCTGCTGCGCCTTCTGCTTGGCGGACGGGGCGTCGTCCTCGTCCTTCAGGCACTTGCTCATGAACTGCTTGCGATCGTCGCCTTTCCTGTCCTTGGCCTTCTCGTTGCAGGCCTTCATCAGGTCCTGCTGCTTCTTCTGCGCCTCGCTCGGCTCCTTCTTGGCGTCCTTCTTTTCCGTGGCCTTCTTGTCGTCGACTTTCGGCTGTGCCATCGCCACCGGCGGCGCGGCCAGCATCAGGCAACACAGTGCTGCGATCAGCGGTTTCATGCTCGGCTCCTCAACTGGTTGATATTGTGTAGCGTTACCCCGACGGGCCTCCCAGGTCGGCCAGACCCGACAGGCAGCTTAACGCTTCGAACGATCAACCGGCTGACACCCGCCGGGGGTTATCGCCTCGGGTACCTGCCTTTCCCGAACCCGCGGTCCACTCCACTTTCGATCTGGAGATACACGCGGGTCGTTCTCAGGATCCTGTCCAGGCTGAATTGAAAGTCCGGCGTGAGCGGCGGCGACGTGTCCGCCTCGTGCACCGCAAAGGGCCAGCGGGCGCCGGCCCTGCGATCGGACGTGTGGTGGCGTCCGGCGCGCATGCCTAAGCCGCCCTCCGGGGCGCGGGATGCGCGGCGCGGGGAGCCGCAGCCGATGCTTTCGCGGTTGCGACCGCGCTGTCCGTGACCGCCGACAGCAGCTGCCCGGCTGCTTCGATCATTTCGGACTGCGCCTTCAGCGCGGTCTCGGAGATCTCGCGGGAAGCTTCGAATGAACGCTTCAGGTTGCGCTCGCAGGCCTTGCCCCACAGCGCGATCGCCTCGCGCGCGTCGCCCTCGCCGAGCAGCGCCCTGGTGATCCGGACGCTCTCGTTGAGGAATTGGTCGGTGCTCTCGGCCTGCAGCACCGCGCATTGGCGATACGCTTCGATGGTCTGATGACCGATCCGGATCGCCGCATTCAAACTCGCCCGGGTCACTTCCGCACCGAGCGCCATCGAGTTCTGGATTTCTGCTCTTTGCATGTCCACCTCCTTGATGCGCGCGCCAGCCCGAGGCACGCAATGGCCCGATCCTTCTGCGAGGATCGTGCCAAGCAGTCAAAGCACTATGGATCAGGCCATTAGCGCGAATTCCGTGGGCAACGGAAACGCCATTCCGTCGCCTGAGCGCGACGTTGTAGACGTGTCGACTACGAACGCGCGGCGACTCGCTTCGGATCGAAAAACGGCATCGGCACCACCGTCGCTGCGCGCGCGCCCGCGGAAGTCGCGACTTCGAAGCGCGTGCCTTCCGCCGCATGCTGCGCCGGCACGAACGCATAGCCGATGTTCTTGTCGAGCCGCGGCGAATGCACGGCGGAGGTGACGTGCCCGAGCGTGCGGCCATCTGCGCGCACCGGCCAGCGTGTCATGTTCAGATCGAGCGGTGCCCCGGCAATCTCCAGGCCGACGAGGCGCCTGCCCGGACCTTTTTCCTTGATCCGCCGCAGCGCGTCCCTGCCGACGAACTCCTGCGGCTTGTCGAGATCGACCAGTCGTCCCATGCCGACCTCGTACGGATCGTTCTCGATCGTCATGTCGATGCCGTAGTTGAGGATGCCCGCCTCGATGCGCCGGATGTCGGAGGGGCCGGTCGGT
>Ga0075421_100001138_pt1 | contig 30429 bp, 31 predicted proteins | sample SoiMetdeltSBSDD5_FD_75292 | JGI IMG/M metagenome (GOLD analysis project Ga0075421, IMG submission 75292) | Bulk soil microbial communities from a Populus tree surrounding site in Tennessee, USA - Soil MetaG P. deltoides SBSDD5 | ecosystem: Environmental > Terrestrial > Soil > Tree plantation... | reverse complement strand
GCTGCCGTCTACCACGCCGAGGTGGTCGCCCACCGGCTCGGGGAGCCGTTCGGGACGCTGTTGCTTGCCGTCGCCGTGACGGTCATCGAGGTCGGGCTGATCGTCTCAATCATGCTGGGTGTCTCCGCCGACAAGGCGGGACTTGCGCGCGACACGGTGTTCGCCGCCGTGATGATCGTGTGCAACGGTATCGTCGGCCTGAGCCTGCTCACGGGCGGTGTGCGCCATCACGAGCAGGGCTTCCAGCTGCAGGGCGCGAGCGCGGCACTGGCCGTTCTCGCGGCACTCACCACCCTCACCATGGTCGTCCCGAACGTCACCACCACCTCGCCCGGTCCCACGCTCAGCGCTGCGCAGCTCGTCTTCGCCGGCGTGATTTCGCTGGTGCTCTACGGCTCGTTCGTCTTCGTTCAGACCGTGCGCCACCGCGACTACTTCCTTCCGCTCGAGGGGACGGCAAGCGAGGAGGTCCACGCGCCGCCACCCTCCGACGGCGCGGCCCTCGTCAGCCTGCTGCTCCTGGTGATAGCCCTGGTCGCAATCGTCGGCCTTTCCAAGGTGCTGACCCCCGCGCTCGAAAGCACGATCGCCATGCTCGGCGCGCCGAAGGCGGTTGTCGGCATTGCCATCGCCACGATCGTGCTGCTGCCGGAGGGTCTGGCGGCGCTGCGAGCGGCGCGTGCCAACCGGCTGCAGACCAGCCTGAACCTGGCGCTGGGGTCCGCGCTTGCAAGCATCGGACTGACCATCCCGACGGTTGCGGCCGTCTCGATCCTGCTCGGCCAGAACCTCGATCTGGGGATCGGCACGAAGGAGACGATGCTGCTCGGCCTGACGCTGCTGGTCGGCGTCATAACCCTGGGCACCGGCCGGACCACGGTCCTTCAGGGCATCGTGCACCTGGTGATCTTCGCGACTTTCCTGTTCCTGGCCGTGGTGCCGTAGGGCCGGCGTTCGCGCGGCCAACTCGGCGTGCTCGATCCTGCGCTTGCTCGGCAGCCGGCCGGATCAGCAGGATCAGCGCGAAGTGGAGGATCGTCATCACCATCATCGGCTTGAAGGCACAGGTTGGATCAAAGCGCAGACCAACGTTCAATAGCCAACGGCGCCCTTGACCATGTCGGGTCTCCGCTAGGCTGTTGGGTCATCGCTACGCCCAACCCAACCTGCACCTTTGCCTTCGCGGGAATCGCCAATCGCACCTGCGGGCGCAGGCGGCGTGGCGGGACATCAGGTCTGCCGCGGGTTTGCACCTACCGATCCACCACGCGCACGACGTCCCAGGTGAGGCGCCCCGATTCATGGTGCGACTCGCTGATCACCACACGGGTGCCGGGCGCAGGCACCTGCCGCAGCCGGCTCAAGGCATCCACGTCGCGCCCATCGTCGAGATGCACGTGGAAGATCGTAATGCCTCGGGAGGTAGTGGTTTTCACACTGAGCACCGTGGCATCGTGGGCCTGCGCCGCCACCGTGCGGTCGGTATGGCCCAGCCTCCACGCGAGCATGAACGCCAGCCCGCCGACGATAGCGAGGCCGGCAGCCGCGATCGGCAGGAAGCGTCGCAACCGGTCGCGCCAGACGAACCGGCCGAGCTGGCGAGCCCTGTCTACGCTGAGCTTCACGGCATCCACCCCCGGGGCAGTACGTTGTACGCAGCAGCGCTCCGCAACCCGCCAGGAAATGGCAGTGGGCGATGGCGCCCGCCGGCGGATCCGCAGTGTGATGCAATGAATGCCGGCGCGTCACCCGTCAAGCGGTTCCGCCCCGGGCGGTCCCTCAATCCGCCGCGTGCGCAGCGGTCGGCCGCGGGCCCGCCGGCCCGGGCCGGATCAGCAGGATCAGCGGGAAGTAGAGGATCGTCATCACCATCATCAGCTTGAAATCGTTGGCGTAGGCCATGATCGACGCCTGCTGGTGCATGAGCTCCGCGAGCAGCGCACGGCCGGTCTCCGTCGCCGGATCGAGCATGGCCGCGGCCGGGTCGGCGAGCGCCTGATTGAAGGGCGTCACGCTCTCGGCGAGCCGCGCGTGCATCAGGATGGTCTTGTTGCTCAGGTTGGCGATCACAATGGACACGCCGATCGAGCTGCCGAGGTTGCGGATCAGCGTCCACATGGCGGTGCCCTGCGTGCGCAGCTCGGGCGGCAGCGAGGAGAGCGCCAGGGTGTTGAGGGGCACGAACAGCGTGCCGAGCCCGATGCCCTGCAGGATGCTGGTCCACACGATGGTGAAGACCGCCGTGTCGGGCGAGAAGTCGATCGTGAAGTAGAGCGAGGCGACGCAGCAGGCGAGGCCGAACGCCATCAGCAACCGCGGGTCGACGCGCATCATGAGCCTGCCGCCGCCGACGAGGCCGATCGCCATGCCGATGCCGCGCGTTCCGAGCAGGATGCCCACGTCGATGATGGGATAGCCCATCACGCCCTGCAGGAACGGCGCCATCAGCACCATGGAGGCGACCAGCAGCATGCCGCAGATGAACATGAAGAGGAGACCGACGGTGAAGTTGCGGTCCTTGAAGATCGAGAACGAGACGAAGGGGTGCGGCGTGGTGAACGAGTGCGCGAAGAAGAAGTAGAAGCCCGCCGCCGAGACGATCGCCGTCACCACGATCTCGCTCGAATCGAACCAGCCGAGCTGCTCGCCGCGGTCGAGCATCAGCTGCAGGGCGCCGATGCCGATGCTGAGCGCCGCAAACCCGAGCCAGTCGAAGCGCAGGCCGCGGTTGCCCTCGCTCTCGTCCATGAAGGCCATGAGCCCCAGCGTCGCGGCGACACCGATGGGCAGGTTGATGTAGAAGATCCAGCGCCAGGAGTAGTACTCGGTGAGCAGGCCGCCGAGGATCGGCCCCATGATCGGCCCGATCATGACGCCCATGCCCCACAGCGACATGGCCCAGCCGCGGCGCTCCGGAGGATAGATCTCGAGCAGCACGGTCTGCGACAGCGGCACCAGCGCGGCGCCGAACATGCCCTGCACGATGCGGTAGACGACGATCTCCTCGACGCTCTGGGCGATGCCGCACAGCATCGAGGCGGCGGTGAAGCCCGTCACGCAGGCGATGAAGAGCTTCTTGAAGCCGAACCGCGCCGCCAGCCATCCGACCGGCGCCGTCATCACCGCCGCCGCCACCACGTAGGAGGTGAGCACCCAGCTCACCTGGTCGAGGGTGGCGTTGAGGCTGCCCTGCATGTAGGGAATCGCGACGTTCGCGATGGTGATGTCGAGCACCTGCATGATGGTGGCCATCATCACGCAGATGGTGATGGCGAGCCGCCGCAGCGCCGGGTCGAGGCCGCGGGCGACCGACATGGCCGTCATGGGTCGGGGTTCTCCGCCTCCGCGCTGGCGCCGAGCAGCTTGGCGAGCCTGCCGCGGCGGCCGGTGTCGATCTCGACGATGGCGCTCATGCCGGCGCGCAGGCGCCGCAGGTCCTGGCCGGGCGCGAACTCGATACGCATCGGCACGCGCTGCACGATCTTGATCCAGTTGCCCGCCGCGTTCTGCGGCGGAAGGATGGCGAACTGCGCGCCGGTGCCGGGGCTGATGGCGCCTACGCGGCCCTTCCACACCCTGTCCGGAAACGCATCGATGGTGATGGTCACGCCCTGGCCGGGGCGCACCCAGGTGAGGTCGGTCTCCTTGGGGTTGGCGTCGACCCACACGACGTCGCTGGAGATGATGCTGAACACCGTGGTGCCGGCGATGAGGTAGCGCCCCATCTGGATGCTCGACACCTGCGTTGCCACGCCGGCGATCGGCGCGCGCAGCACGGTGTTGGAAAGATCGCGCCGGGCGCGCTCCAGCGCCACCTTGGCCTCAATGTACGGCGGGTATTTCTCGACGGCGAGGTCGGGGTCGCCGAGCAGCTGGATGCGCGCGGTGCGCTCCTGCTGCTCGAGCAGCTCGAGCTGGGCCTTGGCGCCGACCAGGGCCACCTTGGCCTTGTCGACATCGGACGGCGTGCTGATCCGGCCGTCGAGCAGCTTGCTCTTGCGGTCGAAATCGGCATGGGTCGAGACCACGTTGAGGCGGGCGAGCTCGATCTGCCGTCCGAGGCTCGCGAGATTGGCCTTGAGGCTGGACAGCTCGCTCTCGACGCGGCTGAGCTTGGCCTCCGCCTCCCGGGCAGTGAGGCTGTAGGGCTCCGGGTCGATGGCGAAAAGCTCGTCGCCCGGCTGCAGCAGCTGGCCCTCGGCGACGGCGATGCGCACCACCTTGCCGGAGACCACCGGGGTGATGAGGACCTTCTGGGCGGCGACGTAGGCGTTGTCGGTGGAGACGTAGCGGCCGCCGGCGAGGTAGAGGATGCCACCCGCGAGTGCCGCCAGCACCGGCACCACCACGAGCAGCGTCACGCGCAGCGGGGGGAGCTTTGCGATCGGCAGGCGGGCGGAGGCCCGCACCAGCCAGGGCGGTCTAGCCAGCATGGCGCGCTCCATTGGCCGGGCGCCGTGCGCCGTCGCGCACGGCAGCCTTGCGGATGTTCGCCTTGATGCGCAACAGTGTCTGCAGCAACTCGCCGGCCTCCCTGTCGCTGAACGAGGCAAGCACGTCGCCGGAAATCTCGCGCCCGAGCGGGACGAGCCGATCGAGCGTGCTGCGGCCCTTGTCCGTCAGGTAGAGCCGGTTGGCGCGCCGGTCGCGCTCGTGCGGGCGTCGCTCCACGAGCTTCTGCTCGCATAGGCGGTCGATGAGGCGGACCAGCGAGATCGGCTGGATCTCGAGCGACTCGGCCATCTCGGCCTGCGTCATGCCTTCCTGCCGCTCGAGCCTGAGGAGCACGACCCACTGGGCGCGCGTCATGCCATGGGCGCGCGCGCACTGGTCGACGAACGTGCGCATGGCGCGCGCGACATCGCTCAGCTGAAACAGGACCTCTTGCCGCAGGGCAGGGGTTCTCGACATGGTGGCGGCCCTCGCAACTGCCGCCGATCATAAGCTAGCTCATGATCCTGCGGTGCTGCGACGTTTGCAGGGCTGGTTTGCAGCCGCGCGCCCGGCAGCACTGCGGAATATCCGAGGTCGGGGTTGTTCATCTCCGGGGCCGGGGGGTCGTCCATCTCTCGTTGCCTGCGGCATCGCTGGGGAGGGGTGAGCGCCCGCCGCAAGCTGCTCCCCTCCCCCTTGCGGGGAGGGGAATCCGGTCGCGAAAGGGGGAGGGGAATCCGGTTGGTGCAAGCGAGGCGGGATCGCGTTACGGCCGCGTCCTCAGCAGCGATTCCATGACCGCGCTCACCATCTGCTTGGCCTCCTCCGGGCTCGGCTCCTCGTCCTCGAACCAGCCCTGCAGCATCGCCGCGGTCGCCTGGATGGCGATGTGCTGAAGCCGCTCGCTCGAGCCCGCCTCGCCCACCTCGCTGGCGGGCAGCACAACGAACTGCACCGTGTTGCTCATCTGTCTGCTCCTGTTGCTTTCGATCGACCCGTCGAGACCGGTGCGCGCTCCCGGGCAACCGCCCTTGCTCCGCAGCAACCAATCCCCGCGGCCCTTGTTACAACGTTCGTCTTGATGTTTGCACAATGAGCCTTCATAAGCGGAGCCGTCAGGGTAACAGCGAACCCCGCATGGGCAGCGAGCACAAGACATGGCCGGCGCGCATGGTGGCAGCGGTGATGACGCTGGCCCTGGTGCTCGCCAGCACGTTTGCCGTCTGTGAGCACGCGGCGGGCCACCCCCATGCGGCCTCGAGCGCCTGGCACGATGGCCTCGCACTCGCCCCGGATGCCGGGCACGACGCGACGGTGCACGAGCACGCTGCGTACGGCGATCACGCCGACCACCAGGATGGCGCGACGGACGGGTCCGGCTGCGGCACCGGCTCGTGCAACTGCTTGTGCGCCGGTGGATGTGCGCTTCTCGTCGCGGCCGCCGTGATGGAGCATTCGCCGTCGGCTGCGCCTGCAACCGGGCTGGCGGTCCTCACCGACAGCGCCGAGCCCGGCGGCCTGGAGCGACCACCCAAACTCTCCCTTCCTGCCTGATCGCCGGCTCCCGAGCCCACGCCTTGGCTGGAAGGGAACACGTTTCATGTCTCGTCACCTTTGCGCTTTGCCCGCGCCCGGCGTGCGCGCCATCGCTGTTGCTTGCGCCGCCGCTGCCGCCTTGCTCATTGCAACGCCCCACGCGCCCGCTCACGAGGGTCACGACCACGGGCCGCCGCCGCCGATGGCAGCATCGCCCCCGTCGCCGCGCGTTGTCGCCACATCTGAGAAATATCAGATCGTCGGCGTGGTCGAGGGCGAGGTGCTCGTCGTCTATCTCGACCGGACCGAGGACAACGCGCCGGTCACCGGCGCCACCGTCGAGGTGTCGCTCGACGGCGAGGCGTTCAAGGCGGAGCTGCAGGAGAAGACCGGCACCTACGAGGTGACGGCGCCGGTCCTGCGCAAGCCGGGCAGCTACGAGGTCCTCGTCACGCTCTCCGAGGGCGGCGCGCACGACCTGCTGGTCGCAACACTGACAATTCCGCCGCCGGCAGCCAATCCCGGCGACGGCGGCGCCGGCCTGCGCCGCATCGTGACCGACGCGATGGCAGCCTTGCCGGGAGGACGCACGGCCGTGGCCTTCGCCGGCCTCCTCCTGCTCGGCGTCGCTGCCGGAGGGGCGCTGCTGTCCGGCCGGCGCAGGCTGCTGATCCTGCCGGCGGCGATCCTCGGCGTGATCCTGGCCTCGGCCGTGGCCTGGGCCCACGAGGGCCACGACCACGGCCCCGACATGAGCGCCAGCACCGGCAACTCGCCCTCGCGCCGTCCCGACGGCAGCCTGTTCGTGCCCAAGCCGACGCAGCGGCTGCTCGAGATTCGCACGACGGTCGTGAAGATCGAGGTCCGGCCGAAGACCGTGCGCTTCCACGGGCGCGTGGTGCCCGACCCCAATCGCAGCGGCGTGGTGCAGGCGACCCTGCAGGGCCGCTACGAGGCACCCGAGGGCGGGGTGCCGCCGCTCGGCGCCAAGGTCAAGGCGGGCGACCTGCTGGGACGCGTCGCGCCCGCGTTCAACTTCATCGATTCGTCGGACATGGCGCAGACGCTGGGCACGCTGGACCAGGAGATTGCGCTGAACCGCCGCAAGCTCGCGCGCCAGGAGCAGCTGCTCGCCTCCAACGTGGTGACCAGGGCGGTGGTCGAGGATACGCGCATCCTGCTCGAGGGCCTCGAGCAGCGCCGGCGTGACCTGCTGGCGGCCAAGTTGCGCCCCGAGGACCTGCGCGCGCCCGTCGACGGCGTGATCGCGGCATCGCGGGTGGTTGCCGGCCAGGTCGTCGGCCCCAGCGACCGGCTGTTCCAGATCATCGACCCGGCACGCCTCCTGGTGGAGGCGCTGGTGTTCGACCAGATCGACCCGGATGCGGTGGACCTTGCGAGCGCCAGCATCGGCGGCAACGGCACGATCAAGCTGAAGTTCCTCGGCCGCAGCCGGGCGCTCGAGCAGCAGTACACGCTGCTGCAGTTCCAGATCCTGGAGTCCTCGATGCCCTTGAATGCGGGGACGCCGGTGACGGTGATCGCCACGACCGGCGAGCGCCTGACGGGCATCCTGCTGCCACGCTCGGCGCTGGCCCAGGCGCCGAGCGGCCAGACCGTGGTCTTCAGCCACAAGGAGCCGGAGGTCTTCCTGCCGCGGGCCGTGCGGTTCGAGCCGTTCGACGCGGAGCACGTCCTCGTGACGTCCGGCATCGCGGCAGGCGAGAGGATCGTGGTGCGCAACGCGCTCCTTCTGAGCCAGGTGCGCTGAGGCGGAGAGGGCGGAACGCGGAACCATGTTCAATCTTCTCATCGACGCGAGTTTGAAAAGCCGGCTGCTGGTTCTTGCGCTCGCCGCCGTTCTCGTGGCCTACGGCAGCCTTGTGCTGAGCCGTCTGCCGGTCGACGTGTTCCCCGACCTCAACCGCCCGACCGTGGTCCTCATCACCGAGGGCGAAGGGCTGGCACCCCAGGAGGTCGAGCTGCTCGTCACCGATCCCGTCGAGAAGGCCATGGGCGGCACGCCCGGCGTGGTGCGCATCCGTTCGACCTCCGGGGTCGGCCTGTCAATCGTGTACATCGAGTTCGACTGGGGGACCGAGATCTACCGGGCCAGGCAGCAGGTGGCGGAGCGCCTCGCGACGGTGCAGGAGAAGCTGCCGAAAGGGGTGCACACGGAGATGGGGCCGATCTCCTCCATCATGGGCGAGATCATGCTGATCGCCGTCACGGCGCAGCCGGTCGACGGAAAGTCGGTATCGCCGATGGAGCTGCGCGAGATCGCCGACTTCGACATCCGGCCGCTGATCCTCACCATATCGGGTGTCGCCCAGGTCATTCCGATCGGCGGCGAGGTGCGCCAGTATCGTGTCATGCCGGACCCGGCGGCGATGAACCGGCTCGACATCTCCGCCTCGGATATCGAAACGGCCATCGGCAAGTTCGGCCGCAACACGGGAGGGGGTTTCGTCGATCAGCACGCGCGCGAATACCTGATCCGCAACCTCGGCCTGACGACCAGCCTCGAGGACCTGCGCAACCTCGTCGTGGCAACGCGCCAGGGCCACAGCGTCCTGCTGCGCCAGGTCGCGCAGGTGGAGTTCGCTGCACGCGTGAAGCGTGGCGATGGGGGCTACATGGGCGGTCCCGCCGTCATCATCGGTATCCAGAAGCAGCCCACGGCGGACACGATCACCCTGACGCGGGAGATCGAGAAGCAGCTGAAGACCATACAAGAGCACCTGGAAAAGGATCCGAAGACGAGGGGCGTGACCGCCAACAGGGTCCAGTTCCGGCAGGCGACCTTCATCGAGACCTCGATCCAAAACGTCGAGCGGGTTCTGGTCGAGGCGGCGATGGTCGTTGCCGTTGTTCTAATTCTCTTCCTGATGAACGTGCGCGCCACGCTGATCTCGCTCACCGCCATTCCGGTTTCGGTCCTCATGACCGCGCTGGTCTTCAAGGCGTTCGGCCTGTCGATCAACACCATGACGCTCGGCGGCCTGGCGATCGCCATCGGCGCTCTCGTCGACGACGCGGTGGTCGGCGTGGAGAACATGCTGCGCCGCCTGAAGGAGAATCGGCAGCAACCCAGCCCTCGCCCGGTCCTCGATGTGATTGCGCGAGCGAGCAAGGAGGTCCGCTCCGGCATCTTCTATGCGACTGTGATCATTGTCCTGGTGTTCGTGCCCCTGTTCTTCATGTCTGGCCTGGAGGGCCTCCTGTTCAAGCCGCTGGGGGTCGCCTTCATCATCTCGATTCTGGCCTCGCTGCTCACGTCGATCACGCTCACGCCTGTGCTCGTCTACTATCTGCTGTCCTCCCCGAAGGGGCACGGGGAGGGCGACACCTTTGTGGTGCGCCACCTCAAAGCGGGCACCACCAGGCTCCTGAGCTGGGCCTTCGCCCATCAGGGGACGCTGTTCGCCGTCATTTCGGTGGGTGTCCTGGCGGCCGGCGCCGGTGCCTGGCTGCTGCCGCGCGCGTTCCTGCCGCCGTTCAACGAAGGCACCATTCTCGTCACCCTGCAGTACAACCCCGGCATCTCGCTCGCCGAGTCGAGCCGCCTGGGTGCGGTGGCCGAACGGCTGATCATGACCATTCCGGAGGTCAAGAGCCTCGGCCGGCGAACCGGCCGCGCCGAGCTCGACGAGCATGCCGAAGGGGTCCACAATTCGGAGATCGACGTCGACCTCGCGCGCTCGCATCGCAGCAAGGAGGATGTGTACGCGGACATCCGCGCCAAGCTCGCCGCGCTGCCGGTTTCGGTTTCCATGGGGCAGCCGATCGCGCACCGCATCGACCACATGCAATCGGGCGTCCAGGCGCAGATCGTCCTCAAGATCTTCGGCCCGGAGCTGGACACGCTGCGCTCGCTCGCCGAAGTGCTGCGCACCCGGCTGCTGCCGATACCGGGCGTGGTGGAGGTGGCGGTGGAGAAGCAGGTGCTCATCCCGCAGCTCAGGGTGACGCCCGACTACGAGCGCGCCGCCCTCTACGGCATCACGCCGGCCGCCCTGACCGAGGCGCTGGAGGCCCTGTCCAGCGGGCGCGTGGTGTCGCAGATCGTCGAAGGCAACAGGCGTTTCGACGTCGTCATGCGCATGTCGGACGAGAAGCGCTCGACGGCGGGGCTCCAGGACCTGCTCGTCTCCACGCCGAAGGGCTTTGTGCCACTGCGGCTGCTCGCCAAGGTCGAGGAGGGCGAGGGACCCAACCAGATCTCGCGCGAGGCCGGCCAGCGGAGCATCTACGTGAAGGCCAACAGCGACGGCAAGCGCAACATGGCGGCCATCGTGGAGGACATCCGCCGTGTCATTGACGCAACGCCTTTGCCGGCAGGCTACACCCCCAAACTCCGCGGAACGTTCGAGGCCCAGGAGGAAGCCACACGTGTCATCGGCATACTGTCGCTGGTATCGCTCGCCCTGATTTTCATGGTGCTTTACCAGCGCTATCAGTCGGCCGTACTCGCCATCATCATCCTGACCACTATTCCGCTCGCCCTCATCGGCAGCGTGATTGCCCTTGCGCTGGCGAGGCAAGACCTGTCGGTGGCGTCGATGATCGGCTTCATCACGCTCGCCGGCATTGCCGCGCGCAATGGCATCCTCAAGATCAGCCACTACATCAACCTGGCCCTGTTCGAGGGCGAGAGGTTCGGGCCTCAGCTCGTCGTCCGTGGCAGCCTCGAGCGGCTGTCCCCCGTGCTGATGACGGCGCTGTGCGCGGGCCTTGCTCTCATCCCGCTGCTGTTCGGCGCCGGCGAGCCGGGGCGGGAGATCCTGCACCCCGTGGCCGTCACCATCTTCGGCGGCCTCGTTAGCTCCACCCTGCTCGACACGCTGCTGACGCCGGTCCTGTTCCTGAAGTTCGGGCGCAAGCCGCTGGAGGGCATCCTCGCCGCGCGCGCGGAGGCGCCGGTGCCGGCTGGCGCCAGGGCAGATGCCCGGCCTCCCACGGCCGCGGAGGTTTTTTGAGGTTTTGCGAAACGAAGCCAAAAGGAGGACCATGATGCTTCGCCAACTCGCGTTCATTGCCGGACTTGTTGCCTTCCTCGCCAGCGCCGGGCCGACCTCGGCACAGAAAGCGGGCCCCAACGGCGGAATGGTGGGGGGAAGCGGCGATCACCAGCTCGAGCTCGTCGTGAGCCCCGCCGAGCTCACCGTCTACGTGCTCGATGGCGGCAAGCCGCACGAGTCCACGGGCACCCGCCTGCGCGCCGTCATCCAGCAGGGGGGCAAGACGACCACCCTCACCCTCGCCGACCAGAAGGGCCAGAAGCTGGTGGCCAAGCTGCCGGCGCCGCTGGCCAAGGGCGCCATCGTGGCGCTGACCGGCAAGGACGACCACGGGCACGCGCTCAACGCGCGCTTCGTGATCCAGTAGCGAGCCGGACAGGGGAGGAGCCGGCGCCCAACTCAGCCCGGCTCTTCTACTCGACTGCGTGCTTACGCGACTGCGTGCCTACTCGATCGCGCGCCTACTCGATGCTGTGCCGGCCGTGCGGGGCGGCGGTGGCGGTCTTCTCGCGCCACTTGGGCCCGGGGCCGCGCATGTAGTGCTTCTCCGGCCGGTACGAGCCGGTCAGCTCGCCCGCCAGGTACCGGCCGGCCTTGCGCAACGCCAGCATCGGCCGCGACAGAACCCTGGCAAGCACGGGAACGGTGGCTCGGTGCTGGGCTTGCATCTGCGCGGTCCTTCGTCTCCTGACTCTCTGCCGGTTGGTCGCCACATCGGCGGGTCCGGTTCGACGGCTCGTACCATGCTTAACGGAGCGTGACCGCGAACCCGTTGCCTCGCAGCTTCACGTGGTGTTGCAGGTGTTGCATCGTCGCTTCACGTGCTGTTTCACGTGAAGCTACGGCGCGGACACCCTCCTGGATCATCTCGCTCCGATCGTCCCGCTCCCGGCCGAACGGCGAGGACGCGTGGCGCGGCCCCCCAGGAGGCCGCAGGAGCCTCACGAGGCACTCCGGGCCCCTCGGTCGGTTGGAGCTGCAGAGGCCGCAGAATCGCACGCCACGAAGCGCCAGGGCATCCTGCGAGGCGGCCGGGCCACGGCGTGCCGTGCGGGCGCTCGCGCAGCCGGTCCACCTGCGATAACAACCGCTTAACGATAACCGGCCGTTAATGATTCGCCGCCGATAAGCCTCGGATCGATTGCAGCTGTCGAAGGCGGCAGACATGATCCGAATCCGAAGGCTGTTGGCTACCGTTGCCACCTCTGCCGTCCTGCTGTTGGGCGCTGTCATCGCGCTCGAGGCGCTCGGCCTTCTGTTCCAGAGAAGCCGGCCGGACCCCGAGCCGGTGATCGCCAATGCCAACTTCCGCGAGGTCCCCGAGGAGACGGCTCCGGCGCATCTCCTGAAGCAGCTCGAGGAGCAGGAGCGAGCGAAGGCCGAGGCCGACGAGGTCCGGGCCAGGGAGGAGCAGGCGAAAGAGGAGCGCCGTCTGGAAGCCGAGCGGCAGGCAGCGACCGACGCGGCGGAGGACGAGGCGCGCAGGCTGGCCGAGGCGCGCAAGCGCGAGGCCGAGACGGGCAGTCAGAAGGTGGCCGCGCTCGGTCCACCCCCGGTGACGGACGCGCCCCGGCAGGCCGAGCCGGAGCCCGCGCCGCAGGAGGCGGCCCGCACCGTGAGGCTCGCCCCATCGGCCGAGCCGGACGAGGGTGAACGCACCGTGCATCCCGCGCCGACCCGGCGCGACCGGGCAAGGGCGGTTCGCCGAGGCAACGTCCACCAGGCCAGGAGCCGCTGTCCGTTCCTCGCGTGGTGGGAGTCGGTCATGGGGCCCCCGGTGTGGTCGTAGGCCGTAGGGTGCAAAAAGGCGATAGCCGCATTGCACCGGTCTTCACGGCACGCGTGCACGACGGTTGCATTGGTGCAATGCGCCTTCGGCTTATTGCACCCTACGGGTTACAGGCTGCCCTTGGTCGACGGGACGCGGCCGGCCTGGCGTGCGTCGAGGGCGATGGCCGCGCGCAGCGCGCGGGCGAGCCCCTTGAAGCAGGTCTCGGCGATGTGGTGGTTGTTCTCGCCGTAGAGGTTCGCCACGTGCAGCGTGATGCCGGCGTTCTGGGCGAAGGCCTGGAAGAACTCGCGGATGAGCTCGGTGTCCATCTCGCCCAGCTTGGGGCGCGTGAACGCCACGTTCCACACCAGGTACGGGCGGCCCGAGACGTCCACGGCGACGCGGGTCAGCGTCTCGTCCATGGGCAGATCGACGCTGGCGTAGCGGGTAATGCCCTGCTTGTCGGCCAGCGCCTTGGCGATGGCCTGGCCCAGGACGATGCCGCAATCCTCGGTTGTATGGTGGAAGTCGATGTGCAGGTCGCCCTTGGCCTTCAGGGTGATGTCGATCAGGGAATGGCGCGCCAGCTGCTCCAGCATGTGGTCCAGGAAGCCGACGCCGGTGGCGATATCGTGGGCCCCGGTGCCGTCGAGGTCGATGGTGGCCTTGATCTTGGTCTCCTTGGTGGAGCGCTCGATGGTCGCCTGCCGCTTCACGGGGATTTTGCCTTGCTTGCCGGGCCGATCCCGAGGATTTATCAGCTTGAACCTGCGTAGGCCATAGCGGGCCGGGCGCAGCGCCCCGTACCGCACAGCGCCCGTCCTCGGTTGCCCTTGATGGACGGGCCACCGATGCCGACATTCCCTGCCGTTGACGCCGAAAGAAGCTTTCCCATGACCGATCGAGCCCCATCTCCCGATGTCTGGCACGGCACCACCATCCTGACGGTGCGCAAGGGTGGCAAGGTGGTGATTGCCGGCGACGGCCAGGTGAGCCTTGGCGCCACGGTGATCAAGGCCAACGCCCGGAAGGTACGCTCCGTCGGCAAGGGCGACGTGATCGGAGGGTTCGCTGGCGCCACGGCCGACGCTTTCACCCTGTTCGAGCGGCTGGAGAACAAGCTCGAGCAGTATCCGGCCCAGCTGACGCGGGCGTGCGTGGAGCTCGCCAAGGACTGGCGCACCGACCGCTACCTGCGGCGGCTGGAAGCGATGATGATCGTCGCCGACCGGCAGGTGACGCTGGTGCTCACGGGCACCGGCGACGTGCTGGAGCCCGAGGGCGGCGTGATGGGCATCGGCTCGGGCGGCAACTTCGCGCTCGCCGCCGCCAAGGCGCTGATGGACACGAGCCTCGGCGCCGAGGAGATCGCGCGCAAGGCCATGGCGATTGCCGCCGAGATTTGCGTCTATACCAACACGAGCGTGGTGATCGAGGCGCTGGACAGCGGTCGCTGACCGCGCCGATGCAGGCGTGACCGATACGTGCTGCAGACGCGAGCATTGAACGGCTTTTCGACGATGTGCGACTAACCGAGGATACGCGACAAGGCGATTTCACAGTGAGGGGATGACCGCGATGTTGCAGAACGCCGATCTCGACGCTGCCGTCAGTGAGGGCATCGTCACCGTGCAGCAGGCCACGGCCCTGCGCGAGCTTGCGCAGAAGCGCGAGCGGGAGCGCGCCGTCTCGATGGGGCACGAGGAGCAGTTCCGCTTCATCCGCGGCTTCAACGACATCTTCTTCTCCATCGGCATCGTCCTGTTCATCGGCGGCCTGCTCTACTACATCCCGAAGACGGCATTCGGCATGGCCGTCATGGCAGCGCTGGTGTGGCTGCTGGCCGAGGTCCTGGTGGCGCGCCGCAGGCTGGTGCTGCCCGGCATTCTGCTCGCCGGCGGCTTCGTGGCGTTCGTGCTCGCCGCGTCGTTCTACCTGGAGGTGGAGAGCTGGCTCGGCTTACAGATCAGGCCGAGCGGGTCTGCATTGCCTCAGAGCCTCATCCAGGCCTTGCAACTCTACCCTGGCGGGCCCCTCATGTTCGCTGCGCGGGCGCTGGTCGGCGCGGCCGCGGCCGGGCTGTTCTACTGGCGCTTCAAGTTCCCGTTCGCGCTGCTGCCCCTGGCCGCGAGCCTGGTCGTCGCGGCGATCGGGGTGGCGAGCTTCCTCTTCCCGCAGGCCTCCGACACGGTTGTCTTCCTGCTCTGCGGCCTCGGCGTGTTCACGGCTGCCATGAGCTTCGACATCTCGGACCGCGAGCGGCTGACGCGGCGCGCCGACTGTGCGTTCTGGCTGCATCTGCTGGCGGCACCGCTGATCGTGCACTCGGTGATCTCACTCGTCTCCGACCCGCTGACGGGGGCCCTCAGCCGCGTCCGGCCGCTCCAGCTCGCGCCGGTCGTGAGCGGCAGCGGAGCCCTCGCGGTCGCGGTCATCGTCATCCTGCTCGGAGTGGTGGCAGTGCTCATCGACCGCCGGGCGATGCTGGTCTCCGGCCTCGCCTATCTCGGCGGCGCCATCGCCTACGGCCTCGCGAGCAGCGGCAACAACGCGAGCTTCGTGCTTTCCACGACCCTCGTCATTCTCGGTGCGTTCGTGCTGATCGTCGGGATCGGGTGGGTGCCGCTGCGCCGGGCTCTGCTGGCCGTCGTCCCGCCCCCGATAGGCAACCGCCTGCCGCCGGTGCCCGCACGGACATGACGCGCCTGGGGCCAGCGGCCAATGCGGCTTCGGCGGCCGGATATACGTTCTGCCCGGCCGGGCCCGCCGACCTGCCGATGCTGCGCCGCTGGCTCGAGATGCCGCACGTGCGCGAATGGTGGGGCGACCCGGAGACGGAGCTCGGCTACATCCGGGACATGATCGAGGGCCGCGACACCACGCGGCCCTTCATCTTTTCGGTCGACGGCGGGCCGGTAGGGTATATCCAGCATTGGTTCCTCGGCGACTACCAGAACGCCAGCTGGATCGCCGAGCATCCCTGGCTTGCCGAGCTGCCGTCCGACGCCGTGGGCGTCGACCTGTCGATCGGCGACTCGGCGAGGCTCTCGCAGGGAATCGGCTCGGGCGTCCTGCGGGCGTTTGCGGAGGGACTGGTGCGCCAGGGATACCGTACCGTCGTCATCGACCCCGATGTCGCCAACGCGCGCGCCGTGCGTGCCTATATGAAGGCAGGGTTCCGCGCCGTCCCGTGGCTTCTGGGCCGGACCGGCGATACCTTGATCCTGCAGTACGACCTGAACGAGACCGACCGACACCCATGACCAGCTTCTCCCCCCGCGAGATCGTCTCCGAGCTCGACCGCTACATCGTCGGCCAGAAGGACGCCAAGCGCGCTGTTGCCATTGCGCTCAGGAACCGCTGGCGCCGCCAGCAGCTGTCCGAGGATCTGAAAGAGGAGGTGCTGCCCAAGAACATCCTGATGATCGGGCCCACGGGCTGCGGCAAGACCGAGATCTCGCGCCGCCTCGCCAAGCTGGCCGGCGCCCCCTTCATCAAGGTGGAGGCCACCAAGTTCACCGAGGTCGGCTACGTCGGCCGCGACGTGGATTCCATCGTGCGCGACCTGGTCGAGGTCGGCATCGGCCTCGTGCGCGAGGCGAAGCGCAAGGAGGTGCGTGCGCAGGCCGAGAAGAACGCCGAGGAGCGCGTGCTCGATGCGCTGGTCGGCCCCGATGCCAGGCCGGACACGCGCGAGTCCTTCCGCCGTCGTCTCAGAACCAACGAGCTGAACGACCGGGAGGTGGAGATCCAGGTGGCCGAGAGCGGCATGCAGCTGCCCACCTTCGACATCCCGGGCGGCCAGGTCGGCATGATCAACCTGAACGAGATGTTGGGCAAGGCGTTCGGCCAGCGCACCAAGCCGCGCCGCATGACGGTCCGCCAGGCCTACGACGTGCTGGTGGCGCAGGAGGGCGACAAGCTCATCGACCAGGACCAGATCGTGCAGGAGGCGGTGGACAGCGTCGAGAACGACGGCATCGTGTTCCTGGACGAGATCGACAAGATCTGCTCGCGCTCCGACGCCGGACGCATCGGCGCCGACGTCTCGCGCGAGGGCGTGCAGCGCGACCTGCTGCCGCTGATCGAGGGCACCACGGTCTCCACCAAGTATGGGCCGGTGAAGACCGACCACGTGCTGTTCATCGCCTCGGGTGCGTTCCACGCGGCCAAGCCCTCCGACCTCCTGCCCGAGCTGCAGGGCCGCCTGCCGATCCGCGTGGAGCTGAAGCCCCTGACAACGGAGGATCTGCGCCGCATCCTGGTCGAGCCGGAGGCGAGCCTCATCAAGCAGTACGTCGCCCTGATGGCGACGGAGAACGTCAAGCTGGAGTTCGCCGACGATGCCATCGATGCGCTGGCCGACATCGCCGCCCAGGTGAACACCACGGTGGAGAACATCGGCGCGCGGCGCCTGCAGACGGTGATGGAGCGCGTGCTGGACGAGATCTCCTTCGATGCCACCGACAAGGGCGGCGAGACCGTCCGCATCGACGCGGCCTACGTGCGCGCGCGCATCGGCGACCTCGCCAAGAACGCCGACCTGAGCAAGTTCATCCTGTGACGATCCGTGAAGGGGTCAGACCCCTCGCGAAGCCGTTGGAGATCGAGCCTCGAGCGTGGAGGCGAGGGGTCTGACCCCTTTACCTTTACGCCGCGAGCGGCCGGTCCGGCTGCAGCTCGGCCTGGGGTGCGGGTTGGGCCGCCGGCGCGGCCGGGGCCGGGAGGACCCTGGCGCAATCCGCCAGGATGCGGCTCAAAGCGTGCTCTGCGGCATCGATCTTGAGCGCGGCCCGCGCCTGGAGCGCGACGACTACGGGGACGCGGGCAACCCCCCGCGCGGCAATGCCCACGACGATCTCCCATTGCCGGTCGGAGTCGATCCTCAGGGCAGGCGCTGCCGGCTCCACACCTCGGGTTTGCGGGCGCAGGCGCATTGCGGCGCCGGCCAGGAACGCCAGGATGCCGTCGAGATACTGCAAGATCGGTCGCACGTCGGACCCGCGGGCAAAGCGCAGCGAAGAAAGGCGGGGCGAGGTTCGCCCACGTGCCCTCCTATTCGGGAGCAATTGCGAAAGCCTTAACGCGCTTTCACCCGTCATCCCGGTCGGAGCGACGCGAGCGGGACGCGAGCAGCGCTCCGAACCGGGACCTCGTGAGGTGAAGCTCCGACTCGCTTCGCAAGGTCCCGGATAGCTTCGGCCCCTGCGGGGGCCTCAGCTTCCGGGATGACGGGTGGCTAGAGGCCGACGAGGCGGCGGATGTCGGCCGGGGTCGCGCCGGCCTCGCGCAGGGAGGCCAGGGACGTGTCGTGCGCGCTCTTGGCGAGCTTGCGACCGCCCGCGTCGACGATCAGGCGGTGGTGATGGTAGACCGGCTGCGGCAGACCCAGCAGGACCTGCAGCAGCCGATGCAGGTCGGTCGCAGCGAAGAGATCGCGGCCGCGGGTGACGTGGGTCACGCCCTGGAAGGCGTCGTCGACGACGACGGCGAGGTGGTAGCTGGCGGGAACGTCCTTGCGCACGAGCACAGCGTCGCCCCAGCGCTCGGGGTGCGCCTCCAGCGACCGGCGCGTGCCATCGTCGCCGATCTCGACGAAGGCCGCGGACGCGCCGCCGAGCCTCTCGCGAGCCGCGCGGCAGGCCGCGGCCATGTCGATGCGCAGGGCGAAGGGCACGCCCCTCGCCTTCAGGCGGACAATGTCGGCCTCGGGCCGGCCTTTCCACAGGCCGGCATAGAGCGGCGCGCCGTCCGGGTCCGTCCTGCCGGCGACGGCGGCGGCTTCGATCTCGGAGCGGGTCGCAAAGCAGGGATAGAGGAGCCCCAGCGCCTCGAGGCGCCGGGCAGCCTCGGCGTAGGCCTGCATGCGGGTCGACTGGAAGAGCACCGGCTCCTCCCATGCCAGCCCGAGCCAGGCGAGGTCGGCCAGGATGCCCGCGACGTGCTCGGACCGGGAACGGCCGATGTCGATGTCGTCGACGCGCACCAGGAACCGGCCGCCGGCGGCCTTCGCCTGCCGGTAGCCGACGAGCGCGGAGAGCGCGTGGCCCAGGTGCAGCGCGCCATTGGGACTCGGCGCGAAGCGGAACACGGCGATGTCAGACCCTGCGGGTCTGACACCGTTGCTCCATTGCTCCGAGCGTTGTTCCACGGCGCATCTGCCATGGTGTCAGACCCTCTGGGTCTGACACCTCTACTCGCAATTGCGGGTGCCGGCGCGGTAGCTGCGTGCCACGCGCTCGACCAGGCGGTCGTACACGTTGCGCTCGGCGGCCGGGTAGAGCATGGCCCAGCTGTTGATGCGGTGCCCGCCGCAGGTGAACGTGACGCGCTCGTAGAAGATGGTGCCGTCGCGCGTGCCTGAGATCACGAACCACGTATCGCGCACCGGCGCATACTCGATGGAGGCGCCCGGATAGCTCTGTTCCAGCACGAACTTGCGGTAGCCCGCGAGCGTCATGCCGTCGGCGTTGGCGAGCGCACCGGCCAGGAGCCGCGCACTGCCGTCGTGGGAGACCCACACGCGGCCCTCCTCGCTCAGCGGCTCCCGCGGCCTGAAGTGGGAGGTCGGGTAGCTCAGGGTGAACCCGTAGCGCTTGTTGACATAGGTAGCGGTCTCCTCTCCACCCAGGGCTTGTGCCGAGGGCCGAACCGCGGTTACACCGGATGCGCCAATCACCAAGGCGGCAACCAGCAAGGGCCGTACGCAGCGCATGCCAACTCCCCGCATCGCTCGGGCGCGAACGAGGTCTCGCGCCCAGTCCAACCAAACCAGTGCGAAATCTAGTGTCGGCATACGCTCGCGCAAAGCCCCCGGATCACCGGCGGCGGACAAATCATCGGGAACGGCTAAGGCGGCGCGGATCATCGTTACCGACGCCGACATCCGCGCCGGTGTGCGGGCGCTGGTCCGCAAGTGCCCGACCATGCGCCACGTGCACGGGGTGGCGGGCGCCCCGCCGCTGCGGCGCCGGCCGGCCGGGTTCGAGGGCCTCGCCCGCATCATCGTGGGCCAGCAGCTCTCGGTGGCGAGCGCGTCGGCGATCTGGGAGCGCACGGCGGCCCTGTGCCGGCCGTTCGAGCCCGGCACCATCCTGGGGCTCGCCGACGAGCGGCTGGCGCAGGCCGGCCTGTCGCGGCCCAAGATTCGCACGCTGCGGGCGATCGCCGGCGCCTGCCGGAACGGCCTCGATCTCGGGCACCTGCAGCACGCCGCGGAGGCGGAGGTGCACGCCGCCCTCACGCAGGTGACGGGCATCGGGCCCTGGACCGCCGACATCTACATCATGTTCTGCCTGGGCCGCGCCGACGCCTGGGCGCCGGGCGACCTCGCCCTGCAGATCGCCGCCCAGCAGGCCCTGGGCCTCGCCGAGCGGCCCGGCCCGCAGGAGATGGCCGAGATCGCCGAGCGCTGGCGTCCCTGGCGCGGCGTGGCGGCGCGCCTGCTGTGGGCCTACTACGCGGCGGTCAAGGCGAGGAAGGCCGTGCCGGTGTAAGGCGCGCGGCTGCGCCCGGTACTGCCGGAGGCGGACCTCGATCTCGAAGCAAATCGAGCGCTTGCCGAAGCCTTCACGGCGGGCCCCGGCATGAAGGGCCGGCGTGCGTACGCCGGCCGCGCCCCCGCCGAGGAAAATCCGCCAGAACCGGCGTGACGATCAGACTGCCGGGGTTGCCGCCCTTGGCAGGAGGCGACTGGCGCGTGGGCCGGCCGGCCGCAGGCAATGAGCGGCGGCGGAGGGCAAAGAGCCCCCGCGCGACGACCAAGAAAACACAGACGGAGACGATCATGAGCACGATGACGAGGGCGGCCGCCGTGGCGGCGCGTCCACACCGGCGCCTCCTCGGCGGGCTGGCGGCGCTTCTCGGGCGCTGGTGGCTCGCACGCATGGAGCGGCGCCTGAAGCGGCGCATGGAGCGCCTGGCGATGCGGCAGCTGCGGGGCATGAGCGACCGCCAGCTCCGCGACATCGGTATCGGGCGGTCCGAGATCGGTTTCGCCATGCGGGCCAGGCGCGAGCGCGACCGCCACCTGCGCGTCTTCTGATCCATTGCCAATCGAAGGGGCATTCGTTCGATGACGACCCGATCGGTGCATCCGCCGCGGCGCCAGCGCCGCGAGCGGGTGATAGCCCTGCATTGCTCGGGCGGCGGCGCCGGCCAGTGGTGCACGCTGGCCGAGACGCTGGGCGGCGGCTACGAGGTGGCGGCGCCGGAGCACTACGGCTGCGAGAGTGCCGGCCCCTGGAGCGGAGAGCACGCGTTCGCCCTCGCCGACGAGGCGCCGCGAACCCTGGCGCTGATCGACGAGGCCGGTGCCAAAGTGCACCTCGTCGGTCACTCCTACGGCGGCGGGGTCGCGCTCAACGTGGCGCTGGCGCGGCCGGACCGCATCGCCAGCATGGCGCTCTACGAGCCGTCCGCGTTCCACCTGCTGCGGCAGATGGGAGAGCCGGGTGCTGCGGCGCACGCCGAGATTGCCGGGGTTGTGCGGCAGGTGTGCGAGGGGGTGATCACGGGCGACTACCACGGCGCCATGGCCGCCTTTGTCGACTACTGGAACGGGCCGCGCGGATGGAGCGGGCTGCGCCCGACGGTGCAGGCCGCTTTGATCCGCTGGGCGCCCAAGGCGCCCCTCGATTTCAGGGCGCTCCTCCACGAGGCGACCGAGCCGGAGGCTTACAGGGCCCTGCGCTTCCCCGTGCTGATCCTGCGCGGCGAGCGCGCCCCGGCGCCGACCCGCCTGATCGCCGAGCGCCTGGCGCACCTGCTGCCGGCGGCGCGCCTGGCCGTACTCGACCGCGCCGGGCACATGGGCCCCATCACGCACGCCTCCGAGGTGAACGGCGAGATCGCCCGGCACATCGCGGCCGCGGCGCCGGGCCCAGGACGGGCGCCTTGCTTCCGGCTCGGGCGATCGGCACGCTCTGCGGTCTGACGCCTGCCGGAACCGGAGCGGGCTGAACAAGCTCAAGACGCCGGCCGACAGAGGTCGGGGGCTGCGGAGGGTTGGACGGGTTGCTATGCTATGCCGGCCGGCCGCGAGGGACGGCTCGGAAAAACGGGGAGGCGACACAATGGCTTTGAAGGCACCGGGGATACTGAGCTTTCTCCTGTCGATCGCCGTGGCGGCGGCCGTGCTCGTCGCCAAGGCGTTTCCGGCCGTCATCCCGCTCTTGAGCGGCGCGACCGCTCAGTTCTTTGCCCTGCTCGCGGCCTACGTGCTCCTGGTGCTCGGCTGCGTCATGCGCGGCCTCTGAGCGGCAGTCCGGCGCAGGTCCAGCACAGATCCAGCTCTGGGCGGCGGGCGCTGCGCCAGGAAACTCTGTGTGCCCTTCTGTCGCGCGGCCAATGGCGCGCTGGCGCCCCACCGGCCCTGCGCCGATGCTTGGGGATGGAACCGCATCATCCTCTGCGCGGATGGATCGGCTGGCTCGGCGCGCGCCGCTGGCGCAAGGAGATCCTGCTCGCCATCGTGCTCACGGCCGCCGCCGCGGCGTTCCTCGCGTCCGCGCTGGTGGGGGGCGACGCGCCGCATTCCGATGCACCGGTCTCGACTGCGCACAAACCCCAGGGCTGAGCGGCCGGCAGCCGCCGAGCCCGGCCGCCGCAGCCGCGGTGCTACTGCGCGGTCCAGCCGCCATCGATGGTGTAGTTGGCGCCCGTGATCGACTGCGCCGCGTCGCCGGCCAGGAACGCGGCCAGCGCAGCCACCTCGTCCACCGTCACGAACCGCCCCGTGGGCTGGCGCGACAGCACCTTGCGCCTGGCGGCCTCCTCGCTGATGCCCTCGGACCTCGCCAGATCGGGGATCTGCTTCTCCACCAGCGGCGTCCACACGAAGCCCGGCGAGATGGCGTTGGCGGTGACGCCGGTCTCGGCCAGCTCCAGAGCAATCGACTTGGTGAAGCCGGCGAGCCCGTGCTTGGCGGTCACGTAGGCGCTCTTGAAGGGCGAGGCACGCAGCGAGTGGGCAGAGCAGATGTTGATGATGCGCCCCCACTTGCGCCGCTTCATGCCGGGCACCGCCGCGCGCGTGGTGTGGAACGCCGAGGAGAGGTTGATGGCGATGACGGCGTCCCACTGCTCGATCGGGAACTCCTCCACCGGCGCCACGTGCTGGATGCCGGCGTTGTTGACGAGCACGTCGACGGCGCCGAGCTCCTTCTCGGCCCTTTCGATCATGCCGGCGATCTGGTTGTGGCGCAGCATGTTGGCGGGGTCGAAGATCACGCGCGTGCCCAACGCCGCCACCGCGCGGATGGCTTTGCCGTTGTCCTCCTCGCTGCCCAGCCCGTTGACGACCACGTTGGCACCGGCCTCGGCGAGCGCCACCGCGATGGCGTGGCCGATGCCGGAGGTGGAGCCGGTGACGACGGCCGTGCGGCCTTTGAGCGAGCCGGTGAGGGGCATGGACTACCTCTGCGCAGATCGAATGCCGGAGTTTGGCCGGCATCCTGCCGCAAAGGCCGCTGCTTGAACATGCCCCCAACGTGCCCCTTGCGACCGTCGCCGGCCGCGACAGCGCTCCGTTCGGGCGCTAGACTAGAAAGAAGGATCGCCGTTGCGCCCTTGGGCCGTTGGGCAAGATGTGTCGGAGCCGTACCATGACCCCGGAAGCCAAGCTCGAGTCGATGGGCCTCGTCCTGCCGAAGGTCCCCACGCCCGTCGCCAACTACGTGCCGTTCAAGATCGGCGGCAGCACCCTCTACCTGGCCGGCCAGGGGCCGCGCCGCAGCGACGGGACGGTCTTCACCGGCAAGGTGGGCAGGGACGTGACGGCCGAGGAGGCCTACGAGCACGCCAAGCTGACGGGCCTGGGTCTGCTGGCCGCGGCGAAGCTGGCGGCCGGAGAGCTCGCCAGGATCGAGGTTCTGAAGGTGCTCGGCATGGTCAACGCGGTGCCGGAGTTCACCGACCATCCCAGGGTGATCAACGGCTGCTCGGACCTGTTCGTGGCCGTGCTGGGCGAGCGCGGACGCCATGCCCGCTCCGCGGTCGGCATGGGCTCGCTGCCAATGAACATCCCGGTGGAGATCGAAGCGGTGATGCACATCCACGACTGAGAAAGGGGGGCCGCCCCGGGACGACCCTCCCCTCAGCCGGCGAGCCGGGCCAGGGCCATCTCGCGCAGGACGCGGTTCTCGAGCTCGGCGTCGTCGAGGCGGACCTTGACGAGGTCGCCGATGCTGACGATGCCGGCGATGGCGTCGCCCCGCATGACCAGCACGTGGCGCACGCGGTTGTCGGTCATCTGGCGCAGCACCTCGCCGACCGTATGGGAGGGGCTGCACGATGGCGCCGGGCTCAGCATGACGAGCGGCACCGGCAGGTCGAGGGCCTCCACGCCGTGCCGGGCCAGCGCCCGCACCAGCTCGCGGTCGGTGAGGATGCCGACGGGACGGCCGGCGTGGTCGACGACCACCACGGAGGCGATGCCGTGCGCATCGAAGAGCGGCGGCATGTGTCCCAGCCGCTTGTCGGGCCAGACCGTGACGACATGCCCCCCCTTCTCGGCCAGTACGTCGCTGATCCTCACGCGGGTGCCTCCGAGCTGGTAAGCCGCCTACGGCAGGGGTGAGCGCCAGTTTTGGGTACCTCGTGCAAACCGGCGACCCATTCGCCGAGTTATGGTTAGCCTTGGCGCGAACCGCGGCCGTGCCGATGGTGGATTTGGAGCAACGCACTTGGCTGGACAGGCGTTCCGCAAGCCCCTATAAAGCGCCCCGCCTTGCGCTTCGGCGCCCTCTAGGCCCAGGTAGCTCAGTTGGTAGAGCACGTGACTGAAAATCACGGTGTCGGCTGTTCGATTCAGCCCCTGGGCACCAAACAAATCAAGCACTTAGGTGGCTCCATCGTGACTCCTGAAAGCGACGGAGTCACGCAGCAGTCACAGACGGAGACCCGAAATTGAACAGGGCTTGCCGTTCGGCGCCTGTCCGTGCTTTGACGCGACCTCGGAGGCTCCGGTGCTGACGCCCGCAGGGGCGGTTGAACGGTGTCGGGTGCCGCCACCTGCCACGACCGCGAGCCCGGGCGGCCCCTTCGCCCGCGGCTCGAGGCCGGAGTAGCGCGGACGGTTGTTCTTCGGGTCGCGCTTGAAGCGCGGTCCCACCTTCACCCAGAGCCTCGGGCTTGTTGTCAAACTTCAACCCTCGGGCCGCGCACCATGCCTTGACTAACGGCCTGATCTCCTTGGCCGACATGACGCCGGCCGGCTCGACCTCGAACGTGTCCGCGATGCAGCGGTCGAGATCGTCGGCATCCCCAAGGAGCGCCGCGGCTCCGCCCACAGCGGCTGCCCCCGACTTTGCCAGCGCACCGGCCGCCTTAGGCATCCTCGACTTCCTGGGCGGTGCGGGGCACGCCGGCGCCTTTGCGGGGCCGGCGCCGCGCCTTCACCCACCAGCGCGAACGGCGCCCAGCAGGCCGGATGCTTCACTCTCCTCGGGCCGACCGTTCCGCAGCCCTACCTTCCGCAGATCGGGTCGAAGCCCCACGAGAACAGCGGCTTGCCGCCGTCGCTTGCGATCGCCACCACTTCCTCGCACCAGGAGCGGTCGAACTGACCGCCCGGATAGAGCAGGTGGATCGGCGCCACCATGCCCTCCTCCAGCACCCAGTCGCCGCCGTTGACGGCGCCGTCGGCGGTCATGAGTTCCAGCTCCATGTGCGACAAGCCGAGCCCATGGAAGAAGACGATGGCCCGCTCCGGGTCCGGCACGCCAGCCTTGCGGTACGTGGCCCGTGCCAGCGCCTGCAGCTCCCTAATGCGCGCGCCCGGCTTCATCGCGCCCAGCAGCGTCTCGGCCACCGCCGACGTGGCCTTCGCCCAGCGCCTTGCGTCACCCCGAGGCTCGCCGTCTACCACCCAGGTCTTGCCACCGTCCCAGCAATAGAGGTCGATCGTGCCGTGGCAGTCGAACATGACGTGCGTGCCGGCCCCCACCTCGCTGTCCTCGAACCCGCTCGACAGCATGATGGTGGCGTCGGAGCCGCGCGGGTGGCCCCACACCATGCCGCCCGGATCGCGCACGAAGCCGCCGAGCTCGGCCACCGAGCGGGTGTAGGCACGGTTGAGGTCGCGCCAGGTGGCGCCTTCCTGCCAGGAGGCGATCGTCGCGCGGATGGCGGCCTCGTTGAGGCGCGTCGCGCGGCGGAGCAGATCGAGCTCCACCGGCGTCTTGATGGCGCGGGCGAACATCATCGGGTCGTAGCCGTCGGCGACGTTGAGCCCGTCCATGCCCAGCCTCAGGCCGAAGGCCCGGTCGTCGAAAGCGACCTTTGCGCGGTCGAGCCGCAGGTCGCGGAGCGCCACCTCGAGTGCGCCGCCCATGTCGAAGGCGTAGGCCTTGCGCGCCTTCTCGATCCACGGCACCCCGCCGGCGTCCGGTGGGATAAACCGGTCGATGTCGGATTTCCGCGCCGGCAGATCGAGGGGCATCATCACCGCGCGGAACGGCCGGATGTCTTCGATCCAGGTCGGCTGCGCGAGGAAGGTGGCGAGGTAGTAGTCGGCCACCACCATCACCGGGTGCTCGGGCGCGTGCCGCGACAGCAGCACGGCGGCCACGCGCGGCTCGTCCGACTTGTGCGCCACGCCGTTGAAGCCCGACAGATAGTAGACGTTGTTGGGGGTGGTCGCGACGATGCCGTCGAGCCCGCGTGCTTCCAGCGCGTACAGCACGCGGTCGAGGTTGCAGAAGCGCTTGGGGAGCGGCTTCCTCGCAAAGGCCTGCGACGCGGATAAGCTACTGACCATCTGGCCTCTCCCGTGGAAGGCGATCGAAGAGGCCATGCTATCTGCACCGCGGCAGCCGCGTCACTAGCTCGGAGGATGTCCTGATACCGACCGAGCGGCATCCGGCGTGTAGGCAGCGCGACGCTCGATCAGGCTCTGGTACGGAACGAGAGAACCTGGCCGGCGATGCCAAGGCGCGACCGCAATCGTGCCACACTGCACTACACCCCGAGCAACCGCTGGATGTTGCCGCCGCAGATCGCCGAGACCGCTGCCGCATCCAGCCCCGATCCGCAGACGTGACCGACGGGATCGTAGTCTGCCATGTCGAAGGGGTAGTCGGTTCCCATCAGGATGTGCTCGGCGCCGTAGAGGTGCACGAGCTGCTGCAGCTGGTGGGGCGTGAACACCACCGTGTCGAAATACACCCTCTTCAGATACGTTGTCGGCGGATGTGGCAAGTCGCCCCTCGCGTCCGACCGTGCACCCCAAGCGTGGTCGATGCGTCCTGCGTAGCTGGCGAGATAGCCGCCGCCGTGAACGGCGAGGATTTTCAACTTCGGGTGGCGCTCAAGTACTCCGTCGAAGATCAGATAGTGCAACGCGATAGTGGTCTCCAGAGGGTTGCCGATGATGTTGTTGAAGTAGAAGCGCGACATGCGCGCAGCATGTGTGAAGCCGTTGGGGTGGACGACCACCAGGGCTCCGAGGGCCTCGGCCTTCGTCCAGAACGGGGCGAAGGCAGGGTCGGAGAGCTCGGCGCCGTTGACATTGGTCAGGATCTGAACGCCCTTGAAACCGAGCTTGGCGACGCAGCGCTCCAGCTCGGTCGCCGCTGCGTTGCCGTCGGGCATCGGCACGCTGCCGAAGCCCTTCAAGCGATCCGGCCTCCTGGCGACGAACTCGGCGATGCCGTCGTTGACGAGCTGTGCGGCCTTGACGGCAATATCGAGCGGCACGGCGTAGTAGCACTGCGGCGGCGGTGGCAGGACGAGCTGCCTGTCGAGACCCATGGCGTCCATGTCGGCCAGCCGCTGCTCCAGGCCCGCGCGCGCGACGATATCCGCCTCCTGCTTCTGATTGAGCGCCCGCGTGGGGGCGTCGGCGAACGTCACCAGCGGCATGGCGTCGGGCGCCAGGTGTGGCTTGACGAATTCGGCCGCACGCGGCACCCCGACATGGGAGTGCACGTCGATGGTGATGCTCTGAGGCCTGAGCGCGCGCCCCGGCCGCCCATGCGCGCGCGCCGCGGTGGGCCCGTACTTGTTCCACTGGCTCATGCGATCTCCACGCGTCCAGAATTGGCGAACAGCGAAATGGCGATTGGGGGATCGTTCGCTACCATTCGCGATTGACCATTCGCCATTCGCCCCTCAGTGCACCCCAAGATGCTGCGCGATGACGGCGTCGTCCATCGTGATCTCGCCGGCCGTCCCCGCGAACGCCACGCTTCCCGAGTTGAGGATGACGATGTCGTCGGCGAGGTCGAGGGTGAGCTTGATGTTCTGCTCGACGAGCACGATCGACAGGCCGCCGCTCTTGAGGCGCGCTATGGTGCGGCCGACATCGGCGACGATCTGCGGGGCGAGGCCCTCGGAGGGCTCGTCCATCAGCAGGAGCCGCGGATTGCCCATCAGCGCCCGGCCGATCGCCAGCATCTGCTGCTCGCCGCCGGACAGGAGCGCGGCAGGCTGGTTGCGGCGCTCCTCGAGCCGCGGGAACATGTCGAACACAGTCTCGGCGGTCCAGATCGGCCGGCCGTCCCTGGCGCCTTTTGGCTTGCGCGCGGCAACACTCAGGTTCTCGCGCACGCTAAGGCTCCTGAAGACGCGGCGACCCTGCGGCACCAGGGCGACGCCATGCGCGGCGATCTCCTCGGGGGCCGCGCGCGTCACCTCGGCACCGAACACCTGCACCCGGCCGGCACGTGGCGGCAGCAGGCCGACGGCGACGTTCATGCAGGTGGTCTTGCCCGCGCCATTGCGACCGATGAGACCGAGGAGGTGGCCTTCGGCCACCGAGAAGGAGACGTTATGCAGGACATGACCGTCGCCGTAGAAGGCATCGACATCGCTAAGGCTGAGAGCGCTAACCGCCAAGGCAAACCTCCCGGCCGAGACGCGATCTGGATGTAGGTTGGGTCGAGCGACAGCGAAGACCCAACGCTGTCGAGCAGCGTCTCGAAGGTGTTGGGTCTGCGCTTCGCTTGATCCAACCTACGCGTCTAGCCGCCAAGATAGACCTCCCGTGTGCGCGGATCGGCAACCACCTCGGCACGCGTTCCCTCGACGATCACCTTGCCGAAGTGCAGGAGCGTGATGCGGTCGGCGAGGTCGAGCGCCACATCCATGTTGTGCTCGATCATGACGACGGTAACGTCGCGCGGGATGGCAATCAGGAGCCTCTGCACGTCGCGCCGCTCATCGATGGAGAGGCCGGCGAACGGCTCGTCCAGCAGCAGCACCTTCGGCTCCTGCGCCAGCGCCATGGCGATCTCCACGCGCCGGCGCTCGCCGTAGGAGGTCTGGCCCAGCGGCCGCTCGGCGATATGGTCGAGGCCGATGCGGGCGAGCGCGCGGTGGGCCCGCTCGACGAGGTCACGCCGGCTCGCCAGGGCCGTCAATGGATTCCAGCGCAAGGGCGACAGCCCGAGCAGGGCCAGCGTCACGTTGTGCCCGATGTTGTCCTGGGGAAACAGGGTGATGATCTGATAGGTGCGTGCCAGCCCCAGGTGCGCGCGCCGGCGGCAGGGCGCGCGCGTGATGTCCAGCCCGAAGAGCGAGACCGTGCCGGAGTCGGGAGCGATCTCGCCGGTGATCTGGTTGAAGAGCGTGGTCTTGCCCGCCCCGTTGGGGCCGATAATGAGCCGCCGCTCGCCCGGCTCGACCTCGAGGTCGACGCCGTCGGTGACGCGCAGGCCGCCGAACGACTTGCTGAGCCCGGTGACAGCGAGCGCGGTCATGACGTGCGCTCCTGCGGCTGTCGCGCCGACTTTATGGGAAGGCTGGCGCGCGCCCAGGCCCAGCCGGCGCGCGCGAGGCGCACAGAGCCGGGCACCAGCCCCTCCGGCATGAAGCTGATGATGAGGATGAAGATCAGGCCCAGCACCAGGTTCCAGCGCTCGATGTAGGCACTGGCCACGTTCTTCATGATCACGACGATGGCGGCCCCGACGATGGGCCCGAGCAGGGTCGCAGTGCCGCCGGAGATGACCATGAGAAGGATCTCGGCGGAGGCCGTCAGCGCGGCCGCGGGCGGCGCGATGAACTGGTGGTAGTAGACATAGAGCAGGCCGGAGACCCCGCACCAGAAGCCCGAGATCAGGAAGGCCACGAAGCGGATCAGCCAGACGTTGAAGCCGAGCGCCGTCATGCGCCGCGGCTGGTCGCGCGTGCCGGCGAGGCTCGCGCCGAAGGGGGAGCGGACGAGCACCCACATGGACAAGAGCGCGACCAGGAAGATCACGAGCGTGGCGTAGTAGAAGGGCCCGGCGCCCGCCAGGCTCAGGCCCATCGGTGCGGGCCGGCTCGCCAGGGTGACGCCGTTGTCGCCGTTGGTGAGGCTGGCCCAGCGGTAGGCGACGCCCCACACGATCTGGCCGAGCGCCAGCGTGATCATGAGGAAGCCGATGCCGGTCGATCTGAGCGCCAGCACGGCGAACACCGCGGAGGCCGCGAGCGTGACGCCGATGGCGGCGAGGCAGGCGACAAGGTGGCCGCCGCCCGCTTGCAGCAGGAGGCCGACGGCGTATCCGGCCACGGCGAGCAGGCCGGCATGGCCGAGCGATACCAGGCCGGCGTAGCCTACCAGGATGTTGAGCGCCAACGCGGCCACCGACCACAGCAGGATCTGGCTGGCGATGTTGACATAGTAGGGATGGCGGCCGAGCCACACCGGCAGCGTGGCGAGCAGCGCCAAGAGCAGTGCGG
>Ga0075421_100001137_pt1 | contig 30440 bp, 35 predicted proteins | sample SoiMetdeltSBSDD5_FD_75292 | JGI IMG/M metagenome (GOLD analysis project Ga0075421, IMG submission 75292) | Bulk soil microbial communities from a Populus tree surrounding site in Tennessee, USA - Soil MetaG P. deltoides SBSDD5 | ecosystem: Environmental > Terrestrial > Soil > Tree plantation... | reverse complement strand
CGTCGTGCCGCGCCAGAGCCGTCGATCTGTCGCGCTCGCGCGACGGTGAGGGCCGGTCAGTCGGCGGCGGGGCGGAGGTGGAGGATCGTCAGGGGGTGGGTGCGGCGCTTGTCGACCTCAGGGACCACGACGATGTTCCCGATGGCGATCGGCGCGAGGAGGTGGCTGGTCAGGGACGCCTTGGCGGCGTCCATCGTGGCCACCTTCTGGGGGTCGGCGCCGGTGTGATCGAGCAGGTAGAGCTCGGTGTGGTCCCGGTTCCTGCTCATGAGGCAACGCACCTGCACGAGCCAGCCGTCGCCCAACGGCACCGGTCGGGAGAAGCCCTCGACTGTGCTCAACCCGCCCGCGGCGCCGCACGGATCGGGGAGGACAGCCTCCCAGCGTTGCCCGTCCCGGGACAGGGCCAGGTTGGACACCGTCTTGTCGGAGACGTCACACCGCGTGGGGTCTGTCACTGAGCCGAGCCATTGGCCGTCCGCGAGAACGACCACATCCGACAGTTCCGGGCCGGCATCGTCTTCCACGTTCAAGCCGGGATCGTCGCCGCAACGCGCCGGGTGCACCGTGATCGGTCCCTTCCACGTCCGGCCATCGTCGAGCGAGATGCGCTGGCCATGCAGCCACAGGCCCCGCCCGACGCGCACCGGGCCTTCGCACCCCCCGGATCGGTCCTCCTGCACGGCGGGTGGCCGGCACGCGTCCTCCCCCCACGAGGCACCATCGTCCTCGCTGGTCAGCATCCGAAAGGTCCCGTCCTCCCCGACGACAGGGATGATCAGCCGGCCATCCGGGAGCTCGCCGCCGCCGTCGGGATGAGGGCTGACGTCCGGTGACAAGGCAACGAGGCCGCCTTGCCAGGTATCGCCGTCGACGGTCGTCCAGAGGGGCATCTCGTTGCCGCCGCTGGAATCCTCCGCATACGCGACAACTGCGTCGCCCAGAACTGCGAGCTCAGGCTCTCCGTCGAGCAGCTCCGTGTCATCCGCGCCGGGGAGGTTCACCCTCGTCCAGGTCTGGCCTTGGTCCGTCGAGCGGGCGACGACGTTGGCTTCCCGGTCCGGCACCGAGAACGCGGCGACAAGGACATCGCCGACCGCGTGGAGATCGAACAAGGACCCCGAGAGCTCGATGAGCTCCCCGTCCAACGTTGGTTCGATCCGCTCGACCGTGAGGCCCGCCTCCTCGAAGCCGTCGTGGACGAGAGCGCTCGGCGGCTCCGTCGTCGTCGAGGAGGTGCCCTTGCTGTCGTCGTCATCGCTGCAGGCGACGGTGGCCACGGACAGAGCGACGAGCCCGGCAACCCAGCGACGCATAGGGCCAGGATGCTATTGCGGACCTTTCAGCGGGCAGCGGCAGCGCAAGGTCGTCACGCCCAGAAACGCACCGCCTGGAGCTTTCGCTCACCGGTGACAACCTCACCGCCCCTGCTCGCTCGGCATGCCTGTAGATCAGCTGTCAGTCGCTGTACGGCAGCCCCGGCCGGGGGCACTCGCTGGCCTACCGGGACGGGAAGCCGGCGCGTCTGGTGGTGACGACCGCGCTCGCCTGTGTCCGAGCGTCACAGCGCGGCACTCCCACCTGCAGACTCTTACACCCGGCGCCCTCTAACCGCTGAGATCTCACGGCTTGAGGCCCGGGACCGTTCTCATTGGGTACGAGCGATCAACCTGAGGAGGACGAGATGGCGTACCCCGAGCTGAAGGCCCTGGCCGACGTGCTCGGCGATCTGGAGCCGACTGCGCCGACGGCCTGCGCCGATTGGTCCGTGCACGACCTCGTGGCCCACTTGGCGGCGGGCGCCAAGGAAGTAGCCGAGCTCGTCGAGGAATACCTGGCAGGCCAGCCTGCCCGATCGACCCAAGGTTTCGACGAGCGGGAGCGACCCTTCCGGGCACTTACCCACCCCGAGCTGCTGGCGGCGCTGGCCGAGCAGTCCCGGCGGAAACTCGAGGCCCTCGAAGTGCTAGCTGGCCGGGGCGACCGCGCCGCGGTGGCGTTCACGGGTACGACGATGACGGCCACGCAGTTCCAGACGCACGCCCGCAGCGAGGCTGCCCTGCACCGCTGGGACCTGGTGGGCGACGACAGCGTGTCCGACCAGCTGCTCAGCCAGCCAGAGCTGACCCGCCATGCGGTCAACGTGCTCAACGCGATGCCGGTCCTCGACGAGTCGGCGCGGATCCGGCAGAGCCCGACTCCACGGCGGATCGTGCTGACCAGTTCCGGTCAGCCCGACGTGGTGATCGAGACCGGCACGGCCGGCGCCCAGTTCGAGCTCGTTGAGGTCGAGGACCGGGACGGCCCGGCGAAAGGCGACATCCTCCTGGCGACCGACGCCGCCAACCGGCTGCTGGTGCTCTGGGGCCGCCGGTCATCACAGCGGCAGCTCTCGATCGAGACCGACGGCGCCGGCCTTGAGGCCATCGAGCCGGTCCTCTGGCCTACCGCCACCACCTGGCCTCGTCACGAATCGCAGGACACGCCTAGTCCCTGTGGCTAACCCTTTGGCGACCGCCGGCCGCCTCGCCGGGTTCGGAGTCGTAGAACATTGAGGATGCTGTCGGCGCTGATGTCGAACCCGTCGGGGCGTAGCAGAACGCACGGAACATCCTGTGCCGCAGTGGGATCCGCGAGGTAATCGACTCGGTCTGATCAGAGGTGGCCCACTGCCCGAAGGAATCGCGCACCGTGCTCATGGAACGATCGCTGTCCGGGGAGAGCGGCGACGGACCTCCTCGAGCATCGTCGACAGCCCGTCGAACCTCGCGAGCGTCCTGACGTTTCTCCCTGATCGGGACCTCCAGATGAGCGCCGAGGTGCGACCGAAGCGGAGCTCGACCGAACGGAGCTCGGACCAGGGAATGAAGATCTGCCGCCGACATCCCTCCAGGGTGACGCCGGGGTCGTCGATGGTCACCCGGTACGGCAGGTACCAGCCGGTGTAGATCGCCGCTCCGGCGAACCCAATCGCCAGGGTCGCCGGCACCGCAGCGAAGAAAGCATCACCGATCCCGACATAGATGCCGGCCTGCACCGAGAGGCCTGCGGCGATGAGCCACCTCGCCGCAGCGCTCGTGCGCCGTGAGCTGTCCGCTCCGAAGGTCCTGCCCGCCATCGGAGAGGCACGCTACGCGTCGCCGACCCGGAGGCCATCGCGACCTGCACCGCCTCTCAGGACGGGGGGCCGGGGGTCGAGCTTAGGATTCGTCGCGTGTTCGTCGGTCCCGGCGAACGGAATCCGAGGCTTCGCCATGCTGAAGGCGGGAGTCACCATCGGTTGCGCGACGGCGATGATCGCGGCGACGGTGCTCGTGATCCGGTTGCGTCACACCCACAGGACGCCGTCGCCGCTCTCCGGCAGCGAACCGTTCGGCGAGCGGCTCGCGGTCACCCTGAGCCGCACGGGCGGGATGCTCGCTGGCGGGTACCTCGCCGGGGTGCTCACGATCGGCGCCGGCATCCGGCTCATGATGCGGGTGCTCGCCGCGACCTCGCCTGACGATGTCCAGGGACGGCGCACCGAGGCCGACGAGGTGGTCGGTGAGGTGAGCGTCGGCGGTTCCTTCTTCCTCGTCGTCGTGGTCGGCATCGGCGCCGCGGTCGTCGGGCTGGCGCTGTACGCGACATTGCGGCGCTGGCTTCCTGAGCGGTCGCTGGCGGCCGGGTTGGTGGGCGTCGCCATCGGAGCGGGCCTGTTCGTGCGGCCGGTGGGCCTCCTCACGTCCGCGAACAGCGACTTCACGCTGGTCGCACCGGTGGCCCTGGCAGTGGCGCTCTGCCTCGCCACGCTCGTGCTGTTCGGGGCGACCTTCGGTGTCCTGGTCGACCATCTCGCCCCCCGTTGGCCCCGACCACGCTGGAGCCCGTGGGGAGTTGCCTCGCTCCTGCCCTTCGTGGTGCTCCTTCCCGCCCCGCCGGTCTTCGCCGGGGCGGTGATCGGGGTGCTCGCCGGCACGCTCGTGCCGGCGTTGCGGCATCGGGCCGCAGCGGATCGCCCGGACATGCGGGCCGGGCGCATCGCCGTGATGGTGGGCGGCGGGCTCGGGAGCCTTTGGGTCCTCGTCACCGCGGGCCAAGTCCTCACGCTCTGATCAGGGCAGGGCCACGTCAGGTCACGGTGTTCAGGACCTGTCGGATCACCGCTGCGCAGGACTCGGGGTCCTCGACGACACAGGCGTGCCCGAGCCTCGGGAGCACGACGAGTTGGGAGGTCGGGATCGCAGCGCGCAGCGCTTCGGCGTTCGCCAGCGGCGATCGAGCGTCGACCTCGCCGTGCAGGAGGAGGGTGGGCACCTTGATCGTGGGCAGCACCGGCCGGAGGTCGCGGCTCCGATGCGGCCGGCCGCTCGCACCGTGGCGGGACGGAGGTTCTCCGCATCATCGTGACCAGGGCGGCGTCGCGGTCGGCCGGGATGAGCTCGGGTCGAACGCGTCCCCCAGCTCCGCGATCCCGATGAACATCTCAAGCCTTCGCTCTACCTCAGCCGGCGGCAGCGAGCCTGCCCAGCTGGCAAAGCCGCCGGCTTGCCGGCAGCGCGGGATGGTGGCGGACGAGCGACAGCGCGACCATCGTCCCGAACGAGTGACCCACGACGTGCGGGCGTTCGAGGGCTGTCGCACGGCGCACCGTGCAACCGGACGACGGCTGGACCAACCCCACCCGCGTGTACGCGATCCGCACGCCGTCGACGTCGACGTGATCCATGCCGAAAGCGTGCCGCCTCGCCGTGCCATTCCGGCAGCCGTTCAGGGGAGGGCCGCGAGGTGGGTGGCGAGCTTGTCGAGTGCCATGGTCCAGCCGGTGGCGCCGGGCGAATCGCTGGGGATGCCGACGTGGGTCATGACCATGCGGGTTCGACCGTCGAGGTCGTGGAGCTCGACCCGGATCTCGGTCGGGTCCGACGGCGGCGCGACGTTGCCGTGCTCGTCGCAGATCGATTCGGTGTAGACGAGCCGCTTGTTCTCGCGGACCTCGCGGTACTCGCCGGTGAACCACATCTGCATTGGGCCGTTGGGCGCCTGGACCTCCATGCACACCAGGCGGGTGCCGCCGACCCGGACGTCCATCTTCGCGACCGGGACGGAGGCACCGTCGGGGCCGTACCAGGCCGCGAAGTGGTCGGGGTCGGTCCACATCTGCCAGACGAGCTCGACCGGGGCGTCGAAGCTGCGCTCGATCACCACTGCGTCCTGGGGAGCGTTGTTGTCAGCCATCGTCGTCGTCCGTCCTTCGTGGTGATCGAAGCTGGGTGAGGTAGTCGTCCATCCGGTCGAAGCTGGTTTCCCAGACCTGCCGGTACTGCTCGGCCCAGATCGAGATCGCTTCGAGGGGTGTGGGGTCGAGGGCGCACGGTCGGTACTGGGCGTGCCGACCACGCACGACCAACCCGGCTCGCTCCAGCACCTTGATGTGCTTGGAGATGGCCGGGAGCTGCATGTCGAACGGCTCGGCCAGCTCGTTCACGGTCGCCGAGCCCTCGGCGAGACGGGCCAGGATCGCTCGTCGCGTCGTGCTGGCCAGTGCTGCGAAGGTCTCGCTGAGTCGGTCCTCGTCGATCGCGAGCGGCATCGGCTCTGCACTTTCCTCAATGGTTAATTAACGTATATGGAAAGTATCCCGACCGGGCAACCATGTCAACGGCGAGCACGACGTCGGCGGCACGATCCGGCGGGTGGCGGTGCTGTTCATCAGGGATTGACCTCCGTGTTGCTGGTGCTGCCGGTTTCCGAGCTGGGCGGAGAGCAGGCCGGCGAGCATGGCCTCGCCGACCGCGTCGGCGAGGAAGGTCTCGGTGTCGTCGTCGGTGGCAGGTGAGCGAGGCGGGTGCCCAGCTCGGTGACGACCCTCCAGGAACGGGGCCGTGCCGGATCGTGACCGTGCAGTTGCTGGTGTCGAGGGGGCTCACGGCTTCCCCCAGTTGATCTCCAACGCCGCCGAGTCGTGTACTACCGCGCTTACGGGGCGAGAGCGCTCCGGTGACGTCGGCCTGCATCGGTGAGGAGCGCGGACCACAGCAGCCGGACGAGGAGGTCACTGCCCGTGGGATGGGTCTTGAGGGCGTGAGCGGCGGTGAGGAGGGCGTCGATGTCGGCGGGGTCGAGCTCGGGCCGGACGCCGCCCGCCTGTTGGGCGCGGCGTAGCAGTGTGGCCAGGGCGGTCCGTAGCTCGGCCACCGGCTCGGCGACCGCGGCGTCGATGCCGCCGCTGCCGTCCCGGAGCCGGTCGGCGAGGGCGTGGCTGGCTGCGCCCTGGTCGACCACGACGGTGAGGGCGTCGACGAGCGCATCGGTCGGGTCGGCGACGGCGGCCACCCGGGCCTGCACCGCGGCGGCGAGGTCCCGGACCCGGGCGGCCACCGTGGCGTCGATCAGCGCGGCCTTGGAGGGGAAGTGGCGATGCAGGGTTCCGGGCCCGAGCCCTGCCCGGCGGGCGATCTCGTCCAGCGACACGGTGAGTCCGTCGCGGTCGAAGGCGTCGCCAGCCACCTCGAGGATGCGCGCCCTGTTGGCGACCGCATCGGCGCGGGGCGCGCGTGGTGCCCGCGGTGCGTTCGGAGACGCTCGAGTGGAAGCGGGGCGCTCGCCCCGTTTAGGATCGGTCACCAACTGCCGAGCCTAGGAGGCACGATGCCGCTATCGATCGACGATCGCCTGGCCATCCACGAGCTGGTATCCCTGCACGGTCACCTGGCCGACGATCGTCGGGCCGACGAGCTGCACCGGCTCCTGACCGTCGACGTCAGCTGCGACGTCGCCGCTTACGGCCTCGGTGTCGTCGAGGGCCTCGATGCCCTGACCGCGCTGTTCTCCGAACGCCCGGGCCTGCAACCCATCGGCCACCATGTCACCAACGTCGTCGTCACAGGACACGACCACGACGACGACAGTGCCGGCGTCCGTTCCAAGGGCCTGTCGGTCATGGCAGACGGCAGCGCCGGCACGGTCGTCTACGACGACATCGTCGTACGCACCGACGCCGGCTGGCGCATCGCCCACCGGACCGTCATCCCCGCCCGGAACGACTGAACGCCGCCGCCGTGAGCGAGGACTCGGTTCCAGCAGGCATGGGCGAGCACGCCGGCGAGTAGCGCCAGTCCAGCCAGGAGGACCCAGCCGGTCACGTTCGGCGTGAGGCGGGCAGAATCCGTCGCCCGCTAGGGCCGAGACCTCGGCTCGTCTAGGAGGCTGCGTCGTCGGGTTCGTGACGCCGGTCCGCGACCATTCCTTGCCCTGCGCCGGGTGGGCGAGGGTCGGGGCCGCCGCCCGCCAGCCGCTGCGCCAGCAGTCCGTCGCCGGCCCCGACCCTCGCGTTGTCTTCCCCGTCAGCCGCGGATGGGCCGGGTTCAGGGGTTGTCACCGCCCCGGAACCGGAGAGGCGGTAACGAACCCCGGCCCCGGAGTGGTGACCACCTCAGGAGACCAGCCGGGGGATAGTCATGCCTTAGCGACCGTCTCATCACAAAGAGTGGCGACAGGGGTGCCGACCGCGCGATGCTCTCCGGGCTGCTCGGTGTGTCGGCCGGCCTGTCCGCCCGCCCGGGCCGACCACCGCAGCGCTCAGGCCGACCTACGTCGTCGTGTCGAGCAACCAGTTGCGACGGAGGCCCCGCCCGGTGGTGGGGCTTTCTCGCGACCGTCCGAGGCGACCGCCATCTCCCAACGTTCCCTCGCGTCGCGCCCGGCCTGTTAGCAGTCGGATGGGGAGTCCATGAACGCGACGACGTAGCGGTCGGCGGCGTCGGTTGCCTCGTCGGCCCAAGGCCAGCCGCCATAGAGCCACACCGTTCGCAAGAGAACGAGGTCAACGTCCGAGCTGGCGCGCTATGAGCCAGGGGCTGATCCTGCCCCCGGGTCGGGTGGTTGGTCCGACTTCGGGGGCAGGATCGGATGCCTAGGTGAGCGTGGCCCGCTCAGCGGCACTCATGAGGACGCAGAACTCGTTGCCCTCCGGGTCAGCCAGGATCACCCAGCCGGTGCCGTCGGGGCGACGATGGTCATCAACCCATGTCGCCCCCAACTCCTGCAACCGGGCGACGTCGTCGTCGCGTGGCTGGCTGGGCTCGAGGTCGAGATGCATCCGGTTCTTCACGGACTTGGGCTCCGGCACACAGACGAACAGCAATGCCGGCTGTTCCAAGCCAATGTTGACGATCGCCTCCGGATCGTCGGGATAGTCATCAGGGTGCATCGACGTGCCGAACACCTGTGACCAGAACTGCGCCAGCCGATAGGGGTCACGACAGTCGACGGTGATGGTTCGAACTACAGCTTGCACATGCTCCTCCAGAGCACACGCGCCCCAGCCGCAGCTAATCCGTAGCGGCAACCGGGAGCGCAATGACACGGATCATCACAACACCTCCCTCTGCCAGGACCGTCCCAACTCGGATGCCACCCTAGACGGGGGTTCAGTCGCCGGCACCGCGATCGGGTGCGCTCATGTCTCCTGTCGCGGGGGTGCCGTCGGCGAGCCCGTAGCGCAGGTACACGGTGCCGCTCGGGCTGGCTACCGGCGGTTCGAGGAGTGTGAGGTTGGTGGGCACCTCGCCACCGTCGAACAACTTCTTGCCGACGCCGAGCACGATCGGGTGCACCCAGAGGTCGAGACGGTCGAAGAGCTTCTCGCGCAGGAGCGTTTGCACCAGGTTCAGGCTCCCGACGACCTTGATGTGCTCGTGGCGGTCGCGGATCTCGCGCACCGCGCCGGGCAGATCCGGGCCGAGCTGCGTGGACCCGGCCCACGACAGGTCGGGTGTGCCTCGGGAGGCCACGTACTTCGGGACGCGGTTGAACAGTGTGGCGATCTCGTTGTCCTGCCCGCCCTCCTGGTACGGCCAGAAGGCGGTGAAGATGTCATAGGTTCGCCGGCCGAGTAGCAGGGCGTCGGTGCCCTCGTAGGCGGCACCGGCCTGCGCCCCGGCGACGTCGTCCAGCAGGGGTGCCTGCCAGCCACCGAACGGGAACCCCTCCGGGTCTTCCTCGGGCGTGCCGGGCGCCTGCCCGACGAGGTCGAGGGTGGCGAACATCTCGATGTGGATGAGGCCCATGCCTTGCTCCCGATGAGTTGGTTGTCTCAGTCAGTTGGTAGACCTGCGACGGTCGGCAAACTCATCGCCGCGACGGCACCCAGCCTCCTCTAGAGCTGCCGACTAGCAGCTCACCATCAAGGGCGAGCCGTGCCGTCATCGAGCTCCCAGCCGAGGTCCCGGGCCTTGTGTTCCTGTTCGCTCACCCGCACTGCAAGCAGCGGTACGAGTAGAGGTGCGGCTGCCTTGGAGTGCTCCCGGTCGGGCAGTATGCGGTCCATGTCTGGGGTTACTTGGCCGACGTGGGATGAGTGGATGGCGGGATTGGATGCGCCTACGCGGTCACGGGCAGAGGCCTTACGCGACACGTTCATCCGACTCGGCGCTGATAGGCCTGAGTCGTGGGCTCGTTCCGAGGTCGCTGAGAACATTCCGCAGCTCGGACGGTTCGTGTTCTTGCGTGCTGTCTGGAATGAGGTCGACTCCTGGCGTGATCGCGACGCAGTGGCGGCGCTCGTGGGAGCAGTCTCTGATGAGGCCATCGACGTTGCAGCCCGCGTCGCTGCACGAGCAGCGTTCGATGTGGCGCTCAACCTCATGCACCTTCTTGACAACGAAGAGGACACGGAGGCGCCCGAGCCGTTGCCAGGCTGGCGGCTGATCGAGTGCGACCCCGAAGGCAACCCGACCGGTCGAGTTCTCGGCGGCCTCCATGAGAGCGTTCTCGAAACCGACCCCCGTAACGTCGAAGCAGAGGACATCCGCGGCTGGTGATAGAGCCCGAGAGCCATCACGCCGCGGCCCGCTGGTCATCGTCGGTCGGGAGGTCGATGACCTCGGCGACGTCGAGGGGACAGCGGTAGTAGCGGGTTGGCGAGATCGGCGATGTCGTTGTCTGTGGGGTAGCCGAAGCGAACGCGGGTGGGTTCGTCCTCCCCGTCGCGCCAGACCCAGGCGGTGCCGGGCAGGCTCGGTTTGACGCGGCAGCAGTCGGCGCCGACGAACAATGCCGACGGCGTCGGCCGTCCAGGCGACGGCCCGCCTCGGCCGACAGCTCGTTTCTGCTTGTCGGCACCAGCGTTGTCGATGGCTGCCATGGTCCTCTGAGTCCCGCATGGGACCTCCTGCGGATGCTGGGTCCGTAATGCGCGCGCGGCTGGGGGGTGTATGAGGGTGTGGCGATAGACGAGCTGTCCGACAACGAGGTGATCCGGCGGTCGAGGACCGATCCAGAGGCGTTCACCGCGATCGTGGAGCGTTGGAGCGGCTCGCTGCTGCGGTTCTTCTATCGGCGTACCTTCGACGCACAGGCGTCGCTCGACCTAGTGGCCGAGACCCTGGCGGTGGCGTTCGAGCGACGGAGTCGTTACGTCGACTCGGGCGTTCCCGCAAGTGGCTGGCTGTTCGGGATCGCACGCCGGGAGCTGGGCCGATACCGGCGGCGAGGACGGATCGCGATGCGGGCGGTCGCTCGACTCGACATCGAGGTGCCGGCGGTTGGCGATGCCACGGCGGAACGGATCGCCGAGCTCGTCGACGCCCAGGCGATCCGGGGCTCGTTGGTCGACGCGCTGGCGACGCTCTCCGAGCGCGAGCGCGAGGCGGTTGCGCTGCGGGTGTTGGAAGAGCGGTCCTACGAGGAAGTGGCCCGGACGTTGGGGTGCTCGGTCGGCGCCGCCCGGGTGCGGGTCCACCGGGGGTTACGTCGGTTGTCCGAACGATTGGAGGTCCTGCCGTGAACGAGATCCCTGAACTGCAAGCGCTTGCTGGTGAGTTCGAGCGGGCTCTGGGCCAACTCCCAGGGCGTCGACGGCGTCCGGTGCGCCCTCTGGCCGCTGTGGTGCTCGCCGCCGCAGCGGGTTTCGCCAGCGCCGTCGTCGTCCTGCCCGACTCGTCCCAAGCGTCGATCCCCCTCACCCTGGTGAACGGCAAGCTCGTCATCTCGTTCGAGCAGGTCGCCGAGGATCGCGCGGGTGTGGAGCAGCAGATCGCGGCCGCGGGCCTGGACATCGACATCGTCGATGTGCCGGCGTCTCCCTCGATGGTGGGCCATGTCGCCTACCTCGGCCGCGGGGAGGGGCCCTCGGGTGACGAGACGATCGACCATCCGCTCGAGCCGCTGGTCGCCCCCTCGTGCGCCGACGACCGGTACTGCGCGCCGTGGTGGCCACCGGAGACGTCGGTCTACGGGCCCCAGCAGGGCTGGCAGATCGGGATCCTCGTCCCCCTCGACTTCGACGGGTTCTCCCAGGTCTGGGTCGGTCAAGCCGCCGGCGACCACGAGCCCTACCGGTTGGAGGCCAAGTCGACGGCCCCGGGCGAGGTCCTCGGATGTCGCCAGGTCCTCCTGCACCGCGTCGCTGACGTGAGACGACGCATCGCAGACTTGGACGTGACGGTCCACTGGCGCCTCAACGACCGGGTCGACCCGCGCCCCGGCGACCCGGAGGACCCCAACATCGCCCCCCAGGACCTCGACCTCTTCAACGACCTGATCGTCGAGGACACCACCTACGGGTTCTCCGAGGCCACCCCGCACGACCCAGTGCTCTGGATCCGACGGGCCGACCCCGCGCCCGAATCGCCTGAGGGCCGTGCCGCCCGACTCGCCTACGAAGCCTGGGTCCGCCGCACGGCCAACACCGACACGTGTTGAGCGCCCCCTGGTCGGGCCCCCACCCGCTTCCGCCCGGAAGCAGGTGGGGGCTTGGTGCGCTCACTGCCTGGCCACACCCTCAACGACGGGGCCAGGGGAGCAACAGGAACGCTGAACCCCAAAGAAATTGCGTCGCGCCGGAGCGTTCGGCTGCCGGTACCGTCGCTTGATGTGACCACACCTGCTTCGCAGACCTACACGCTCGCCGACGGCCACACGATCCCGGTGCTCGGCCTCGGCGTGTGGCAAGTCCCCGACGGGCCCGAGTGCGTGAAGGCCGTGCGGTGGGCGCTCGAGGCCGGCTACCGCCACATCGACACGGCCCAGGCCTACGGCAACGAGCCGAGCGTCGGTCGTGCGGTCCGCGACAGCGGCGTGCCTCGCAGCGAGGTCTTCATCACGACGAAGTTCTACCCAGGCAGCAAGGACCCGGTCGTCGAGGCGGAGAAGAGCCTGGAGCGCCTGGGCGTCGACCACGTCGACCTCTACATCATCCACTGGCCGAGGGGTGGCCCGACGTGGGCCTGGCCGAGCATGGAGCGGGCGCTCGAGCTCGGATACGCCCGCTCGATCGGGGTCTCCAACTTCAGCGTCGCGGAGCTGAACGACGTCCTGGCGATCGCCAGCGTCGCCCCGGTGGTCAACCAGGTGCAGCTGAGCCCGTTCGAGCACCGGCGGGCGCTCGTCGAGACCAACCAGAAGCACGACATCGTGACCGAGGCCTACAGCCCGCTAGGCACCGGACGGCATCTCTCGGACAAGACGGTCGCTCGGATCGCGTCCCACGTCGGACGGTCACCCGCCCAGGTGCTGCTGCGCTGGTGCGTACAGCGAGAGCTGGTTGTCCTCCCCAAGTCGACACACCGCGAGCGCATCGTCGAGAACGCCCAGATCTTCGACTTCACGCTCTCCGACGACGACATGGCCGAGCTCGATGCGCTCGACCGCACCGGCGGCACCGACCGCGCCCGCGAATCGAAGTGGTGGTGAGAAGCCGCCGCCAGGTAGATCCCACACCGGCGAAGGCATCCGCTGCCGGAGCGCCAAGCGGGAGGTGGCATCTTGCCGTTCGCCAAGAGATCCCTGCTCAGGCGATCTGTAGCGCCCCCGGTAGGACTCGAACCCACGACCCGCTGCTTAGAAGCTAGCGAGGGGTGAACGCCGTGCTCAGCAGGGGTTTTCGAGGTCAGCGGTGAGCGAAACCCGCTCAGTTATCCGCTGATGAAGATGACCCTCTGGGGGACGTACGACGTTGGGTGACATTACAGCCTTCGAGTCGGAAGTTGGCTCGTGGTGACGGTGGTGGATGCGGCCCGGTCCAACGGCCACGCCCTCGAGCTGACCGATGCCGAAGCTCGCCAGGCCGCCCACGAGTTGGTCCGCCAAGCTGAGGCGGCGGGGGAGAGGATCACTGGCACCGAGCTCGGTCGGCGTTTCGGTCGCAGTGACCGCTGGGGCCGCCTACAGATCGAACGCGCCCGCACCGGGGCGCTGCCGGTCCCGCCACCTCAGACAAGGCGGGTCGAGACAAGGCGGGTCGATCGGCCCCGGCCGCGCTCAAGGACTCGGCCGTCCCCACTGCCGAAACCAGCGGCACCATCCGCGGAGCGGCCAGCGACGATCGACGTTGTGACGATGCTGATGGTCGGGCTAGTTGCTGCCGCCGCCTCGTATGGCCACATGCTTCACGTGGCCGCCATGGCCGGCGAGAGCCTGTGGATCGCACGCCTGTTCCCGATCACCGTCGACGGCCTCGTCCTCATCGCACTCCGCCACCGAGGCCGAGAAGCCCGCTGGTGGCTCGCCATCGCCGTCGCCGTATCGATCGCCGCCAACATCGCGGCGGCCTACCCCACTCTCCAAGGCCGCCTCGTCGCCGCCTGGCCACCCCTCGCCCTCCTCGGCGCCCACCGCCTCCTCCACAACCGACCGACTTCAGCGGATCCCTGAAGCCGAGCAGCTTCATCCGCGAGCGCCCGATACGCGCCGATATGCGTGCGTCACCTGTCTGTCGGCCATGTCCCCACGGATGGATGGTGCAGTGCAGGAATCCACCGCGAGGAAAGAGTGAACCGGAACCTCGACGAGATCACTGATTCGAGTCCTGCTAAGAGGGGTGCACTACCTGTCCTCGGAGGCGGTGTCGGCGAACACCGGATCGTTCTTCTGCCTCGTCGCCCCGGCTCAGCCCTCGCTTAGGGAATCGGTGCCCAAGGTTGGTCCCAGCCACGCCGACGTCGATCGACGAGCCATCGCAACACCTCGGTCAACATCGAGAAGGTCAAGGGTTCGAATCCCGTTAGGTCCCGAATCCACAGACCTAATGCGCCCTATTCGAACCCGACATCGTCGGTGACCTCGTCGCCGGCCTTGTCGGGGCGGGTGCCGAGTCGTGACCGATCTGGGCATTGGCGCGTCGGCGTGTTCGATCGGTTCGAGGGTCAGGTGGGGGCTTGTCGGAGTGCGCCGTCGACGAAGGCGTGGAACTGGTCGAGGGTGAGCGCGCCCGTGGTTGGGTTGGCGGTGGAAAGGAAGACGTGCTCGTAGACGAGGGCCATGTAGAGGTGGAGTAGGGCGTTGGGGTTGCCTTCGCGGATCTCGCCGGTGTGTTGGCCGTCTTCGACGATGCCGGTCATGAGGGCGAGTGTCCGGGTGAAGAGGTCGAGGCGATCGGCGGCGTAGTGGGTGAGTGCTTCTGTCACGGCTGTGTCGGCGGCTCGGACGTGGCGGAGCATCTGGCGGAAGTCGGGGTAGCGCTCGAAGAAGGCGACGGTTCCGTCGATGATCTGGTGGAGCTTGGCCAGGGGCGACGTGCTCTGGGCGCCGGCGGTCCCGATGACCTCGAGGAGCTCGGTGCCGCGGCGGGAGAGGGTCTCGGCCAGCAGGTGCTGCTTGTTGTCGAAGTAGTTGTAGATCGCGGCGGTCGAGAAGCCGGAGTGCTTGGAGATGTCGCGCAATGATCCGTCGCTGAGGCCGCGTTCCGCGAAGGTTCGTTCGGCGGCGTCGAGGATGTCGGCGCGGTTGTCGGCGAGCCTGGCCGCGCGTCGCCGGGCGCGTCGCTCGTCGGCGGACGGCGCCGCCGCAGAAGTGGCCTCACTTGATCGCATGTCCATTAGGGTGGACGCTTGTTCAGAAAAGTTGTACGGTCCATCACGAACGAGGTTACTTCCGCATCGACCGCAAGCTGTCTGGGGGGCCAGTGAAGCTACGCACAGGATGTGACGTCGCAGCGACCGGCCACCGCGAGGCGCCGGGCGGGTGCGAGATGAGAAGTGATTGGGCCGATCTGTCGGCTGTTCCCGGCATCGACTCGTCTTGGGCGCACGGCGGCCTGGCGGCAACCTCGGCGGGCGAGGTGATCGGGTTCCACGCTGGCCAGCTCGTGACCTTCGACGAGCAGGGTCTCGTCCAGCAGGTCGTGGCAACGGAGATGGTCGACGGCCATGGGCTCACGCTCGTCGGAGAGGGCCCCGAGCAGGCGCTGTGGGTCTGTGATCCCGGTTTCGCGTTCGTCCGCAGCGATGACGACGGCGACGACGGCGACGAGGGCCTTGCCGCTCTGTTCGGGACGGGGATTCGTCAGGTGACCGGTCCGCCTCGTGTCGTGAAGCTGCACCTCGATGGCGAGGTCGTCGCCGAGCTCCCGCAGCCGCCGGCGGATAGCTGCGACTCGACAGGACCTGGGGGCGGTTCGTATGCGCCGACGGCCACAGCAGTGGATGAGGAACGGTTCGGTGGGAGCGGCGACGTCTGGGTCGCTGACGGCTATGGCAGCAGCCTGGTGCACCGCTTCGATTCGTCGGGCCGCCACGTGTCGGCGTTGAGCGGCGAGGAAGGCGCGGGGCGGTTCGATTGTCCCCACGCACTGCTTGTCGACCGGCGCCGGGCGGCGATCCCGAGGCTCTACATCACCGATCGAGGCAACCGGCGAGTACAGGTCTACGACCTGGAGGGTCGGTATCTCCGGTCGTTCGGCGAGGGCGTCTTGAACAGCCCGAGCGCCTTGGCCCGGTGGGGAGACCTGCTCGTCGTCGCCGAGCTGTTCGGCCGGCTCGCCGTCTTCGATGCCACCGATCGCTTCGTCGGCTATCTCGGCGCCGGTCCCGATGCCGAGGTCGATCCTGACCGGGGTTGGCCGACCCGGCCGGGCTGGCCCAACGACCTGTCCGCCGAGGGTCGGGCGACACCACCAGCCGCCGGGGCGGGCGGGTTCACCTCGCCCCACTCGTTGGCAGCGGACGCCGACGGGAACCTCTACGTCTCGGAGTGGCTGCTCAGAGGCCGCTACCACCAGGTGACCCGTCGCCCCGGGCCGCACACCGGGCACACCGGGCCCCGCGACGGTGCAGAACGGAGTTGGGAGGCATGAGCCCTCAGGCCAGGGATGTCGATGCGCTGTTCGAGCCCGATGTCGTCCAACATCCCTTCGACTACTACGGCGAGCTCCGTACGACCGACCCGGTCCACGAGGTGATCCCCGGGACGTTCCTGGTGACCAGTATGGACCTCATCCACGAGGTCGTGGCGAGGCCCGAGGTGTTCTCGAGCAACGCGCCAGGGTTCCTCCATCGGGGCGACCAGCCGAGCCCGGGGCTGCGATCGATCGTGCCCGGCGGGTCGCTCGATGCCGACGGTGCGGTCCCGGGTGTGCTCGCGACCGCGGATCCACCCGATCACGAACGTCACCGCAGGGTGCTCACCAAGAAGTTCTCCGCCGCCAGCATCCGGGCGATGGAACCGGCGTTCCAGGCCCTGGTCAGCGACGCCCTGTCCGCCATGGGACCGGACGGGCGATGCGAGTGGATGAACCAGGTGGCGGAACCGCTGCCCATGGTCATGGTCGCCCGCCTCCTGGGCTTCGGCGACGAGCAGGCCCCGCAGCTCAAACGGCTGGGCTACGCCCTGGTCGAGCGGATCGGCGGGTTCGTCCCCGAGGAGCGCCTGCAGGACCTCGACACCGCCGGGTTCGAGGACCTGGCACCGGTGATCGAGGCCTACACCCGGGCCCGGCAGGACCCGAACGTCTACCGGGACGGGATCATCGGCACCGTCGCACAAGCCGCCAACGACGGCGAGCTCGACGACCTCGAAGCGATCGGCATCCTGACCCTGCTCATCGCTGCGGGCGGCGAGTCCACCACCAGCCTCCTGGGCACCGCGGTGCGGATCCTCGCCGAACGGCCCGACCTCCAGGACCGGCTCCGCACCGACCCGACCCTTGTCCCGGCCTTCGTCGAAGAAGCCCTGCGCTACGACCCGCCCTTTCGTGGCCACTACCGGGTCGTCACCGGCGACACCGTGCTCGGCGACACCCCGCTGCCCGCCGGCGCCCACCTCGTGTTGATGTGGCCGGCCGCGAACCGCGACCACGCCGCCTACCAGCAGCCCGACGACCTGCAGCTCGATCGGGCCAACCCTCGCTACCACCTCGGCTTCGGATGGGGCATCCACCTGTGCATCGGAGCGCCGCTCGCCCGGCTCGAAGCCAGGGTCGCGATCGACACCCTGCTCACCCGGACCCGCCGCTTCCACATCGACGACCAGAGCGCCCCGCTCCGCTACCACCCCAGCCTGATGGTCCGCCGCCTCACCGCCCTACCACTCGTCCTGACCTGAACCGACAACACCAGCAGCGGGCGCCCCACATTCCCGCGGGACGCTCGCCATGACATCGGGGGACCCGTGCACGATCCACGCACCCAACCGCGCCGCACCGCGCGGCAGACCAACCGCGCCCTTGCGGTCGCCGCCGCAAGCACCCTGCTACTCGCCCTCACCGCCTGCAGCGGCGACGACGACAGCACGAGCGCATCGAGCGACGCCCCGGACGAGCAGGCCATCGCCAAGTTGCTCGGTCCCGACGACCCGGCGTCGGGCGAGCCCGTGAAGATCGGGATGGTCTCCGACGGCGCCACCCAGGCCTACGACGCCTCCGACGAACTGAGCGCCGCCAAGGCGACCGCCAAGTACTGGAACGCCCACCGCGGTGGCATCGGCGGCCGGCCGATCCAGGTCGTGACCTGTGAGACCGACGGCGACCCCGCCGGTGCGACCGACTGCGGGAACCAGATGGTCGAACACGACGTGGTCGCCGTCGCCCAGAGCCAATCCGCGGTCGGTGACTCGCTGTGGGAACCCGTCCACCAAGCCGGGATCCCCACGATGTTCTTCCAGACCAGCAGCCAGGGCGCCCTCGTCGACAACCAGTCGTCGTTCGCGATCGTCAACCCGCTCACCACGCTGTTCGGGCTACCGGTCACCGTCGCCCAGGACGAAGAGATCGACAAGATCGCGTTCGTGCTCATCGACGTGCCCCAAGCGGTCCAGGCCGTCGAGACCCTCGGACCGCCGATCATGGGCAAGGCCGGCCTGGACTACGACGTCATCCGCATCCCTCCGGGCACCGCGGACATGACCGCGCAGATGCAACAGATCGTCGACAGCGGCGCCGGCGTCGTGCAGGTCACCGGCAACGACGCGTTCTGCATCGCGGCCTTCAACGGACTCGAGGCCGTCGGCTACCAGGGCAAGGTCGCCACCCTCTCCCAATGCATCACCAACGCCACACGCGAAGCGGTCCCCGGCGACGTGCTCGACGGCATCCAAGTCGCCTCCAGCGTCGCCATGGGCGCCAAAGACGACCCCACCTACCAGCTCTACCAAGCCGTCATGGCCACCTACGGCGACAACGTCAAGCGCGTCGACGACCCCACCGCCATGGGCGGCTACACCGTCATCGCCGCCCTCGCCACCGCTCTCGACGGCATCACGGGCGAGATCACCCCCGAAACCGTCACCACCACCATCAAAGCAATGCGCCCAACAGACCTCCCCGGCGGAGGCGGCGTCGCCTTCCAGTGCAACGGCACCATCAGCACCCTCCTGCCGGCCGTCTGCACCAACGAATGGCTCCAAACCTCACTCGACACCAACGGCCAACCCACCACCTACAAGAAGATCGACTCCACCGACATCCTCCCCAACTAATGACAATGGCGAACGTCCTTGGGCAGGAAACTCGTATGAAGACCGGTCGTGCACGAGGTTTCGTACGCGCTGACTACTGCCGTGGTCAGGCTGTGGGTCGCTTCGATCGAGGTCCGCCGCGCCGTCGTCGGATCTCGACTCCGGGTGGATGCCGTACTCGGCTGCTAGTTCCTTCGTCGTCTCGCCGGCCTCGTAGCCAGCCACAAGCGCATCCACCTCGGCAGGCTTCAGCGGCCGCGAACGTCGCGGAGCTGCCCCTGGAACCTGACCCGCCGCATGGGCCTTCTCCAGGGAGGTGCCAATCGCCCCCACGGCTGCCAGGTCAGCCAGAGCCTAAAGGGCTGGTTGAGGGTTCGAAGGCTGTCCACTCAGGTCTCTACCAGGTCATCGACGCCGTCGAGTCCTGCTCCCTGCTGGGCAGCAACTGCACCGCCGACCTCAGCTACATGGGCCGCTGGAGCGACGGCCTCCCCGTCACGCCCGCCTTGTCCACCGACAACCCAGTCGACAGCGGCACCATAACCAGCTCACTCGCGCTGTTCGGAACCCAAGGCGAGTGCACCGCCCCCATCAACCCCCGAGCCGCCACCTGCGGCCCCTGAACCACAACCTGTCCCCGGTGGCAGCCCGGGAGATCGGCGCTGCCACCGAGGCAACACCCTGCGGGGATGACGATGGTGGTGACGCCCGAAGCTCTGCTGGCACCTGAATATCGTTCTCGGGTAGCTCGCTGTGGCGGTCAGGAGGGGCTGGCAACCGAGATCGACTTGGTGTCGAGGTAGGTGTCGAGGCTCTCGGGGCCGAGTTCACGGCCGTAGCCGCTGGCCTTCACGCCGCCGAAGGGCGCGGCGGGGTCCATGCTGTAGCCCTGGTTGACGCCGAAGGTGCCGGTGCGGACCCGTTCGGCGACGGCGAGGCCGCGGTCGGTGTCGGCAGTCCAGACGGCGCCGGCGAGGCCGTAGATGGAGTCGTTGGCGAGGCGGATGGCGTCGTCCTCGGTGGCGTAGGGGATGACGGCGAGCACGGGGCCGAAGATCTCCTCCTGGGCGATGCAGGCGCCGTTGTCGACGTCGGCGAACAGCGTGGGCTTGACGTACCAGCCCCGCTCCTGCCCTTCGGGGAGACCGGTGCCGCCGGTGACGAGCCGGGCGCCGTGGTAGAGGCCTTCGTCGACGGAGCGCCAGACGCGTTGCTGCTGGGCGCGGGTGACGAGCGGCCCGAGGTCCGTGGCGGGGTCGTTCGGGTCGCCGACCTGGAGCGACGTCATGGTGGCGGCCAGGGCGTCGACGACCTCGGCGCTGCGGCCGGCCGGGACCAGCACGCGGCTGAGGGCGTTGCAGAGTTGGCCGCTGTTGCTGAGGCTGGCGACCCGCACCCCCTGAGCGACGGCGGCGGGATCCGCGTCGTCGAGGACGATTGCGGCGGACTTGCCGCCGAGCTCGAGCGTGACCGGCTTGAGGCCGTCGGCGCAGGCGATGGCTACCTCGCGGCCCGCGGTCGTGGACCCGGTGAAGGAGACCTTGTCGACGCCGGCGTGGTCGACCAGTAGCTCGCCGACGTCGCGGCCGCCGGTGATGACGGTGACCGTGCCGGGCGGCAGGTCGGTGGCGGCGGCGACCTCGGCGAGGAGCAGGGCGTCCAGCGGCGTCTCGGCGGCGGGCTTGACGACGACGGTGCAGCCGGCGAGCAGCGCGGGCACCAGCTTGGTCACGATGAGGAACTGGGGCATGTTCCAGGGCACGACCACGGCCACCACGCCGCCCGGCTCCTTGCGGACGCGTAGCTCGCCGCCCCAGGCGCCGGGACGCTGCTCGGTCCAGGCGAACCGCTCGGCGATGTCGGCGAGGGCGCCCATCATCGCCCAGGGCAGGCCGACGTGGGCCCGGTGGGCGAACGTCGTCGGGGCACCCATCTCGGCGGTGATGACGTCGGCGATCTCGCCGCGGCGCTCGCCGTACACGGTCGCGAGCCGGCGGACGGCGGCGATCCGCTCGGCGGGATCGAGGCGCGGCCAGGGCCCGTGGTCGAACGCCAGCCGGGCGGCGGCGACGGCCCGGTCGACGTCGTCCGGGGAGGCGGCGGGCACGGTGGCGACTACCTGCTCCGTGTGGGGCGAGACGACCTCCAGGATGTCGCGGCTTCCGTCCACGACGGTCAGGTGCCGTCGTCGAGATCGGTGAGCCACTGCACGGTCGGCGGCGGGTCGAGCTGCACGCCGGTGGGACGGGTCATGGCCCCGGACTGCTGGAAGTCGGCCAACGCGGCGCTGGCAGCCTCGACGTCGTCGACCTCGTAGACGACGACGTAGGACGCGCCGTCGCCGGCCGCGAGCCGGCGGGCGGCGCTGAACCCGTCGATGGCGAGGATCTCGGGGATGTGGGTCTCGTCGTACCAGCGGTGGTAGGCGTCGACCTCGGCGGGCGAGGCGGGCCGGGACTGCACGAGCAGGATTCCCTTGGGCATGGCGGTGCTCCTTTCGGGGCCTCAGGGTCGGAGGTGGACCAGGCCGTCCTTCATCACGAAGCGGACGTCCTGGGTGGTGGTGATGTCGGTGGTGGGGTCGCCGGGGACGGCGATGACGTCGGCCAGGTAGCCGGGGGCGAGGCGGCCGAGGTCGTGGCTGCGGTCGATGAGCTCGGCGCTGGTGACGGTGGCGGCCTGCAGCGCCTGGATCGGCTTCATGCCGCGGTCGACCATGGCCCACAGCTCCTTGGCATTGTCGCCGTGGGGGATGGCGGGGGCGTCGGTGCCGCAGGCGATCTTCACGCCGGCGGCGATGGCCTTGCCGAGCATCGCCCGGGCCTTGGGGAAGACCTCGGCGGCCTTGGCCTGCAGCTCGGGGGCGGCGCGGGAGATGTCGAGGCCTTCGGAGAGGTAGCTGGTCGGGACCAGGAACGTGCCGTGCTCGACCATCAGCCCGATGGTGTCGTCGCTGGCCAGCGAGCCGTGCTCGATGCAGTCGACCCCGGCCCGGATGCAGGCCCGGATGCCGGCGTCGCCGTGGGCGTGGGCGGCGACGCGGATGCCGGCGCGGTGGGCCTCGTCGACGATGGCGGCCAGCTCCTCGTCGGAGTACTGCTGGGCGCCGGCTGCGCCGCTGTGCGACATGACGCCGCCCGAGGCCGAGATCTTGATGACCCGGGCACCGTGCTTGATCTGGTAGCGGACGCACTTGCGCACCTCGGGGACCCCGTTGGCGATGCCCTCCTCGACGCTGAGGGGCAGCACGCCGGGGGCGAACCGCTGGAACATCGTGGGGTCGAGGTGGCCGCCGGTGGGGGTGATGGCGTGGGCGGCGGGGACGACCCGGGGGCCGACGACCCAGCCGTTGTCGATGGCCCGGCCGAGGGCCACGTCGAGCGGGTAGCCGCCGGTCTTGACCATGAGCCCGAGGTTCCGCACGGTCGTGAACCCGGCCAGCAGCGTGGTGCGGGCGTTCACCGTGCCCCGCAGGGTCCGGTAGACGGGGTCGTCCTGGACGCCGTGCATCGGCAACGGCAGGCCGGTCGGGGTCTCGGGGCCGCCGATGAGCAGGTTGAGCTCCATGTCCATCAGCCCGGGCAGGAGCGTGAGGTCGCCGAGGTCGATGTCCGGCCTAGGCGCGGCGCCGGGCGGCGGCTCGGTGCCTGCCGACGTGATGCGGTTGCCCTCGACAGTCACGAACCCCGGCGACCGCAGCTCGCCGGCCTCGACGTCGACCCAGCGGCCGGCCCGCAGGACGATCCGGTCGGCAACGGTCACGGCACGGGCTCGATGTGGCAGTCGAACGAGGCGGACCCGGTGTCGGGCACCCGGGGCTGGCCCCAGGCCTCGACCGGGAACGACACCATGATCATCGAGTACAGGAGGTGGAGGAGGTTGGTGGCGTCCTCGGGGAGGTCGTGCAGCGGGTGCTGCTCGAGGTAGGCCATCGCCGCCTCGGCCCGGGGTGTGATGGCGTCGTAGAAGGCGGCCATGTCGGTCATGGTGCTGGCGAGGCGCTGGTCGTAGCGCTCGGGCTCGGTGGGCAGGCACCAGGTCTCGGCGAAGGGCTCGAGGTCGGCGAACTCGGCGGGGAGGCGGGCCATCAGCGCTGCACCTCCACCGGCGCGCCGTCGCCCTGGGCCTCGTGGTCGGCGATCCAGTCGGCGACCTCCTTGTGCAGGTGGCGGCAGAGGACCTCCTGGTCGTTGAGGAGGAAGTCCTGCACATAGCCGGACTCGATCCCGATCTGGGTGGCTTCGAGGGTGTTGGCGTCCTGGAGGGCGAACTCCTTGAAGGTGACCGCGGCCATCTCCTGCGCGACCCGCTCGCGGACGGTGGTCGCGGGCAGGAAGTAGACGTTGCCCTCGAAGACGTGGGTGTTGGGGGACGTCGGCCAGTAGTGGTACGTGAGGTACCAGCCCTGGCTCCACAGCAGGACCACGAAGTTGGGGAACAGCTGGAAGGAGTCGAGGCCCCACGGGTCGCAGCGGGCCGGGTTCACGCCGGTCGGCATCTCGCCCAGGTCGACCTGGTCCCACGGGCCGAACAGCCCGCTGCGGGTGACCACCTCCATGGGCTTCACCAGCTCCTGGTCCATCTCCCAGAACCGCACCCCGGACGTGCTGACCAGCCGGTGCGGGCCTTCGATGCGGTAGTGCGGGGCCTCGAACCCGGCCTGCATCGCCAGGGTCGAGTACTTCTCGGGGGACTGCTTCGCGTGCAAAACGGGTGCGTGGTAGAACTCCTGGAAGGCGTCCATGAACAGCTTCCAGTTGGCCGCGATGTTCGTGCGGTAGCCGAAGCGGGCGGTCATCCGGTCGAAGGGGTAGCCCTCGAGGTCGGTGATCATCGGGCCGAGGAACTCGCGCAGCGACTGCTCGGGCTCGGCGGCGAAGTTCACGAAGATGAACCCGGCCCACACGTCGCAGCGCACGGGCAGCAGGCCGTAGCGGGACTTGTCGAGGTCGAAGAACTCGCTCTCCTGCTGGACGAAGGTGAGCGCGCCCTCTAGGTCGTAGCGCCAGCCGTGGTACTTGCAGGTGAACTGGCGGCAGACGCCGTGCGTCTCGGCCCGGGGGTAGTCGTTCCAGGCGAGCTTGTTGCCGCGGTGGCGGCAGATGTTGTGGAACGCCCGGACCTCGCCGTCCAGGCCCCGCACGATGATCACCGAGGCGTTGGCGACGGCGACCTCCTTGGTGAAGTAGCTGCCGGTGCGGGGCAGCTGCTCGACCCGGCCGACGTTGAGCCAGGCCCGCTGGAAGACGGCCCGGCGCTCCCGCTCGTAGAAGTCCGGCGAGGTGGAGTCGTCGTAGGAGACGGGGGCGGTGCCCAGCTCCGGGTAGTGCTCGGTCCAGCTGCCTTCAGCTGGCTTCGGGAAGCGGGCCATCGGGCCTCCTCATTGGATGGGCTCGTCGCCCAGGACGGTGGTGCGGAGCATCTCCCGGGGCGAGCCGGGGTCGTAGGGGACGGCACGGTGGAGGACGCCGCGGTTGTCCCAGATGACCGTGTCGCCGACCGACCAGCGGTGCTGGTACACCCGCTCGGGCCGGGTGGCGCGGGCGAGGAGATCGTCGAGCAGCGCCCGGCTCTCCTCCGGGCCCATGCCGACGACGTGGTCGGCCGAGGCGCCGACCACCAGCGAACGGCGGCCGTCGTGGTGGGTCCATACGAGCGGGAACTCCGAGGTCTTGCGCCGCCGCCACCGTCGGAGCTGCTCCTCGGTCGGGTTCGGGTGGGTCAGCCGTTGCGACGCTTCGAGCGAGTAGACGACCCGCAGTTCCCGGAGGCGCGCCTGCTCGGCTGCGTCGAGGTCGTCGTAGGCGGCGTACGTGCTGGCGAACTCGGTCTCGCCGCCACGGTCGGCCACGGCTTGGGCCGACAGCACCGTCGCCATCTGCGGGCACTCGTCGCCCTCTGGTGTGCAGCCGTCGATGTGCCAGTGGAACGTGCTGTGGAGGTACTCGGCGGCCTTGTTCTTCGTGCTGTCGAGCGTGACCCGGAAGATGCCGGGGACCGGGTGGTGGCCGGCGGAGCGGTCGACCTCGCCGAGGTGGCTGCAGAACTCGACCTGCGCCTCGGGCCCGAGGTGGAGGCCCCGGAAGACCAGGACGCCGTGGGCTTCGAGGGCGTCGCGCACCGCACTGGCGACGGTGGAGTCGCCGGCGAGCTGATCGGCGGTGACGCCGTGGACCTCGGCGCCGACGGTGTCGGACAGCCGGGTGACCGGGACGGTGGTCGGGCTCATGGCAGCGGCTCCTTCACCCGGTGCAGCACGGCGTCGGCGGAGTCGACGGTCTTGGGCTGGCAGAAGATCTCGACCGCCATCGCCACCATGACCAGGGAGTGGACGAGCTGCAGCAGCCGCTCCTCCTCCGGGGGCAGATCATCGAGCGGGTACTTGTCGCAGTGCTCGATGGCCTCCTCGAGGCGGGGGAAGGCGTCGTCGTAGAAGGCGCTGAGCTCGGCCATCGAGCTGGTCATGCGGCGCTCCCACCGGTCGGCCTCGGTCGCCAGGCACCAGGTCGGGGCGTAGCGCTCGAGGTCGGCGAAGGGCACGGGGAGGAGCGGGCTCACGGCAGGGCCACCCAGTCGGCGACGACCTTGTGGAAGTGGCGCACGAGGACCTCCTGGTCGCTCAGGGGGAACTCGTGGAGCACCCCGGTCTCCAGCGCCGCCTGGGTACCGCCGAGCATCCCGGCGTCCTGCAGCGCGAACTCCTTGAACACCACCGCGGCGACCTCGTGCTCGACGCGCTCGCGGACCGTGCGGGCCGGGTGGAAGGCGAGCGAGCCGTCGAACCGGTGCGTGCCGACCGAGGTCGGCCAGTAGCGGTAAAGCAGGTACCAGCCGGTCGAGTAGATGAGTAGCTCGACGTTGGGGAAGATCTGGAAGTTGCTGATCCCCCACGACTCGACGCCGCCGGGGTTGACGCCCTGCGGGATGTTGCCGAGGTCGGGCGCCTCCCAGGGGCCGACGAGGCCGCTGCGGGTCGCCCGCTCGATGGGGTACATGTAGGCCGGGTCGAGGGTCCAGCGCCGCGGGCCGGCTGTCGACACCACCCGGTGCGGGCCGTCGCACTGGAAGTGGGCGCAGGTGAAGCCGGCGTCGGGGTTGCGGACGGCCGGCGGGACCTGCTGCGGGTGTAGCGCGGGCACGTGGTAGTACTCCTGGAAGGCGTCGGCGAAGAGCTTCCAGTTGCTGTTGTTGTGGGCGACGAAGTCGTAGCGCTCGGTGAGGCGGTCGAAGGGGTAGCCGTCGAGGCCGGTCAGCATGGGGCCGAGGAACTCCCGCAGGTCCTGGCGGGGCTCGTCGTCGAGGTTGACGAAGATGAAGCCGTTCCAGATGTCTGTGTGGACGGGGACGAGGCCGCGGGTTTCCTTGTCGAGGTCGAAGAACTCGCTGTCCTGCTGGACGAAGGTGAGCTGGCCCTCGAGGTCGTAGCGCCAGCCGTGGTACTTGCAGGTGACCTGGCGGCAGGTGCCCTGGGTCTCCGCCCGGGGGTCCTCGTTCCAGACGAGCTTGTTGCCGCGGTGGCGGCAGACGTTGTGGAAGGCCCTGATCTCGCCGTCTCGGTCACGGATCAGGAGGACCGAGGCTTTGGCGATCTCGATCTCCTTGGTGAGGTACGAGCCGGGCCGGGGGAGGTCCTCGACCCTTGCGATGTTGAGCCAGGCCCGTTTGAAGATCCGGTCGCGCTCCTGTGCGTAGAACTCGGCCGACGTGCAGTCGTCGAAGGAGATCGGCCCGGTGCCGAGCTCGGGGTGGTGCTCGGTCCAGCTGCCCGCTGCGGGCTTGGGCCATGTCGTCGTCATGGTCGTGCCTCCGATCCGGGGATCGGCGTCCCGGGTTCGTCGGGTTCGTCGGGTTCGAGGCCGGCGCTGTTGAGGACGAGCGCCAGGCAGAGGTAGCTGCCGACGACGAAGAGCACTTCGAGCAGCGCTCGCTCGTCGAAGCGCGCGGCGAGCCGCTCCCAGGTGGCGTCGTCGACGCGGTGGGCCGCCACCATCTGGTCGGCGGCGGCGAGGAGGTCGCGCTGGTGGTCGTCCCAGCAAGCTGCGTCGGCTGATCCCGCGACCGCCGCGACCTGCTCGGCCGTGAGGCCCGCGGCGAGCGCCATGCTCGTGTGCTGGGCCCACTCGTAGCGGCACCCCGTCCGCCAGGCCACCCGCAGGATCAGGAGCTCCCGGTCGCGGGGGTCGAGGGTCGGCTCGTCGAGCAGGCCGCCGCTGAAGGCCAGCCAGTTGGCTGCGAGCTGGGGATGGTGGCCGAGGAGCCCGAGGATGCCGGGCATGGGCGGGGCGTCGGGTCGGCCGGACAGGTAGCGGTCCGCAGCGGCGAGGCGGCCCCGCAGCAGGTCGCGGTCGGCCCGGCCCCAACGCTCGGCGGCGAGCGGCGCCAGCCTCACAGGACCGAACCGCCATTCACACCGAGGACCTGGCCAGTGATGAACCCGGCGTGCTCCGAGGCGAGGAACGTCGCCGCGAAGGCGATGTCGTCGGGGGTGCCGAGATGGCCGACAGGGACCGTCGCCGCGATGACGTCGTTGGCGGGAAGGTCGCCGCGCTGCTGGGAGGCGTGCTGCATGGGCGTCTCGATCGCCGACGGCGGGATGCAGTTCACGGTGATCCCCGCTGGCGCGTAGGCCCGGGCCAGGGACCTGGTCAGGACGATCACCCCGCCCTTCGCCGCCGCATAGTGGGCGTTGCGGGGCGAGCCCCGCTGCGCGCTGGACGAGGAGATCGTGACGATGCGACCCCACCCCGCCGCCACCATGTCGGGCAGCGCCGCCTGGCAGGGGTGGAACGTGCCGGTCAGGTTCACGGCGACGACCTCGTCCCAGCGCTCGGGCGTGATGTCGGCGAAGTCGTCGAAGGCGACCATCCCCGCGGCAGTGACCAGGATCTGCGTGGGCCCGAGCTCGGCCCGGACCTTGGCGAACGCGTCGTCGATGCCGGGACGGTCGGTGACGTCGACGCCGAGCCCCACGGCCTGGTGGCCGTCGGCCTGCAGTTCCTCGGCGACCCGCCGGGCGCCTTCGGCGTCGCGGTCGAGGACCGCGACCCGCCGGCCGGCGGCGGCGAGGTGGCAGCAGGTGGCCTCGCCGATGCCGGACGCGCCGCCGGTGACGACCGCCACCCTGGTCTGCTGCTCCCTCATCGGCGCTGCTCCCTCTACTCGCTACTCGTAGATCACGCTGAGTGACGGGGTCACCGGCTCGGCCTGGCAGGTCAGGACCCAGCCGTCGGCGACCTCGTCCTGGGTGAGGGCTTCGTTGTTGCGCATGCGGGCCTCGCCCTGGAGCACCCGGGCCATGCACGTCGCGCAGCTCCCCGTCTCGCACGACGACGGGACCCCGAGCCCCGCGAACCGAGCCGACTGCAACACCGTCGTCCCCGGCCGGTGGCTGACCGTCACCTTCCGACCGCCGAGCCTGATCGTGATCTCCCGCTCCGTTGCCTCCGGCCCAGTCTCGAGGCCTCGTCCGATCGGCGCGGCGGGGGTGAATCGCTCGACGTGGACCCGTGCCGAATCGACGCCGTTCTCCTTGAGCGCCGCCTCGACGGTGGCCATGAACCCGTCCGGCCCGCAGACGAAGTGGTGGTGGTCGGTCCCGGCGGCGGATCGGACGAAGGCGGCCACTGCCGCCCGTGTGACGAACCCGGCGTCGACGTCGAAGTGGTGGACCACGCGGAGGCGACTGCTGTGCCTCTCGGCGAGTTGGTCGAGCTGCCAGGCGAAGATCGTGGAAGCACGGTCCCGGTTGCCGTACAGCAGCGACATCCGCCGGTCGCCTTCGGCAAGCTCAGCAGCCAGGATCGACACCACCGGGGTGATCCCGCTGCCGGCCGCGTACGCGACCAGGTCGCCTGCGTCGGCCGGGACCACGAAGCTGCCGGCCGGCGGTGTCACCTCGAGCGTGTCACTCGCACGAACGTTGTCGGCCAGCCAGTTCGACACACGGCCGCCCGGCACGCGTTTGACCGTGATGCGCAGGTCGCGGTCGATCCCGGGCGTCGAGGACATCGAATAGGCCCGGAGGTGAGCCTCGTCGTCGATCTCCACCCGGACAGTGACGAACTGCCCTGCCCGGTAGGCAAATGAGGACTCCAGCCCGGGCGGGACGGCGAGCACGAACGTCCTTGCGTCGGCCGTCTCGTCGACCACTGACTGCACCCGGACCGGGTGGAACCGGGCGCGGGCACGACCGTCGAGCATCGGCTCCGTGTCGGCAGCGCGCATCGTCCCCCTTCCGGTGTCCCCGAGTCGCATGTTCATCAACTGATGAACGAGTTCATCACATGATTAACACGGACACCAGACGCGGGCAACCCCGGATGCGGTGCGAGACTGCGGCCATGCCTGCGCGGCGAGGAAACGTCGGGGACCCCACCACCCGCAACGCGCTGCTGGACGCCACCCAGGAGCTGATGCTCGCCGAGGGCTACGCCGCCGTCACCACCCGCCGGGTCGCCGCCAAGGTGGGCGTGAACAGCGCCCTGGTCTTCTACTACTTCGACTCGATCGACGGCCTGTTCATCGCCCTGTTCCAGCGGGGCGCGGAGCGGAGCTTCGAGCGACTGCAGAAGGCCTTGTCGTCGCCGCAGCCGTTGTGGGGGTTCTGGGATCTGATCCACGACCGCTCCGGCTCGGCCCTGACGATGGAGTTCATCGCCCTCGCCAACCACCGCAAGGCGATCCGGGCCGAGATCGCCGAGTACTCACGCCGGTTCCGGCGGGCGCAGCTCGACACCTTGTCGACCGTGCTCGAGGCCTACGGCATCGACCCACAGCGCTGGCCGCCGGCCTCGGTGATCGTCATGCTCTCGGGCGTCTCCCGATTCCTCCTGATCGAGGAAGCCTTCGACGTCGACATCGGCCACGCCGAAACCGAAGCCCTCGTCGAATCCCACATCCGCGCCCTCGAAGGCGAACGCCTCACTGCGACACCCGCCCCCTGACAGGCCCTTTCACTACGTCAGAGTGATTTGGCTAGGGCAATCGAACGGGACCGAGTCCGCCGGTGCAGGGAAAGCCCCCGGTCCCAGTCGTGCCGCGAAGTGGACCATCGTTGTCCGATTGAGGATCTGACCAGGCAAATGACCTAATCGAACCTGCGGTGCGTCAAAGCACCTAATGCCGCCACCCCCGACACCAACCCTCACGCACGCAAACCCGCTAGCTGGGCCGATGCCGCGTGCGGGAGAGTCCGTTTCCCGGCCCGACTCGAACCCCCACGGTGCCGGTAGCCACTCGTTCGACGTCCTGGGTCCGAGAGGCCGGCGTCGGCCGCCTCTACCCGCCTCACGCGCACAGATGGACGGATTCGGCCCCAAGCGTCAGTCGGCCTCCACCCGGCGACGTGGTCCACCCTGACGAGGACGGATCACTGCGCCGGTTCCCGAAGTGATCGAAGGACCGTGTCAGCACATACCCCGAGGCGTTCCGCCACCCGCGCTGCCGACCAGCCAGCCGCATAGAGGGCTGCCGCCTCGCGGGACTCGCGCTCGCCCAGACGACTCCCGCGGACCGCAACACCCGTACGCCGCAGGTGTCTCGACACCGTCACCCGGTGGATGCCGAACTCGGCCGCAAGCTCCTTCATGGTCCTGCCGGCCTTGTAACCGGCCACCAGCGCATCGACCTGGTCAGACCTCAATGGCCGCGAGTTCCGTGACTTGACCTGTGGAATCGGCGCCGAGAAATGGACCTTCTCTGATGAGGAGCCTCCAGGAAATGTCCAGATGTCCAGGTCAGCGAGAGCCTCAAGGACAGGTTGAGGGTTCGAAAGCTGTCCACTTAGGTCC